>Ga0081539_10004188_pt1 | contig 16323 bp, 14 predicted proteins | sample TabmetS4T2R2_FD_71023 | JGI IMG/M metagenome (GOLD analysis project Ga0081539, IMG submission 71023) | Tabebuia heterophylla rhizosphere microbial communities from the University of Puerto Rico - S4T2R2 | ecosystem: Host-associated > Plants > Roots > Rhizosphere ...
GCGCTGCTCATGGGGAGCCGAGGGTCGGGAAGGCGTGGCGCTTCGCGTCTCGGTCGACGGGCGCTACTCGCAGCACCTGATGCTGACCCAGGGCGAGGGGCCGGCGGACTACACGATTGCGCTCGGCAGGCTCGAGGCCGGCACCCACCAACTGCTCGTCGAGCGCGATCCAGCGCTGAGCGCCTCGGGTGCAGGTCCTGCCGTCATCACGGTCGACAAGGTCAGCGAGCTGGCCCGCGGCAAGAGCGACGACTACATCGCGTGGTCGATGGCGCCCGTCATCTATGCACGGCCAAACACGGTCGGAAAGTTCACAGACGTTCCGCTCCTCATGTGGTACGAAGTTGTGCCGACCGCCAGGGGACGGCAGTTCCGCTACTCGGTGATTTTCTCCAACGAGGACGGTGGAACCGCAACCGACCGGCTGATGGCGACCTGGGGACGGACAACGGATATCGAATTCGTCTACGGCGCGGAGCTGGACGCCGAGGGTCGCGTCATCGCCGAGGAGTTTCAGGGACCTGGCCACGAGGTCCCCGCATTCAAGGGACGGCACGAGGGCGCTCACCCGCTGCTCTGGGTCTCGACCGACAACAACATGGTCAGCGAGTCGGGGCCGACGGCCATCCGCTATGCGCCGGTGCCGGAGCGCTATGATCTTCGCGACCGCACGCGTGAAGTGGTGATGGACGATCATCCGTGGACCTACGCGATCACGGCCGCGGAGATGACACGCGAGGGCAAGATCGCAAACGACGCCGCTGCCGGCTCGGGAAAGATTCCCGACCTCCGCCGATACGTTCACGTTGAGGCATGCACGGATCTTCAGGACGCCGCAGTGGCTTTCGCGGTCCAGGTGATCGACAGCAGTGGCACTGCGCGCTGGTACGAGTCCGACCGCGGTCTCCCCGAATTTCGGATCGTACGCAGCGGCTGCTTCCAGGCGGCCGTCCCGCTGCCCGAGACGCGCGCGCGCATCGGTGCCATTCGGGCTGTTCGCTTTCGCGCCTATCCTCGGCCGCCCGCCGACGGCCGATCGTCTCGACCATCGGTGATCCTCACGCGCGTCAACAGAATCTTTATGTTGGACGATGCGTACCTGCCCGGCGCGTCGATGTTCTCGTGGATCGGATCGCAGCGCGTGCCGCTCGACGGTGCGGCGATCGAGCTGCCGTTCAAATAAAAACTCTCGTCGCATCGCGCGGCGTGGAGAAACACGCCAGCTCGTCCGTCTATTGGAACGTGCTCGCCATCATCCTTCTTGCGCTGAGTGCGCACGGCGACCAATTCCCCGCGTCATTCTGGATGTATACGTCGCGCACGTTCTGCAGCGCGACCGCGATCGGGCCGCGCGCCATCCTCCTGGCCGCGCACTGCATCGAATCGGAAGAGCGCGTGACCGTGACCCATTCCGGTCAGACGATCGGCGGCACGTGTCATCGCCATCCTGAGTACTCGCCAGACCGATACCAGCACGACCTGGCATTGTGCGTGCTGACTGCCCCGCTGCAAGGCGTCACCTTCGAGCGGGTCTCGCTCGATGCCCCGCCTCCGAAGCGAACGCCGCTGCTCGTGGCCGGCTTCGGCTGCAAAGGACACGACCAGACGAGGACTCTCCGTGTGGCCAGCGCCGCGGTCGACGCCGTGCCGGACGCACACGACGATCACCTGGTCTTGCGCGGCACCACGTTGTGCGACGGAGACAGCGGCGGCGCGACCTATGTCTTGGGGCCGCCGTCGTCGCCGGTCGGCCGGGCGATCGTCGGCGTCAACTCCACATCCCGCGCCCTTCAGCGTTCCACGGCGGCGAGTCTCGGCACCGACAGCGCGCGCGCGTTTCTGCGCACGTGGACGGCCAGCGGCGTCGAAGTCTGCGGCGTCACACGCGGCATGCACGGATGCAGGCCATAACCAACATTCTTCGGGAAGGACGGAACATGCGATCTGTCGGGTTCGCTGCACTCTCGCTCGTGCTCATGCTGGGAGCCGCGTGCGGCGGCGGCACCAGCACGCCAAACCGCGCTCCGGCGCCGCAGGCCCTGAACACCTTCGAGCTCGATTTCGACGGCGGCTTCGCCTACGCGATGGCGTCCAACCGCGTCGACGTCACCGGCGTCGGCGAAACCCCCGGGATGACGCAGCATCGGATGCGGCTCGGCGTGACCCGGACCGCCCCCAACTACGACGCCAACGCGACGACGCTGCGGCCCGCGGAGATCGGAAATTCCCTGGCCTGGGATCTGACCGGCTACGACGCGACCATCGCACCCGGCGGAGCGGCTTTGCCGGCCAGCGGCGTCAGACTCCCGGCCGCCGATGGACGTCCCGACGCCTGCGGCAACCTGGCCGATGACGCGCCCGAAGCGAATTCGCTCAGCCACATCGTCGATCTGTACCAGCTGCATCCGGGTGCGACGCTCGACGAGACGAAGATCGCCTCGACGCTGGCGCTCACCGACGGCGAATTCCGCGTCCGCCGCGCCGGCTACTGCTGGCAGATCGAACGCGCCGGCGAAACCGGCGCACAAAAGCGCCTGGTCCAGGGGGTCCGCGGCATGAGATACCTCCTCGACGTCAACGCGCAATACATCGACATCAAGCTGGCACGCCGCGGAACCGCCACCGTCACCGACACGATCCGCCTGCTGCCGGCTGCAGATCGACGGATTGCCGCCAGAATCTCCACCGCGTTCAACGATCCCACGGTCCTGAACATCCGCTACAACGACCTCGACCCGCACTTCGACATGTTCTACGCGCTGCTCAAATTCGCGCCCGGCGTCGCGCCGAACACGCCCTACCGCGCGCGCTTCATGCAGCGGGAAGTTGGCCGTACGCCGGGTGACGACTGCATATCCGTGCGTCTCGGCCCACGCGGCGGGGCCTAGGCCGTCGTCTCGTCAGCTCGTCGTCTACTCGTCGTCTCGTCAGCTCGTCGTCTACTCGTCGGCTCGTCGTCTCGTCTGCTCGTCGTCTACTCGTCGGCTCGTCCGCTCGTCGTCAGTCGAAGCCGCCGATGACGATGAAGGCGCTCCAGGCGAGCATGGGATCGACCTTCGCCTGGACCAGCGAACGCTGAGAGGCTTGGAGCGCTTCGGCCGGCTGGCCTGAGGCGGCATAGCTCTCGTGGAACCGCACCGTCAGCGGACCGGCGATGTCGTCCTGCACGCTCCACATCGTGCCGACGACGGTCTCGGCGCCGGCGGCGACGAACCACCGCGCAAGGCTCGAGAGCCCGCCGCCGCGATACAGCGCGCCGTACGCCGTCTGGCAGGCCGAGAGCGTGATCAAGCGCACGCCGCGCAGCGGCCATCTCGCGATCTCACCCGCCGTCACGATGGCGCTCGCGGCGCCGGCGTGGCGGCCGAGCACGAGCTCCGAGAGGTCGGGAAACTGCGTATTGACCACGGCGTGGCCGGCGAAGTGCACGACGTCGTGATCGGGCAGTGCCGCGCGCCAACGGCTCGCGTCCACGTCTTCGCCGGAGAGGACCGTGGCGCCCGGGTAGACCGTCTGCAGGGCAGCCAGCTCGCCCGCCACTTCCGGCAATGCCGCAAGGCCTCGCTCCGGGGCGCCGGCCGCGGCGCCGACGACGAGCGCCCGGTGCGCGGCGGGAGCCGGCCGCTCCGAGCGGCGGCGCGCGAGCGCGGCCAGCTCGGTCGCGCTCGGCATCGTGCTGACGGCGAACGTGTCGCCGACGAACCGGCTGGTGTGCGGATCGAGGAGCCCCGAGAACGGAATGGCGTGAAGCACGCCGTCGGGGATGATTACCAGCCGCTTGACGCCGGCCAGGCGCGAGGCGACGGGATCGATGAGAATCCGATAGAGCTCCTCGGCGGACTGCCGCGCGAGCGCCCCGGCACGTCGCGCTTCGAGCAGCCGCCGATAAATCGTCACGCGCCGGCTCAATTCGTCTGTGCCGGCGGGGATGGTCACCAGGGTCTGCTCGTCCCGTCCGACGAGCCAGAGCAGCAGCCGCCCTCGCAGCGACGTGTAATAGAGGACAGCCCCATCCCTGGGAACGACGGCCGAAAGCTCGCCTGGCGACCGCAGCGGCGAGACACCCGCGCTGCCGACATCGCCGGCCGCACGAACTCGTGCGAGCTCCGCCAGGGCGAAGGCTTCATTCGAGTCGCCGTCAGTGCTCGCGCGCAGATCGATCAGCTCGTCGAACAGCTCCCAGCCTTCGTCGAGATAGGAGACACGATGCGCGCGCTCGTTGAGCTGCAGCAGGCGCCGCTGGAGGACGTCGATGCCGGCGCGAAAGGCCCGCTCTGCATCGGCGACACCTTGCGGGAGCGCGGCGCGGCCGCGGAGCAGATAGAGGCGCGGCACCTCCGCCGGCTCCAGACGTCCGAACGCGCCGATGGCCGCGTCGAGCCGCGCCGCCGCCAGCGGATCGCGGTTCGCCAGCAGCCACTCGCCGCGCACCGCGTCCAGCCACGCCCGCAGGTACTCGCGCGACGCTTCCGACTTGACGCGCGCGAGGCGCCCCTCGGCGATCTCCAGCTCGAGGCCGGCGGCCTTGACGTCGGCCACCGCCAGATACAGCCTCGCCCGCCGCATGTGCGCCTCGACGATGGCGTTCTCGGCGTGCCGCTCGCTCGCCACGCGAAGCGACGCGTCCTGAAACACCCGTGCGGCGTGATTGAGCCCCGCCGCGGCGGCGTAGAGCGACGCGTTCAGCAGGATCACCTGACGGCCGCGCGGCGTCCGCACCCGCTCGAGGTCGCTGAGCGCACGGCCGAGAAATGTCCAGCCGAGCGCGTCGTGCCCCATGATGCGCAGCGTGTCGGCGGCGGTGTTGACGGCGCGAATCGCGCGGTCCATCTCCTTTGCGGACGTGTAGTCGTCGATCGCGCGACGGAAAACGTCGAGCGCCGCCTCGAGGTCACCACGCTCTGACGCCGTGACCCCATCGACCCATTCGGCATCGGCGCGCACCACGAGAAAACCGCGCGGCGTCGCGCGCTGCAGCGCGGTCTGGCCTTCCTGACGGGCCCGCTCGAACGCGCGCATCCCGTACAGGACGATCGCCCGCTGCGCGCGGGCGGCCTCGGCGAACCCGCTGCCTCCGGCCGTGAAATCGGCGATCGCCGTGTCGAGCAGACGGAGGGCGGCCTCCCGATCGTTGGCTTCGAAGCGGGCCAGCGCCTCGGCGTAGGCTTGATGTCCGGCCGCGAGCCTGAGCCTCTGCGCCGGTGCCGCGGACGCGATGGCCTGCATGGCATTGGTCGGCAGGCGGTCGCCGCACTCACGCGAGACGGCAGACGCGATTTGCGCGGCACGGCGGCGGGTGCGCTCGGCTTCGTCGTGCTGCCCGTCGCGATAGGCGCGCGCCCACGCCGGCAGGAGATCGGTCTCGAATGCCCGCCGGCCGGCCTCGACATCGATGGTCGCGAAGTCGTCGTTCTGGCCGCCGCTCAACCCCGCCGCCTCGGGGTTCGCCGCGCGCACGGAAGCCGCCGGGGGCGCGGCGAGCGCCGCGCGCCGCCGCGCCGCCTCCTGCCGCCAGCCATCGTCGCGCTCGGTCGCGAGCACGCGATCCCACGCCTGCAGCGCTTCTGGCGTCAGGTGAAAACGCTCGAGCGCCAGCGCTAGATTGAACCAGGCCGCCGGGGCCGCGGATGTCGCGGTCGCTTGAACCGCCGCGTCCATGGCTCTCGCGAGCGGCAGCCCCGGAGCATCGGTCGTCGCGGCCGCCGCGAGGTAGGCGGCCGCCAGGTCGACGTTCAACGCGGTCGTGTCTTCGCCAAATCCCTCGGCTTCCGACAGCAGCGCGATCGCCACATCCGGCCGTCCAGCCGCAATCTCGCCGGCAGCGAGGACCCGAGCCGCCTGGACGCTGTGCCGTATCCCCGCAATCTGCTGTGCACGCGACAGAACGCTCAGCGCCGCGACGTTCGCGGACAGCGTGTGCGCCGGTTGGGGATCGTAGGGTGTATAGGGCGTGCCGGCGAGGCGTCCCTCGAACACGCGCCGTCCCCCCATGGCGGCAAGCCACTCGACAACGTCAGGCGGTCGGCCGGCGGGACGGCAGGCGGGCAGGATCGTGAAGACGATCGCGAGACAATTCCCGACAACCGCGCGCATGGTCGAGCGAGGGTACAGAAAGCGGCGCGGGGCGTCGAGTCCCGCCGGACTGTCTTGTTTTTTGGGATAAAATGCCGTAAGGGAGGGCGGGTCATGATTGGTCGTGTCGTAACGGCGGTCGGCGTCGCGCTGGCGGTGGCGAGTCCGGTGCGTGCAGCCGATGCGGTCAAGCCAACGTTCTCAAAAGATATCGCGCCAATCTTCCAGGCCAAGTGCCAGGAGTGCCATCAGCCCAATTCGATCGCGCCGATGTCGCTCATCACGTTCCAGGAGGCCCGTCCGTGGGTGCGCTCGATCAAGGAGCGCGTCGCCTCCCGCCAGATGCCGCCGTGGCACATCGACCGGAGCGTCGGCGTCCAGAAATTCAAGAACGACATGTCGCTGACCGACGAGCAGGTCGACACCATCGTCCGATGGGTCGACGCCGGCGCGCCGCAGGGCGATCCGAAGGATCTGCCGCCCGCCAAGCCGCTCGTGACCGACAACGAATGGAAAGGCGTGCGCGACGGCTTCGGCGCGCCCGACCTCGTCGTGAAATCGTCCGAGTACACGATGCCCGCCCAGCACCAGGACGTCTGGTACCGGCCGATGAGCGACATCCCGCTCACCGAGCCCCGCTGGGTGAAGATGGTCGAAATCCGCCCGACCAGCCTCAAGGCCCGCAGGATCATTCATCACTCGATCGCGTATCTCGTGCTGAACAACGATCCGGAAGCGGTCAACACCGGCACGGCGAACGGACCCGATCGCTTCGGCGGCGACGACCTCGTCAACCGGCGTCCACAGCTGATGGAATGGGCGATCGGCAAGGGCTACGACCTGTTTCGACCCGGGACCGGCAAGCTGCTCGTCCCCGGCGAGAAGATCTCGTGGGATCAGCACATCCATGCAGTCGGCGAGGAAACGAGCGGCGGCTCGGAGATCGGTATCTGGTTCTACAAGAAGGGTGAAGAGCCGAAAAAGCGCAGCTATCTGATCGGCTTCACGGGCATCGATCGCACGAAGATGCTCGACATCCCGCCGAACTCGATGGCCATGACCGAGGGCTTCACCGTCCTGAAGGAGAACACGCTCATCGAGAACTTCCAGCCGCACTTCCATCTGCGCGGCAAGTCGATGCAGGTCGAGGCGATCCTGCCGGACGGCGCCCGCCAGATCATCAGCTACGTCGGCAACTTCAACTTCAACTGGATGACGAACTATATCTACGACGACGACGCGGCGCCACTCCTGCCGAAGGGCACGGTCATCCATGTCACCGCCTGGTACGACAACACGAAGGCCAACAAGAACAATCCCGATCCGGATCAGTGGGTCGGCTACGGCGACCGCACGGTCGACGAGATGGCTCACGCCTGGATGAACGTCGTCTACTTCAACGACGCCGAGTACAAGGCGCTGCAGGCCGAGCGAAAAGCCAAGCAGGTCAAGACGACGGACAACGAGAAGCAGTGATGCGCCGGTCGTCCTTCGGGATGCTGTGTGCCGCCGGCCTGATGGCCGGCGGCATTCTTGTTTCTGCGCAGGTCTCGCAGCTGCCGGAGCCGCGCCGCGGTTTCGGCGACAACGTCACGCCGGCGTACGAGGGCTGGTTCTACAACGCGGACGGCAGCCGCAGCTTTCTCGTCGGCTACTACAACCGCAACTCGCGTCAGGAGCTCGACATCCCGATCGGGCCGAACAACATGATCCAGCCGGGGGGACCCGATCTGGGTCAGCCCACGCACTTCATGCCCGGCCGCCAGTGGGGCATGTTCGTCATCCCCGCGCCCAAGGAGTTCAAGCCGACCGACAGCTACACGTGGACGCTGGTCTCGAACGGCCAGTCGGTCAGCATTCCGTTCCGCCTGCACCCCGACTACGTGATGTCGCCGTTCAAGGAGATCGCGGTTGGCAACACGCCGCCGGCGATCAGGTTCGAGGTGAATGGCAGCGGCGTCCAGGGACCGGCTGCTCGCATCGCCGACGCGCCGGCGCGGACCGCTTCGGTCGGAACGCCGATGCCGCTCGATATCTGGGCCATCGACGACATGAAGTACACGAGCGGCACGAACGCGCCGATGGCGACGCCGCGGCCGCCCGTGGTGCTGACCGTCTCGAAATATCGCGGTCCGGGCAAGGTCACCATCGACAAGCCCAAGCCGGCGGTCGAGAAGCTCACACAAGGCGAAGGCGCGTTCTCGGGCAAGGGCACGACGAACGTCACCTTCTCGGAGGCAGGCGACTACGTGCTGCACGTGATCGCGAACGACTACTCGGGCGACGGCGGTCAGGGATTCGGCTGCTGCTGGACGACTACCCTCGTGAAGGTGTCAGTGAAGTAGGGCTCCGCTTCAGCGGGCCTAAGCGTGGCGCCGCGACGGGTCCTTCAGGAAGATCGAGAGCATCGTGCTTACGATGCTGACGACCAGCGCGCCCCAGAAGGCCGCCCAGAATCCGCTCACGTGAAATCCCAGCCCGAAGCTCGCTGACAGCGAGCTGGTCAGCCACAGCATCAGCCCGTTCACGACCAGCAGGAACAGCCCGAGGGTCACGATGATCAGCGGGAACCCCAGGACCCAGGCGACGGGTCTGACAACGGCGTTCACGACGCCGAACGTCAGCGCGACGGCAAAGAACGCGGGCCACTCGCCCTGGAAGGTCACGCCCGGGACGACGCGCGTCGCCACCCACAACGCGGCGGCGTTGACCAGCAGCCGAAGCAGAAATGACATGTCGCGCTATGTTAGCGCGTTCCGCTGGCTCCGCTGAAATATCCGCTGCGGGCCCGGACGGTCATGCGCCGGTCGCGGACGCGGACATCGATCGGCCGCCACTCCGTCGATCCGGATGGGGCAATGGTCAGGAGATACAGATGCCGGAGCTCGGAGACGACCTGGCGGGCTTGAGCCGCCGCCTCGAGACTGTCGGTGACCCAGAGCAGATCGCCGCCGGTCCACTGCGCGAGGTCGCGCAGGTCGCCGGTAGACGACGTCGCCGGTGCCGCCGCGGCGGCTCGCTCGAGATATTGCGCGTGGTCGATCGAGGCCACCGTCGCCACGACGTAGACGGGCACGTCGATCGAGCTCGCCAGCCCCGACACTTCCGCCGCCGTCAGCTGGCTGCTGGTGTCGAGGCCGTCGGTCACGACCAGAATGGCGCGCCGCGGCGTCGGCCGCGCCGCCACCCGGCGGGCCGTTTCCGCAATCGCGTCGTACAAAGACGTCACGCCGAATGGATCGGCGCCGCCGAGCGCACGATCGAGCACGCGCAGATCCTTCGTGAACGGCTGCTGCTCGTGGAGCGCCGAGTCGAACGTGAAGACGCTGACCTCGTCGCGGCCGTCGCGAAGGTCCGTCGTCAGATTCCTCAGCAGCTCGCGCGCGACCGTCAGCTTGGAGCCGACGCGCATGCTGCCGCTCGTGTCGACGAGAATCGCCAGCGTGATGGGGCTGGCGCGATCGATCTGGAAGTCGAGAATCGGCCGCCGCTCGCCTTTGTCGATGACCTCGAAGTCGGCGGCGGTCAGCGACGTCACCATCCGGCCGCGCCGATCGTGAACGACAGCGCTGATGGGGACGGCCTCGACCGACGATTTGAACGTCGCCACGCTCTCTTGAGCGCGCGAAACAGCCGGGGCGCCGGCACAGATCGCCAGTGTACAGAGAACGGCAACAGACACTCTTCCCAAACGCAGGAACTCCTGAACCGTCTATCGAATGGAACTGAGGGGTTCTTCAGAGTCGCAGATTTCAACTCAGCCGTCAACGCTCTTTCATGCAGATACGTGAAGATTTTCGGATAAAGGCCGAGCCGTAAGCGGCACCTCGGTTGCTGGAATCGAACGGTTGGAGGAGGAATGCTCATGCGATTCCGTCCGCTCGGGCTCGCCGCCGTCGCGGCGCTGATTTCCGCTCTCGGCTGCAGCTCCTCCAACCCAACGACGCCGTCTTCCAACGGCTCACTCGTCACCGTCCAGATCAACAACAGCGTCTACGCGCCGAATCCGGTGACGGTGAAAGTCGGTCAGCAGGTGAACTGGAAGAACAACGACTCGATCACGCACACGGCGACCCTCGACGGCATGTTCAACAACACGATCTCACCGATGAGTGCGCAGGGCGCGCCCGTGACGATGAATACGGCGGGCACGTTCAACTATCACTGCACGATCCACGCGAACATGACGGGATCGATTGTGGTCCAGCCCTGAGCGGAGCCGAAGGGTCAGCCCTCGATCACAGTTTGACGAGCTCGACGCGTCGATTGCGCGCGCGGCCATCGAGTGTGTCGTTGGTACCTTTCGGACGCGACGCGCCGTAGCCACGGGTGTGCAGGCGCGTACCGTCCACTTTGTAGCGTGTGACGAGCGCCTGCCTGACGGCGGCGGCCCGCCGCTTCGACAGATCCAGGTTGTAGGCGTCGCCGCCGATGTTATCGGTGTGTCCTTCGACGGCCAGCGACCACGAGGGATTGCCGCGGAGCGCCGCGGCGATCTCGATCAGCGTGGCGTCCGACTCCTCTTTGATCCGGTCGCTTCCGAAATCGAACGAGATGCCGTACAGAATCGCGCGGCCGTCGGCGGCGAGGTCGCGAGCGATGCGCTCTCCGGCCGTCGTCCGCTCGAGCGGATAGGAAATCCTGACGATTTCGATCAGATCGTCGACGTCGTGAGTGGCGCGCAGGACGAGCGGATTCGCAGCGTCGTTCAGGATCCAGTACTCACGTGCGCCGACCTTCGACTCCCACAGCGCGTGCACCGCCGGAAGCTCCACGATCTCGTCGTTCACGATGACAGCGAACGGTACAACCGTGTGCTCGAGGCGCGCCAGCGTGCCGGGCACCATCCCCGCGACTCGTGTCGTGGCGTTCAGGGTGGTCCGACCCGACGCATCCAGCTCTCGCAGCACGCTGCTCGAGACGCCGATAGCCGTCGTCCCTGGATGCTGCTCCGGCGCGGCCGGACATCCGGCAAATTCCTGCCGCAGCCCGCGCGCGTTCTCGAGGTCGGCGCGGGAGACGATGCGGGCTCCCAAGGATCGGCCGGCGCCGCACGTGTCCGTTCGCTCGTCCGTCGAGACCGAAAACGTGACGCTCGCCGCGTCGGCGTGCTTGACGGTGGTGATGGCCTCGAAGTCACCATCGGGATTGCGATAAGCGCGCGCGATCGTGAGTCCCTCGCGCAGCGGCACTCGAGGCTGTGCCGACTCGGCACAGCAGGCCACGGCGGCGCCATTGCCGGCCGGTGGTGCAAATCGCAGCTTCGCATCGTCGATCGCCGGGTTCGCGAGTGGCTCGAAAGTCGTCGTCGTGCCGTCGATGTGTCCGGGCAGCGATTCGGTCGGCCGCACCAACACCTTGCGAATCAGCAAAGACTCGGCATCAATCCATACCGTCAGCTTGCGAGTGTTCGTCCGCCGGCCGCTCGCGCTGTAGGTGTCGTAGGTCGTGCCCGCGAGACGATGGCAGGATCGGCCGCCGACTACTTCCAGCCCTTCGACCACGCCGTCGGTGAAGTTGGCGAGTACGCTGGGAAGCGCGCCTCGCGCATAGAGCAATGACGGGACGATCGCCGAAACGCTGATGGTGTGCACGCCGGCCGTCGTGAAGGCGCCGGTGTTGCTCGGATTCGGATAGTCGTCCTGGTGGCCTGTCGTCTTCCACCACGTGTGGAACGCCGCGGGATCGCCCCAGATGACGTAGCGATCGCCGCCCTGTTTCCGGAAATCGAACAGAAAGCCCCGCGGCGCTCGTCTGAACGACGTGCTGAAGGTGTGGCGGTCCTTGCTGCCGGTGCCGTACTCGTGGACGACGACGCCCGTGTCGGAATACGAGCTTAGCGCAGTGTAGACGGCGCGTGAGCGCTCGAGGATATTGTCCGCCGCGTTCACGCCGGGCATTTTCCACGCGAGCATCAGGAGCGGGGCGAATGCCGCGGCCAGCCGCAAACGCATCGTCATTTCTTCCCTGCGATGTAGCTGCCGGGCAGCCCAAGCAGTCCGAGCCCAGGCTTGAAGCCTTCCGGCCCGGCGCGCACCACGCCGATCCCGTCCGCGGTGGATCCGGCTTCGACCATGGGCGGGCCGCCATTCGAGCCGTAGAGTGCCAGGTAGCCGCTGGCATGCGAACCTTCCGTGAGCACGGCAACGCTCTTCGCGCCTGCGCCGTAGATGTCGGCGTGGCCCTTGCTGTCCCTGTCGACGGTCAGGACCGCGCGGACGACGCCGTCGGTGCCTGCCACTTGGGCGGTGCCGGTGCCGGCCGAGTTCTCGCCAATCCCGGCGCGCACGCTTCCGTCCTTGCCGAAGACTTTCAACCGGTAGGTCGCGCTTTCGGGGTCCCGTCCGAGATCGAGGCGCGTCTTGACGTTCTCCATCACCCGGATACCGGCGCCCTGCCCACCGCTGAAGAGACCCATGTAGGTGGCGAGCCGGCTGGTCGCATCCGACGACCGCGCCACGAACTGTCCGCCGTTGTCCGCACCCCACATCGAGGCAACGCCGCGTCCGTCGGCGTTGTACACCTGGGCGCGGGGGGCGCCATCCTCGATGTCGACATCGAAGATTCGCTTGCCGTCTCGATCCGCGACCGTAAAGGGCGCGGTCACCCTGTTGCCCAGTTCGCCTCGATTCGCGGCTCGCTCCAGCTCGGCGATCCGCTGCTCCAACTGCGCGATGCGCTGTTGGTCCGCCGATGCGTCCGGGTTCGGCCTGCCCGCATCATCGGGCTTCCGGGCGACGCCGCTGGCCGGCTGCTGGAAATACACGCTCTTCTCACCGGCCGCGCAAGCGCCGCCTTGCGCCAGTCTCAGCACGCGATCGGCGCCAATGCAGACATGGATGCCGGCGGCGCCCGCACTCTGCGCGTTCACGTCGACGATGAGCCGGGCGGCCGCACCGGTCGTGACGCAGCCTGCGACGAACGTGAGCACCGTCTTCGTCCATGGCGTGGATCGATTCATCAATCGCGGCATGCACCACCGCCTGCACATCCGAAGAAATAGCTGCCTGGCAAACCTGACGAAGGCACGTACGGCATTCCTGCCTGCGGGCCGGTCAGGACCGCGCCATAGCGATCCTGATTGACATCCATCCCCACCACCACCTGGCCGCCGGCGTCGGTGATTCTGAACAGGCCCGCGCCGTTCTGGCTTTGACTCAGGAACCCGACCGGATAGCCGTCTTCGTTGAGAACGTTGACCGCTCCCCTGCCGTTCACAATCGTCATCGACGATCTGACATGGCCCTCTGTATCGGAGACGACGATCGCCCCGGTGCCGGCGCGCGATTCGCCGATGCCGGCGAGAGTGTCGTCGCCGGCGCGGGTCGACAACGCCTTCAACGAGTATGCGCCCGAGCTTTGCCTGCCGGCGTCGAGGCGCGTCGCCGAGCCTTCGCTGATGCGAAGGCCGGCGTGCTCGGCCGAGACGCCAGCTTCGGTCACGATCGCGCCGTCACCTGAGATCGCCCTGAACAATCCTCCGTCGAACATCAACAGCGCGGCCACCGGCGTCCCCCGGCCGTTGTAGGTCACGACGCCGTTCGGGCGAACCGCAAAGATCGGACGGTTCGCGCCGTCGACGACCGTGAAGAGTGGCGACAGGCGAAGCCGATCGAGACGGCGCTCGAGATCGCTCAACCGATCGTCTCCCTGCGGATTGCGCGGCGCCTGCTTTGCGTTCCCGCCTCCGTTGTCGTCGAGGATCTTCGACACCGACGACTCATTCGAGGTCTCAGGTGTCAGGGGCACCATGGTTTGTCCGGCGGGACATCCGCTTCCGGAATCACCGCGCAGGATCGAATCCGCTCCGGCGCAGATGACGAAGGCTCCTCGGACGCCCGTTCCACCGGCAGCCGGTTCTTTCTTCGGCGCCTGGCCCATCGCGGCCCACGTGAGCGCCACCGCCGCTGCGCTCGCAGCTGTCGCGCCACCGACCGTGGCGAGCTTCAACAACGACGTCATCGGCTTCCTTTTCCCTGCTCGTCTATTTCGCGCACTCGCCGATCCGCTTGGCGTCGGTGGTCACGGTCATGCCTTGGGCGAACGGAGTGGGCGGTCCGGCGGTCTGCTTCATGTTGACGACCGAGTGATACGACTCGCGCGAGGCGAACGTCACGTCGCCGGTTATCGTCATCTTGCTGCCGTCGGGACTCGAACACTCCGTGACAAACGACAGCGCCGATCCGGCCACATTCGACTTGACGACGTTGCAGCCCTTATCCTTTTTGGCCATCAGGTCCGAGAGGTGGTCCAGTTCCTGCGGGGTGTAGCAATGCAGGTCCTTCCTCGGAGGCATCCCCGTCGCGCGCCCCGCCGGCGCCATCACGGACACGACCTCATACTGTCCCGGCTTCAGGCTGATCGCCTGCGCGAGCAGCGCCGGCCCGAGTGCGATCACGAACACGATGGCCATCCGTTTCATTGGGCACCCTTTCGCGTGACGATGGCTTCGGCGGCGCGCATGACGACCGGTGTCAGGAGATCCTCGCCGTCGACCGACGCCGTCTGCCGCTCGGTCTTGGGTCCGAAGGTTGTTCGACCGTCCGGCGCTTGCAGCCGGTACTCGAGGCGAATTTCGTCTTTTGCTTTCGTCGAAGACGCCAAGGACGAGGCGGCCTGCAGTCCACCGGCCGCGGCGGCTCGCGCGGCCGCCGACGCCGCCGTTCCGCCGCCCGGCAAATACCAGGCGGCGCTGCCAGCGGCCTGACCCAACGCCTTCGTCAGTCCGCCGCCGCCCGACTTGCGCGTGAGCGACACGAGCAGGAGCGGCTCGCAGCCTTTCGTTCTCGCCTCCTCGCTCGCCTGCGACTGCAGCTTCGCCTCGAGGGCGACGACCTTGAGAGACGGCGCCGTCAGATAGGTGACAATCAGATCGCGCACGCCGGACGCCGCCGCGGCGGCATCGCCTGGAATGCCCTGCACGACCGGCATCGCCACGGCGATGCAGTTGAGACTCGCAGCGAGGATCATGGGAATCACAGTTTCGCCATCACCCTTTCCATCAGCTTGACCGCGGTATCGGCACTGCCGCCCTGCGGCTCGATGCTGATCAATACGTCCTTCTTGACGGCCGACAGACCTGAGATGTCCCAGTGCGCCATGTCCCAGGCTGGATTCGCTGGGAGATCGGTGCCGGAACCGGCAGACACGATCGTGTCCTTGCCTTCGGCGGACAGCGGCGAATTGCGCGCGAAGCTCCTCGTGAAGTTGTCGAATCCTGCGTTGTGTTCGCGGAATTCCTGGAGTCCACGAATCCAACGGACCTTCAAGATGTAGGTCCCGCCGAACTTTCCATCGACGGTGTGCTCGTACACACACTTCGCCTCGGGATCGTCCGGATTGATGGATGTCGGCTGGCCATCCAGTGTCCCGAGCACGCCTTCCGCTTCGGCCCGACTGACGATCGCGCACGGATCCCTGCGCTTCGGACGAAGGCCTGCCTCGAAGGTCGACGCCGCCTTCACGTTCGCCGAGCCGCTGAGGGGAAGCGGGTGTTGCAGACGCTTGATCGCCACGTCGGCGAGCTTCGCCGCGCTGGTCATTGGCGCCTTCGAGCCGCCGATGTCGATCGTGACCATCTGATCGCCCCGCAGCGCCACGAACGTGCAGCAGCCGACGACGCGTGCTTCGTCCCATTCGCCCGAGACGTCGGCACCCTCGGCGATGTGAACCAGTCCCTTTGCAGCAGTCTGGTTGACCAGGCCTTGAAAGGCGCCGTACATCTTGAAAGCCATCGCACCGCCGTCCCACTCGACCGCGACGGTGATGTTGTGAAGGTTGGCGTCCTCGTACTCGCAGGCGTTTCCGTCTCGCGTCGGGACGCTGTCACGGCTCAGAAACGGCGGCGTGGCGAGCGGCGCCCCGAGAACCGCTTCGACTTCCTTGGGCTCGAGCAGGGAGCACTCGTCCTTCGGGCCAGACGAGTCCGCGTTCGGCGAGGACGTGCTCGACTGCTCGCGCGGCGGCGAAGAACGGCCGCAACCGGTGACGATGATCGCGGCGAGCGCCGCGGCCATCAGAATCCGCTGTTGCATGGGCGGCTCACTTCCACGCGCCGGTTGTGGGCGCGTCCTTCGTCGGTGCCGTTGGTCTCCACGGGGCGGGTCAATCCAAATCCCCGCGACTGCAGACGAGTGCCTGGAACGCCCAGCCGTCGCGTCAGCACTTCTCGCACAGCGTCGGCCCGGCGTGTGGAGAGGTCCAGGTTGTACGCGGCCGAGCCGACGTTGTCGGTGTGCCCTTCGATCGTGA
>Ga0081539_10004189_pt1 | contig 16319 bp, 14 predicted proteins | sample TabmetS4T2R2_FD_71023 | JGI IMG/M metagenome (GOLD analysis project Ga0081539, IMG submission 71023) | Tabebuia heterophylla rhizosphere microbial communities from the University of Puerto Rico - S4T2R2 | ecosystem: Host-associated > Plants > Roots > Rhizosphere ...
GGCCGAGCGGGAGGCCGCGGAACGTGCGGCGGCCGAGCGCGCGGAGGCGGAACGTGCGACGGCCGAGCGCGCGGAGGCGGAACGTGCGGCGGCCGAGCGCGCGGAGGCGGAACGAGCCGCCACGGAGCGTGCCGAACGAGAAGCCGAAGAGCGCGAAGCAGCAGAACGTGCGGCGGCGGAGCGGCGTGCGGCCGATCGCGAGGCGGAATTGCGCCGGGCCGACGCCGAAGCGCAAGCGGAGCCGGCAGTCGTCACAACCGCGCCGTCGCCGGCCGCAGGCGGACCGCTGACCGGCACCGACTCGGACGACGCCGACGCGGCGGCGCCCGAAGCGTCCGAGGCTCCAGCTGCGACGACGGGTCCGGGCGCTGAAGCCGGTACGCCGCGGACGGGCGCGGACAACAAGCCTGCGGTCGGTGCCCGCGCTGGAGCACATTCGACCAGCAAGGCCGCCCGTAAGAAGGGACGTGGCCGGTCAAGGGGGAGGGGCATCGGCCCGGCCGCCGCGCTCGCAGCGGCCGCAGAGAGCAACGACGCCGACCCGACCGCTCTCCATGCCATCGCGGCGACGGATGCCACCGCCGGGACGAACGAGCAGGCCCCTATCGACGCCGAGCAGCCGGGCAAGTCCGAGGCGGCCGAGCCTGCGCCCGAGACCGAGTCCGGGGCCATGGCCGACTCCGAGGCGGCGGTCGAGGAGGCCGAGCCGGACGAGGCGCGCGGCGACGCCGGCACCGTCTTGCCAATGCGTGCGGAGACCGAAGCCGAAAGGGCGACCGGCGCAGCGGGCGGCAGGACCAGACCGAAGGTCGCCGCGGCTCGCTCCGGCGAGCGCAAGGTGACAACGGCTACGCTCGGCGCGGGTACGCCCACCGACGCGGCCAGCGTGCCGCCGTCGCGGAGCGCCGCCACCACCGTGCCGGAGAGCCGCCGGACCGATACCCGTCCCCTCGACGATGCCGCCGGGATATTCGACGATGCCGCGGGGATATTCGACGATGCCGCGGGGATGCTCGACGATGACGCCGGGATACTCGACGACGCAGCCGGGACAGCGGCGGGCACAGCGTCCTTTACCGGTTCCAGCCGGCCCGCGTGGCAGCCGATGCCGGTCGTGCCGCCCACATCGGACAAGGGACTGACGGTCCTCGGCACCACCCTGACCCGGCGGCAGACCGCGATCGGCGGCGCGATCCTTCTCGCGCTCCTGCTTCTGCTGGCACTGCTCGTACCGAAAGCCGTGGGTAGTGAGAAGCCGAGCGACCGTCCGTCCGGCGGCGCATCGGCGGCGAGCGCGCCGGCGGCGCACCCGACGACCACGCGGTCCACGGCTCAGGCCACACCGTCACAGCGGCCGACCACTACGCCGCCGTCCACGAATCCCGCGGTCGGCCTACCCGCCGGCTGGTACCTGTACAAGGACAAGACCGGCTTCTCCGTTCCGGTCCCACAAGGCTGGAGTGTTCGACGGCAGGGCACCGAGGTGTACTTCCAGGAGCCGGGCGGACAGTACCGCCTGCTCATCGTGGACCAGACGAATAGGCCGAAGCCGGACCCGGTCAAGGATTGGGAGACGCAGGAGGCGGCCCGGATCGACAGCTATCGCAACTACCACCGCATTTCCATCCATGCCGTGTCGTACTGGGACAAAGCGGCCGACTGGGAGTTCACTCGCACAAGCGAGAGCGGCAATGCAGTGCACACCGTAAAACGTGGATTCATCACCGCGAAGGATCAGGCGTACGGAATCACGTGGTCGACCTCCGCGGGCGATTGGAACGCGAACGAGGCCAACCTGCAGCTCATCTACAAGGGATTCAAACCGGCCAAGAGCTGATCCTCCATGAGTGAGCTCCGGGTGAGTGGGTATTCATCGGAGACCACGGATGGAGGTGTGCCATGCACTGCCGTCGATACGGCAGCAAGCCAACGCTCGCGTTGTGGATGCTCGTCGCCGTCGCCGACGTTGCGCTCTTCGCTGCGACCGCCGGTCCGCTCATCGTTTTGTTGGTGGTTGGCGCCCTGGTCACCGCGGCCGGCGCGGTGCTGGCCGTCCGCCTTTCGCACCGTCATGACGTCGTCGCGCGACTCATCCGGTTGCAGCGCCGCAACTCCGTCGCGCATCCGTGGTCGTTGCGCCGAGGACACGGGCACCACTGGTTGGTGCGGCCCGTTGGGGTCCGGCGCCCCGGCCGAGTCACGGCGGCGGTCACTCGACGGCGCGCGTGACCCTGCTGCCGCCGGCGCACGGTTCTTCGGACGGCGCGGAGAACCCGTGACGGCGTGACGTCGTCGGCTACGCTCGCGGACTGTGTCGATCAGCGGTGCGACGGATCTCTGGTCCAGACTTCTCGGTGCACAGCCGGATCCTCCCGCCGCGCTTGTGCTGTTCACAGCCGTGGTCGCACTCGCGGTGGTGGCGGTACGGCCGGTGTGGCGGATCGCGCGCAACGCCGTCACGATCGCGCACGAGGGCGGACACGCACTGGTGGCGCTGCTGACCGGGCGCAAGCTGCGCGGCATCCGGCTGGAGTTCGACACGTCGGGATTGACGTTGTCGGCCGGCCGGCCCACCGGGCCCGGAATGATTCTTACGCTGATGGCGGGCTACATCGCGCCGTCGGTGGTCGGCCTCGCCGGGGCCTGGATCCTCGGCGGGAATCGCATAACGCTGCTGCTGTGGCTCGCGGCGGTGCTCCTGCTGCTGATGCTGATCAACATTCGGAATGTGTTCGGGGCGTTGTCCGTGATCGCCACCGGAGCGATCGTCGTCGCGGTTTCCTGGTACGCCTCTCCGCAGGTCCAGGCTGCTTTCGCGTACGTCGGGGTGTGGTTTCTGCTGATCGGCGGCGTGCGGCCGGTGGCCGAGTTGCGCAAGCTCCGCAGCCGCGGCCGGATGCCGGACTCGGACGCGGATCAGCTGGCCCGCCTCGCCCACGTCCCGGCGTTCGTCTGGGTGTTCCTGTTTGGGCTGGCCAGCGTGGCGGCGCTGGTGGTCGGCGCGTTCATGCTGGCCGGCCAGTGGATTCCCGAGCTGACCGTTCAGTGATCAGAGCGGGATGTTGCCGTGCTTCTTGGGCGGCAGTGTTTCCCGCTTGGTACGGAGCGTCCGCAGTGCCCGGACGACCTGCGCGCGGGTCTGCGACGGCGAAATCACCGCGTCCACGTACCCCCGCTCGGCCGCGATGTACGGGTTGGCCAGCGTGTCCTCGTACTCCTCGATCAACTGCGCCCGCAGCGCTGCTGGGTCGGCCGCCTCGGCCAGTTCGCCGCGGTAGAGGATGTTGACCGCCCCCTGCGCGCCCATCACCGCGATCTGGGCGGTCGGCCAGGCGAAGTTCATGTCCGCCCCGAGATGCTTCGAGCCCATCACGTCGTACGCCCCGCCGTAGGCTTTGCGCGTGATCACGGTGACCTTCGGGACGGTGGCCTCGGCGTACGCGTAGATCAGCTTGGCCCCCCGCCGGATGATCCCGTCCCACTCCTGGCCTGTGCCGGGCAGGAAGCCGGGCACATCGACGAATGTGACCACCGGAATGTTGAATGCGTCACAGGTCCGCACGAACCGCGCGCCCTTTTCGGACGCCGCGATGTCCAGTGTGCCGGCCAGGTGCATCGGCTGGTTCGCCACGACGCCGACCGGCCGTCCCTCGACGCGGCCGAACCCGATCACGAGATTCTGCGCGTACAGCGGCTGGACCTCGAGGAAGTCCTCTACGACCGCCTGGATGACCGTGTGCATGTCGTACGGCTGGTTCGCCGAGTCGGGTATCAGCGCGTCGAGCGCGCGGTCGGCGTCGTTGGGGTCGACGTCCGCCGGAGCCGCGAATGTGGGCGGTTCGTCGAGGTTGTTGCCCGGCAGGTACGACAGGAGCGCGCGCACGTAGTCGATCGCGTCGTCCTCGTCGGCGGCAAGGTAGTGGGCGTTGCCGCTGCGCGTGTTGTGGGTCCGGGCGCCGCCCAGATCCTCCATCGCGACATCCTCGCCGGTCACCGTGCGGATCACGTCGGGACCGGTGATGAACATGTGCGACGTCTGGTCCACCATGACGGTGAAGTCGGTGATCGCCGGGGAGTACACTGCCCCGCCGGCGCACGGGCCCATGATCAATGAGATCTGCGGGATGACGCCGCTGGCCCGGACGTTGCGGAAGAAGATGTCGGCATAGAGGCCGAGCGCGACGACGCCCTCCTGAATGCGCGCACCGCCCGAGTCGTTGATGCCGACGATCGGGCAGCCGATCTTCATCGCGAGATCCAGAACCTTGACGATCTTTTCGCCGAATACCTCGCCGAGCGAACCGCCGAACACCGTGAAGTCCTGCGAGAACACGCATACCTGTCGGCCGTCGACGGTGCCATGGCCGGTCACCACGCCGTCACCGTACGGCCGGTTGGCCTCCAGGCCGAAAGTCGTGGAACGGTGCCGCGCCAGCTCGTCAAGCTCCACGAACGAGCCCTCGTCGACCAGCAGATCGATGCGTTCGCGGGCGGTCTTCTTGCCCCGGGCATGCTGTTTCTCCACCGCGCGGGCGGAGCCGGCGTGCACCGCGTTGTCGGTCCGGTGGGCCAGATCGGCGAGCTTGCCCGCGGTCGTGTGGATGTCGTCGCGAGCCGGAACGTCCTGCTGGGTGGTCACGGTGCGATCGTAGCGACGAGGCCGGTCAGTTCCGGCCGTCAGGCGTAGCGACGGGACCGTTGCGTTTCGCACCCAATGTCCTATTCGTTACTTCCCGCGTGACGAACTGGATGACCGCGACCGGCATCGCCCTCATCGCCGGTGGCCTCGCCACATTGATCTGCTTCGGGAAGTTGCTGTGGTCGGGCCAAGGTCGTCGCCGAGGACGGGCCGGGACCAAGCGTCGAGCGGCCCGAACCCGGGCGATCGAGGGATCGCGGCAAACCGAACCGGTTGCTGATATCGGGCGGGAGGAGGACGAGCGGGCCGGTTTGGCGTCGATCGGATTGGCCGACGAGGAGTCGACCGGATCCGACGAGGACGAATTCCAGCAGTTCGACGAGTCTGCAGATCCGGTCCTGGATCACGTGGACGCGGATGCCATCCCGTCCGGCCGTGCCGAGGAGCCGGACCCGCCGACCGGCGATTATTGGATGCCCGTTCCGCACAGCGCGTATGCGGACCTGGACAGCGCGGGCTACGCATTGCCCGTACGCGACGGCCGCGATCCGGCCGCCGAGTCCGAGCCCACCGCCATCGTGCCGCTCTGGCCACCGGCCCGGCCGTCGGACCGGATCGGGATGCCACGGAACTGGTCGGAGGGACCGCGGCTGAACCGGCGAACGCTGCGGGAGACAGCCGGCCGCCGCCAGCACCGGGCCGACGACGCCGGCGGGCATTGGGACCAGCTCGACCGGAATGGTCGCGACAGCTGGTGGCGTCATTCCGGCCCCGAGGACGAACGCCTGGCGCTGCCCGGCGCACAGCCACGCCGGCGCCCGCGGCCCCGTCCGAACCCGGCGGCCGAGGCGCGCAGCACCGTCTACGTGAGCCGCCATGCGGCAGAGTGAATGGCCTGGCTCGCGGCTAGACTCGCGGCGTGCCGGGATCGCCGTACACGGATCTTGATCGACCGCCGCTGGCTGCCGGAGCGCTCCAGCGGGCGTTGATAGTACCCGGCGGGCTCTGGCGGCAGATCGAGGTCCGTGCGGAGACCGGCTCGACGAACGCCGACGTCGCGGAGGCCGTACGCCGCGGCGAGTCCGAGGGGCTCGTAGTCGTGGCAGAACGGCAGATGAGCGGTCGCGGCCGGCGCGATCGGCAGTGGATGTCACCGGCGCGGGCCGGGCTCACGCTCAGCGTGCTGCTGCGCCCAGGCCCGGCGGTCTCCCCGAAGACCTGGGGCTGGGTGCCCCTGCTGGCCGGCGTGGCGCTCCGTACGGCCGTATGCCGGCGGGCCGGCGTCGACGCGGCGCTGAAGTGGCCCAACGACCTGCTCATCGGCGACGCCAAGTGCGCCGGCATCCTCGCCGAGGTGGTGGACGACGCCGTCGTGCTCGGCATCGGGCTGAACGTCACCACCCGCGCCGACGAACTGCCCACGACCTCCGGACCGGCGACGTCGCTGCGCCTCGCCGGCGCCCGGGACACCGACCGCGATCCGCTGCTGCGGTCGATCTTGCGCGCAGTGGCACAGTGGTACGGCGGATGGCGCGAGGCCGGTGGCGACGCGGAGATGTGCGGCCTGCTGAGTGCGTACCGGTCAGCCTGCGCGACGCTCGGCCGTACGGTGACCGTCCGGCTGCCGGGCGGCACCGACCTGGTCGGCACCGCCACCACGGTGGATCGCGACGGTCAGCTGCTGATCCGTACGCCCGACGGCCGAGAGCACTGCGTCACGGCGGGAGATGTCCTACACGTGCGGTGACTGGCGCCCCAGCTCTGATGCGAGCTCGGCCTCCAGTTCGATCTCGGCGCTCAGCTCGGCGAGCCCGGCCGCAGCGTCCAATTCGGCGATCGCGGCCTCGTGGCCGTCCACCGGCGGCTTGAGGAACACGAACGTCCGGTAGGCCCAGAACCGGAAGATCGTCGCTACGCCCGCGGCGAACAGCGTGGTCGCCATGAGCACCAGCTTGTGGTCGAACTCGTTCAAGTGGAAGCCGTACTTGGCGATGGCGACCGCGCCGGACTGGATGAACATGCCGATCAGATTGAACCCGAAGAACAGCGTGTATTCACGGCGGAGCGCGCTGCGCGTGTGATGCCGGTAGGTCCAGTACCGGTTCGCCACGTACGCCAGTGTGGTGGTCACGACGGTGGCGATGACGGTCGCCTTCACGGCGCCGATCGGCATCGTCACGTACGTGATGGCGAGGTACAGCGCGGTGTTCGCGGCACCAATCACCCCGAACGCGATGACTTCGGGGGCCAGACGGCGCAGGCGGTCTGTCAGCGGTCGGGCTGAAGGCATTCGACAACCTTACGAGGGACATGGTCCTGAGGTCGGACAGATGGTCTGCGGTGATGCCGACGTCACATTCGCGGGACGGGAGTCGGTTCGGCGTCACGCTGCGCGACGGACGCGGTGGCCCGAAACACGAAGCGCTTGTATGACCAGAAGCGGAACAGTGTGCCGAGAGCGGTGCCGACGAGCTGCCCGGCGATGTTGTCGGCCAGCGGGCTCCGCAGCGCCGGCCAGAAATGACCCAGGCCGTAGTGGCTGATTGCCAGGCACGCCAGGCCGATGCCCAGCCCGATCGCATTCAACAGAAAGAATGTCGTGTACTGCCGCGCCATGTTGTGGTGGTGACGGTGCCGCCACGTCCAGAACCGGTTGCCGAGGAAGGCGAAGGTCGCGGCGACGACCGTGGAGGCGGTCTTCGCGGCCAGCGTCTCGGACCCGATGTGCAGCAGGACGTTGAAGATCACCGTGTCGATCACGAACGCGATGCTGCCGACCGTGCCGAACTTGCTCAGTTCCCGGATGAGCGCGTTCAGCCGGTCCCGCAGGCGATGCCCGCGGCCCTGATCCGACGTGGTGGTGGCGGGCACGGACCCGAGGGTACCGGCGGATGTCACGGTCTGCCCGTTTCGTTTACGAGTCTTAACCACCCTGCGATGCAGGGTGACGCTGTCGGTACGACCGGTGACGGACGCCGTCGACCTCGGCCACCTCCGCCAGTCGGGACCGGCAGCCGGTGCACCACGCGAGATGGGCGCGTAACCGCGGTGCGTCCCGAGGCGGGAGGTATCCCCGGACATGGCCGCCAAGCCGGTCGCCGGTCCACCGGCACTCCGGGTGGGAGGCGACCGGGACGTGTTGCTGCAGGTACTGCCGGCGCAGCCCCTCGCGGGCCCGGTGGGCCAGAACGGCTACCGCGTTCGGAGTCAGGCCGAGCCGCGGCGCGATTTCCGCGGGGCTGGCGCCCTCCACCTCCGTGTGCCACAGCACGTCCCGCCAGCGCGGCGGCAACTGCTGGAACGCCCGCGCAGCATAGGTCCGCTCCAGCCGGTCCAGCGCCGGGTCGCGAAACGGTTCGCCCGCGTCGTACCGGCTGAGGTCGTCGGTGAACTCCAGGCGCCGGTCCAGCCGGGCGCGGTGGTAGCGGACGTGCCGCAACGTCGTGTACAGATAGGCGCGGAACGCCACCAGCGGGCCGCGGCCCGCCCGGAGTGTGGCGAACACCTTGGCGAACGTCTCGGCCACGAGGTCGTCGGCCTCCGACTGGTCCCGAGCGAGCGCGGTGGCGAGCTGCCGGGCGGCCCCGGAATGGCGCTCGTAGAGCCTGCCGTACGCGTCGGCATCACCGGCGCGTACGGCGGCCAGCAGGTCGGTGTCTGTGTCGCCGCCCATTCCTGCCTCCATGCGGGGAGTGGGAGGAAAGCCCGATTAGCGGCAAGCTTAGGACGCTTCGTCCGTTTTGCGAAGGGCGGTGAATGGGCCGTTCCGACAATCTTGCACGGCCACGCACCATGCTCCGACGGATCGGTCGTCCATATGCACGCTCACCGAGGATTGTGCGGTTCTCCACAGGCCCTGCCGATGAACTGAACGGCTCTCGGGCTTACGCTCAAGTGACTCCCGTGACTCGGCCGACCCCCTCGGCCGGTCCCGTAACAGGTCAGCGCCGACCGAAGGAGATCGCCTTGCCCGTGTCCCCGACCGCTCACGAATCCCTCCTGTCCTGGATCGACGACGTCGCCGCGCTCACCACGCCGGATCGGATCGTCTGGTGCGACGGCTCGGAAGAGGAGTGGACCCGACTGACCGATGCGCTCGTGGCGAACGGCTCGCTGGTGCGGTTGGACCCGGCCAACCGGCCCAACTCGTTCTGGGCGCGCACTGATCCGAGCGACGTGGCCCGCGTCGAGGAGCGCACGTTCATCTGCTCTGTCGATCCCGACGACGCTGGGCCGACCAACAACTGGGCCGCGCCGGCCGAGATGAAGACCACCATGACCGAGCTGTACCGGGGTTGCATGCGGGGCCGGACGATGTACGTTGTCCCGTTCTGCATGGGTTCGCTGGACGCGCCGAATCCGATGTTCGGCGTCGAGCTCACCGACAGCCCGTACGTGGTGGCCTCCATGCGGATCATGACAAGGATGGGCGCGCGGGTGCTCGCCGCGATGGGATCCGTCGCCCCCTTCGTGCCCGCATTGCACTCGGTCGGCGCGCCGCTGGAGCCGGGGCAGCCGGACGTGCCCTGGCCGTGCAACGCGACGAAGTACATCTCGCACTTCCCGGAGACGCGGGAGATCTGGTCGTACGGATCGGGCTACGGCGGTAACTCGCTGCTGGGCAAGAAGTGCTACGCGCTGCGGATCGCGAGCGTCGCCGCGCGCGACGAGGGCTGGCTCGCGGAGCACATGCTGATCATGAAGCTGACCTCACCCGAGGGCCAGGTCCGCTACGTGGCCGGCGCGTTTCCGTCTTCGTGCGGAAAGACCAACCTCGCCATGCTGGAGCCCACGCTGCCGGGCTGGAGGGTGGAGACCATCGGCGACGACATCGCCTGGATGCGATTCGGCGACGACGGGCGGCTGTGGGCGGCCAACCCCGAGGCCGGGCTGTTCGGCGTGGCGCCCGGGACCGACTTCCACACCAATCCCAACGCCATGCGTACGCTCGCGCGCGGCAACTCGATCTTCACCAACGTCGCGCTGACCGACGACGGCGACATCTGGTGGGAGGGAATGGGAGAGCCGCCGGCACACCTGACCGACTGGCGCGGCAACGACTGGACGCCGGCGTCGGAGACGCCCTCCAGCCACCCCAACAGCCGATTCTGTACGCCGATCAGCCAGTGTCCGATCCTCGCCCCCGAGTACGACGACCCGCGCGGCGTACCGATCGACGCCTTCCTCTTCGGTGGCCGCCGTAAGACCACGATTCCGCTGGTGACCGAGGCGCGGGACTGGGTGCACGGCGTCTACCTGGGTGCCACGCTGTCCTCGGAGACCACGGCGGCCGCGGCCGGCCAGGTCGGCGTGGTCCGCCGCGACCCGATGGCGATGCTGCCGTTCATCGGCTACCACGCGGGCGACTATTTCCAGCACTGGATCGACATGGCCAAGGGCGCTCTCGGCGACGAGGCCAGGTTGCCCAAGATCTTCTACGTGAACTGGTTCCGGCGCGGCGAGGATGGCCGGTTCCTCTGGCCGGGCTTCGGCGAGAACTCGCGGGTGCTCAAGTGGATCGTCGAACGGCTGGACGGCCGGGGTGCGGCGGTCGAGACACCGATCGGACACGTGCCGAGTCCGGATGCACTGGACCTGACCGGCCTGGACCTGTCGCCGGCCGACGTGGAAGCGGTCCTGCGGGTGGACAGGGCCGAGTGGGAGGCCGAGCTGCCCGAGGTGGCGGCGTGGTTCGAGAAGATCGGCAACAAGCTCCCGACCGTCCTCTGGGCCGAGCTGGACGCCCTCCGCGCTCGCCTGTCCTCCACGCCATAACCCGTCGCCCCTCCACCTGCCCATAGACCACCGCGATCTTGGAGTTGTGGTTAGCCTTATGCGGCTTTGCGCCCGGTTCGTTCCAACCACGACTCCAAGATCGCTGGAGGGGGGCGGGGAGGTGCGGGCGGATCTCTATGACGTCGCCGTCGTCGGGGCCGGGCCGGCCGGGTCGGCCGCCGCGCTCGCCGCCCGCCGGGCCGGCGCCCGGGTGCTCCTGCTGGACCGTGCCGACTTTCCGCGCGACAAGCCCTGTGGCGACGGCATCGCGGCCGAGGCGCTCGACGTCCTGCACCGGCTGGGCGTCACGGGAATCACCGATGGCTACCCACCCAACAACGGCCTGCGGCTGGTCGGCCCCGGCGGGACGGCGGTCGTGCACCCTCTGGTTCGCCCCGCCCACACCGTCCCACGCCGAGTGTTCGACGCCCGGCTGGTCGCGGCGGCGGTGCAGAACGGCGCCGAGCTGCGCCGGCACACCGTGCGCGCGGTGTGCAACGACCGCGACGCGGTCCGGCTCGACGACGCGTACCGGGCCCGCGTCGTGATCGGGGCGGACGGTGCCGGTTCGGTGGTCCGGCGCGCCCTCGGCCATTCCCCCAATCCGGACGGCCACCTGGCCATCGCGATCCGGGGCTACGCCCCGGCCCGGGGCGCCGAGCAGCTCATCGTCACCACGCGGACCCGCTGGCCCGCGTACGCCTGGTCGTTCCCGATCGGCGACGGCACGGCGAACGTCGGGTACGGCGAGGTGCTGCGCGGCGCGCCGCTGTCCCGCACGCATCTGCTGGACCGGCTGGACGAACTGCTCCCGGACCGCGTCCCCACCGCCCTCCGCGCCCACCACCTCCCGCTGTCGACCCGCCGGCCGCCGCCGGCCTGGGGCCGGGTACTGCTGGCCGGCGACGCACTCTCGCTGATCAACCCGTTCACCGGTGAGGGGATCTTCTACGCCGTCCTGTCCGGTGCGCTGGCCGGCGCCGTTGCGGCCGCCGGTCCGGACGGCGTCGCGGCCCGCTACACCGGTGCGCTGCGCCAACGCCTGGGCCGGCACCTACGCCATTCCGGCGTCGCGGCGTGGTTGACCCGGCGTGCGGCGGTGGTCGACGCTGCGGTACGGGCGGCGAGCGCTGACCGCGCGGTGTTCGACCGGATGACCGCCCTGGGCCTGGGCGACGGGACCTTCGACGCGCGCACCGTGGTCCGGATCGGGATGGCACTAGGCTGGACGCGATGAGTCTGCGGTCGCTGGTCTACACCCTCTACGAACGGCGGCTCGCCGGAAAACTGGCCGGCAAGCCGGTGCCGCGGCACGTCGGGGTCATGTGCGACGGCAACCGGCGCTGGGCGCGCGAGATGGGCTACGTCGATCCCAACGACGGGCACCGCGTGGGCGCCGCCCGGGTCAAGGAGCTGCTCACCTGGTGTGACCAGGCCGGCATCCAGCACGTGACGCTCTACCTGCTGGCTACCGACAATCTGCGGCGGCCGGCGGCGGAGCTCGAGCCACTCTTGAAGATCATCGAGGACCTGGCGACCGAGCTGGCCGAGGACGGCAACCCGTGGCGGCTGCGGATGGTCGGGTCGCCGGACGTACTCCCGGCCGCGACCGCCGAGGCGTTGAAGGCCGCGCAGGAGAAGACGATCGAACGGACGAGGGGCGTCAAGGTCAACATGGCGGTCGGCTACGGCGGCCGCAAGGAGATCGCCGACGCGGTGCGATCGCTGTTGCACGAGCACGCCGCAGCGGGGGGAACGATCGAGGAGCTTGCCGAGATCCTCGACGTCGAGCACATCGCGGAGCACCTCTACACCCGCGGCCAGCCCGATCCCGACCTGGTCATCCGGACCAGCGGGGAGCAGCGGCTGTCCGGCTTCCTGTTGTGGCAGTCCGCGCACTCGGAGTTCTACTTCCACGACGCGAACTGGCCCGACTTCCGCCGAATCGACTTCCTGCGCGCCCTCCGGTCGTACGCGGGGCGCCAGCGCCGCTACGGCGCTTGAGCTGAATTTGCGCGGCGATCGCGGGCTTGCCTGATTCGGAAGCTAGAAGGTCTTTAGGCCGTCGGCGAGGAAGTCGGTCACGGCCTCGGGGGACGGCAGGGTGAGGTCGGCCGCGCTGGACACCTCGGCGCCGGTCTCCGGGTTGGCGACCGCGACGCACATTCCGAAGAACGCCGGATCCACCGCCTCACGAGCACACAATGCGTCGAAAGCCTTGATATCGGACATGTCATCCCCGAAGTACCAGGCACACCCAGCCTTCCGCACGCCCTCGCCGATCACCATGCCCTTGTCCTGATCCACCGGCGGCTTCAGCTCGATCACCATCCGGCCCGCCTGGACCCGGAGACCCATCCGCTCGGCCTGCTCGTGCCCCCATCGTTCGACGGTGTCGGCGAGCTGCGGCGCGGTGCGGTAGTGCAGGGCCACCGACAACCGCTTGTACTCCACCAGGACCGTGTCCGGCAGCTCGGCACTGGCGCATTCGGCCAGATCGGCCATCGCCGGCACCCAGGGCAGTGCGGCCGGCTCGGTGACCACCTCGCCGTCGTGCCACACCTCCAGCCCGTACAGGCCGTAAAGATCCACGTGCGGAACCGACTCGAAGCGGGAACGCAGGAAGCTGACCGGCCGCGCGGAGACGATCGCCACCCGCGCCACCCGGGCGGCCAGCTCATCCAGTACGCCCAGCACCGACGGCACCGGCTGGGACGCGTCCGGATCGTCCGTCACCGGGGACAACACCCCGTCGAAGTCCAGGAAGAACGTGGTCTCCTTGGCGTGCTCGGCGGTGAACCGCCACGCCTCCGCGGGGCTCGCCGGATGGGCCGGGCGGGTGAGGTCTGCCACGAATGTCAGCGTACCCGCCGAACGTACGGCGGCAGGGGAGACGAATCGCACCGCCCGCGCGTACCCGAAGATCTTTCATTACTCCGGACGGCGCGCCGCAACGCTTTGTACTACCGCCGGTCGCCGTCTGCCGCTAGCGTTTTAGACATGGCGAGGGGTCATCCCTAGCCAGCCGGCCGCCCGGACCTGCGACAGAAGCGCCACGGGGCCCGCAATCCGACTCCGTGTACGACATGGGCGCCGGACGTGGCGACCGCGGGCGGACCGGGTTGCACGCCCGCTGGAGCAGGCCTGTGACATCTCGCCGTACCGACGCCAACGCCTCCAGCAGCCGCGCCACCCCGGGACACGGCTCGTCCCGGGACGGGCACGCCGACGAGGAGCCCGCCCCAGCGGGCCGGGTCTTCGTCCTGGACACCTCGGTCCTGCTGTCCGACCCGGCGGCGTTCCGCCGGTTCACCGACCATGATGTCGTCATCCCGCTCGTCGTGATCTCCGAGCTGGAGGGCAAGCGCCACCATCCCGAGCTCGGCTGGTTCGCCCGGCAGTCGCTGCGCATGCTCGACGAGCTGCGCATCAAGCACGGCCGGCTGGATCACCCCGTGCTGTGCAACGACGAGGGCGGAACGCTGCGGGTCGAGCTGAACCACGCCGACCAGAGCGTCCTGCCGCACGGCTTCCGCAATGACTCGAACGACACCCGGATCCTGTCCGTGGCACTGGGGCTGGCCGCGGAGGGCCGGGACGTCACGCTGGTCAGCAAGGACATGCCGCTGCGGGTCAAGGCAGCGTCGGTCGGTCTCGACGCCGACGAGTACCTGCACGGCCAGGCCAGCGACCCCACCTGGACCGGCATGGCCGACCTCGAGCTCACCGAGGAGCAGGTGAGCCGCCTGTACGCCGGTGAGGCGTTCGCCGTCGAGGAGGCCGATCACCTGCCCTGCCACACCGGTCTGGTGATCCACTCGTCCCGCGGCTCAGCGTTGGGCCGGGTCACCCCGGACAAGACCGTGAAGCTGGTCCGCGGTGACCGGGAGGTGTTCGGCATCCGCGGCCGTTCCGCCGAGCAGCGGATCGCGCTGGACCTGCTGCTGGACGAGTCGATCGGCATCGTCTCGATGGGCGGCCGTGCCGGCACCGGCAAGTCTGCGCTGGCCCTCTGCGCCGGCCTCGAGGCCACGATGGAACGCAACCGCCACAAGAAGGTGGTCGTCTTCCGCCCGCTGTACGCGGTCGGCGGCCAGGATCTCGGATATCTCCCGGGCAGCGAGTCCGAGAAGATGTCCCCCTGGGCCCAGGCCGTGTTCGACACGCTCGGCGCCGTAGTACACGCGAACGTCATGGAAGAGGTGCTGGCCCGCGGCATGCTCGAGGTGTTGCCACTGACCCACATCCGGGGCCGGAGCCTGCACGATGCATTCGTCATCGTGGATGAGGCGCAGTCGCTGGAACGCAACGTCCTGCTTACCGTGCTGTCCCGGATCGGGCAGGGTTCCAGGGTTGTGCTGACCCACGATGTTGCTCAGCGTGACAACCTGCGTGTGGGCCGTCACGACGGTGTGACCGCCGTCATCGAAGCACTCAAGGGTCACCCCATCTTTGCCCACGTGACCTTGACGCGGTCCGAGCGGTCACCCATCGCTGAAGTGGTGACGGACCTTCTCGAAGACATCCCCCACTAGAGAGCTCTCGATCGAGGGAATTTCTCCCGATTTGATGCGAAAGGGCGTGTGACCTACTTCACATCAGCGCGCCATGGTTTCACATCGACCTCACGGTGCGCCATGGTGTCTGGCGAGCGCCATCGCGTGGCCCGCCCGTCGGAGATCGACTTTGGGGCCGCCGCTCGATCGAGGGTGATCGAGATGTCGGACCAAGGGTCGTGGTGCTTGCGGCACGGAACGTAGCCGGATTGGATCCGGTGACGCCGTGCCGTGTCATTGCCCCCGACGAAGGGACACTTCGTGGATCGGCTCTGGAGCCGCGTCGGAGTCCGAGCAACGTCCGTCGGCCTGCTCGTTCTGGGCGTCGCCGGCGGTCTCTACCTCGGGCATGGCAAGGAGGTCCAGCAGCATAGTGCCGAAGCGCAACTCGTCGTCGCATCGGACACACTCGCATCGGATACCACCGAAGTGCAGCTGCTGACGCAACGCCAGAACGCTCACGCGGCGGCCCGCGCTTGGCAGCGCCAGGCCGAGAGCGACGCGGCGGCGAAGGCCGCGGCCGCGGCGAAGGCTGCGGCCAGCAAGGCTCGCGCACTCGAGAAGCAGGCGATCGCGAAGCGTGCGGTCCAGAAGGCCACCGTGGTGCGGAAGGCGGCCGTGTCGGGCAAGACCGTGCCGTACACCGGAACGATCCCGAGTTCGTGCGGCGACTACAGCGGTAACAGGGCGATCGGGTGTTCGCTCATGCTGAAGGCCGGCTTCGGCATCGATCAATTCCCGTGCCTGGACAAGCTGTGGACCAAGGAGAGCCACTGGAACACCAAGGCCTCCAACCCCAGCTCCGGGGCGTACGGGATCCCGCAGGCGTTGCCCGGCAGCAAAATGGCCACGATCAGCGACGACTGGCGGACCAACCCGGCCACCCAGATCAAGTGGGGCCTGAACTACATCGAGGGCCGCTACAACACGCCGTGCAGCGCGTGGTCCCACTCCCAGAGCACCGGCTGGTACTGAGCTAATTTGGCCTCGCTGTCGCTCGGCGGCGATCGCCTTTGGACCCGCTGACTTGGGGCCGGAAACGACGACTGCACACCCCGCAGCCGCCGTTTCCGGCCCCAAGTCACCGGCGGCGATCGCGGGCTTGCCGACCGCGGGAAACGTGGCCGGGGGTGTCGACCCTCACTTGACTGTGGACGGTGATCAAATGTCCATGTGGTCCGGAATGTCATTTCACTCCTGCTGATCGGCACGGTTGCGCTGGGTGGGCTTGCGCCGGCCCGCGCCGACGATGGGCGCCGGCCGGTGCGCGAGGTGGACGGCGGGGACGTGGCACCGGCGGGACGGTTCCCATGGATGGTGGGGGTGGCCACGGGGGGGGGGGGGGGCGT
>Ga0081539_10004190_pt1 | contig 16316 bp, 17 predicted proteins | sample TabmetS4T2R2_FD_71023 | JGI IMG/M metagenome (GOLD analysis project Ga0081539, IMG submission 71023) | Tabebuia heterophylla rhizosphere microbial communities from the University of Puerto Rico - S4T2R2 | ecosystem: Host-associated > Plants > Roots > Rhizosphere ...
TCTTAAATTAGAACCACATCAAAGTAGGAACCCGTTATATCCGTTATATTTTAGTGCCATCTTCATTGAACGCGTCCTCACGAATCTTAAATTAGAACCACATCAAAGTAGGAACCCGTTATATCCGTTATATTTTAGTGCCATCTTCATTGAACGCGTCCTCACGAATCTTAAATTAGAACCACATCAAAGTAGGAACCCGTTATACCCGTTATATTTTAGTGCCATCTTCACTGAACGCGTCCTCACGAATCTTAAATTAGAACCACATTAAAGTATGAACCCGTTATACCCGTTATATTTTAGTGCCATCTTCATTGAACGCGTCCTCAAGGAATCCTAAATTAACCACATCAAAGTAGGAACTCGTTATACCCGTTATATTTTAGTGCCATCTTCATTGAACGCGTCCTCACGGAATCCTAAATTAACCACATCAAAGTAGTAACCCGTTATACCCGTTATATTTTAGTGCCGTCTTCATTGAACGCGTCCTCACGGAATCCTAATATTAGGACCACAACAGAGTAAAAACCTATTATGATTGAGTGTCATTTTCAAGCCCACACCTCAATTTTCCAATGCACCGTAACAGAGTCCTGGTAATCAGGGGGACCGCGCCGATGGAAGCCTCATCAATGGCAACCCTCTGGTACTTATTCGAGTTACCCATCAAGTCCATCCTCATTCTATCCGTCCTCACGGAATTTCAAAATCTGGGAGACTCTTTGCGTGTCTTATCTCGCGTTGGCTTTAGCGTTGGTGTTGATTTTAGCGTTGGGGTCGGCATTGGCGTTGGCGTTGGCATTGGCGTTGGGGTTGGCGTTGGGGTTGGCGGAAAAATTTTCAATAAAGGCTGGGACGGGGTACGCGTCCCACGTACGCTCCTGACTCCTGAGACCAATTCCAGCCAAAACAAAACAACCCCCCTACTCCAGCCCCAGTCTCTGAGAGTTGTAAAAGCACAATTACGATCAAGGCTTCTATGGGATCGACTAAAGTAAAAACCGCTAAGAAAGCCTTGCAAAAACGGATAAAATCCATAGCCAAACTAGCCGCCGCTAACGTCCCCGAACCCCAAGTGATCAAGCTGCATCACGTCTCTTTGGGCGACCTGAGAAGTAAATACAGCCATGTCCATGTCCCTGTCGATGCTCAAGACTCTCGTATGGACACATCTACGTTCACGCGTTATCAGGCCTCAACCCAACCTCTTGAATTTCGAGGAAGGGATGGAGGGCTTTTGGCTTACCGACACCCCTCGTCCAACGGTGCCTTGGCTCGAACTCTCCATCAATCCATCACTGACCTTCCCCGTCGGAAAAAGAAAGTGAGCCACAAGGGACTAGAACGATCTAAACACGTCGTCGTCCGTCATTACCACGTAGATTGTAAAAGCAGCCCACAACCTTATCTGTCACGCGACTATCGACGAGATGGAGTCAAAGCCAAACGATTCATCGAGCAAAACCAAGCTCTGTGGAGGAGGATGGGTTTTGTTCTTGGTCTCAAAGACCAAGCTACCTTCAAAGAAATACAGCTATTTGATACTGGATTTGATCGACTTTGCGGCGTCTTCGCGGGATGTGTGATAAACCAAGGAGACGTCGATGCGGGCTCAAGCGTACCCCATCGCGATCCAGGTGAATCCAGAGAAAGCTATGCTTGTCTCGCTTCTACGGGACAGTACACTGGCGGAGGCGTTATATTGCACGATCTTCATGTAATCGTAGAACTGAATCCTGGAGATATTCTGATGTTTCCTGACTCGATTATATACCACTCTAATGAGCCTGTCCAAGGTCAGAGGAACTCGGTGGTTTGCTATACATCTAAAAGTATGATTGATTATTGGCGTCGAAGGTTTGGAATGAAGAAGAGGAAAGCTCCCAAGAAAAAGAGTCCAAGCAGAGTCGAGCTAGATTAAAACTGACCGGTCAGAGAAGAATAAAGTATTCATATAAACGTAATTTTGCTTTTGTTACTGTTGATGTCAGAGAAGAATAAAGTATTCATATAAATGTGATTTTGCTTTTGTTACGGTTGATGTCCAATGGATCTGGCACTGCAATCTACGATTCCATCCATGGCGCCAATCTATCTATACAACTCAAGCACTATAGTAAAGTACTCTCCGCTCGAGGGCCCCTATCTACATTTGAGGTGGTTGGTGCGACAAACCCGAGGATGAGTTAATAATATTGAGTCAAGGAATGACTTGGACAACTAGAACGGAGTAGAACGGCTTGGAACCACTGGAACGTGACACTTCGACTCAACAGTGACACTTCGATGGCTCTTTGACTCACTGGTAACTCTTCGACTGAACGATAACCCCGATGACACTTCGACTCAACGGTGACACTTCGACTCAGCGGTGACACTTTGACTCAACAGGAACACTTCGATGACACTTCAACTCAATGGGACACTTCGATGACTCTTCGACTCAACGGTAACTCTTCGACTCAACGGTGACACTTGGACTCAACGGTGACACTTGGACTCAACGGTGACACTTGGACTCAACAGGAACACTTCGATGACACTTCAACTCAATGGGACACTTCGATGACACTTTGACTCAACGGTGACACTTTGACTCAACAGGAACACTTCGATGACACTTCAACTCAATGAGACACTTCGATGCCTCTTCGACTCAACGGTAACTCTTCGACTCAACGGTGACACTTGGACTCAACGGTGACACTTTGACTCAACAGGAACACTTTGGTGACACTTCAACTCAATGGGACACTTCGATGACTCTTCGACTCAATGGTAACTCTTCGACTCAACGGCGATCTATGAAAATGTGATATGTATAAAGAGTGAAAGAAATCTGGCGCTTGCTTAAATCGTTTCCTACCTTTCCTAATGATAACTATCGCGGGCTTAATCTTCATGTACTATAATTCGACGGGGTTAATCCGGCTACCCCCAATTGCATTCCCTCGATTGAAACGGGCCATGATTCCATCTGCTCGAATTCCAGATTCTCTCATTTTTTCTTCATCCATCTGTCGTTTCCGCTCCGCCCTGCGGAGTCGCTCTTTCTCTTTCATCTTCCTTTTCCATTGATTAAAGGTCTCTTCATCGCCCTCTAGACCGTCAACTTGCTCCCAGGCATCTTTGACAACAGTCTCATTAATTTCATTGAAAGCTAACCGAAGCCACATTTCCTCTCGACCGCGCTCTTGCTTGATCTTGAACGCCTCAGAGTCGCCAGGGAATTTGGTATCTGCGATGATGACTGCCCTTGGAACTTTCGTTTGTCCTTCCCTACACATTCTTGCTAATCATTAGCACGGCTGTGGAGGAATCTGCCAATTGCTTGGTGCTCATACGCTTCAGAATAGAGACTCCCGATGAAGATCATGACGTTGGCCCCGATGAGGTTGTGCCCGCACGCACCCACTTTGTCTGTCATGACAATCCCATCTAAAGTCTGGTTGTTTAATGCTACAACTGTGGCTGCTCGCGCTGAGTCGGAAGTGGAGTGTCGCCAAATTGATGTGCCGGCCAAAACGCCCATCTTGAGCCGCAGGATCTGCTTGCAGACCTGAATATCAGTATTCCGTTTTGGAGAAAACCGTACGTAATATGTCAACACCAATGGGAAGAGCCTGTCTGAAACAACAATGAAGCGTTCTCCTTGTTCTTTGCAACGCTTTACAAGAGCTATGAATCGTCGCAGTCGGCCGGTATACTTCTCTTTCACCAACCTAATCGATATGACCTCTTCCATGATGCGCACTCTTGATTCTTCCCTCCCTTCTGATCGTCTCACAATCTCCTCGTAAAGAGGCGCCCATGCAAAAAACCGTTGTCTGTCTGCCCGTTCCATTAACTGAGTCTGCGAGAGCTCCTTCTTTCTCATACGATATTTGGTCTTGGCCTCAGTTTCTGTAAAATCGTCGGGATACGGCTCCAGGACCTCTGCTACAGGACGAGCGACGGTTCGTCGAATGACCCATTCTCCATCCCATGTGCTTTGTGTGGTACGACGAAGAACAAAAGGTGCAATAAGGATGCGAAGAGCGAGAACATTATATAGGTTGTCATCATATTTTCCACGGACCAACATACGTTGCAAAGCACGTCTGAGTTCGTTGTTCCATTTTCCTAATTCATTAAATGGCCCACCTAAAGACTGTAGAACGCCGCTCGCATCGGTCATGGGGCCAAGAGGGAAGATGGTGCCTGTCATAAGGACGTTGAAATGCGAACGTTTAATTATAGTTCGCAAAGTGCGGTTTTGGGAGGAAGTTGCTGACCGTCCGAACTGATGAGCTTCATCTGAAAACGTTGACAAGATTTTCACCTTGTTTTTGAACTCATCGCTCATGACCAGGTTATAGAACGCCGTTTCCTGTTGAAGCCACGAGGTCTTTACGATCCACACAGTGCGAATATCTGAATCTTCTTCCCAAGCCTTCATTGTCCATGCTTTCACTCGGAGCCTCTCAGGATCGAAGAACTTGGCACCCTCTTTCAGCCAATTATCGAGCAAGATGACGGGGCTACTTGTTAGCTTAATGACTCCATGATAAGATAGGATCCGGGAGAAGTACCAAAATATAAAGTTAACAAATCGTTCATGCTCAGGCTCTTCCACCGTCATTTGACTCCGAATGATACCATCTATGCATGCCAAAGCTTGACAGGACTAAAAGTGAGATCACAATTTACAAAAACTTTTACCTTTCCCACTCCCATTTCGTCGCCCAAACATGCGAACCCTGTTCGAAGACGATGGAAATGCAGAAACGCGATACCAAGTTTTTGCCAAGGCAAAAGCTCCATTCCTTCTTTGAGCTGCGGGTTATAAATTTGGTCGAGTCTCCAATTCCTCATGTACTTGTGCTCCATTTCTATACCCTCCCAAAGTGCGCGTTTCCTAAGGTGTTATTTATTGAAAATGCAAAGAAGATTACAGTTTTCTTCTCAAGTCATCATCGGAGATCCCAGAATCGTACAAATTCAATTCTACAGGCAAGGCGTCTTCTTCCGTCGCTTCCTGCGACGCGTTTGGAGCGTTCTCATGGAGAAGGTGGACCCCAGAATCGGGGATGCCGTCGGCAGCAATTCCGCTGAAATCGATAGGAAGCTCGTTTTTCTTGGCTGATTGGGAATAAAAATCATTTAGATCGACGTCCTCGCCCCAGAAGACATCCGTGGTAGACTTTTTATTGCGGGACGATGGCGTTTTGGATGGGAATGACAGGTTCGATGGAGGGTGGAGGATTCGCTCCTCTTTCGCCTCCTCCACCTCTTCTTGATTCTCCTTTTGTTTTTCGTCTTCTTCGTCCTCCCCTTCGCTTTCCTCATATTCACTTTCCCCGTCATCTCCATCTCCTTCATCACTCTCCTCTTCTTCCACATATTCTTCGTCCTCACTCTCCTCCTCTTCTTCGACGTATTCGTTGTCTTCATCTCCTTTCTGATCTTCCGGTTCTGTTTCAAGTGCAAGCGATTCCAAATTCGACTTGTCTCCACTGCCGTCATTCATTGATGGAGAAGGTGGAAGGTCTTCAGAAGAAGAACGCACGACTCGTCTTCGACGAGGGTTGTGAGATCCTGATGCCTTTGTTGACTTGGGCGAAGTAGAATTGCAGGTAGGATCACCTTGTGAGCTCTTCGACGCCGGTTCCGCTCTGCCGGAATGAGTGTGGACGTGAGCAGTTTGAGGAATAACGTTGGGAGCAAGTTCGACATCCTCCATTGGTTCCGAAGATTCGAGTGCCATAGTTGCAAGAGCGCCTATCTTTTTTTGGTCTGAGGGTGGGACTTCAGAGACCACACGAGTTTGCGGTGATTTGTCGGGACTCAGGTTCCCCTCAGCTTCATTGCTCGTGGATAGGGGGTGGTTATCTCGAGCTTGAACTGAATGACTCTCTGCTTTGGGGGCTGTCGACATCTCCGTGTCAAGCTCCATGGGCTGTTCGGTGGATCCTAGGTTCATTTCCTGTTCAGCTTGCACCATTCGAGCCAATTCAATCACACGTTCCGGCTTCATGTACCCATCTCTCATGAGCGCAACGAATATGTCTTCAGTCCGCCTTCGCTTGGCTGCTTTTGGGGAACCTAAAACGGAGCCTCCGACGGAAAGACGAGAACGGCGCCTTGTAGCTTGCGGAGAAGAATCAAAATCGTTCTCGCTATCCGTTTCGTCAAAGTCCAAAGAAAGTGTTCGATTGTGGGTCTTGGATGGTTGGATCGGCGTGGCCGGCTGGTCAGCCCGAAATGATTCACTTTTGCGAGGACTATTGTCTTTGAGGGTCTTTCTCGTTTGCGTTCGCTTTACTGATTTGATTTTTTCACTGAGCCATCTCGTCCAAATGAATTCCTCCCAAGCTTTAAATTCTTCATATCGAGTGCCTGGGTAATCTTTCTGAATCTGTCTCCACTTTTCTGTACCGGCATTTCGGACCTTGATGTCTTTCAATATGAACTCTTGAACGAAGGACCGTCGCTCTGCACTAGTCTGATTTGGGTGTTCGTTAAACCAGTTTCCGATGACTTTTCCGTCGGCAAACTAAGCGGATCAGTTTAATTGGAAACTGAAGAAGAACCAATGATAACATATGACGGGCATCATCCTCAGTTTTGCCAAGTGCTTCATAGCAATGGTTAAGGGTAAGGATTCGAGACTTTTGCCAAGGATAGCGTGGATTATGAGCTGTCATTGGGATGATAATCGCTCGAAGTGGAAGAAAAAAAGGGGTGGGGATTGGTCTGCTTTATAACTTTTCGTGATCGGCTGACCTGAACACGGACCCCCTAACGCGTGTCTGAATGTCACTCATAAAATTTGTGGTGACGTCAGGCCTCTCGCAGACAATATTTTGATATCATTGACTAAAGGAATGGTCTCGAGTAATCACAGGGATCTTTGAGAGCCCTTCCCTGACCAAAATTCTGAGATAACAATCGCCACTTCTTCATAACTCTTTCATGACGCTCTATTGACTCGATGGACTCGATGGACTCGATGGACTCGATGGGTTCGATGATCTCACAGTTGAGTCGAACATCGTTAAGTCCAAGTGTCACCGTTGAATCCAAGTGTCATTGAATTGGCCCCATTGAGTCGAAGTGTCATCGAGGTGTCACCATTGAGTCGAAGTGTCATCGAGGTGTCACGATTGAGTCGAAGTGTCATCGAAGTGTCTCGATTGAGTCGAAGTGTCATTGAAGTGTCTCGATTGAGTCGAAGTGTCATTGAAGTGTCTCGATTGAGTTGAAGTGTTATCGAAGTGTCTCGATTGAGTCGAAGTGTCACTGAAGTGTCTCGATTGAGTCGAAGTGTCACTGAAGTGTCTCGATTGAGTTGAAGTGTCATCGAAGTGCCCCATAGAGTCGAAGTGTCACTGAAGTGTCTCGATTGAGTTGAAGTGTTATCGAAGTGTCTCCATTCAGTCGAAGTGTCACCATTGAGTTTATTTGTCATTGAAGTGTCCGTATTGAGTCCAAATGTTCTCATTGAGTTTAAGTGCTATCATTGAGTCAAGGTGTCATCGTTGAGTCGAAGAGTCACCGTTGAGTCGAGGTGTCCATGTTGAGTAGAACTGTCATCAAAGCGTTAGTGTTGAGTCCTTGTGAGTCCAAGTGTCACCGTGAGTCCAAGTGTCACCGTTGAGTCCAAGTGTCACAGTTGAGTCGAAGAGTCATCTGAGTAGAAGTGTCATCATTGAGTCCAAGTCTCTAAGTGTCATCTAAGTGTGGTCATTGAGTCGAAGAGTCGCCATTAAGTGATAGAATCACCGTTGAGTCAAGGACTCATAGACTTGCAAGCCATTGCTAGGGTCGTTTGCTCACGATACCACGTCATGATTCAAAACAGATAAAACCGCAAGAGCAGCCTCAACTCTGGACTCTGGGAGTGCCAAGCGTCAAGCTTTACTCTTTCTAACAACGAAATAATAATCGGAGTTCAAAAAGCCCACGGACACAGCCTGGCAAACTATCCGCAATAGCCACTACTGAGATGCACAATTCCGTATGGCAACAAATTGTAGTACGTGCCACCTCTCGTTTGAGCTCACCCTCAGACTCTAATATTATTGTAGCAGTATTGAACTAGGGTTGAATTATATTTATCAATGTCCAAAGATTATTTTTAGAGCGTTCCGAAGCAGGTCTGAAATGTATGAAAGGAAAGCGGGAAATTAGTTTTAGTTCCCGGTTTCGTTAGAGGAATGAAAAATCGCTCACCGTTTAACTTTTTACGATGATGGATTCCGATCACCTTTCTGAAGCCACACGAATCCTCAATATCTGGAAGGACACAGAACTTCTAGGAAGACCTTCTTATCTGCATCCCTATACGCTTCTCACCGCTCTTATAACCCATGCTCCGACCCCAGACGGTAAACAAGAAATCGCAAAAGATGTCATTGAGAGCGAGGCGAAGGGTTTTAATGGTCTCGTTCAGTTGACAGATTACTTTTGGACTACTCTTTTAGTACCTCGTGTTTTTCCTGTGATTCAAAGTTAATAATAGTGCGAGCTCAGGGCGGAAAGACCCCCGCTCCCTCAGACCATCCTTCCCGAGGCGCGGACACATTTGATCAACGGCTTGTAACTGGAAGACTTACGGTACGAGAAAAGGTACGGTTCTCCAATGGCATCTTTGATTGAAACTGTTTAAGGCTCTGCGGCGATGTGGGTTTCGCTGTCCTATCACAGGACTAGTCGATCGATTGTCACCGAACCGACCAAAAGGAATGACCAGAGTGACCCTTGAAGCAGCGCATATCATCCCTCATAGTCTTTCTGAAGCAAAGACAGAACTTGATCGAGAACAAAAGAAGAAGGTCTGGCAAGCACTCAGAATTTTTGCAGGCGAAGATATAAAACTGGAGTTGGAGGGCCAAAAGATAGACGCATTGGAAAATATCCTGATTCTTCAACATGACAACCATGTCGCATTTGGAAAGCTGGACTTGTGGTTTACTCAAGACGAGGTACTCTCAATAACTTTTCAATACAATCTAACAATAAGTTCGAGAACAATCGATATAAGGTCAATCTTGTCGAGGACGGAGAGAGAATATACGGAGCATCAATAATTCCCATTCATGGATCAGTGCGTTCAGGGGAATACGTTGAATTTCCGAACCTGAAGCCATCCGAATACCCTTTTGTTTCCAAAAGGTTAATTGGTATACATGCTGCAATTGCAGAAGTACTTCACATGATTGGAGCCGGTGAACATATTGATAAGATTTTGGAAGATTGGCAACGGATTCATTACCTTGATGAAGAAGGTGCAGATATAGAATTACTAAATGCACGGTTAAGCTTAGTGATGGCTTCGTGATTGTAGTTAGAGCCAGAAACAGCAGTGAAGATTGGTGAAATTCCACATACGCAATGCTTGTACCAAGAATAGATTAATTCAAGGGAAATAAAGTCTGAAACTGTCAGGGGCTTTATTGGGGCATGGTCCAAAGGCGGACGCGTCGATGGAATCTACTTGGCAAGCTTCTGGACTGTGGATGGGACAAAGGTCAAAGAAACTCGATGAAGGTGAAACGATGCCAATAAACGCTTGTTTAATCCCAGGTTGAAATAAACGCTCATTTACTCAGAGAAACCCAATAAAAGCTACCCCGGGGGCTAGAGGAAATGCGCAGCATTTCCTCTGTAATTAAAAATCAGGTGACGAGTAACAAATGGCCGATTCGGTCCAAATCCATGATGTAAACTTGAAGATTTGCACCGAATTCTGGGGATTTCGGCGAAAATACTCAATTCGGCGATCACATGCTCTTTTGGATAGGACCATCTCCCTTTCTTTGCGAAATAAGAGGTGATCACATGCTCTTTTGGATCACTGCCGGATGGTCCCCTATCCATGATGACGCGTCATCCAAAACTCTCGTGACTCGACGCATCTCTGTTTCTTTACACACACGCACACACACGTACACACACGCGTATACATACCAACAACTCTTTTCTGATCATCATCTTGTACGGATGGCAGACGTTGTCCCTCCTCAATTTCAAGCCTTGGTTCGTTACGACGAGCAGTGGAAAGTCCTGATCTGTCGTCAGCATCAAGTCGCGGTTCCACTGAAGTCACTGCCCGGTCATCTTCGAAGCGAACACAACATCCACCATCTCGAATCCAAATCTCTCCTGGAAGCCCTCTCTGCTGTGCCCTGCTGTCAGACTAAGCAAGAGTTTCCACAGCCTCTCAATGGTTCTCCTCCTATCTTGGACCTCGAGGTGATCGACGGATTCCAATGCCCGCATTGCAGCGATGGGGATGCAGGTGCATTGAGCCGAAGTGACAAAGTCGTCCGCAAGCATGTTCTCCAGAGGCACATGGACATTCCTCCTCCTCGACGAAACGTCGACCGAACACGTGTCAAGTTGCAGAGCTGGGGTGTTAGATGGCAGCGAGGATACTGGACGGTCGAATTAAACACTGCTGGAGGTGGAGTGGCAGCGGCGGTGGCATCGTCACGAAATGTCAATGTCAACGACTCCACGGAGTCAGAGCCTATCACCTGGGAAGAGGCCATGATTCACAAGGAAAAGGAGCGGCGTGAAGCCATGCACTCTCGACTGTTGGAATTCCACGCTCGAAATGAAAAGGACGACACGACCCCTTGGCTCCTGTTCACTAAGTGGGGTGAACTATTCAAGGACAGAGAAGTCAAGACTATCGCTGAGACTCGATACTTGAACACTGAAAATCAAGAAGTCATCGGAATGTCTTTGATCAGCAAGTCGCAACTTCGCCTTGTCCATCTTGGCTTCGATAAGCTGTTGACCTGGAGTCTGGAAACACTGGAGACGACCGAATGGAATATGTGTCACTGGCTCCGCAGTCGCTCTCGATCGGATTGGAGTTACAAGCCATTCAAAAAGCCTCAAGAAACGGCCACACTAGTGCGATACAGTGGATATTGGAAACAACTCTTGCTGTTTTGCCTTCGGACAGCGCTGCTCGAAAGAGAGGTTTGTGATCGAATTTATGGCGTTGAATTCACCACTCCCCAGAGAGAGCTGGCCATAGAGCTCAAAGGTCTTCATGGTTTTATTATTATATGAGCTGACTCTATAGTGATGGCGGAGCACTATGATGATTGTTCTGAACAGGAGGACAAAGAGGAGTTCGAAGAGGAGGAGCTGGAGGATAACGAGAGCGAGCAAGAGACTGGAGTAGCTCAACGGCCTATTGGTGCCACATTGTCCGTTCCATTTCAAAGTCACTCCAATATCCTGATTGATCCATTGGTTGAAAAGGTGTTCGAGTTCAGCATCAGCCTCATCATTCAACGGTTCTCTCAGGGAGAGGGTCCACACAGCCCGTTGCTCTATTTTACTTCCGTGATGGGGATCGACTTGAAAAACGGAGGGTTTCGTCGAGCTAGCAGCTATAGGCCCATCTTGGCTGGATTGCTGTGGATCATGCGACTGTTGATTCTGGAGTACGCTTTACCCAAGAGAGCTTATGTCACATTGGGAAGGCTTAGTCGTGAAGCTTATGAGGATCATCCCCTTAGGCTAGAGGAATTCAGGCGACCGTATTTGATCCAGGGCTGCACGTCTCCAGCTTCTCAAATTTTGAGAATGCTGGCACATGCAAAGAAGGCCATCAATGCCGAGGGTGGGTGTGCACGAATGGCATGGGATCCCACACAAGAGACTTTTTATATCGATGCGATCGAGTGTACAGTGGAGGGGTTCAAGCACTTCGTTCATGCCATCGTCGAGTCTGCACAAGAGATCTTGCAGGATTTCCTCTTTTTCGAAGTCAGCACAGTCACAGTGAATTTGAATTCACTTCAAGATCCGATGTCGAAACACACTCCGGGATATTCTCTCTTTTTGGAGCCGATCAACAGGCTGCAAGAGGGATGCGGATATATGCTGAGTTTGATAAAGCATGCACCGAGAGACAAGAGGCTGTTGAAGGAGGACAGTGAAGAATGGGATAGGAAGAAAGTACTGGAGTATCTCGACAAGAAGAACAAGTTTCTGGAGCTGTTGATGCTGGCGATGCTTTTGACCGGCGGACAGCCTGCGAGAGGACCAGAGCTGGGATCCGTAAAGTTTCAAAACAGCGTGTACTCAACTCGCAACTTCTTCGTTGTTGGAGGAAGGGCGGTTTATGTCGCCGAATACACTAAAGCCAGAGCCGCCGCGAATCACTCATACTACGTCGCTCGATATCTCCCTCCAATTGTCGGGCAGCTTGCTGTTGCATATATTGCATATATTCGTCCATTCTGCAGCTTTCTATATGACCAAGTCTCTCTCAAGAAGAACGACAACGATGGAGACTATCTGTTTTGCTCCGAGGAGAGCCCTGAGGTGTGTTGGAACGGCGATGAGCTCAGGAAAATATTCGACCGAGAGAGCAAAAATCGCCTCCATATCCGAATCATCCCTTCTTTGTATCGTCATATCGCGATCAATTTGACGAAAGCCCACGTCAAAGGGATAGCCTCGCATTTCGAGAAGGACGACATGGCGTGGGATCAAGCTATGTCCGCCGACCCGAGACAATATATATATGCATTCCAGGCCGGCCATCAGAGACATATCAACGTCTCCGCTTATGGCTTAGATCGCGCATACCCGAGCAGGCTCCAGCCAGAGCTCCTGCATATGTATCTCATGATATCTCAAAAGTGGTACATATGGCTCGGATTCGCAGACACTCTAGCCCCGACAACTGCGATTCTCGGCGAGCAGGCACAATCGAGCGAGCCAGTCCCCAGCACTCCTCCACCAAAACGCAGCAGAGAGATCGAGTTGGAGACCGAAGTATCACCGGCTTCGAAAAGATTAATGGATTTGCAGACTATGTTGGCGCAAGCGTTAGAAGGAAGAAGAGCGGAGAAGCGGTTGAGGCAAATGCTAAATAGACAAGGAGCGTCGTAAAACAAGGATGGTCGTTTGTGTTCAATCGCATTGAATTTCAGTTATTTTATTGTTAATACAACAAATATATATGTATATAATACTCGCCGTTGCCTCACTTTTCTGCCTCACTTTTCTGCCTCACTTTTCTGCCTCACTTTTCTGCCTCACTTTTCTGCCTCACTTTTCACGCCTTACTTTTGATGCCTCACTTTTCTGCCTCACTTCGGTGCCTCACTTCACTTTTGATGCCTCACTTTTCACGCCTCACTTTTCATGCCTCAGTTTTCTGCCTCAGTTTTCTGCCTCACTTTTCACGCCTCACTTTTCATGCCTCAGTTTTCTGCCTCAGTTTTCTGCCTCACTTCGGTGCCTCAGTTTTCTGCCTCACTTCGGTGCCTCAGTTTTCTGCCTCACTTCGGTGCCTCACTTTTCTGCCTCACTTTTGATGCTTCACTTTTCACGCCTCACTTTTCATGCCTCAGTTTTCTGCCTCACTTCGGTGCCTCAGTTTTCTGCCTCAGTTTTCTGCCTCACTTTTCACGCCTCACTTTTCATGCCTCAGTTTTCTGCCTCAGTTTTCTGCCTCACTTCGGTGCCTCACTTTTCTGCCTCACTTTTCTGCCTCACTTTTGATGCCTCACTTTTCACGCCTCACTTTTCATGCCTCAGTTTTCTGCCTCAGTTTTCTGCCTCACTTCGGTGTCTCACTTTTCTACCTCACTTTTTTGCCTCACTTTTCACGCCTCACTTCGATACTTCACTTTCCGTGCCAGATACAGGTACAGGTACAGGTATGGGTATGGGTACAGGTACAGGTACAGGTACGGATATAGGTACGGACACAGACACAGATACAGATACAGGTACAGATACAAGTACAGGTACAAGTACAAGTACAGGTACGAGTACAGGTACAGACACAGACACAGACACAGACATAGACACAAATACAGATGCAGATACAGATAGAATATACATTTTGGTAATATAATAATTGTAAACTTTCAACTGCCAAATTCATCCTTATTCCGTCAATCCAAGATCTTCCAAACTTATATTGTTTTTCTTAAAGTAGGAATTTTCTTGAAAAACTTCAATCTCCCGATAAAAAAATTTGATGAAAGCTGCTTTAAAGTTAGAAATAAGGTGAGATTCAATCTTGTGAATAAGCATCAAAGCTGCATTATCATCATGGCTCAGAAGGATGTTGAGTTCGGATATAGCTTCAGGGTCAGTCCAAGGCCTTCGACAAATGAGAGCATCAGTGAATGCAGAAGAGCTGGGAAAGTGAACTTCAGCAGGAAAAGGGAAAGGAGGCTTGTCTTTAGTGACTGCATTGCCGTTGATACCACGATCCGGAGCTTGTTTCAATGCATAATGACCGGAGAGCTGTGTCCAAGTATGTTGTCCAGGAATTTCGAGTTTGTCATGGCCATTGAAAGGGTCTGAGACTTTAGTATACCAGAGAAAAGCGACCATTCTCTCATCCGAGTTGAACTGAGGAGTGGCACCGTGGACAACATCAGACCGAGTCATGCGGACTTGAAGAGTTTTGCAAGGGACTGGCATACGGACAGCGTTATATTTTTGCTTGAAAAAGCCTTCATATTTAGTGTAGAATTCATCCGAGGTAGTGGGACGGTCTCCAAGCGTAATTCCATCTTTATACAACATTTGACTCCATTCTTCAATGAACTTGTGCGAGCCAGGAACCACAAAGGTACAAGTATCTTTAGTTTCATCCAAAAAAGAAACAGCGGTGGCCACTCGAGAGGTTCCAGTTCCATCCGAAGCCATTTTGTGGACATTGCCATCTAAGTGAATGAACGGCTTTTGAGGAGACTTCTCAGTCGAATAACGAGTAATATAAGGATAGACAAGGAGGGAAAAGGCATGATCCGACCGACAAGCCATGTTGAGAAGAGCTAAACGAGGTTGCTGACGAAGTAGCTGTTGAGTCAAGCTATAAATCATATTCCTTTGAAATCCATACGAGTCTGAAGTAGTCTCTTCATCTTGATGATGATAATAAGCCTAAAGCAAGAATGAGTCATCAAAGAAAATAGAGAATCTTACTTTGAACTCATGACGAAAGAGAGAGAGAAGCTGAAAGGTTTTGAGATGAAGAAGAGGACGCAAAAGAAGTACAGTTCCATCTTTTTGCCAACGGCTCCAAGCAGAGAGACTTTCGTATCGTTTAAAGATCAGCTTTGGATCAATAGGAATTGGATCAAGTTGAACAGTGGCTGGATATCGATAAGGACGAATTGCATCCAAGGGAATTGAAGGTCGAAAATTGTCTCGAAACCAGCTTCGATAAGGGTCGCAAAGAGGAAAGAGATAAGTGGAATCTTTTGCCACATGACGAGAGAGAACTTGAATTCTGTTGATAATAACTTCATTAGTATGATTATTAGTCAGTCCAAGGACAGTTCCAACAAATAAATGAAGGTGATCGCGACAAAGAGAGGGCAGATGATGGACTGAAGCATGTAAGAGCTTGACTCGAGAGGAATCATCAAGAGGAAAGTATTGAGACAAAGTAGAATAGAATTTGGTTGAACAGGAACAAGAGCGAGTGGATTTGAGTTCAGAGACCTGTTTTGAGAATGAAGCCTTTCATTTTTTGGAGGCTTTGGCTTTGGAAGAAGCAGCGATATTGGAACTCGAATCAGTGGAATTTGAGTCAGCTTGATGAGATTCTAGATCTTAATATGAAATGAAAGAGTAAAAGCTACCATCGAGAAGTTGAGCAAGGACTGTATCCAAGTCTTGAGGAAGAATATAAGTGATATACTTATATCTTGGAAGTAAATCGTTAGACTGACGAGATCGAACTGCTTCGGTAAGATGTTGAATAGCATCAGTAAAAGACAATTGATCAAATGAAAGAAGTTGATGAAACAAAGTGAGGAATTGTCTAGAAAAGGGAAGTGGAGGACGGATAGCGAAAAGGATTGCTGTAGAGAGTGAGATGCTCCAATGCTTTTCTATAGCAGAAATGAGAGTAAGCTTGGCTCGTTGAGTTTTGTTGTGACGTTGGAGGCGAGGGGCTATGCGGTCTTGATACTGAATAGATACTGAGGAAATTAGCAAAAGAATGAAAGAAGTGGTGATGTACTCTGAAGGTCTTCGAGTTTTGAATAAGATGAAGAGTACACACGAGGTTCAGAGACAATAGTCCAAAGCTGTGAGACTAGATCATCGACATTTTCGTCAAAAAGAGCTAAAGACTGAAAAAAAGAAGAGATTTCATGAAGCTGTTGAACTGGAGAGAGACTGTTAATGTAATCCAAGATTTGTTTTTGAGAGATTGATGGAGAAGTGCGGTGAATGAGGTCTAAAACTTGACAAGGGGTCTGTTGTTATTTTTGTTAATAAAAATAGAGGTTAGGAGGGGGGTTAACTAACCTCTGGAAATC
>Ga0081539_10004191_pt1 | contig 16309 bp, 16 predicted proteins | sample TabmetS4T2R2_FD_71023 | JGI IMG/M metagenome (GOLD analysis project Ga0081539, IMG submission 71023) | Tabebuia heterophylla rhizosphere microbial communities from the University of Puerto Rico - S4T2R2 | ecosystem: Host-associated > Plants > Roots > Rhizosphere ...
CGTCCGAGTAGAAGAAGCGCCCGACGAGGAACCTCAGCAGCCCAGGTACGGCCGCGGCGTGCCGCACCGTCGTTCGCAGTTGCGACCAACCGGCGACGACGTCCGCGAGCCGCAGTGGTGAGCCGCCGCGCGCCTCCCGAACGACGAGGAAGATCGGCAGCGCGAACAACCCGCCTCTGTTCGAGTCGGCGATGTCGTGCACGTGGACGTCGCCGGCCGGAGCGTCGCGTTCCGCCTCGCAGCGCCACCGGACGTCGATCGTGCGGCCCGTGCCGCGGCGACCCACACCGGGGCCGGTGGGCCGAGCGAGGTGACGTCGCCGATGCCCGGTTCGGTCCTCGCGATCCACGTCGCCGTCGGCGACGGCGTCGAAACGGGCACACCGATCGCGACGATCGAGGCAATGAAAATGGAGCACCTCGTTGCTGCGACGACGTCGGGCCGTATCGCGGAGCTCCACGCGCGTCCTGCCGACCAGGTCACGCGCGGCCAGCTGTTGGCGGTGATCGAGCCGGTCTCCTGACGCGCGGACGCGCTACCCTCTGGCTCGAAGGAGCGCAGATGCCGAAAGAAGGCGGAAAGAAAAAGGATCGCGCGAAGAAGACTGGCGCCGCGGCGGCAGCCCCGCGTGAGAAGCCAACCGTCGCCGAGACGATGGGCGCCCAATCGATGGCGCCGGTTGCGGCGCGCAAGGAGCTGCCTGGGACCCGCGAGGAATTGACGCAGCTCTGGCTGGAGGCGCGCCGCCGGCGGCAGGCGGCACCCCTGGGCTCGGAGGCGTACATCCAGGCCAGCGAGGACGTCGCCCGGATCGAGGTCGAGATCGCGGCCGTGGAGCGGGCCCTGACCCCGCCACTCGTCTAGGCTTTCGCCGCCCCGGTCGTGCCCCCTTCGGTCCGCATCTACGAGGTCGGGCCGCGGGACGGCCTCCAGAACGAGGCGGCGATCATTCCGACCGCGGCCAAGGCGCGATTCGTCGAGCTGCTGGCGGATGCCGGCCTCAGAGAGATCGAGGCGACGAGCTTCGTCTCGCCGCGGGCCATCCCCCAGCTCGCCGATGCCGAGGATCTGCTGAAGGCCGTCCAGCCGCGACCCGGCGTCCGCTATCCGGCGCTCGTGCCGAACGTCCGCGGTCTCGAGCGGGCCGAGGCCGCGGGCGTCGACGCGATCGCGGTCTTCACCGCGACGACGGACGCCTTCACGGGGCACAACATCGGCATGACGGTCGACGAATCGCTGGTCGCCTTCAAGCCGGTCCTCGCGCGCGCGAAGGAGCTCGGCTGGTGGCGACGCGGCTATGTCTCGACCGCCTTCGGCTGCCCGTACACCGGTCGTGTCGAGCCCGGCCGGGCCGTCGAGGTCGGCCTGCGGCTACTCGAGCTTGGCGTCGAGGAAATCTGCTTCGGGGACACCATCGGGGTTGCCGTTCCGCCGCAAGTCACCGAGCTGACCGCGACCGCGGTGGCCGCCGGCGCTCCGTTGGAGCGGATCGCGTACCACTTCCACGACACGCGTGGCACGGCGCTGGCCAACGTCGTAGCGGGGCTGCAGGCCGGCGTCCGTTGCTTCGATTCTTCGGCCGGTGGGACCGGTGGCTGCCCCTACGCGCCGGGTGCCGCCGGCAACCTCGCGACGGAAGATCTCGTGTACCTCCTCGATGGGCTCGGCTATGAGCACGGGGTCAGGCTCGAGGCCGTCCTCGAGGCCGGCCGCTTCATCGCGGACCAGGTCGGCCGGCCCGTCGCCTCGAAGGTCGGTCAGGCCGGCGGCTGGGACCCTGCGACCGGAGCACCAACAGGCCGCGGCTGACGCTCGAAGCACCTCAGCGTGCTGCGGCTACAATCCGGCTCGGAATGGACGGCGTCGTGCTCGTTTTGAACCAGAACTACGAGCCGCTGAACGTCTGCAATCTGCCTCGCGCGTTCCGCCTCGTCTTCGGTGAAAAGGCCGAAGTCATCGAGTACGACCACCAGGTGATTCGGACTCCGCGGACTGAGTTCCGCGCGCCCTCCGTCATCCGCCTCCAGTACCAGATCAAGCGGCCCCGGCCGCGGGTCAAGCTGACCCGGCGCGAAATCTTCTCTCGCGACCGGCATACCTGCCAGTACTGCGGGCGGTCCACCAACGACCTGACACTCGATCACATCGTCCCGCGCCATAGAGGCGGAGGGCATACCTGGGAGAACCTCGTCACCGCGTGCAAGGCGTGCAACCACCGCAAGGGCGGCAAGACGCTCGAGGAGTCGCGCCTCCGACTCGTCCGCGCGCCGTACGAGCCACGCAGCGACATCTACTCCCTGTTCACTCCGTACCTCGCCGACGACCGCAACGAGGCCTGGCGAACCTACCTGTTCCTCGGCCGTAACTGACCGCGCCCGGATCATGGATCGGGCACCTGCTGGCGGCGGCGTGCCGTCGGTTCCCACAGAGGTCCGCGGTCTGCTGGGCGATCTCTGGCAGGCGGGCCATGCCGCGTACGTCGTAGGCGGCTCGTTGCGGGACACGCTTCTTGGCCGGGCGGCCGCCGACTGGGACCTGGCCACCGACGCGCGACCACCGCGGATCCAGGAGATCTTCGCGGGCGCGGTGTACGAGAACCAGTTCGGCACCGTCGCCGTGCGCCGCGGTGATGTGACCTACGAGATCACCACCTTCCGGAGCGACCACGACTACGCCGACTTCCGACGTCCGCACCGGGTCGAGTTCGGCGATTCGATCGAGCTCGACCTTTCGCGCCGCGACTTCACCGTGAACGCGATGGCCTGGGGTTCGAAAGCCGGGACCGAGCCTGCCCTCGTCGACCCCTTCGACGGCCGAACAGACCTCGACCGACGGCTCCTGCGGGCGGTCGGCGAGCCCGATAAGCGCTTCGCGGAGGACGCGCTCCGGATGATCCGGGCCGTTCGGCTCGCCGCGACCCTCGGCTTCGAGATCGAGGACGAGACCTTCGCCGCGATCCGACGCCACGCCGAGCTCGTCCGGCACCTGTCCGGCGAGCGTATCGCGGCCGAACTGGACAAACTGCTCGCGGCGCCTCGTCCGTCCGTCGGCCTGCGGCTCATGGCCGACTCCGGCGTCCTGCAACATGTCTCGCCAGACCTGGCATCGCAGGCGGGCATCGCCCAGAACAAGGTCCCGGGCGAGGACTTGTGGGGCCACACCCTCCGATCCGTCGATGCGGTGCCCGCGGATCGCTCGGTCGTCAGGTTGGCGACCCTCCTCCACGACATCGGCAAGCCTGCGACGGCGGCCGACGGCCACTTCTACGGTCACGAACGGGTCGGCGCCGAGCTCGCGGAGGCCTTCCTGAGCGGGCTCCACTACCCGCGAGCGACCGTCGAGCGCGTCGTGGATCTGGTGCGCCAGCACATGTTCGCGTACGAGCCTGAATGGAGCGACACGGCCGTCCGGCGGTTCATCGCCAAGGTCGGCGTAGCGCGCCTCGACGACCTGTTCGAGCTTCGTCGAGCAGATAACGTCGGCAGCGGCCGACCAGCCGACGGGGCCGGCCTCGAGGAGCTGCGGCGGCGGGTTGCCGGGCAGCTCGAGGCGCGCGTCGCCCTCGATCGGTCCGGCCTCGCGATCGACGGCGACGACCTGATCCGGGAGCTTGGACTCGAGGAGGGCCCGCGGATCGGGGACGTGCTCGACACTCTGCTCGAGCAGGTCATGAACGATCCGACGCTGAACGATCGGGCGAAGCTGCTGGGTGCCGCCCGGGCGATCGTCGAGGCGGCAACGTGATCGAAATCCTCCTCGAGGCGGAGCGCGCCCTGACCGTGGGCCAGCTCGACCATGCCGAACGCCTGTACCGCCAGGCGTCGGACGCGGACCCGCGCAACTCGATCGCGGTCGTCGGGCTGGCCCGCGTCGCGCTCGAGCGCAGCGACGATCTTGGCGCGTATCTGCTCGCGCGGAAGGCCCTCGGAATCGACCCGGAGAACGACGCCGCGCGCCGGCTCGCGACGCGTCTGCTCGAGATCATGCGGACGCGGGCCGAGGACGTGCCCGGCCCGCCGATGCCCGCACCGGCGGGGACCTCGCCCGACGGACCGGAGCTGCCAGCGGCGCCCATCCCACCACCCGCGGAGAACCGGGTCAGGCGTCGAAACCTCGTTCGCCGGCTGCTCGGCCGCTAGCATTTCGGCGACTTCCTGGATTCGACCCCAGCAGCGAAAGGCAGGCGTGTGCGCGTCCTCGTGACCGGCGGTACCGGTTATGTCGGCTCCGTGTCCGTCGAACGACTCCTCGGCGCCGGCCACGACGTCGTCGTCCTCGATGACCTGTCGACAGGCCACCGAGCGGCGCTGGCCGATGGCGCGCGATTGATCGAGGGTTCGTACGCCGACGCGGCGACGATCGGTGATCTCCTCGCGCGCGAGCCGGTCGATGCGCTGCTGCATTGCGCCGCCCGCTCGATCGTCCCCGAATCGCTCGCCGATCCGGGTCGCTACTTCCAGGAGAACGTCGGCGGTGGGATCGTGCTGCTGGAGGCGGCCCGACAGGCGGGCGTTCGACGGGTCGTGTTCAGCTCGAGCGCGGCCGTGTACGGGATCCCGGAGACCACGCCGGTACGCGAGGACGCCGCCACGCGGCCGATCAACCCGTACGGCGAGACGAAGCGCGCCCTCGAGGCGGTGCTGTCGTGGTACGGCGTCGCCTATGGGTTTCGTGCGGTGAGCCTGCGCTACTTCAACGTCGCAGGCGCGAGTGCCGCCAACGGCGAGGTCCACCGGCCTGAGACCCACCTGATCCCGATCCTTCTCGCGGCGGTCGAGTCGGGGCGACCGATGACGGTTTACGGCGACGACTACCCGACGCCCGACGGCACCTGCATCCGCGACTACATCCACGTCGAAGATCTGGCGGACGCCCACCTCGCGGCGCTGGAGGCGACGGCCGCGGACGATCCGCGGACGACGCCCTCACCGGAGCAGGGGCTCCTTGTTTGCAACCTCGGCAGCGGCTCCGGTTTCAGCGTGCGCGAGGTCCTGGCCGCCGCATCCCGGGTGGTTGGGCGAACGGTGCCGGAGGTCCCCGGCGAGCGCCGGCCCGGAGATCCGGCAGTCCTCGTCGCGTCTTCGGAGCGGGCGGGAGAAGTGCTCGGCTGGTCGGCCCGCCGTTCGACACTCGACGAAATGATCGGATCAGCCTGGGAGTGGCGGCAGCGGCATCCCGACGGCTACGGCGACTGAGTGCCTCGGTCTAGCGGCGGACCGGGAGAGCGACCTTCTCGGGTACTCATCACACGAGTCCTAAGTAGGCTGCCGTCCCCGATCAGCCCGTTTTGGTCGACCTTCTGGGCCCGGCGCGTGCACGGCGGGGGCCAGCCGCCAGGGCGTGACTCGGCACCAGACGGGCTGGTGCCTGCGTAACACTCGCCACACGAGTAACCGCGACATCGGAGGCCAGGATCGGCCGATAGCACTCGCCTGACGAGTCGGGCGAGACGACGGCGACCGAATCGAACGGCTAGCGCGGCTCGATCGGGGATGACATCGGGGCGAGGCGCTCCGGCGGGATCGCCGACTCCACATCGCCGCCGAGCTCGCCCGACCCGCCCCATCGATCGCTCACGCCGCGTAGCAGCCATGCGCCGATGAGCATCGTCACGAGGAGGCTCAGCACCGCGGCCTGATAGGCGCCAACGCCGAGACGGTCGAACAGCAGGAGGATCGTCGCGCCGTACAGCAACTGGCCGATGACCTGCGAGCCCTTGCCGACCAGGCCGTACAGCCCGAAGAACTCGCCGATCCGCTCGGGCGGAGCGAGTCGCACGAGCAGCACCCGGTCCGAAACCTGTACGCCACCTAGGCCGCTCCCAAGGATCGCCCCTGCGACGAGGAACATGACCAGCCCGGTCGTCCCCGGTACGCCGAGTGCGACCGCGCCAAGCACGAGACCGACGCCCCATGAGGACAGGACGAGCATGAGCGTCCGCTTCGGCCCGAGCCGGTCGACGAGCACGCCCCAGCCGAAGCTCGCGCCGACGGCGACGATCGTCAGCAACAGCAGGATGAGGTTCGCGTCGCGCGGCGTGAGGCCCATCGCCTCGACCGTCACGACGCTCATGACGACGATGATCGTGTTGACCGCGTCCGAGTAGAAGAAGCGCCCGACGAGGAACCTCAGCAACCCAGGTACGGCCGCGGCGTGCCGCACCGTCGTTCGCAGTTGCGACCAACCGGCGACGACGTCCTCGAGCCGCAGTGGTGAGCCGCCGCGCGCCTCCCGAACGACGAGGAAGATCGGCAGCGCGAACAACCCGTAGAGGACGGCCGCGACGATGAACCGGCTATCGACCGGGATGCCCGCAAAGAAAATCAGCAGCCCGATGAAGATCGTGCCCGTATAGCCGATCGCGACGCCGATCCCCGACAACGTGCCGCGTGTCTCGGGCCGGCTGACGGTCTTGAGCGTCGAGTCGTAATAGATGAGCGCTGCCTGGTAGGCGAAATTGGCAACGACGAAGAGGACGACACCGAGCGCGGCCGGGCTCGGGCCGATGAGCGCCGTGGGGATGATGCACAGGAGCGTGAAGAAGAGCAGAAACGGCAGCCGCCGACCGCCGCGGTCGCTCAGCGCGCCGAGGACCGGCGAGACGAGAGCGTTCAAGCCGACGCTCGCGACGACGGCGAGGCTGAGGATGACGTTGCCCTGCTTCTCGCCGAAGCGGGCGTCGTCGGTCAGCCACAGCCCGATCGCCCCCGACACCACGGCGAACGAGAAGATCGTGTTCGCGAAGTCATAGAGCGCCCAGCCGATCGGGACGACGGCACGGCCCGACGGCGTGAGCTCGCCGAGCCTGGCGAATGGACCCGAGCGGACGGCGGGAGCCTCGGCGGCGGCCATCGTCGCGATCATAGGAGGCCGCCGTTGGCCGGTGTAGCATCGACCGGTGATCGACGTGCCCGCGACACGCAGCCTGCGCCCCCAGGAGTTCGGGCGGCGCAGCTGGCGCCACATCGACGATCCCTTGATCGAACCGCTCTGGATCGGGCGACGGGTCCTCGCCCACGTGGCGAACGAGGCCGCAAACCTCGTCGACGAGACGGGCCAGGCGGTCGATGCCGGCGGGACTAACGCAGCCATCGCGGAGGCGGTCGACGCGACGTCGGCGGTGATCGACGGCTATCTCACCGTCCAGGCGCTCCAGAAGACCGAAGGCGTCTTCACCGGCGACGAGGTCCGCATGGCCTCGCCTGGCGAGATAGCCCGCCAGATGTTCCTCGGCGGCAGCCGGAACCGACGGAAGGAGCTCGCCGAATCGCTCGAGGCGCAGGCGCCCCTGGCCGGCCTCGGCGAGATCGATCCGGCATTCGTCGCCATCGACTTGCTCGTCCTCGACGGCGAGTCTCTCCTCGACGTGCCGCTTCTCGAGCGCAAACGGCTGTTGGAATCCGTGGTCCGCGAAGACCACCTGATGCGGATCGGCATCCACGTCCGGCCGCCGATCGGACCGTGGCTGGCGACGTGGCGTGCCGCGGGTTTCAGGTCGCTCGCATGGAAGCACCCGAACAGCCGCTACCGGCCGGGCGAGCGCAACGACGACTGGGCGGTGGGGCCGATCCCGCAGCGCTGACCGGCCGCCGCACAAACGAACGGCTGCCCACCGACGCGTGCGCGCTGCTCCCCATGCAGCACTTTCGACCAGGCCAGGTCGGTTGGCTGTCCGACACGCAGCCCTTCGACCGATTCAGAGGCCGCGGGCGTCGTGTCGTTGGGACACTACTTCCGGCGCAGCATCTCGGCCCCTGGCTGCCGGAAGTGGCGCTTGCTACGCAGCGCTGGGCGGAACTTGTGAGGCCGCCGGTGACCGGTGCGTCGCCGGCACACCGCGTGCGGCGGGCCGTCGTTCGGTGGTAGGGTGGGCTCGTGCCTGCCACCGCCCTCACGCCGGCCATCCGTGAAGAGGTCGCGCGGCTGGGTCGCGCCGACATCATGGTCGGCATCCCGAGCTTCAAGAACGCCGCGACGATCGGCTATGTCGTCCGCGCGGCGCAGGCGGGCCTCGTCCAGTACTTCCCCGATCTCAAGCCGGTCGTCGTCAATTCGGACGCAGGTTCGCCGGACGGCACCCAGCGTGTCGTCGTGGACACCGAGCCGCCCGACTACGTCGAGCAGATCCTCCTCGTCCGCCCGACCAACCGCCTCGACCGCGTCTCACTGACCTATCCCGAGATCGACGGCGTCGGCGGCAAGGGTGCCGCGCTGCGGACGATCTTCGAGATGGCCGATGCGCTCCAGGTCCAGGCCCTCGTCGTCGTCGACAGCGACCTCCGCAGCATCGTCCCCGAGTGGATTGAACTCCTCGCCGGGCCGATCCTCAAGGGCGGCTACGACTTCGTCGCCCCGCTCTATGCCCGCTACAAGTACGACGGGACGATCACGAACACGGTCACGTACCCGCTGACAAGGGCGTTCTACGGCAACCGCATCCGTCAGCCGATCGGCGGCGACTTCGGAGTCAGCGGGGATCTCGTCAGGCACTACCTGGAGCTCGACGACTGGACCGACGACATCAGCAAGTTCGGCATCGACATCTGGATGACAACCTCGGCGCTGGCCGGTGGCTTTGCCGTGTGCCAGACGCGGCTCGGTGCCAAGGTCCACGACCCGAAAGACCCCGGCGCGGACCTCGGGCCGATGTTCCGCCAGGTCGTCGGGACGCTGCTCCGCCTCGCCGTCCGCTACGCGGACAACTGGCTCCCGATCCAGGGCAGTCACGACGTGCCCGTCTACGGCTTCGAGCGGATCATCGATCCACCGCCCCTCGAGGTGAACACGATCCGCCTACTGTCGGAGCTCCACCAGGGCTCGCTGACACTCGCAGATCGATGGCGCGAGATGTTCACCGCCCCGAACGTCGAAACGCTCCTCATCCTCGCGAAGGAGGCCGGCAAGCTGGCCGACAGCGCCCGCGCCCGCTTCGAGGCCATGGGCGACACGTCGCCGGCGAAGGCGACGACCGCCGAGATGGCCGAGGCCCTCGCGACCTTCCACTTCCCCGACGACCTCTGGGCGCGACTCATCTACGACCTCGTCGTGACGGTCAAGCGCGACCAGGGCCAGATCGAGCAGCTCGTGGCCGCCCTCGTGCCGGTCTACTTCGGGCGGGTGGGCAGTTTCGTCATCGAGAACCGCCACATCACGACCGACCAGGCCGAGGACCGTGTCGAGCGGCAAGCCCGCGAGTTCGAGCTCCTCAAGCCGTACCTCGTCGACCGCTGGAACGAGGCACCCGGCGCCCGCGCCACTGAAACGAGCACGGGCGAGACGACAGCGCCCGAGCCAGCCACGGCCGCCTCCGGGAGTCGCGCCCGACCGTGACCGCCCGCTCGCCGCTGCCCGCCCGAATCCTCATCCCGGTCGCGAACCCGCTGACCGCCGAGGAGCTCATCCGGCTCGGCGCGAGCCTCCTCGAAAAGAAAGGCGGCGAGCTGACCGCGCTCGGTATCGTCGAGGTGCCGGAGGGGATGCCGCTCTCCGAGGGCGCCACCCGGGCCCGGCACGCGCGACGCCTCCTCCAACGGGTGCTCGATTTCGCGCCCGAAGGGACGACGATCCACCCGATCGTCCGGATCGGTCGTCACGCGGCCGAAGGAATCGTAGAAGCGTCAGCCGAGCAGGAAGCCGACCTGATCATCTTCGGCTGGGGCGGCAAGACGCCGCCAAACCGCGACGGTCGTCATGTCTCGGCGCGGAACGGTCACACGGTCAGCGCGATCTCGCCGACGATCGACGAGGTCGTCCGCGACGCGCCGTGCGACATCGCCGTCGTCAAGCAGCGCGGCTCGAAGACCATCCGGCGGATCCTCGTCCCGGTTCGCGGCGGCCCCCACGCGGAGCTCGCGATCCGCTTCGCCGATGCGATCGCCCAACGCCACGATGCGGTGGTCGTCGCCCTGCACCTTGTCCCGCCCGGGATCACCCTCGCCGTCCGCGCCCAGGCAGAGCATGCCCTCGCCTCGTTCATCCGCCAGCATGTCGGTGGCCGCGCCGAAGCCGTCGTCCGCGAAGCGCCCAACGTCCGCAACGCGATCCTGCGTGAGGCCGACAACGCCGATCTCGTCGTCATGGGCGCGTCGGTCTCCGCCGCCGCCCCGGATGCCGACGGCTACCTCTTCGGTGCCCTGCCGGAGGCGATCGCGACGCGGGCCCGGCCGAGCGTCGTCGTCGTCAAGACCCGCGAGCAGATCGGCCGTCAGACGTTCGAGCAACTTGCGGCTCGCGCCGAAACCCTCGCCGCCGCCGATCGCGCCGCAGAGGAGGCGCGCGCCGTCCCGGCGAGAGTCGAGCGGTGGTTCGGCGAATCGAACTTCCACCACGCGGAATTCAGCGACTTGCGGCGGCTCGTTCAGCTCAAGGAGAAGCAGGGCCTGACGATCAGCCTGGTCCTGCCGACACTCAACGAGGAGGAGACGATCGGCCCGATCGTGCGCCGTGCGATCCGCGAGATGGTCGGCCGGTTGCCGCTGCTCGACGAGATCGTCGTGGTCGACTCGGCGTCCACGGATCGAACGCGCGAGATCGCCGAGGCAGAGGGTGCGCGCGTCGTGCAGCATCCCGAGATCCTGTCGCGCTACGGCTCGTTCACCGGCAAGGGCGAGGCCCTCTGGAAGTCGCTGCACGAGACGAGCGGCGATCTCATCGTCTGGGCCGACACGGACGTCAGGAATTGGCATCCGCGGATGGTCTACGGGACGCTCGGCCCACTCCTCCACGAGCCGCGGCTGCACTACGTCAAGGGCTATTACCAGCGCCCGATCGTCGAGGGCGGCATCCTCAAGGAAGGCGGCGGCGGCCGGGTCACCGAGCTCGTCGCACGGCCGTTGATCAACCTCTTCTTCCCCGAGCTGTCGGGACTCATCCAGCCTTTGGCGGGCGAGTACGCCGGCCGCCGAGCGCTTCTCGAATCGATCCCCTTCTTCACCGGCTACGCGGTCGAGATGGGCCATCTCATCGACGCCGCCGAGCGCCTCGGCATCGAGGGCCTCGGCCAGGTCGACCTCGAACGACGCGTCCACCGCAACCAGGAGCTCGAAGGCCTGTCGCGGATGTCGTTCGTCATCCTGCAGGCGGTCGTGAAGCGGCTCGAGGAGCGGCGCAAGGTCCGTCTCTTCGCCGAGCTCGGATCGACATACAAGCTGCCGCGGAGCGGGCGGGGCAAACTCGGCCTCGAAGTCATCGAGCTGGCCGACCAGGAGCGTCCGCCCATGATCCGCATTCCCGAGTACCTCGAGCGACGCCGGACCCATGGCGCCGAGGAGGCACAGGCGCTCGAGCCGGTCGGCCGCTAGGGTGTCGGCCGTCGAAACCCGCGAGGTGGCGGTCAACATCCGGCCCCTCTCCATCGAGGAATTCCGGAACGCGATCCCGGCCCTGGCTGATCTGATCCTCGACGCCGTCGCGGGCGGCGCTGGCGTGAACTTTCTCGATGGCGCGACGCACGAGCAGGCAGCCGACTGGTGGCGGGCCATCGACCTGGTGGTCGCCTCTCACGACACGACGGTGTTCGGCGCCTTTGTCGACGGGCGGCTCGTCGGCTCGACGTTGCTGGCCAGATCGACGAAGCAGAACTCGCCCCATCGCGCCGAGATCGGCAAGGTCATCGTTTTGCGCGAGATGCGTCGCCGGGGCATCGCCGAGGCGCTCATGCGAGCAGCCGAGGATCGGGCCCGTCGGGACGGTCGCTGGCTCCTCATTCTCGACACGGTCGAGGGCTCCGCGGCTGAGGCGCTCTATCGAAAGCTCGGCTGGAACGTGACGGGTGTCGTCCCCAATTACGCGCTCCTGCCCGACGGCACGCCTGCGGCGGCGACCTTCTTCTGGAAAGACCTCCGCGAGTGACGCTCTTGCCGGCGCGCGGGGACCGCTTTTCAATGGGATCGAACAACCTGGCCGCCAGCGTGCGGACCAGACCTCCCCAACGAGCCAGTCGGCCCGCGCCATGCTCCCCGTTATTCACCGTTGCGTGCATCGATTCGGGTATCGGGCCCCTCCACGGCGACGCGACCGCGGCGCCAGGAGCCCTCTTGGGTAACCGGTATTCGACCAGGTCGAAAAGTCGCCGGACTACCGCACCCGGCGGGCCGGCTCCAGCACCGTGACAGCACGGCCACTCACCGTTGTCATCGCACCCGATTCGTTCAAGGGTTCACTCACGTCGGTCGAGGTCGCGACAGCCTTGCGCGATGGCTGGCTCCGTGCCCGTCCTGACGACAGCATCCTGCTCGCTCCGCTGGCCGACGGCGGGGAAGGAACCTTGGTCGCGATCGAAGCCGCCGGCGGCTGGGAGTGGCAGAAGACCCGCGCGTCCGATCCGATCGGGCGCCCTGTCGAGGCCCGCTGGTTGCGATCGGTCGACGGGCTGCGCGCGGTCGTCGAGCTCGCGGAGGCCTCGGGGTTATCCCGCCTGGCAGCCGGCGAGCGCGATCCGATCGGCGCGACGACCCTGGGCACCGGCGAGGTACTGCGGGCGGCACTCGATGCCGGGGTCGAGCATGTCACGCTCGGGATCGGTGGCAGCGCCACGAACGATGGCGGAGCCGGGATCCTTCGAGCCCTGGGGGCGGACATCGAAGACGGCCGGGTCGACCTGAGCGGGCTTGACTCGAGGCTGGCACAGACCGATCTCCGGATTGCGTGCGACGTCACGAACCCGCTGCTCGGTCCCCGTGGCGCGGCTGCGACCTACGGCCCACAAAAGGGCGCCACACCTGAGCACGTCGCGGAGCTCGATCGGCGGCTGGCGCGCTACGCCGACGTGCTCGAGGCTGCGGCCGGCCGGCGCGAACGCGACACGCCGGGTGCCGGCGCGGCCGGTGGGACCGGCTTTGGGCTGCTTGCCCTCAAGGATCGGTTCCGGTCGCTCGAGCTCGTGCCCGGTGTCGAGCTGGTCATGGCCGATGTCGGCCTCGATGCCAAGCTCCGTGAAGCGAACCTCGTGATCACCGGTGAGGGCCGGATCGACGAGCAGACGGCGTATGGCAAGACGGCCCTCGGGGTCGCGCGGCGCGCCGAGGGTGCCGGAGTCCCTTGTTTCGCGGTCGGCGGCGGCGTAACGCCGGAAGGAATCGAAGCGTTGGCCGCGGTCGGCTGTGTGGCCGTGCCGGTGGTCGAGCGACCTCAGTCGGTGGAGGAGGCGATCGCGGCCGGCTCGGAGCCTGTCGTCCGCTGCGGCGAACGGATCGCCCGCCTGATCTCGACGGGTGAGAAGATCGCGGGGTGAGTCCCAGAATCACCGCCCCGGCACGCGGAGCGGTAAAGCCAAAGCCTCGGAAACGACGCCGTCCTGACAAGGTCAAGCTCTGGACCGGCCGCGTCCGTCGGACTCGACCGGGTCTCGTCGGTTATGTCCTCGAAGGGCTCGCCTCGATCTACGGCCACCAGACCTGGGAGCGCCGGCTCGACCCGACCAGCGAGCTCATCCTCACGATCCTGACCCAGAACTCGGCTGACACGAATGCGGAGAACGCCTTCGAGTCGCTGCGTGCCGCCTACCCCGGCGGCGGTGAGATCGAGGTCCATAATCCGGGCATCGGCTGGGGCGGCCGCGGGCTGGCGCCAGGACGCGCGCCGGACTGGTCACGGGTCGAGGCAGCTCCGCTCCCCGAGCTCATCGATGTCATCCGGACCGGTGGCCTGGCGCCCCAGAAGGCTCCGCGGATCCAGGCCGCGCTGCGTCGGATCCGCGAGGAGCGTGGCAGCCACTCGCTCGAGTTCCTTGGCGACATGCCCGTGCTCGATGCGCGCGACTGGCTGACGCAGATCGATGGGATCGGCAAGAAGACGGCTTCGATCCTGCTGCTGTTCTGCTTCGGCGCGCCGCTTATGCCGGTCGACCGGCACGTCGAGCGCGTCTCGAAGCGGATCGGCCTGCTACCGGCGAAGGCCACTGCCGATCAGGCGCACGAGATGTTCCTCGGCATGCTCGAACCGGATCAGATGTACGAAGCGCACGTCAACCTGATCCACCACGGTCGCGTCATCTGCCAGGCCCTTCGCCCTGATCACGACGCGTGCCCGGTCGCGGCTCGCTGCCGCTTCGTCAACCCGAAGGCGCCCTGAACCCTCTGCTCGGGATCGCCGCGCGCGCTGCTTGGCACGCAGCGAAATCGACGCGACGGTGTCGAAGTGCTGCGTAACAGGCAATTCCGCGACGATTCGGGGTTGCATCGATGGCCTGTCGATGACTGCGGCGCAGCGGGCGACCCTAGAACGCCGAAATCGCTGCGTGGCACGCAGCATGCGCGCTCAAGTTGCTCGGGCGCCCACCGACTTCGCCGCAATGAGAAGGCCCGGCGCGCGAGGCTCACACGCGCCGGGCCCGGGTCTCGGGGACCCCGAAATGAGTGCGCTCAGCCCACCTCGCGTCGGCGTCGTCCGGCACGCCAGCCGAGCACGACGAACACGATAGCGAGGAGGACGTAGAGAAACGTTGTCGGACCGTGAGCCGAAGCCGCGGGCGCCAGTCCGCTCGCCGACGAGTTCACCTTGCGATGCCAAAGCTAGACGGCGTGGCGAGTCGGGGCCAATACGCCGACCCTTACGAAACCCAGCGCGCCGCCTGAACGAGCCTGAAAACCCGGCTTACAAGCCGCGCGCACCGACCCGGACCATTGGGCCAATGCCCTTCGCCAGTTGGCTGGGCGAAACTCCGCCCGGACGCCCGAAGCTGCCGAGGACCCCGATGCTCTCACACGTAATCGCCTATGCCGGTGACTGTCGAATCGACGGAATGATCGCCGTCGCCGAGGACGAGCGGTTCAGTGATGCCCTGAACCAGCACGAACAGTTCTTCCTGACCAGCGTCCGGCTCATGAGCCACGCCGACGGCCACATCCTCGAGCTTGACGAGCTTCGCCTCGAGCGCGACGACATCTTTGCCGTCGAAGCTGTCGGCGGCCGCGGACCGGAGAGCCGCCGAATCCACACCGTCCGGCACCGTCTCGAGATCCGCCTCGGTCCGTACACCGTGCTTGGCCAGGTCCACACGCGGCCGGGTGGCGAGCCGCTCGCCTCGATCGGCCGTCGTCCGCCGATGATCCCGTTGACCAACGCGACGATCGCGTTCAACGATGCCGACGGGCTCGAAGCCCGCGACGTCGAGACGCTGATCGTCAACCGCGGGCTGTGCGAGTGGGTTCGACCCGAGGGTGACCGCGCATTCGAGGGCGTTCGCATCGCGGCGGCGCCAACGATCTGATCGGACGACCTCAGCCGAATCCGGCCAGATCTGATCTCGTTAAAGAAGGACCGCAACCCGACGAGAGCGGTTCTCCCGCGAAGGCCGGCTCCTATACTCGCGCCATGCTGAGCGGCGGTTCCGGCGGCAGCTACCGGGCGGCGCCACGCATCCTCATCGTCGACGACGACCCGAACCTGCTCGTCCTGCTCGCGGACCAGCTCCGCGCTGACGGCTACGAGACGATCACGGCTCGGGACGGCGACGAGGCACTCCGCCGGCTGCGGAGCAGCTGGCCGGACCTCCTGATCATCGACATGATGATGCCGCGCATGGACGGGCTCACGCTGGCCCGCGAGATCAAGGGCCAGGCCGATCTGCCGATCATCGTGCTGTCGGCGATCGATGCGGGCGACTCGAAGGCCGACCTCCTCGAGGAGGTCGCCGAGGATTACGTCACCAAGCCGTACCACTACCCGGAGCTGCGGGCGCGGATCAATCGCGTCCTGCGCCGGCTGGGGGACAAAGTGCCCCGCCAGAGTCTCGTCCTCGGGCCGAATCTGACTCTCGATCTCCATCGCCGCGAGGCGACCGTCGGTGGCAAGCCGGTCCAGCTCACCCCGACCGAGTCGCGGCTCCTCTACGCTCTCGCCGCGAACCTCGGCAAGACCGTCACGACCGAGACGCTCCTCGCCCGCGGCTGGGCAGAAACCGAGGACGCCGACCCGTCCTACGTCTGGGTCACGATGCGCCGCCTGCGGCAGAAGGTCGAGGTCGACCCGAATCGGCCGGTCCATCTCCTGACCGTGCGGGGCGTCGGCTACCGGCTGGTCAACGCCGAATCGGCTCCCATCGCCGAGTCGGCCACCGAGTCGACCGCGTCGACGGCGCCGATCGATGGCGCGGACATCGACTGACCCGATGAACGACGACCGCTCATTCGACTCGCGCTTCGACCTCGACGGGTTGCCGCTCGATGAATCGATCGACGCGCCACCGGAGCCCGAGCGTCTCGGACCGCCCCTCGCGTTCCGGACGCGACTGACGATCGCGCTGATCGCCGCTGCGATCCTGCCGCTGGCCGGCTTCGGCGTCCTCGTCCTCGTATTGAGCGCGACGACG
>Ga0081539_10004192_pt1 | contig 16296 bp, 17 predicted proteins | sample TabmetS4T2R2_FD_71023 | JGI IMG/M metagenome (GOLD analysis project Ga0081539, IMG submission 71023) | Tabebuia heterophylla rhizosphere microbial communities from the University of Puerto Rico - S4T2R2 | ecosystem: Host-associated > Plants > Roots > Rhizosphere ...
ACGGGCTGCGCCGAAGCAGATTGCCTCGGACAGAATAGTCGTTTCGGACTCGCGGCTCCAGCTTGAGCAGTGCGCATCCACCACGCGATGCGCGCATCAGTCGAGTTCCGCGCGGCGCGCTGCGGATCGGACTACGAATATAATGAGTCGCGCGCAAACCCGCGCCGAGCCCTCGCCGCACTGCAATTGCGGGTCGACCATGATTGGCATATTATGCCAGCCACGAAATGAGGCGAGATTTGCACATGCCAACCCGGAACGTCGTCCTGACCGACCGCCAGGAGGAGCTCATTGATAGCCTCGTCGGGTCTGGCCGTTATCAAAACGCCAGTGAGGTTCTGCGCGAGGGGCTGCGGCTCGTCGAGCAGCGCGAGGCGGAGGATGCCGCCAAGCTGAAGGTCCTGCGTAAAGCGGCGCGCGCGGGTTTCGACGCCTTGGATCGGGGTGAATTCAAGGAGTTCGACAATGTCGACGACCTGCAGGCCTATCTCAATGCCGTCTCGGCCAAGGTCATTGCAGGCGCTGGCGAATGACATCGCATGATCGCTCGCCCATGGCGCGTTCGCCTCGGCGCTGCCGCTGAAGTCGATTTCGCAAACATCATCAAATGGACGGCCGAGAATTTCGGCGCGCGACAGGCCGCGATCTATCGCGATACCCTGATGCAGGCGATCGGCGAACTAGCGAACGGCCCCGCTGTGCCTGCTTCACGATCGCGCGACGACATCTTGCCGGGCTTACGCACTCTGCACGTCGCCCGGCACGGTCGGCGCGGGCGCTACTTTCTCCTCTATCGAGCAGCCGAAGGCGGAATCATCGAGATTGGCCGAATCCTGCACGATCAGATGGACTTGCAACGTCACGTGCAGTCCTCATCGCCCGAAACCGGCGAGGACCATTGAACCTGGCACACGCGTCAAGGACACGGACATAACCATCCTACTCTCGCGCGCGCTGTACGGATGATGCTTCGGCTGAGCCGCCCTGCTCGCCATGATCAGCGTCCCTGGCCGCGACATCCGCTTCGGACGTCTACTCGGTACTCGCCATTCGCCGCTCGTCACTGCGCCAATCGCAGCAGCATCCAGGCGCCCGCCGCGATGCAAACAACGCCGGCGGCACGCGCGATCCAGCGTCCGATTGGAGTGAGTTTCTCCAGCAGGACAAGCAGTGCCAGAAGCGCAATCCAAAGCACATTCATCACGCCGCCCACGAACAAGAGCGCCATCAGCGCCCAGCAGCAGCCGACGCAATAAACGCCGTGCCGCAGCCCCAGCATCAGGCAGCCCTGTGGATCGCTGCGAAAGCCACCATGGCGAATCAGGAATTGGAGCGGCGTCTGACACTGGGCAAGGCAGGTGTCCTTGAGCGGTGTCCATTGATAGGCACCCGCGGCGATCAGCACGATTGCGCCGAGCACGTTGCTGGCGCTCGCCATCCGCGAATCGAGCAGGGCCACCCGTTCGATCGCCCATTGGGCAAGGGTCGCGGCGAATGAAAATCCGATCCAGGCGAGGAAGTAACCAGCGGCGAACCAACCGGTCGCGGCAAGCGGCTTGTCCTCACTCCTGCGCTGTCGGCCTGCGCGCGCATAGATGAGGATCATCGGCGCCGCCGAGGGCGTCATCATGCCGATCATCATCACCGCCCACATGGCGAACACGAACGCAAACTCGATCGCGGCCCATGGCGCGCTTGCCGGCTCCATCATCGCCATGCCGGCGGGGACCATGCGGAAGCCGGTCATATCCATGCCGCCCATGTCCATGTCGGCAGCAAGCCAGAGTACGTAGCCCCATGCGAGCGCGGCGATGAGCGCGAGCGCGCCGGCGACGACCAGGCGATCGCGCCGCAACACCGTTTCGAGGGTGCTCGCAGTCATTTGCTGTGTCGTCGGCCTTGCGACGAGGCCGCGAAAGGCGTCACGCCTGATTTGACCAGCGGATCGGCGCGTAGTGGCCGTTCTTGCCGGAATTATCCCAACGCATGCCGTGATCGCTGAATGTATTCCCCTGCGCTCCCGCGGCGAGCGCCAGCTTTTCCGGGCTCACCGGGTGGCCGGTGCTGGCCCACATCTCGCCGCTCGGATGCACGGTCGGCAGCGGATCGACGGACATGTGCAGAATGCCGGGAATTTCCCCGGATCGCGTCTTGCCTTCGATGCGGTATGTGATCGGGACCTTCTTCACCCCGAGGTTCTTGGTAATCAGCGGCGCGAACGCCGCCATGGGTCCGCCCGCAGCGCCGGTAAAGATCGCGCCCAAGGCCTCGGTCTGATTGTCGTCCGCGCGCTCGTCGATATAGGCCGCCACCGACCAATTTCCGTCCGCCATCGGTCCGGGCGTATGCACGGCGACCACCACGTTGAGGCCATCAAGCACGGTGGCGCCATACCTGCCGCTCTCGATATGGAAGATCAGCGGCACGTTGCAGACACCCTCTGTGGGTCGCGCGGTCAAGGGCGCGGCCTTCGACACGAGGCAGGGGCACACAACAGTGCAACTGCAGTTCTCGAAATAGTCGCCGGAAAGCTGCCATTGAACCTGGTCGGTCATCGCTCTCTCCTGCTCGGCTGGAAGCCAGATCGGTTGCTCACGAATGAGCCGCAAATGCACGTCACCGGGTCGAGCAGAGACTAGCATATCACGCGGCGCCGCCGGGCGAGACCCGTCGGGTGGTCCGACTGCTCCCCCTCGGAGGTACGCCTTGGTGGGAAGCTTACGTGAAGCGGTTCTGGCGCGCAGGCGGCAGTGCAGCGTGTAGCCCGGATGAGCGCGTGAGCGCGACATCCGGGGCCCTCCCGGGTGTCGCTTCGCTCACCCGGGCTACGAGCTGGCTTCGGAGCAGATCCGCGTGTCGCTTCGCTGACCCGGGCTACGTCCCCTACGCCGCCTCGACCTCGACCCGCGTGTCATTATAACAGGCGCCGGCCGCGAGATCGGCGTCGTCCTCGGCCGAGACCAGCGCGCTGATGGTCTGCCCTGTCGGGCTGGTTGCGAGCCAGGCGCCCTTCTCGGACGCCACCACGCCCGGCGCGACCGCATCCGTAATCGCGAGCGGCAGGATCACCTCGCCGAGCGCGTTGAACACGCGCACGCGTTTCGCAGCTTCGAGGCCGCGCGCGCGGGCATCGTCTGGGTGCATCATCAGCGGTGGCGCCTGCCCGACCGCGCCGCCGAAGCCGAGCAAGGTCGACGAGATGCGTTCGTCGGACGCCGGCGAGATCAGCGCGAGCGGATACGCGCTGTCGCGCGGCCGGAACGTCGGCAAACGCGCGGCTGCGCCCCAGCGCGTCGACAGGATGTCGGAGGCGAGCTCGATCTTGCGCGACGGCGTGCCCGGCATCACGTTGTCGAACAGCGCGAGCGGCCGGCCGTCTTCGGCGGTCATGCGCAGCGCCTCTTTGGTCGAGATCTCCGCCGGCTTGACGCCGCGCAGCCGCGGGTGCGTCGGATCGACCGCATCGTTCATCAATTCGCCGTCGCCCGCCTTGAAGCAATCATCGTCGAAGCCGAAGCGCGCCGCGAGGCGGCGGAAGATCTCGGTATTGGGCAACGCTTCGCCGGGCGGCGGCAGCACGGCTTGCGCGCGCTGCAGCGCGTGGTGGCCGTAGGCGGCGTAGAGATCGTCGCATTCGAAATGCGTCGCGGCCGGCAGCACGATGTCGCAATGACGCATGCTCTCGGTCATCGCGATCTCGATGCCGACGGTGAAGATCTCTTCGCGCGCAAGGCCGCGCTTCATCCGATTCTGGTCAGGATGCACCACGATCGGATTGTGATTGTAGATGAACAGCGCGCGCAGCGGCGGATCGAGATCGTCCTCGGTCAGATGGCGCCCGATGTGCTTGATATTGAGCGTGCGCGTGCCGGCCGGCGCGAGGTCCGGCCGCGTCAGCCGGTCATGCGTGCGCGGAAATGCAAAGCGTGCGCCGAGCACGATGCCGCTCTGCTGACCGAACTTGCCCATCAGCGCCGGCAGCGCGATCGCGGCGCGCACGCCGCTGCCGCCATTGCGGCCGCGCTCGATCCCGTTGCCGGGCGCGACTACCAGTGGATTCGCTTCGGCCAGCCAGGCTGCCAGCTTGGCGATGTCGGCGGCCGGCACGCCGCACACTGTGGTGGCCTTGTCGAGCGGCCAGGCGCGCGCCAGCGCCATGTAGTCATCATAGCCGTGCACATGCTGCTTAATGAAGGCGCGGTCATGCGCGCCGATGCGCTCGAGCTCGGCGGCAAGCGCGAAGCCGAGTACCACGTCGGTGCCCGGCCGCACCGCAAGATGCAGGTCGGCCTGCGCGGCGATCTTGGTGCGTAGCGGATCGACTACGACGAGCTTGCCGCCCTTGCGCTTCGCGGCGCGGATCTGCCGCACCAGATGCAGATTGGTGACGGTCGCATTATTGCCCCACACCACGTTGAGCGCGGCGTCCGCCGCGGCCTCCGGCCCGATGCCGGGTGCCGAGCCATAGGTCCCGAACCAAGCCTCGCTGCGCACCGCGCCGCACAGCGCGCCACGAAACAGCTGCGTCGCGCCGAGCTTGTGGAAGAAGCGCAGCGACATGCTGTCGAGCGAGATCAGCCCATGCGGTCCGGCGTAATTGAGCGGCATCACGGCCTGGGCGCCGTAGCGCGCGATCACGGCGCTGACGCGCTCATGGATCTCGTCCAGCGCCTCGTCCCAGCCGATGCGCGCGAATGCGCCGGCGCCGCGCGCCCCGGTGCGCCGCATCGGATAATGCAGCCGCTGCGGGCCGTGATTGAACTCCGCCGAGTGATGCGCCACCTTGTTGCAGATCACGCCGTCGGTCAGCGGCAGCGCGCTCGAGCCGCGCACCTTGACGATGCGCCCCTCGTCCACCGTGACGGTAAGACTGCACGTATCCGGACAGTCCAGCGTGCATACGCTCGCGTGTTCGGTCGGCATGTCGGGGCCCTCCTCGGCACCCTATTAGGTACGGCAAACGGAGGGCGTTGGACCAACAAATTTTTGTTGCGGAATATATGCGCCAAATTGGTAGGGCGGGTTAGCGTTTGTCCGCGCCAGCGGGACAAACGCGTAACCCGCCGTCTCAGGATGACGTCAGAGGTAAGCGCGCCAGCGCCTCGGCCTGCGCCAGCGTCGCCATCGCGAGGTCGGCGCGATAGCGACTCGCGGCGAGCTCGTCATAGCCGCGCGCGATCTCCTGCATCATGCCCGACAGCACTGGGTCATCGCACAAGCGCGCGGCGAGGCGTGCCTCCTCCGCACGGGCGAGCCAGTGAGCAGCTGAGAAGGCCATGATCATGTCCCCGACGTGTCGTAGGGCGGATCAGTGCGCGGCTTCGCGCGCCTAATCCGCCGCTTTTCGGCTACGTTTCAATAATTGTCGCACGAGCCGCGCCGGCCATAGCCCTCGTCGGTCGAGCAGCCGCCATAGCCCGGATAGGCGCCGCCGCCGTAGGGCAGCGCGACCGGCGCATCGACCAACGGGCCATAAACCGCCGGCGGCCCCTGCCGATACTTGGCGGCGAATGCGACGCCCGGAGCGGTCGCGCATGCGGCAAGCAAGGCAATCGCGATGAGCTTTTTCAAAGCAGCCTCCATCCGTGATGTGGAACGTGCCCGAGAGAACATCCTCATGATCGTGAGCGGGCATGCGCGGCACCATCAGGGGATTCCCCGAAAATGGCGGCGTTGAAGGCTGAGTTTGGGGAGGATTAGATGCAAATTGACGCGTATTGCCCGGAGCCTGTAGGACGGGCAAAGCGCGAAGCGCGTGCCCGCCACGACGCATGGCGGGCACGACGCGTTCCGCGTCTTTGCCCGCCCTACGACGCCGTCACCGGAATAACCGCCGTGACCAGCGTGCGGCCGAGGCGCGACTCGACATTGATGCGCCCGTCGATGCGGCGCAGCCGCTCGCGCATCGACGCAAGACCGACTTCGCCGGGATCCGGCCCGAGCGCATCCACCTCGATGACGCGCCGGCGCTCGGTGTAGCCCCCCTCCCCGACATCCTCGATCGTCAGCGTGACGGTCTGCTCGTCATTCTGGCGCGTGAGCGCGAGGGCGATGCGCGCCTGCTCGCTGCCGGAATAGCGATGCACGGTCGTGACCGCGTCCTGGATCACGCGGAACAGCACGAAGGCGACGTCGCGTGGCAGCCGGTCGAGATCGGGCGAGAGCGCGAGATCGACATCGACGCCGGTGCGCTGCGCGAGCCCGCCCACATAGGACTTGAGCGCGAGTGCGAGCCCCGCCTCGTCGAGCAGCGGCGGATGCAGCAAATACGACACCGCACGGATCTCGTGCACGGCGCGGCGGTGAATCGCTTCGAGCTCGCCGATGATCGCACGCCCCTGCGCGCTCGCGTGCGGCTCGAGCCGCGCCAGCGCGAGATTCGCCGCTGCGAGATTCTGTCCGATCTTGTCGTGCAGGTCCTTCGCGACGCGGCGCCGCTCGTCATCATGGCTGCGCAGCACCGCGCCGGCGAGCTCCTGCATGCCGCTGCGCGCGCGCTGCAATTCCTCGATCGCGGCGCCGAGCAACAGCGCCGGCACCGACAAAGCCGTGAGATAGACCTGCAGCTCGAGCACGTTCTGCTCCGGGTCGCCGCCGGTGAACAGCGCCGCGCCCTGCAGGTTGCGCGCGATCGACACGGTCGTCACGGCGAGGATCGCGCCGCTCGCGCCGAGCGCGCCGAAGCGCACCGCGCCCCAGGCGATGAACGGGATCGGCAGGTAGAGCATCGTCGGGAGGACTCCCGGCGAAAGCCGCGCCGGATCGATGCCGAAGGCGAGCATGCAGGTGCCGACCAGCACGAGCAGCAGCAGCGCGGCTTCCAGCAGGCGCCATCCGGCAAACGCCGCGCCGCGCGCGCCGCCACCAACCGCGATCAGCGCGAGCGGCCCGAGCGTCACGGCGGTGAGCGCGTTCGACGCAAACCATTGCGCCCAGTAGGTCCAGTAGTTCTCGAGCCCGCCGCCGCCCGCGATGCGCACCAACGCGCCGCCGAACGCCGCGAGCGCCGGGCTCGCGAACACCGCGATCACCACGTAGAGAAAGCCCTGGCGCAGTGTCACGAACCAGGGCGGGCCGCCGACCAGATGGCGGATGCCGAGCGCGCTCAGCATCGCGACCATGTAGTTGCTCACGAACGCGATCAGATATTGATCCGGCGGCATCCCGACGCCGATCTCGGCCACGATATGCGCCGGCAGCGCGGCCGCGACCACGATCCACCAGCGGCGCTCCTCATTGGCGAGCAGCGCGCAGAGCAGCACGATGTTCGGCGGCCAGAACGGTGCGAAGATGCGATCCGACAGCGTGCCGACCGCGAACGCGGCCTGCGCCGCAATGTAATAGCTGGCGGCAACGATGAGCAGCGTCGCGAAGCCGTGCGCGGCTCTGCGCACAGGTGATGGAAGCGACAGATGAGCTGCTGCCGACGCGGTCACGCTCTCGACCTCGCTCAAAACCGACTCGCACCGCGACCGCGACACGACTGCCTGCGGCTTCCACCTGAGCGATGCTATCACGATTGCCCGCCGCGGTGATGTCCTGTGTTGGAGCAATGCGGCTAAAAAATTTTTCGGTGTGGCCGCGACCGGCCAAGTTCAGCCAAATTGGCGACAGATTGAGCGGTCAACGACGCCGGCGAAAATTCCGGCTTCACCTGAAACTTGCTCGGGAAAACCCCGATGATCCGGCGCGACGCCTGACATCGGCCCTCAGGCGGCCTGTTTCGCCGGCCGCGGCGCGGCGCCGCGGATCCGGTCGATCAGGTCGGCGGGTCTTGCGGGCGGCGCGTCGCCGCGCCAGGCGACGTGTCCGTCCGGCCGCGACAACACCAGCTTGCGATCATAGGCGTCGCCGCTCGTGTCGAGATCGAGCAGTTTGAGCGGCACGCCGCGCGCCGCAGCCGCCGCCATGATGTCGGCGACCTCCACGCCGCGGTTAAAGCGCAAGAGGGTGTAGCCCGGACCGAGCCGGTCATAGAGGGAACCGCCGTCGGAAAGCCACATGTGTGGCGTCCGGCAGCCCGGCACGGTGGACTGTGTGAACTCATTCATGGTGTAGGACGGCGGCGCGTCGTCATCATAGGCGATGATCGGCGAATGGTCGTAGAAATAGCCGAAGTTCAGCCCGCCGCAGCAATATTGCGCGACATTGAGCTCGTAGGCCGCCTGCCCGATGCGCGCACGCACCGCCTCCGCGTCGGGTCCTTCGTCCTCGATCGTGTCCGGCACGGCCTGACGCTGACGCGCCAGCGCCAACGCATGATTCATGGCGAAATGCGAGACCTGCTCGGTGATCGGCAAGCGCTCGGCCTCGTAGGCATCGAGGATGTTCTCGGGAGCCCAGCCATCAAGGCGGGCGGCGAGCAGCCAGGAGAGATTGGTCGCATCCGCGATGCCGGCATTCATGCCATAGCCCGCCATCGGCACCCACAAATGCGCGGCATCGCCGCAAATGAAGACGCGGCGATCCCTGAATCGATCCGCCACCAGGCGCCGCCCGATCCAGTCTTCCTTGCTGAGAATCTCGTAGCTGAAGTCGTCACCCACGCCGAGAATAGTGCGCAGGCAGCGGTCGCGGTCGACCGCTTCGAAGTCCTCTTCGTCCGGGCGCAGATAGTTGTGCAACAGCCACGTCTCGCGGCCGTCGATCGCATAGACGTTGCCGCTGCGCCGCGGGTTGAGCGAGAACGTCGCCCAGGCGGGCCTGTGTTTCTGCCGCTGCCGCAGGCTCGGCGCCCGAAAATAGGTCGATTGCACGCGCTGCACCGATGCGTCGCCCTGTAGCCGCGCGCCGATGAATTTGCGCACCATCGAACGTCCGCCGTCGCACCCGACCGCGTAGTCCGCCGCGAGCGTCAGCGCGCGCCCGCTGGTCAGGCATCGCGCGCGCGCCGTGACGCCGGAGCCGTCCTGTGTGAGCTCCTCGACTTCGACCTGGTCGAGATAGGTCAGCGTCGGCATCGCGCGCGCATGCGCAAACAGCACCGGCTCGAGGAAGATCTGGTTGATCCGATGCGGCGGCTCCGGCGTCGGCCACCAGGTGTCCGGGCCACCGGTCGCCACATAACGCTCGGCGCGGCACGGGATCGGAATGCGCGAGAGCTCGAACCCGGTGAACGTCGTGCGATACGACACGTCGTTCGGATAATCCGCCGGCAATCCTGCGTTTCGCACCGCGTTCGCGATGCCGAGACGGCGGAAGATCTCCATCGAGCGCGCAGCGACGTGGTTCGACTTCACGCCGAACGGATGCGCGCGCGAGCGCATCTCGGCGACGATCACGCTGACGCCGCGCCAGGCGAGATCCATCGCGAGCGTCAGCCCGACCGGCCCCGCGCCGACCACGAGAACGCGCGCCCGATGATCTGCCGCCGCCATCCTGTCGCCTCCCGGTCCCTCAACTCGGCGCCACCACGCCAGAGTTTTCGAGACGGCGCAACGGGGCGCGCACCCGGACAGGTCTTTTCGGGATATGCGCTATGCGGGCAGCGTGTTCTTCCTGGATCTTTCCCTCTCGTGACGCGGCGCCGGTGGACGTCATTCGGCCGGCTTCGAGCACAGCAGCTCGGCCCGCCGGCGGCGATGCCGCGTGCGTTTGTAGCCCGCAATGAGAAGGATCGCGCCGCAGCCGACGGCATTGCCCAGAAATACCGACGCCATCGTCCAGTCGTTCTTGTTCACCAGTGCGTAGCTCGTTGCCGATGCATGCGACACGAGAAACATTCCCCACGTGCCGAACGAGATGGCTTCCGCGCCACTGTGGTCCCTGGTCGCCCGGACGATCTGCGGCACATAGGCCACGACACGAAGACTGTTGCAGAACGTGAACGCCGCAAGCGTGATGTCTTCGAGCGTCATCCCGCGGGCATCCTGTTGGGACACCGGTTTTTGCAAGAGATTATGCTGCGGCGAGTGCGCCGCCTATTTGGGGCTGTCCGCCGGATTAACGAACATGCGCCCGCTTGGGCCCATGCCGCTCACCTGAATGGTCACCGGCTCGCGTACCTCGACGAAATGCGCAACGTTCGCGGGCTCGGTATAGAAGCTGCCCGCCGGCAGGGCCTTGAGCGCCGCCGTCTCGAACGCGCTGCCGTAGCCCGTGTACCAGGTGCCGGACAGGATCGTGACCTCGCGATTATCCGGGTGCACGTGTGGGGCGAGCTTGTATCCGGCCGGAAACTTCAAGCGCAGCGTATAAGGGCCAGGCTCGGAGGGGTTTCCCACCAGGTTCACCTGCTCCATTCCCGCCATCGCGAGCCCGCCCTGCGCGCTCCACTTCATTTCTGCGGGCGTCGTCGCCTTCGCCTCGCTTTTGGCCTGAGCACGAAGCTCATGCGCCGCGACGACGACAAAGAGCCCGCAAAGCACGAACGCCTTTCCACGCGAGGTCATCGATAAACTCCGCTTCTGACCGCGATAAACTACCTTGATATTTGATCCTGCTGTTTTCTTGCCGCTCGATCGTAGGAAAAGCAGTTGTTGTCTGCGTAGAAAAATCAGATGCTTCCGTGGGAATTTGCGGAACTGCCCCGTTGGTTGCCTGTGCACGGCCGATGCAGGTGCTAAAGGCACCCGAGCCATGGAGGGGACGATTTGTTGCGCATTTCCGTGCTCGGAAGACTTGCTGTGCTGCGCGACGGCACGAAGCTGCAGCTGCCGCCGTCAAGAAAAACGCGGGCGCTGCTGGCCTATCTGGCCGTGACCGCGCGCCCGCACAGCCGCAACCGCCTCTGCGCGATGTTCTGGAACGTGCCCGATGATCCGCGTGCGGCCTTGCGTTGGAGCCTGAGCCGCGTGCGAACGCTCGTCGATGAGCCGGAACATCGAACGCTCATCGCCGACCGCGAGAATGTCGAGCTCAACCTCGCGCGTGTCACCGTGGACATCCTTTCGCTGCGCAACGCGGTCCGAAACGGCACGGATGCAATCTCGACCGATGACCTGCGCCGGGCCACGGAGTCGCTCGAGGGCGATTTTCTCCAGGGGCTCGATCTGCCGGATTGCGAGGAGTTTCATAGCTGGTGCATCGCCGAGCGTGAGGAGACGCGACGCCTGCGCGCGCGGCTGTTGAGCGCGCTGGTCGCCCGTCTCGCAGACGCGCCCGATGAGGCGCTGCGCCACGCGCGCACGCTCAGCCTGCTCGAGCCGGCGGACGAGGGAGCCCAGGCGACGCTTGTTCGACTGTTGCGCGCAACCGGCCGCTGGCGCGAAGCCGCGCAGCAATTTCACCGGGCGCAGCAACGCCTCGACGAGTTCAACGCGCCGCGCACCGGCGCTTTGCGCGAGGCGGCGCAAGGCCCGCTGCAAGGCGACGCGTGCACACATGTGGATTCTTCCGCCGCGTCTCCGTCGAGTGCGCAGCTGCCGCGCGCGTACCCTCCCCTGCATGAGGTGCAGTTTTGCCGGACCTCGGACGATGTCCGGATCGCCTATGCGAGCGTTGGCCACGGCCCGCCGCTGGTCTGGGCGACGCACTGGCTCAGTCACCTCGCCTTCAACTGGGAAACGCCGATCTGGCGCCACTGGACCGAGGAGTTCGCGCGCGACCACAGCTTCGTGCACTATGACCATCGCGGTCATGGCCTTTCGGACTGGGAGGTACGCGAACTTTCGGTCGATGCTTCCGCCCGCGATCTCGAGGCCGTCGTCGACGCCCTCAGCCTCGACCGGTTCGCGCTCATCGGGTGCTCGCGCGCCGGCGCGACGGCGATTGCCTATACGGCGCGTCATCCGCAGCGCGTGTCGCATCTCGTCCTCCTCAACACTTTCGCGCAGGGCTGGCGCTACTGGGGCAATCCCGCCGAGATCGAGCGCCGCGAGGCGACGATCACGCTCGTCCGGCAGGGTTGGGACAACCCGGCCTTTCGGCAGATCCTGACATCGCTATTGTTGCCCGATGCCACGGCCGAGGAGATCGGCTGCTTCGACGAGCTGCAGCGCATCGCGATCTCGGGCGAGAACGCCGCGCAGGTGCAGCACTCGAGCGGTGAGTTCAATCTGCTCGATGTGCTCCCCGGCATCGTGACGCCGACACTCGTGCTGCACTGTCGCGACGACGTCGGCACACCCTTCGAGCAGGGCCGTCTGATCGCGAGCCGCATTCCGGGCGCGAGGTTCGTCGCGCTCGAAGGCCGCAACCAGATCCTGCTCGAGCGCGATCCGGCCTGGGCGACTTTCGTCAGCGAAGTGCGCAGATTTCTCAGTGAGGACGGGAGCACGATCTCTCATGCGGAGCAGGCCGGACGGCGACGCCATCCATAAGCCCCGGTGCTGTGTCGCGACGCGCTCCTGCACGCCACATTGCGCTGTTGCACGACACAAAGAAGCCTCGGAGCGTTAGCTCCGAGGCTTCTCATGGTCTCCAACCCTAATGGGCCGAAGGCGACGCGTATCCAGTCGTGCCGTCGTCCAGCCTTTCCTGGACATGGGCCAGCAGCTCGTAGGCGTCTCCGATCGCGTGCAAGACGCCGCGCAGCTCTTCGCTGCATGTCTGCGCCTGGAGCTTGGCGCGGCGCGCTTGAAGCATGAACTCCGCAGCTTGGTGTGACATGTGCTCGCAACTCCACCCCGCAGCGAAGCGAGAGATTACACGCACTCTGCCGCAGACTGAAAGCAAAACGGAGTTCACGCTATCGTCACGCGCGTTGAAAACGAAAAAGCACTGCCGTTGAATTGGTTCAGCGCATCATCTCAGGAATGATCGCGAGATGGCCGTGCAAGCTGCCGATCTAATTCTTCTGCTGACATCGCGTCCGTCAAAGCGACGCGCGATCAGCAGCCGGTATCATCCATTTGGATGAGCAGGCGTTCCATTTCCACGCTGCAGTCGGCGACCAGATAGGCAGAACTTGCCGGGTTCGCTGAGAGCAGACTCAACATGCCGGGCCTTTCGATTTCAAAAAATGAAGCGGCCCACATGAAGCGGCCCATGAATCACGCATGGGTCGACGAAGGCGACGTGGTGCGGCGTCACTCCTCGAAGGCAAACACCTTGCGCCAGTCGCGCCGCATATCGACGACCGTCCAGCCGCGCGCGGCCGCCGCGTCGAGCGCCTTGTCGAGCTTGCCGACGCGGGACTGCCGATCATAGGCATATTCGCGCTCGCCGTCGGTGTGGTGCACGATCCCGATGAAACGCGCGCCCTCGCCGGCTGCGGTCCATTGCAGCATCTGCAGGTCGCCGTCGGAATTGCCGAACGCGAGGATCGGCCGCCGCCCGATGAAGCGGTTGATGCCGGCCGGCTTGCCCGGGCCGTCATCGACAAACTCCATCTGGGCGAGCTTCATCAGCATCGCCCGCCCGTCGGCACCGATCTCGAATTTTACGACGCCGGACGAGCCGACCACCTGCTCGGGCGGAATGCCGTAGACCTGCTCGGCCCAGGGCCGCATGAACTCGATGCCGCCGCCGGATACGATAAAGGTCTTGAAGCCGTTGGCGCGCAGATAGCCGAGCAGCTCAACCATCGGCGCATAAACGAGGTCCGTATAGGGCCGATCGAAGCGCGGGTGGCGCGCACGCGCGATCCAGTCCTGCACCGTGCGGGCGAACGCCTCGGTGCTCATGCCGCTATGCGTCACCGCCATCAGCTCGAGCATGCTCTTCTGGTCGGATGCGGCGAACGTCCTGACGTCGTTGTCGATCACGGCCTTGAACGCGGGGCGTGTCTTCCACTCCGGATGCTGGGGCGCGAGTGCCTTGATCCGGTCGAGCGCGAAGGCGAGCTGGAAATAGACCGGCTGCTCGCACCACAGCGTGCCGTCATTGTCGAAGGTCGCGATGCGTTGCTCCGGCGCGACGTAACCGGGGCTACCCTCCTGCGTCACCCGCGCGACGAAGTCCGTGATCGCTTTCTTCGTCGCGCCATCGTTCCAGGAGGGAAGCGGGTCGGACTGCGCGCGCGCCACGGTCGGCGCGGCAAACAGAAGCAGCACGATCAGCGCGCGCGCCGCCTGGACATTCCGCCGCATCGGCGCCTCACGCCTTCTGCGGGCCGCTCATCATGTTCTTCACGATGCCGATGATCGCGGTCAGGATCGCGCCGCTCGCGCCACCACCGACGAGCTGGCCGACGATGGCGCCGATGTCGCCGCCGCCCGCACCCGCGAGCATCGGGACCAGCGCCTGCAGCAATTGGCCGCCAGCGATGCCGCCGGCCCCGCCGACGATCGAGTTGACGAGCGGACCGAGATCGAAATTCGGCACGCCCTTGCCAATGGCGTTGCCGCCGGCGACGCCACCGAGCAACTGGGCGATGAGACTGGTGAGATCCATGATGAGCCTCCGTTGCCTGCCCTTTCCGGTATGAAGACGATGCGCCTCAGTTCTTGGCCGCGCCCGTCATGATCTTGTCCATCGCATCACTCACCGTGAAGCTTGCGGCCTTGGCGCGCGGCGGAAACTCTTTGAAGCTCTCGAGACGTTTCGCGACGATGGCTTGCACCGGCACGAACGCAAACGCGCGATGAACCTGCCAGTCGGCGTAGTAGATGCTTTCGGTGCCCTTCTCGAATGGATCGGCCCGCAGATTGTAGAGATTGGGCGCGCGCAACCTGGTGAAGTTGCCCTGCCAGACGCTGATCGGAGTCTTGGGATTCGGCTCGGAGTGCTGCTCAATGAAATTGACCTTCCAGTCGCGTACGCGAACCGCCATCAGGTCGCCGTCGTCGCTCCAGTAGAAGAACTCCTGGCGCGGCGACTCCTCGGCCTGACCGCTCAGGAACGGCAGCAGGTTGTAACCGTCGAGATGGACCTTGAAGCTCTTGCCGTTGAGCGTCGTGCCCTGCTTCAGCTTCTCGACCAGCTGCGTCTCGCCGGCAGCCGCCGCGAAGGTCGGGATGAAGTCCTCATGCGCGCCCACATCGTTGATGACCGTGCCGGCCTTGATCACGCCGGGCCAGCGCATCAGGCACGGCACGCGGAACGCGCCTTCCCAATTGGTCGCCTTCTCGCCTTTGAACGGCGTCGAGCCGCCGTCCGGCCAGGTGAAGGCCTCGGCGCCGTTGTCGGTGGTGTAGACCACAATGGTGTTGTCGGTGGCGCCGAGGTCGTCGACGAGCTTCAACAATTCGCCGACCATGCCGTCGGTTTCCGTCATGCCGTCCGGATAGATGCCGAGCCCGGTCTTGCCTTTCGACGCGGCTTTCAGATGCGTGAAGATGTGCATGCGCGTCGAGTTGAAGTAGCAGAGCCAGGGCGTGCCGGCGCGCTGCTGCCGCGTGATGAAATCCTTCGCGGCGGTAAGAAATTCCTCGTCGATCGTTTCCATGCGCTTGGTGTCGAGCGCGCCGGTGTTTTCGATCACTTGCCGGCCGACTTTGCCGTAGGCCGGGTCGATCGTCGGATCGTCGCGATCGCTCGCCTTGCACTTGAGCACGCCGCGCGGGCCGTACTTGGCGCGGAAGCGCGGATCCTTCGGATAGTCCGGATTCTCCGGCTCCTCCTCGGCGTTGAGGTGATAGAGATTGCCGAAGAACTCGTCGAAGCCGTGCACGGTCGGCAAGTGCTCGTTGCGATCGCCGAGATGGTTCTTGCCGAACTGGCCGGTGGCATAGCCGTAGGTTTTCATGACGTCGGCGACGCTCGGATCGAGCGGCCCGAGGCCGAGCTCGGCGCCCGGCAGGCCAACCTTGGTGAGACCGGTGCGGATCGGCGACTGCCCGGTGATGAAGGCGGCTCGCCCCGCGGTGCAGCTCTGCTGCCCGTACCAGTCGGTGAAGATCACGCCTTCGCGGCCGATGCGATCGATGTTGGGCGTGCGATAGCCCATGATGCCCATGTTGTAGGCGCTGACATTGAACCAGCCGATGTCGTCGCCCATGATGAAGAGGATGTTCGGCTTGGCGCGGCCTGGTGCAGCGGGCGTCGGCCGCGGCTGCGGTTGCGGCTGCGCCTGTGCGGTTCGGCTCGTCAATGCCGACGTGGCCGCGAGCGCCGTGCCGAGCAGCAGATTGCGGCGATTGAGCGCGGATTGGTTCGCGACAGGACGCGCGCGTGTGAGCGCGGGAGATTTGCTATCCATGGCATCGCTCCGGCCGTTCGACGGGGCTCGGACTCCACACCCGCAGGGCGCAACCGGCCATCAGGCGTTTCCCGTGAAGCGGTCGTCGGATTCCCTGAAACAGCGCGGCGCTCGTAGGGCGGATTAGTCCTACTGCGTCAGAATCGCAGCGGTCCTATGTGGGCCCTCTCCCGCTTGCGGGCAGGGCTATCGCATATGACTGATGGTGGCCATGAGATAGGCGTCGTCCCATCCAGCGCGTTTGATTTTGCGGCGTAGCGAGGCGCGATAAGGAT
>Ga0081539_10004193_pt1 | contig 16289 bp, 19 predicted proteins | sample TabmetS4T2R2_FD_71023 | JGI IMG/M metagenome (GOLD analysis project Ga0081539, IMG submission 71023) | Tabebuia heterophylla rhizosphere microbial communities from the University of Puerto Rico - S4T2R2 | ecosystem: Host-associated > Plants > Roots > Rhizosphere ...
GGCACCAGGCGAACTCCTCGGGCGTGTAGCCCAGCACGAACTGCAGGGCGAGCTCCTTGACGATGCCGAAGAACGGCTCGATGCGATCAGGCTCCATGCACACGCCGGCGACGACCACGCGGGAGTCTCGCGGTGCGGCTTCGAAAATCTGCTGCAGCAGGCCGGGCACGCCGACGCATTCGAAAATCACGGCGCGGCGGCCGACGGGCAGCTTGGCGTAGGGCGTCTCCCTGGCCGGATCGATCACGATATCGGCCCCCATCTTGGCCGCGAGCTCGCGCCGCTTGGGCGAAAAGTCGGCGGCGATGATCGGCCGGACTCCCTTCAGCCGCAGCCCGACGATGGCGGCAAGCCCGACCGGCCCGCAGCCCACGACCAACGCGACGTCGTCGCGCGACAAAGCCGCCTTCTCGACGGCGTGGATGCCAACGGCCAGCGGCTCGGTCAGCGCGGCATGCTCGGCGGTAAGGCCGTTGGGCACCTCGAGGAGCAGCGGCGCCGCCAGCACCATGCGCTCGGCGTAGCCGCCCGGATACTCGTTGGAATAGCCGATGGTCGTGCGCATCTCGGCGCTGAGCGGCATGACCGGCATGGAAACGGCGCGCGCGCCGGGCTTCAGACGGCGCTCGGTCTCGGGACCATAGTCCAGCACCTCGCAGCAGAACTCGTGGCCGAACACGACATCGCGCGACAGGTCCATGGGGATGCGGCCGGAGACGCGCCTGGACATGTCGACCATGCGATGCGCGTGCTGGGCGGCATGCAGGTCCGAGCCGCAGATGCCGCAGGCCAGTGTCTTGACCAGGACCTGGCCCGTCGCGGGCCTGGGCTCGGGAACGTCGCCGACGACGATGTCGCCGGCCCGGAAGATCGCCGCCTTCATTTGATGAACTCCGCCGTCGTCCTCAGGAAATCGTGCAGGCGGTCGTGATGCACCCAGTGGCCGGCCTGGTCGAACTCCACGACCTTGGCATTCCTGAAATGCTTTATACGGCCGTCCTTTTCCGGGTTCGAGGCCCAGCTCTCCTTGCCGTAGATCAGCATCGTCGGGCAGGTGATCTCCGACCACAGCTCCTCGATGGCGCGGTAGCTCATGTCGTAGGGCGGCCAGGCGCGCACGTAGTTGTCGAACTTCCAGCTGTAGGTGCCGTCCTCGTTCTGATTGACGCCCTGCTCCGTCAGATGCCGCGCCTGCTCGGCCGACAGGTGCGCGTTCTCGTCCTGCATGCGCTTGAAGGCGTCCTCGATCGAGGGGTAGCGCCGCGGCAGGCGGCCCGAGAGCTTGCGCAGCTCGCCGACCCATTCGCGCATGCGCTCGGCCATGGTCGTCTCGCGCCGCTCGGCGATCACTTTCGGTGACGGCCCCAGCCCTTCGATGGCGACCAGCTTGCGCACCTTGTCGGGAAAGATGCCCGAGTAGCGCAGGCAGATGTTGCCGCCCAGGGAATGGGCAACGATGGTCACCGGCGCCAGGCCCTGCTGATGGATGAGCTGGTCGAGATCGTAGATGTAGGACGACATGGCGTAGTTGCCGTCGGGCGACCACTGGCTGTCGCCGTGCCCGCGCAGATCAGGACAGATGATGTGCCACTCGTCGCGCAGCGCCTGCGCGACCCAGTCCCAGTTGCGGCAATGGTCGCGGCCGCCGTGGACCAGCAGCAGCGGCGGCGCTTCGGGATTGCCCCAGTCGACATAGTGAAGACGCAGGCGTTGCGAAAAATAGTGGCGGGACGTCGGGCCCGGCATGCCATTGAGAGAAGAGGTCATGGACCTTCTATAGACCGGCATTTCCGGTGGGTTAATCCCCGGCTGGAGGTGCAGGCGCATCGCGGAGCGATGCCCGCCTCTCGTACCTTAGGCCCTTTGATAACCCGCGTCAAGGACAAGCACCACGGTTTTGGCGCCCTCAAGATATGGTATTTTTTCGCACCATAGGAAGGGCGCTGCGGACCCCATTCCTGGTAGCCGGTGCCGACGCCGCCCAAATGCCTGCAGTGCTGTCACCGCCCCGAGATCGGCCGACGTCGTAACATCCTGACCACGTCGATCAGTGAATCAGGTGACGGTGCAGGACGCAACATCCTTCGGCGGCGCCGGCAAGCGCTGCGCGCGCGGGCCCACGAGCACGACGTCGGCGCAGCGGAAGCCGCCGACGCCCGGAACGTAGAGGCCGGGCTCGACGGCGTAGAGCTCGCCGGCCTCGAGGGGCCGTTCGTTGAACGGCACGTCCTCGGGAAAGTCGTGCTGCACCACGCCAATCCCGTGTCCGCTGCGATGCAGGAGATGCGACGCAAAGCCCGACGCCTCGATCACGCGCCGTGCGGCCCGGTCGATGCCGGAGACCGGCTCACCGGCCATGGCGGCATCGATGGCCGCTTCCTGGGCCATGACGGCGCAATTGTGCAAGGCATGCCGCTGCACGCCGGGGCGGCCGATCTGCCAGGTCCGCGCCATCTCCATCACCAGTCCGTTCAGGCGCGTCACCACCGTGCTCACCGCAACGCTGTCGGCTTCCACCCGCCTGCCGCACGACACGCCGTCTCCGTGTGGCGAGGCGGATGCCGCGCCCGCCACGGTCACGGCTTTCACGATGGAGAAGTTCGCGCCGGGAAAGCGTTGCTCCGCCTCGGCGTGCAGGCGCGCCGTGATGGCGGCGTCGGCCTGCTGAACCGAGCGGCCGGGCCGCAGCTCCTCGCGATAGTGCGGCATCACCGCCGCCGACAGCTCCGCCAGCGCCGACATCACGGCGACTTCCTCGGCATGCTTCACCCATCGCGTCGGCCGCAGCGCTGCGTTGACATTGGCCAGCTCGATGCCGGGCAGCAGCGAGAGGGCCGCGCTCAGGGGCCCCGTTGCCGCATCGCAGCCGATCCGCGACCGATCGAGGCCACGCGCCGCCAGCGTCTCGGCCACCAGTTCGCGCCATTGCGTCGCCGGCCGGACACCCGACCGCAGATGCGGCGTCTCCGAATAGAACACGAGGTCATCGATCCACAGCGTGCCGCGCGCGCGCTCCATCTCGAACAGGTGGCGTCCCTGGTCGGCCAGGATCGCCACCGACGGCCCCGTCGCCGGCAGCACGAGAAGAAAGGGCCGCTCCCAGGCAAGGTCGGTCATGTCGTGGTTCGAGACGAAGGAGAAGAAATCCGCTCCCGTGAACAGCAGCGCATCCAGCCGCTGCGCGCGCATGACCTCGCGCAGGCGACCGTGTCTGTGATTGCGAACCGCTACCGACAAGGCTTGCATGCTCGTCCCTCTCTCAACGCAATGCCGCCTCGATCGACTGGGCGGCGGCGCGCAGCTCGGGCAGCAGCTTGGCAAGCGCCTCCTCCGGCGACGTGCGCTGCAGGCTGGTGCTGACATTGAGGGCGGCGATCGCCCTGCCCTTCGTACGATCGCGCACGGGCACGCTGAGGCCGGCGATGCTGTCTTCCATCACGCCGCGCAGGTAGCAGAAGCCATCGCGCCCGGCGTCCGCGATGAGGCTGCGGACCTCGCTCTCCTCGACCGGCGTCCGATCGGTGTAGCGACGGCGCGGCCACTGCTTGAAGAAAGCGTCGAGCTGCGAAGGCTCGAGAGTCCCGAGCAGGATCAGTCCCATCGACGAGGTGTGCGCCGGAATGCGCGTGCCCGGACCCACGCGCAGGTGCAGCGCGCGCGAGGACAGGGCACGCACAAGATAGACGACGTCAGGGATGTCGAGTGTGCCGATCGAGACCGTCTCGTTCAGCCGCTCGGCCAGTTGCTTGGCGACCGGCTCGCCGACGCCGAACAGGGGCTGCGCCGACAGCCAGGCGAAGCCGAGCTCGAGCACGCGCGGCGTCAGGCTATAACGCTTGCCGTCGAAGTGGGCATAGCCCTGCTGCTGCAAGGTCATCAGCAGTCGCCGCGCCGCGGCGCGCGTCAGACCTGCGGCCGACGCGGCTTCTGCCGTCGTCATCGCCGTGCGCTCTGCGCCGAACGCGCGCAACAGCGCCAGGCCACGCTCGAACGACTGCACGCCGGTCTTGCGGGCCTTGCGGACGTCACTCTTCATCTCGGGATGCCACGCCATAAGGCGGTCCGGCGCAAGTCTCTTCGACGCGCGTGCGCACGGCGAACGCTGCGGGCGCAGCGCGCGCACCACGGTTGTTGACCGGCGCGCGCCTTGCATCCCAAGTTGGTCGAGACCTTTTGGGAGCGCTCGCACGATGCACCTCACTCGTCGATCCTGGTTGAGCGCCGGCCTCGGCCTGCCCCTGCTCGGTCGCGCCGCCTTCGCGGAATCGTTTCCGGAAGGCCGCCCGATCCGCTGGGTCGTTCCCTTCCCGCCCGGTGGCCAGACGGATTCGACGGCGCGACTGACGGCGCAAGGGCTGGCGACGGCGCTGCCGGCCAACATCGTCGTCGAGAACCGCGCCGGCGGTCAGGGCACCGTCGGCAGCGACCATGTGCGGCAATCGCCGCCCGATGGTCACACGCTCCTGTTCAGCGCCAGCATCTTCGCGCTGGGTCGCCACATCCTGAAGAGCGCGCGCTACGACCCGCAGGCCGACTTCCAGCCGGTCGCCCGCGTCGGCGAGGCGCCGCTGCTGGTGCTGGCGGCCAACAGCGTGCCGGCCAACACGCTCGGCGAGTTGATCGCGTCGGCCAAGCGCGAGCCGCAGCGCTACTCGTTCGCCCTCTCGTCGCTGGGCGCCGCCGGCCACCTTGCGACCCTCGAGTTCAACCGCCTGGCCGGCGTCGACATCAGCATGGTGCCCTATCGCGGCGCCGCCGCGGCCTTGACCGACCTTGGCAGCAACAGCGTGCAGCTCTTCATCGATGCCGGCGTCGCCGCCCTTCAGCAGGTGCGCGCCGGCCGCATGAAGGTGCTGGCGATCACCACCGCCGAACGCAGCCCGCTCGCGGCCGAGGTTCCGACGGCCGCGGAATCCGGCCTGCCGGGTTTCGTCTTCAACAGCTGGTACGGCGTCTGGGGCCCGCGCGGCCTGCCGCCAGCAGTTCTGGACAAGCTCGCCGACGGCCTGAAACGCACCGTCGCGAACGAGGAGGTCCGCCGCCAGTTGACCAATGTCGGCACCGTGCCGGCATTCGACGGACCGGCGGCCTTCACCGACTTCATGGCCCGCGACATCGAACGCAACGTCGCCCTGCTGAAGGCGGCGAAGTTCGAGCCGGAGTGAGGCGATCTCGGCTACTTCGGCGGTAGCGATCCGACAAAACGGGAGGCGAGCTCGATCCAGCTCGCGAGGGCGCGGCCCAAGCAGGCCTTCTCGTCGACCCAGACAAAACCGCCCATCCGTCGCCCGTTGAAGACGATGGGCTTGGCACCGGGCTTCGCCAGCGCCTTGGCTTCCAGTTCCTTGCCGACGCGGAACATGAAGCGGCCGACTTCGACGCCGCAAAGCATGTTGCCGTCCAGCATCCAGCAGAAGCCGCCGAACATCGCGCGCTCGCTGAAGCCGCGGCGGCGCGCGAGGGCCGCGCGCATGCGGTCGGCCAGACGTGGATCGTGCGGTGCTGCTTGAACTCCTTATTTCGGACTATATACTCCTTTTTCCGGAGGAACGCACATGAACAAACCGAAGCTCGTCTATTTCGACATCGATGGCGCACGCGGCGAGGCGGCCCGGCTGGCCATGGTCATCGGCAAGGTGCCGTTCGAGGACGACCGGGTGAAGTTCGCCGATTGGCCGGGCCGCAAGCCCGGCACGCCGTTCGGCGCCCTTCCGGTGCTCGAAGTGGATGGGCAGACGGTGGCGCAGTGCAACGGCATCAACCGCTATGTCGGCAAGCTCACCGGGCTCTATCCGGGCGATGCCTGGCAGGCAGCGCTCTGCGACGAAGCAATGGACGCCGTCGAGGAAATCGCCACCAAGCTGTGGAGCACCATGCCGCTGCCGGAAGCCGAGAAGAAGGCGCAGCGCGAAAGCATGGCGGCAGGACCGCTCTCCTCCTCACTCGACCGCCTGCAGCAGCGCCTCCTCGCGCATGGCGGCCAATACTTCGCCGACGGCCGGCTCACCGTCGCCGACCTGAAAGTCTTCGTCTGGATCCGCCATCTGAGGTCCGGACAGCTCGATCATGTTCCGGTCGACCTGCCCGACCGCGTCGCGCCGCGGCTCGTCGAGCACTATGAGCGCGTGAAGGCACATCCGGCCATCAAGGCCTACTACGCCGAGCGTAAGGTCGCGCTCTGAAGGACGCCACCATGTCACGCGCCTTCTGCCTCGCCTACGGCCTCATGATCGGCCTGCTATCCTGGTCGTTCCCGACGCTTGCGGTCGCCGCCAAGAACGTGATGACATCGGTGCCGATCTATCTCGCGCTGGAGACCGGCTTCACGTTGCTTCAGTTCGTCATCGTCGGCCCCTTGATCGCCCTGGCTCACCGCAGTTGACGCAAACCCACTATCCCCAATTCTGTGCCCTTGCGCGCGCCGCCGAGATCGTCGGCGAGCGCTGGACGCTCCTCATCGTGCGCGAGCTGCTGCTCGGCCCCAAGCGCTTCGGCGACCTGGTCGAGCGGCTGAGCGGCGTCAGCCCGACGGTGCTGACCGGCCGCCTCAACGCCCTGATCGAGCGCGGCGTCGTGCAGCGCGCCACCCTCCCCGCGCCCTTCAACGCCCAGACCTACGAGCTGACGCCGGTCGGGCTGGCGCTGAAACCGGCGATCCGCGAGCTGATCCGGTGGGGCGGCCACTTCCTCTTCCCGCCCCGCCCCGACGACACCTTCGAGCCCGATTCGGTGCTGCTCGGCCTCGACGCAATCACCCGCCAGACGCCGACGCCCAACCGCACGATCGTGCTGCGCGTGACCCACGGGGAGAAGTGCGCCAGCTTCCTGGTGAAAGGCGGTCCACACGGCACCACGCTCGGACGCGGCGACGGCCCCGCCCATGCGACGATCGAAAGCCGGTTCGACACCCTGCTGCGCATCCTCTCGACCCAATTGCCGCTCGAGCAGGCGGTGTCGCAAAAGCTGGCGCGCCTCGAAGGATCGGCCGCCGCCGCGCGCAGCCTGCCGCAGATGTTCGATCTCAGCGACCGGCGGAACATCTGACGCGGTCGCTGCCCAAGGGGCTTCCTTGGGCGATTTTGCCAAATTTTGCCAAACTGCCTACCCCTGTCGTCATGAGCACGATGAACATCTCGCTGCCAGACGCCCTGAAGTCCTTCGTTGACGAGCAAGTCGCCAAACGCGGCTATGCCACGAGCAGTGAATATATCCGCGAGTTGATCCGTGCCGATCAGGATCGCGAACGGCTGCGCGGGCTGTTGCTCGATGGCGCTGCATCGAAGATCACGACTGCTGTCGACGAAAGCTATTTCAGCGGCCTCAGAAGTCGGGTTCGCCAAGCCAAGCGCAAGTGAGCACGAAGCCCGTCCGGCCTCGTGAAGCGGCACGACGAGACGTCGAAGCGGCAGTCGACTACTACGTTCGAAAAGCCGGAGCCGACGTTGCCATCGGTTTCATTGGCGCGCTGCAGACGGCATACCGCGCCATCGCTGACCACCCTGCCGGCGGGTCGCCTCGATACGCCAATGAACTCGGCCTTCCAGGGCTGCGCAGCCAGGTCTTGAGGCGCTACCCCGACCTCGTCTTTTACGTTGAGCGCGATGACCACGTCGATGTCTGGCGTGTGCTCCACGCCCATCGAGACATCCCAGTGTGGATGCGAGAGTCCGAAAGCTCGTGAAGGCGGGCGATGCCCCGCATTGTCAGACCAACCGCTCCTTAAGCGCCGTCGCTTCCTTGAGCAGCAGTGGCAAATAATCGGCGATCATGGTCTTGGCCGGCACCTGCTCGGGCGGCACGCCGATGTTGAGCGCCGCCACCACCCTGCCATCGAAGCGGATCAGCGGCACGGCGATCGAGCGGATGCCCATCTCGGCCTCCTGGTCTGCCAGCGCAAAACCCTTCTTGCGGGCATCGAGGATCAGGCGGCGGATCTCGAGCTTGGCGACCACCGTCTGGCGCGTGAAGCGAACCGGCTTCAATTGGGCGAGGAAGGCGTCGAGCTCGGCGTCGGGCATGGCGCTCGCCAGCACGCGGCCGAGCGCGCTGCAGAACACCGGCAGGCGATAGCCGACCCCGAGGCCGACCGACGCCGGCCGCGCCGGCACGGCGCGGGCGATCATCACCGCCTCCTCGCCGTCGCGCACGGCCACCGAGCACGACGCGCCAACCTGGCGGCACAGGCGCTCGCAAACCGGCTGGAGGATGCTGGGTAACGGGTCCGATGAGAGGTAGGCGATGGCGAGCTTCAGAATGCGCGGGGTCAGCCGGAACAGCCGGCCATCGGCCTCGACGTAGCCTAGCGACACCAAGGTCGTCAGCGAACGCCGCACGGTGGCGCGTGGCAGGTCGACGGCGCGCGCCACGTCGCTCAGCGTCATCTGGCGGCGCTGCTCGTCGAAGGCGCCGATGACGTTGAGCCCGCGCGCCAACGCCTCGGAGAAATCGGCGCCGAGGGCGCGCTGGGCGCGGGCCTCGGCATCCTGGGGACGCAGTCTGCTCATGGGCTGATCTTGGCCTCTTGCCAGCGAAGGAGAGATTGCCGAATAATCCATTATAGAACGAATGTTCGTTAATGTAACACTCTGTCCTGGCCTATAGTCGGCTGGAGGGTAGCCACCATGATGAGCCCCGAGCAGAACGACCTGATCACCCGCGTCGGCCCCGGCACCAGGTGCGGTGCGCTGATGCGCCACTACTGGCATCCGGTGGCGCTCGCCGACGAACTGCCCGACCAGCGCCCGGCCAAGGCGGTGCGCGTGCTCGGCCAGGATTTCGTGCTGTTCCGCGACGAGCGCGGCCGGCACGGCCTTCTGGACCGCGGCTGCCCGCATCGCGGCGCCGACCTCGCTTACGGCCGGCTCGAGGATGGCGGGCTGCGCTGCCTGTTCCACGGCTGGCTGTTCGACGTCGACGGCAAGTGCCTGGAGACGCCGGCCGAGCCCGACGGCAGCGTGCTCTGCCAGCGCGTGCGCCAGAAGAGTTATCCGGTCGTGGTCAAGAACGGGATCATCTTCGCCTGGCTGGGCGAAGGCGAGGCTCCCGCCTTCCCCCACTTCGACTGCTTCCTGGCGCCCGGCACGCACGCCTTCGCGTTCAAGGGCATGATCGACTGCAACTGGCTGCAGGCGCTGGAAGTCGGCATCGATCCCGCCCACGCCTCCTACCTGCACCGCTTCTACGAGGACGAGGATCCCTCGGGCGAGGCCTACGGCAAGCAGTTCCGCGCCAACTCCGCCGATTCGAACATCCCGATGAGCCGCATGATGCGCGAGTACGATCGGCCGACCATCGACGTCGAGGGCACCGACTATGGCCTGCGCCTGTTCACCCTGCGCAAGATCAGCGAGAAGCACACGCACGTGCGCGTGACCAACCTCGTCTTCCCCTACGCCTTCGTGATCCCGATGAGCACGGAGATGACGATCACCCAGTGGCACGTGCCGATCGACGACGAGTCCTGCTACTGGTACGCGATCTTCACCAGCTTCGGTAAGCCGGTCGATCACCGGCAGATGCGCGAGCAGAGGCTCCAGCTTTACGAGCTGCCGGACTACAAGCCGCGCATCGGCCGGCAGAACAACTACGGCTACAATGCCGCCGAGCAGAAGACCCAGACCTTCACCGGTATGGGGTTCGACATCAACGTCCACGACCAGTGGGCGATCGAGAGCCAGGGCCGCATCCAGGACCGCAGCAAGGAGCATCTCGGCTACAGCGACAAGGCGATCATCGCCTATCGCCGTATGCTGCTCTCGGCGATCGGCCAGGTCGGGCGCGGCGAGAAGCCGCCGATGTGGCTCGACGCGGCCCGCGCCGCGACCATCTGTGGCCCGGCGACCGTCGATGGCATGGCGCCGACCGACGGCTGGGAGTTTTATTGGAAGGAGTTCGACGAACGCCGTCGCAAGGAGTCCAGCTGGGCGGCCAACACCCGCTCGCCGCTGGTGGCGTAGGGCAGCCGCATATGACTACTCGTTCCTCCCCGTCATCCCGAGCGAAGCGGCCCGAAGGGCGCCGCCGTCGAGGGACCTCTTTTGTCGACGCTACAAAAAAGAGGTCCCTCCACTACGCCTCGCTGCGCTCGGCTGCGGTCGGGATGACGGGTGATTCATGACCTTGGTCGAACGGGCTGGTCTCTGGACGGACGAACGCAAGACAGCGACACGAGAGGCCGAGCGCCGCATTCAGGCCGGCGAGATGTCGGTCGTGCGACTGGCCTTCGCCGACCAGCACGGCGTGCTGCGCGGCAAGACCTTCGCGGCGAGCGAGATCGATGCCGCCTTGAAGAACGGCGTCGGCTTCTCGGCCACCATGCTCTTGAAGGACACCTCGCACCGCACGGTGTTCCCGGTCTGGCAGCCGGGCGCGGGCTTCGGCATGAAGGAGCTGGAGGGCGCGGCCGACGTGCTGATGCTGCCCGATCCCACCACTTTCCGCGCCCTGCCCTGGGCGCCGCATTCCGGCTGGATGCTGTGCGACATCTTCTTTGCCGACGGCCGGCCCATGCCGCTCGACACGCGCCACGTCTACAAGCGCGCGCTGAAGACGCTGGCCGACCGCGGCTATGACTTCTTTGCCGGCCTGGAGGTCGAGTTCCATCTGTTCAAGCTGGAGCAGGCGAAGCTCGGCATCGGCAACGCGGGTCAACCCGGCCAGCCCGGCGAGCCGCCCGATGTGTCGCTGCTGAACCAGGGCTACCAGTACCTGACCGAGCAGCGTTACGACGAGATGGATCCGATCCTGGAGATCCTGCGCACCAACATCGTCGATCTTGGCCTGCCCTTGCGCTCCATCGAGGTCGAGTTCGGGCCGAGCCAGGTCGAGTTCACCTTCCGCGCCGGCACCGGTTTGGAGCCGGCCGACGCCATGGTGCTGTTCAGGAGCGCGGCCAAGCAGATCGCCCAGCGCAACGGCTATCACCTCACCTTCATGTGCCGGCCACGGCTCGCCAACGTCATGTCGAGCGGCTGGCACCTGCATCAGTCGCTCAGGGATCGGAAGACCCACACCAACGCCTTCATGGATGGACGCGAGCCGCTGTCGGCGCTCGGCATGCACTTCATGGCGGGCCTGCTGCACCACGCGCGCGGCGCAGCGGCGTTCTCGACGCCGACGCTCAATGGCTACAAGCGCTACCGGCCGTTCTCGCTCGCGCCCGACCACGCCGTCTGGGGCCAGGACAATCGCGGCGTCATGGTGCGGGTGCTGGGCGGGCCGGGCGATCCCGCCACGCATCTCGAGAACCGGGTCGGCGAGCCGGCCGCCAATCCCTACCTTTATATGGCGAGCCAGATCGTGAGCGGGTTGGACGGACTCGACCGCAAGCTCGACCCCGGCCCGTCGGCCGACTCGCCCTACGAGACCAAGGCCGCGGCCTTGCCGCGGTCGCTCGGCGAGGCGCTGGCGGCGCTTGGCGAGGACAAGGGCCTGCGCGCGGGCTTCGGCGATTTCTTCATCGACTACTATCTCAAGCTGAAGCAGGCCGAGATCGACCGCTTCGACCTGGAAGTCAGCGACTGGGAGCAGCGCGAATACTTTTCGCTGTTCTAGTGCCGATCATCGCTGAGAGGTGAGTCAAGACTGTCACCCCGAGCGCAGCGAGGGGCCTTTGAGGCTACAGGAAAGGTCCCTCGCTGCGCTCGGGATGACAGCGGGCGCGTATCAGCCACTTATAATTCCCGGCGCTAGGCGGCGTACTTCAAGGTCGCGCCGGCGTGTCGTTGAATAGCTAACCAAATGGCCTCGACGTCGCTCCATTCGGTTGTCGGGGCACCGATGGAGATGCGCACCAGCCAGCTTCCATCGACCATGGCCGGCGTCAGATAGCCCTCCCCCGATCGATTGACGGCCTCTGCCCATGCGCGCGTGTAATTGTCGAGCGCGTCACCGCTAAGGCCGATCGGCTCGTGCCTGACGCACACCGTTTGCAGATGGATCGGCGCCACCACCTTCCAACCGGGCGTCGCGCTTACCATCTCGGCCAGGCGCCTGGCGTTCGCCATGTCCCGCCGCAGGCGGGCTTGCAGCCCGGACACCCCCTGCTCGCGGATCAGGAACCAGAGCTTGAGGGCACGGAAGCGCCGACCGAGCGGGATGCCCGTGTCGCGCAGATTGCGGACCTGGCTGTCGACCGACGACTGGAGAAAGCTCGGATTGGTCGACATGACCCGCAACAGGTGCTGCTCGTCGCGCACGTAGTAGAGCGAGCAGTCGAACGGTGCGCCGAGCCACTTGTGGGCGTTGATGACGACGCTGTCGGCGCTTTCGATGCCGTCCCACATCCAGCGGCATTCCGGCAGGACCATCGCCGACCCGGCCATGGCGGCGTCCACATGCAGCCACAGGCCGTAGCGGCGCGCGACCTCCCCGGTCTCGCGTATCGGGTCGAGCGACGCAGTCGCCGTACCGCCGACGCACGCGGCGATGGCGCAGGGCCGCCGTCCCGCCGCAAGGTCCTGCTCGATCAGCTCCTTCAAAACATCCGGCCGCATGCCCTGCGTCTTGTCGAGCGGGACCATCCGGACGTTTTCGCGCCCGAAGCCGGCGAGAAGCGCCCCCTTCTCGACGCATGAATGGCTGCCCGCGGAAGCATAGACGACGAGCGGCCTGGCCTCGGCCTGGAGGCCGCCTTTCGCCAGTCCGTACCCGGTCGTCCGCTCGCGCGCCGTGATCATCGCCACGAGCGTGCTGGTCGACGCCGTGTCGCTGATGACGCCCACCCATTCGGGCGAAAGGCCGACCATCCTGCGGACCCAGTCCGTGACGACCTCCTCGACTTCGCTGAGCGCGGGAGAGGATTGCCAAGACAGACCCAACGTGCCCAAGCCGGTGCTGACCAGGTCGCCCAAAACACCCGCCAACAGGGCGTTGGCGGGGAAGTAACCGAAGAAGCGCGGATGCTGCCAGTGAGACAGGTTGGGCGCGACGATCGTATCGAGGTCGGCGATGCAGGCCTCGAACCTCTCCGGATTTTCCGGCGGCTCGCCCGGCAGCATCGCGCGCACCTCACCCGGCCGGGTGGGCGCCTGCACCGGCCGTGACGCAAGCGTCTTGTGATAGTCGGCCAGCCAGTCGATGAGAGCATGGCCGTGTCTGCGGAATTCTTCGATGTTCATGCCGTCACCCAGTCAATTGGATGGGACGTTAGGCCTCGAAGGTCCCCACGCGCATCTAGCTCGGGTTGGGGCTGAGGGCAATGCGTCGGGTCCAAGCCGCCGGCGCGACCGTGAACTCCTGCATGCCCATCCCCATATAGGGGCATGTTCGACTTCCAGCCCCTTCTCGTCTCCGACGAGCTCAGTCCGTCGGAAGCAAGTATCCCCGCAGAAACCAACATCGACGACCGGCCGCTGTTCGACGCCTACTCGCAGGCGGTGATCGACGTCGTCGACCGCGTCGGTCCCGCCGTCGTCCGGGTCGAGACGCCGCCCGATCGCGAGAAACGCCAGCGCGGCGGCACCGGCTCGGGCGTGGTGATCTCGCCCGACGGGCTGGTGCTGACCAACAGCCATGTCGTGCAGGGCGCCTCCACGGTACGCCTGGCGCTGGCCGACACCCGCAGCGTCAAGGCGCGGGTGCTGGGCGACGATCCGCACACCGACCTCGCCCTGTTGCGCGTGGTCGACGACGTGTCGCTGCCGGCGGCCAGGCTCGGCAACTCCAAGGACCTGCGCCGCGGCCAGCTCGTGGTCGCGATCGGCAATCCGCTGGGCTTCGAATCGACGGTGACGGCGGGCGTGGTGTCGGCGCTCGGCCGCTCGCTGCGCTCCTACAGCGGCCGGCTGATCGACGACGTCATCCAGACCGACGCCGCGCTCAATCCCGGGAATTCCGGCGGCCCGCTGGTCTCCTCGCGTGGCGAGGTCATAGGCATCAACACCGCCGTGATCGCCGGCGCCCAGGGCATCTGCTTCGCCGTCGCCAGCAACACGGCGAGCCACGTCGTGAGCGAGATCGTGCGCCATGGTCGGGTGCGACGCGCCTTCATCGGCGTCGCCGGCCAGACCGTGCCCTTGGCGCGGCGGCTCGTCGTGGCGCTCGGACTGAAGCAGGCGCGCGGTGTGGCGATCGCCAGTCTCGAGCCCGACAGCCCCGCCGCCAAGGCCGGCCTTCAGGCGGGCAACATCGTCCTGGCGCTGGACGGCGAGCCGGTGACCGGCGCCGACGACCTGGTGCGGCTGCTGGGCGGCGGGCGCATCGGGGTGGCGACGTCTCTCACCGTCATCGCCGGCAGCGAGCTCCGGCACATCGTCGTGCTGCCGGCCGAGCGCACGGAGGCGCCCATCGAGGGACGGGGGAAATGAAGCCGATCGCCGTCGTCACCACGGTGGGCAGCAAGAAGGAGGCCCGCCGATTGGCGCATAGCCTGGTCGAGGCCAGACTCGCCGCCTGTGCGCAGATCTCGCGCATCGAGAGCGTCTACGCCTGGCGGGGCGCCATCGAAAGCGGCAAGGAATACCGCGTGCTGTTCAAGACCACCGAGGAGAGCTACGCCGCGGTCGAACGGGCCATCCGCGAACTGCACGCCTACGAGCTGCCGGCCATCCACGCCTTCGCCTTCGAGCATGTCGAGCCGGCCTATGCGGCGTGGATCGAGGAGAATGCTGGCGGATAAGGTCCCGCTGTCATCCCGAGCGTAGCGAGGGACCTTTGAGGCCGCAGGAAAGGTCCCTCGCTACGCTCGGGATGACAGTCGCGGTGTTGCTGCGTCGTGCGTCGGCAGAGCTACTCCACCTTTCCGGCCTCAAGCATCTTCGTCCATCGACGCTGCATCTCCTCTGGGCTCACGACCTCCTTGGTCGCCGCCAGGAACCAGCGATAGCCGAAGGGACAGGCGACCATGCCGGAGCGGTCGCCATAAAACTGGTCCTGCACTTCGCGGATCAGGGTGGCGCCGGCCTCGATGGCGCGATCGACCGCCTTGTCGGCATCCGCCACCTGGATATGGAACGCCACCGGCGAGCCGCCGATCGCCGCCGGACTTTTAGCCCCGAAATCGGGATACTCATCGTTCAACATCAACACGCTGTCGCCGATCCTGATCTCGGCGTGGCCGACCCTTCCTGAAGGCTCGGTCAGGCGAAACAGCTCGGTTGCACCGAACGCCTTGGCATAGAAGGCAATCGCTTCCTTGGCATCGTGCACCGTCATGTGGGCCCGCAGAGTCTGGTCCTTTGCACTCATGGCGTCACCTGTGTTATATTACGTTACGTACCGTAATATAAATACATGCCGAGTCAAGCCCCCTCTCCGTCCCGTGGCCGGCCGCGCGATCCGCGCACCCGGGCCGCCATCCTCGCTGCCGCCCGCGCCCTGCTCGAACGCGGCGGCCTCACCGCCGTCACCATCGAGGCCATCGCCGCCAAGGCGGGCGTCAGCCGTCCCACGATCTATCGCTATTGGCCCAACGCACCGGCCGTCGCGATGGCCGCCTTCCTCGAAGCCTCGGGGGCGCCCGCCGCAGGCCGCGCGTCGCGCTCGCCGCTGGCGGCGCTGCGCGCCCAGCTTCACGCCGTGGCCGACGCCTTTGCGGCGCCCGCCGGCCGCAGCGTCGCCGCCATGGTCGCGGCGGCGCAGTCCGAGACCGAGCTCGCCAAGGCGTTCCGCAACGAATTCATCGCCCGCAATCGCGATGCCGCCCGCGAGCTCCTCGAACGCTGCATCGCCGAGCGGCTGGTCGCCCCTCCCGCGGATGTCGACCTGGCGCTCGACCTCGTCTTCGGGCCGCTTTTCTACCGCCTGCTGATGGGCCACGCGCCGATCACGCGCAGCTTCGTCGACCAGCTTCTCGACGCTGTCATTCCCGCGCTCTAGGCTCGGGCGTCTTTCCCGGGAGCGCCCCCATGATGCATGCCAGCATCACCATCTTCACCGTCAAGGACGTCATGGCGAGTGCCGCCTACTTCCGCGACAGGCTGGGTTTCGACGTCGCCTTCGAGTACGGCAGCCCCACCTACTACGTCGGCCTGTGCTCCGGCGAGGTGAGCCTGCACCTGGTCGCCGCCTCACGGACGCCGCGCCTGGCGGGCCAGGGCGCGGTATCGATCTTCGTCGACGACGTCGATGCGCTTTATGCCGATCTGGTGAAGCGCGGCGCCCGCGTGCTCAAGCCGCCGAAGGACTACGACTACGGCCTGCGTGACTTCGACGTTGCCGACCTCGACGGCAACATGATCTTCTTCGGCATGGAATCGAAGAAGACGTCATGAGTCTTTGCCGCGAGCGCGCCACTCCCGTGGGGCCCATGGGGCGGGGGGTCAACAAAAGAAGGGGCACAGGAGGGGCGG
>Ga0081539_10004194_pt1 | contig 16284 bp, 17 predicted proteins | sample TabmetS4T2R2_FD_71023 | JGI IMG/M metagenome (GOLD analysis project Ga0081539, IMG submission 71023) | Tabebuia heterophylla rhizosphere microbial communities from the University of Puerto Rico - S4T2R2 | ecosystem: Host-associated > Plants > Roots > Rhizosphere ...
GGCAGCGGAGGCGGCGGCCGAGGTCATGGCCGCCGTCCTCGCACGCGCGAGCCGTGACTCGGGCGCCCGGCGAGGCCGGACGCCCGAGTCGGCGAATCGGAGCGGCTAGCCGCCCGCGATCTTCGTGCGGATCGCGCGAGCAGCGGTCGAGAAGGCAATCCGGGCCTTGGTGGCGCCGGGGCCCTTGGTCGACTTCACCCAGGCCGAGCCGAGGTCACCCCACACGCTGTTCATCTGCGGGATGTTCGGCATCGGCACGCCGCCGGTCGAGGCGCGGCCGATCGCGAGCAGGTTCGCGTCCTTCACCCGCGCGCCCGCCTTGACGTTCGCCGGGTAGCGGCTGTTCGCGAGCGCGAGCGAGAGCTGCGCGCCCGGCTGAGCCATGTAGTTCGAGACCAGGTCCTTCGCGGCCAACGCGACGCCATGGTCGTTCGCGTACTTCGTGACCATGAAGCCCTGGACGCCGAGGAACGGCACCGAGGCGCACTTGATCCGCGGGATCTGAACGATCTTGAACTTGATCCCAGCGGTCTTGACCGGGTCGATGTTCCACGGCCCGGTGACCCAGAAGCCGACCTTCTGCTTCAGGAACAGGTCCTGAGCCGTCGACGAGTCGACCGACGAGCGGACCAGACCTTCCTTGTTCCACTTGTCGATCAGCGGCGAGTTCGCCAGGAACTTCTTGTTCGCGACGCCGAGGTTGTTCGGATTCAGCCCGCCCGTCTTCGTCGTCTGGAAGATGTACCCGCAGAGGCCCGAGAAGAAGGGGTACATGTGGTAAGCGTCGCCGCCCGAGCCCTGCTGGACGGCGATGCCGACCGGCGAGCCCGTCTTCCTCTTGATCTTCAGCGCCTGGCTCTCGAGGCTCGCCCACGTCTTCGGGACCTTCGCGAGCTTCGTGTTCACGAACAGCCCGACGTTCTCGAGCTGCGTCGGGATGCCGTAGAGCCGCGCCCCGTTCTTCCCGTAGGAGAACGCGTTCAGCGAGTACTTCGGAAACTGCGCGAGGACGGCCTTGCGCGGGTTGAGCGGGAGCACGAGGCCGTTCGCCGCGAGCTCGCCGGTCCAGTCGTGCGCGCCGACGATGACGTCGGGAGCGTCGCTCGCCGCCACGGTCTTCAGGTTGTCGCGAATCGACCCGAAGTCCTTGACGAAGACCTTGACGTCGACGCCGCGCGCATTGCCCCACGCGCTCGTCACCTTGTCGACGTCGGCCTTGCGGTTCTGGTCGGTCCACACGACGATCGTCGTGGCCGACGCCGATGCGCCGCCGTCGTGGGCGGCGGGTGCGGTCGGCGCGAGGACCAGCATCGCGGCAGCCGAGACTGCCGCGAGCGTGAGAACGCCGACGCGGGTGAAGCGCTTCGTCATATCGAACCTTTCCCCCGTGGAGATGGAGCTACCGGTTGGCGAGCTTAGTGAGTCGCGCCGTGGCCGGTCAACGGGCCGTTCGGCCTATCTTTGTGCGTGCACGGGACCTACGGGAGTACGTCCTCGAGAGCGCGGCCGGCGAGGAAGACCGCCTCCGAGAAGGTCGGGTACGGCTGGATCGTGTCGAGGAGCACGTCGAGCGGAACCTCGGCGCGGATCGCGAGCGTCAGCTGCTGGAGCCACTCGCCCGCCTCCGGCCCGACCGCGACGGCGCCGACGACGACGCGCCGCTTCGGATCCGCGGCGACCTTGAGGAACCCCTCGCGCTTCGGCCGCTCGTAGGTGCTCGTGCGCGGCGTCGACGCGAGCGGCCAGGTCGCGGTGACGACGCCCTCGCCGTCGGTCCGCCCCACGCTCGCGACCTGCGGGTCGGTGAAGATCGAGGCAGGGATCGCTCGGTAGTCGGCGTGCGCTTCCCGGCCGGCGACGTTCGCGGCCGCCACGCGCGCCTGGTACTTGCCGACGTGCGTGAACTGCGCGACGCCGGTGCAGTCGCCGATGGCGTAGACGCCCTCCGCGGCGGCGAGCCGGTCGTCGACCTCGATGCCGCGCGGGCCGACGGTCACGCCGAGCGCCTCGAGGCCCAGGCCGTCCGCGTACGGACGCCGGCCGGTCCCGAGCAGGAGCCGCTCCGCCTCGATCGTCTCGCCGCCGGCGAGCTTCACCCGCACGCCGGGCTCGACCCGGGTCACGGCCGCGCCGAGCCGCACGTCGATCCCGTCCTCCGCGAACACTCTCGCCAGGATCGCCCCCGCCTCGGAGTCGATCCGCGGCAGGAGCCGCGAGTCGCTCTGGACGAGCGTCACGCGCACGCCCGCGCGCGCGAAGAACTGCGCCAGCTCGCAGCCGACCGCGCCGCCGCCGAGCACGACCATGCTCTCCGGCACCGAGGTCGTCTCGGTCGCCTGCTCGTTCGTCCAGGGCTCGATCGAGTCGAGCCCTGGGATCTCCGGAACCCGCGCGACGGAGCCGGTCGCGACGACGAGGACGTCGTACTCGAGCTCGTGCCCGTCGTCGACCTCGACGACCCCGGCCTCGCGGACGAGCCCGCTCCCGCGGACGAACGCCGCCCGCTGGCTCTCGAGCCACGCGAGCTGCGACGAGTCGTCGCGCCCGTCCACGACCTGGTCCCGCCACCAGAACACACGCTCGACGTCCAGCTCCGGAACCGAGACGCCGGGCGCGATCCGCGCCGCGCCGACGAGCTCGGTCGCGCGCAGCATCGTCTTCGTCGGCATGCACGCCCAGTACGAGCACTCGCCGCCGACGAGCCGGCGCTCGACGAGCGTGATCTCGCAGTCCGCGTCGAGCCGGCGGAGGGCGCCGACGAAATGCTCGCCGGTCGACCCTCCGCCTAGCACGACTACGCGCACGGGCTACTTCAGGTGGTTCGCCTTCAGGAAGGCCGAGGCCACCTTCGCAGCCGACTGCTTGTCGATGATCACGGCCTTGTTCATCGCGATCATCGCCTTGAGCGTCAGCTTCGCGCTGACGGCGTTCACCGTCTTCGTGAACCTCTTCCCGTACGCCTTCGTGAGCTTCTTCGAGACGATCGGGGCGACGTTCTGGAACCCGAAGATGTGCTTCGTGTCGGTGAGGATCGTGTACTTGCCGCTCGCGAGCTGCGGGTCGGTCGTGAACACGTCACCGGCGTCCACCTTGCCCTGGTCGAGCGCGGTGTAGATGCTGATCCCCGACAGCGGCACGAACTCGACGTTCGTGAGCCCGTAGATGTCGGTCAGGCCCTTGAAGCACGTGATCCGGGTCTGGCACTCGGGGAAGCCGCCGTACTGCAGCTTGGTCGAGACGTTCTTCACGTCCGAGATCGTCTTCAGGTTGTACTTCTTCGCCGTGGTCGTCAGCGTCCCGAAGGCGTCCGAGTCGTAGAAGGGCGTCCGGTTGAGGAGCGTGAAGCCGCGCTTCTCCTCGAACCGCTTCGCCGCGAGGTACGTGGCCGCGGCCGTCTTCGGCGAGGCCTGGCGCGCCAGGTCGAGCACGATCACGCCCGTGTACTCGGGATAGAAGTTGATCTTTCCGCTCTTGAGAGCGGTGTCGATCAGCTCCGAGCTCCCGATGTTCTCCTTGTAGCCGACCCTGAAGCCCTTCGCCTGGAGGGCCTGCTTGTAGAGCTGGCCCAGGATGAACTGCTCGGGGAAGTTCTTCGTGCCGACGACGATCTTCGGCTTGGCCGCAGCGCTTCGGTGCGACGCGGCGGCCGTCCCGCCCAAGACGAGTGGGACCCCTAGTGCGATCGCGAACGCGGCCTTGGCGGCGCGCCGCGTGTGCTTGCGGAACAAGTCTCCCTCCCTCCTGTCGTTGACTCGACGGCCGGACCCTAGCGGGCCGGTGCACCTCTAGGCGAGAGCGCTCGGCGCGCGAGGCCGAGGATGGCGGCCGCGGCGAAGGCGAGGAACGAGACCCAAAGCGAGGCCGCGACCACGCCCGCGAGCCGGTAGCTCGCCTGGTTGACCATGATCTCGCCGAGACCGCCGCCGCCCGCGATCGCGGCGATCGTCGCGGTCGCGATCACGAAGATGGCCGCGATCCGAACTCCCGCGAAGACGAGCGGGAGCGCGAGCGGCAGCTCGACGCGGAGCAGCACCTGACGCCCGGTCATCCCCATCCCACGAGCCGCCTCGACCGCGTCCCGGTCGACGCCGTCCACGCCGAAGAAGGCGTTCGTCAGGATCGGCGGGATCGCGAGCACGACGAGCGCGAAGGTGTTGTTCCAGAATCCGATCCCGAAGATCGTCAGCCCGAACGCGATCAGCACCAGGCTCGGCAGCGCCCGCCCGAAGTTCGAGGCGCTGATCGCGACGAACGAGCCGCGATGGAGATGGCCGAGCCACACGCCGAGCGGGAGCGCAAGCACGAGCGCGATCCCGAGCGCCGCGCCCGAGAGCTCGAGGTGCTGGGCCGTCTTGTGGGCGAGCAGGCCCGGGTTGTCGCCCATGAATCGGAACGCGTCGACGAAGGTCCCGGGCCTGAACTCGTCGGCGAGGAAGCTCACAGTCGGTGCCTCCGCGCCCACGGCGTGAGCGCGCGCTGGAGGCCGACGAGCAGCGCGTCGGCGACGAGCGCGAGCGCGATCGCGAGCCCGCCCGCAGCGAGGATCTCCGTCTTGAAGACGTTCGTCCCGAGCGCGACGAAGATCGGCCGCCCGAGGCCCTCCGGAATCACGAAGGCGGCCACGGTCGCGATCGAGACGGTCGAAACGGTCGCGATCCGCAGGCCCGCGACGATCGCCGGCACCGCGAGCGGTATCTCCACGCGCAGCAGCGACTGCGTCGGCGTGTAGCCCATGCCGCGCGCCGCCTCGCGCACGTCCTCGGGCACACCGCGCAGGCCTTCGAGCGTGTTCCGGTAGAGGATCAGGAGCGTGTAGCCGACGAGCGCGACCTCGACCGTGGTCACCGTCAGGCCGGTGATCGGGACGAGGAGCTGGAAGAGCGCGAGGCTCGGGATCGTGTAGAGGAAGTCGGACGCCAGCCCGATCGGGTGGTCGAGCCGCCGGTAGCGGTACGCGACCAGCGCGAGCGCGAACGCGAGCACGAACCCGATCCCGACCGCGATCGCGCTCAGCTTGAGGTGCTCGAGGAGTGCCGGCTGGAGCGTGTCGTCCCAATGGGCGCGGAACCAGTCGGTGCAGAAGAAGCGGTTCTCGGTCACGCACGAGCTGGCGTGGCCGAAGTTCGGGATGACCGGGCCGCCGGCCTCGCGCAGAGTCATGTCAGGAGGTCGTCGCGCGTGACGAGGCCGAGGTCGCGGCCGTCGCCGTCCGTCACCACCAGCCGGTCCGTGTGCGCGCCGACGAGGACGGAGATCGCGGTCCGCTGCGAGGCGTCGCGCGGCAGGCGGGGGACGTCGGGCGGCGCCGCGCCGTCGAGCGGGTGGAGCTCGAGCTCGCCGAGTGAGCGGAGCGCGAGCCGCTTGAGCGCGCGGTCGGGGCCGACGAAGCGCTCGACGAACTCGTCGGCCGGGCTGCCGAGGATCCCGTCCGGAGTGTCGTACTGCGCGAGCTGGCCGCCCTCGCGCAGGATCGCGATCCGGTCGCCCATCTTGATCGCCTCGTCGATGTCGTGCGTGACGAAGATGACCGTCTTCCGCAACTCGTTGTGCAAGCGGAGGAACTCGTCCTGGAGGCGGGCGCGGGTGATCGGGTCGATGGCGCCGAACGGCTCGTCCATCAGCATCAGCGGCGGGTTCGCGGCGAGCGCGCGGGCGAGGCCCACGCGCTGGCGCTGCCCGCCCGAGAGCTCGGCGGGGAAGCGGCGCCGGTCGCGGTCCGGGTCGAGGCCGACGAGCTCGAGCAGCTCGCCGACGCGCGTGCGGATCCGCTGCCTCGACCAGCCGAGCAGACGCGGGACGGTCGCGACGTTCCCCTCCACGTTCATGTGCGGGAAGAGCCCGACCTGCTGGATCACGTAGCCGATCCCGCGGCGGAGCTCGGTCAGGTCCATCGCCCGTACGCTTCGCCCGTCGATCGTGATGTCGCCCTCGGTGATCGTGATCAGGCGGTTGACCATCTTCATTGCGGTCGTCTTGCCGCCGCCCGAGGGGCCGACGAGGACGCACAGGTCGCCGGCCGGGATCGTGAGCGAGAGGTCGTCGACCGCCGGCCGCTCCTGACCCGGGTACCGCTTCGTCACGTGGTCGAAGACGAGCTCGGCCGCGGCGGACTCCGCCATTGCCGCGATTCTTCCAGAGGGGTTAAGGTCGCCGCATGGCCGACTACACGATCATCAAGCGCGAGGACGCCGACGACGTCCTCGGGGACTACCCCGGCGAGATGCGCATGCTCGCCGGCCCGCTGGGGTGCGAGCAGGTCGCGCTGACCTGGCGCCGGATGCCCCAGCACACGGGCGGGAAGGGCAGCTACGGGCACCGCCACAAGTCGCAGGAGGAGCTCTACTTCGTGCTCGCGGGCGAGCTCCAGTTCAAGCTCGGCGACGACGTCGTCGACGTTCCCGCCGGCTCGGCGGTCCGGGTGCCTGCGTCGACCTGGCGCTCGGTCTGGAACGACAAGCCGGAAGACGCGGAGCTGATCATCGTCTCGACGGTGGCCGCTTCGCCGGAAGAGGCTGAGGCGGAGCTGCTGCCGGACTTCTGGCCCGAGTAGCCGACTAGAAGAGCTCCGATCCCATAGAAGGCATCGTGGTAGGGGTCGGGTTCCTCCTCGGCTTGATCGTCGGCCGCTGGTGGGCGGTCGCCGCTGCAGTCGTGTTCGGCATCTACGTCGGCGTCGCGTCGGACGTGGACATCTCGCCCTGGTTGTACGGCTTCCTCACCGCGGCAATCGGCGCGGGTGCCGTCATAAGCGGCTTGTTCCTCCGCAAGCTCCTCGAACACGCCAAACCGTCATGAGTGGCTGCCACCTGCGCCGGTCCCGGCGAGTTCTGCGACATCGGGAGAGCGACGCGGGTTCCGGATCCCGAGGACGCCGATCACACCGCCGGCGACGACGAGCACGGCGGTGATCAGCATCGCGACGTGGAAGCCGTGCGTGTCGAGCCGGTTGGCGCGGTTCGCGACGGCGAGGCCGACTAGTGCGATCCCGAGCAGCCCGGCGATGCGGGCGACCGCATTGTTCACGCCCGAGGCAATCCCGGCGTCGCCGCGGCCGGCCTCGGATAGCACCGTCGCGGTCAGCGGCGCGACCGTCAGCGTGAGCCCGATCGCGAAGGCGAGGACGGGCAGCAGCAGGTCGGTCCAGTAGTCGACCCGAGAGCCGAGGCGCGCGAGCGGAAGAAGCCCGAGCCCCGCGACGATCGGCCCGACGCTCATGAAGACCCGCGGCCCGAACCGGCTCGAGAGGCGGCCGACCCGCGGCGAGAGCACGAACATCACGATCGTCACGGGCAGGAGCGAGAAGCCGCTCTCGAACGCCGACCAGCCCGCGATCTGCTGGAGGAACAGGACGAGGAAGAACGCGAGCGTCGAGAGCCCGGCGTAGACGAGCAGCGTCTCCAGGTTCGTCACCGAGAAGTTGCGGCTTCCGAAGAGGCGGAGCGGAAGCATCGGGTGGCTGGCCCGCGCCTCGTAGACGACGAACCCGACGAAGACCGCGACCCCGCCCGCGAGCGGGGCGACGATCGCGGGATGCCCCCAGCCGAGCCGAGGCTGCTCGATGAACCCGAACACCGTGCCGCCGAGCCCGAGCACGCACAGCGCGGCCCCGACGAAGTCGACGCGAACGTGCGGGCTGCCGCGGTCGCGGCCGGGAACGACGGTGAGGACGAGCGCGAGGGTCAGAGCGACGAGCGGGAGGTTGATCAGGAAGATCCACCGCCACGAGGCGACGCCGACGAGCCAGCCGCCGAGCAGCGGTCCGATCACCGTCGAGATCCCGCTCCAGGCCGTCCACGTCCCGATCGCCGCACCGCGCTCGTCGCCCTCGAAGGTCGCGACGATGACCGCGAGCGAGCTCGGCGTCAGCAGCGCGCCGGCGATCCCCTGCACGCCGCGCGCCGCGACCAGGAGGTTCGACGAGGGCGCGAGCGCGCACAGCAGGGACGCGACCCCGAACCCGCCCACGCCGAGCGCGAAGATCCGCCGTTCGCCGTAGAGGTCGCCGAGCGAGCCGCCGACGAGGATCAGCGACCCGAGCGTCAGCAGGTAGGCGTCGACGATCCACTGCTGCGCGGTCAGGCCGCCGCCGAGGTCTCGCTGGATCGCCGGCAGGGCGACGGTGATGATCGTCCCGTCGAGGAACGTGATCCCCGACCCGAGGATCGAGGCGACGAGGGTGAGGCGCTTGACGGTGGTCGAGCTCAGAGGCCGCGCTCGAAGCGCGCCTGCTCCTCCGCAGTCCGCTCCGCGGTGGGTTTCGCCTCGAGCCGCTCGTCGGGAATCGGCTGACCGCTCTCGACCGACAGCCCGTACGTTCCGGCGGCGAGCCGCGCCTCGGCCCGCTCGACCGCCTCGAGCTCGTTCCGCAGCCGCTCGGCGAGCCCGGCCTCGTACTCGTCCTCGTAGAGCTCGGTCGCCTCGTCGCCGAGGTGCTGGTCGGAGTCGGCCAGCTCGTCGTGGGGAAGCGGCCCGAGCTCGCGCAGCTGGCGCTCGATCCGCGCCCGCTCCGCCGCGAGAAGCTCCCTGGCGCGCGCCTCGTCCATACGGGGCAGTCAAGCAGGATCGGGTGGGGCTGTGCGTCGGGGCGCGACGCCCAGCGCGCGGCACGCCTCCTCTGTCGCGGCGATGAACTCGGCCGCGGCGTCGCCCGGCGGGCGGTCGGTCGGCCACGCGAGCGCGACCCGCCAGGGCCGCACCGCGTCCGGCGGATCGAGCTCGATCACCGCGACGTCGCCTCGGGTCTCGTCGACCGAGAGCCGCGGCACGACGGCCGCGCCCATCCCGGCCGCGACCAGGCCGTGAATGGTCGCGTCGCGGTCGGACCGGAAGACGAAGGCCGGCCGGAGCCCGAGCTCGGCGAGGTGCATCTCGACGCGTGGCCGCTTGCCGCTGTGGCCGATCAGCGGCGTCCGCGCAACCTCCTCGAGCCGCACCGGCCGGCCGAGCGCCACGAGCGGCGAGTCGAGCGCCGCGATCACGACGTACGTGTCGACGAAGACCTCCCGCGACCCGAACTCGCCCGCGGGCGGCGGCCACTCGGCGAAGCCCAGGTCGAGCTCGCCGCGGCGGAGCGGGTCGAGCACGTCCACGTCGGCGTCGTGCTCGACGAGCGTGACCTCGACGTCCGGCTCGCGGCGCCGCAGGCGCCGGACGGCGTGCGGCACGATCCGCGCGCTCACGTGCTGGAACGAGCCGACGCGCAGCACGCGGCTGCCGGCCCGCGCGCTCGCCTCGAGCTCGGCGCCGGCGAGCCGCATGCGCGCGACGATCGCGTCGGCGTGGCCGAGCAGCAATCGGCCCTGCACGGTGAGGCTCGGGCTTCGCGTCCCTCGCCGGCGATCGACGAGCCGGCACCCGACGATCGCCTCGAGCGCCGCGATCTGCTGGCTGACCGCCGACTGGACGTAGCCGAGGCGCGCGGCGGCCGCGCGGAACGAGCCCTCCTCGGCCACGGCCTTGAGCGCTACGAGATGCCTGAGCTCCGTCGCGAGCCAGCGGTCGGCGATGCCGTTTCCTGCACCCGTCACGGGTGGCCGACCAACATCGACACGCGCTCTCCCGTCTTCCGCCTCTCGACGACGAGCGTGCGACTCCGCTCGAAAACTTGAGACGGATATTCGCGTTCTGAGTTAGCGCCCGAGAACGGTGACCGAAGCGGCCCGAGGGAGCGTGACGTGCGCAAGTCGCTGGAACGGAGTCATGGACGCCGGCCTTCCCCGCGAGGGGACGAGGATGCATTTGCGCACGGTCACGCTCACCTCGCCCTCAACGTACCGTGCGACGCGGCGCTCGGTTATCGAGGCTTGCGATCAATCGAATCGAGAATTCGCATCCAACTTCCGCCCGCCCGAGCCGGTCTGACATTTCGACGGATCGAGCCGCCTCGCTGCTCGACAACCGAAAGAAAATGAAAGGAGCGTCATGCGAAGTCGTTATTCGGCTTCGTTCGCGCTGGCCGCTCTCGGGATCTTCTTGCTCGTGGCGGCGAGCCTGGCGAACGCAGCGCCTTCCGCCGCGCGAAAGAAGGGCGGGACGATGCGGATCAACATGTCCGCCACCGACGTGGACTTCAGCGACCCGTCGCTCGCCTACGGCGTCATCTCGTGGCAGATCGAGTACGCGACGGCGCTGAAGCTCGTGAACTACCCGGACAAGCCGGCTCCGGCCGGCTCGCGGCTCCAGCCGGAGGCGGCGGTCGGCATGCCGCTCGTCTCCAACAACGGCAAGACGTACACGTTCAAGATCCGAAGCGGGCTCAGGCTCTCGAACGGCGAGAAGGTCACCGCCAAGAACTTCCAGAAGGCGATCCTCCGAGCCCTCACGAAGTCGATGCAGTCACCGGCGGTCCCGTTCATCGGCGACATCGTCGGCGCGGACAAGATGATCGCCGGGCAGGCGACGACGACCCCCGGGGTGATCGCGCGCGGCAACACGCTGATCATCAAGCTCACCCGGCCCGACGGCGGGATGCTCTCGAAGCTCGCGATGCCGTTCTTCCAGGCGCTTTCGCTGAAGATGGCAAACGACCCCAAGGGCGTCGACGCGTATCCGTCGGGCGGGCCGTACTACATCGCGAGCCGGATCGTGAACCGCCGGATCGTGCTGAAGCGGAACAAGTTCTACAAGGGCAACCGCCCCGCGAACGTCGACACGTTCGACTTCGCCGTGAACACGAACCTCGACCAGAGCCTGCTCCAGGTGAAGGCGAACCAGGCCGACTACGACATCGGCGGGCTCCCGCCCACGGCCCACGCGCAGCTCGCGCAGCAGTACGGCGTGAACAAGGGCCAGTACCAGGTGCACCAGCTCGTGCAGACCGACTACGTGGCCCTGAACACGTCGCGGCCGACGTTCGCGAACGTCGCGATGCGAAAGGCCGCCAACTACGCGGTCGACCGGCCCGCGATGCTCCGCGTCCGCGGCGCGTTCGCCGGCAAGCGCACCGACCAGATCCTCCCGCCGGGCATGGGCGGCTTCCGCGACGTGAAGGTGTACCCGCTCAAGGGCGCCGACTACGCGAAGGCGAAGCAGCTCGCCGGCAACAAGTGCGGGAAGGTCCGGCTCGACTCGACGACGTCGGCCACGGGCCAGGCCCTGGCCCAGGTGGCCAAGTACAACCTCACGCAGATGGGCTGCGACGTCGACGTCAAGCTCTTCCAGGGCTTCCAGATCTACACCGCGGACGGGACGAAGGGCGCTGAGTACGACGCGGCGCTCGTCGGCTGGAACCAGGACTACCCGGATCCGTACGACTTCCTGGACATCCTCCTGAACGGCAACAACATCCACGCCGACAACAACAACAACCTCGCGTACTTCAACAACGCGAAGGTGAACAAGCTCCTCGAGCAGGCGAACCGCCTCATCGGCCCCGCCCGCTACAAGGCGTACGGGAACCTCGACGTGATGATCACGAAGACCTACGCGCCGTGGGCCTCGTACGACAACCGCAACCTGCGCGAGTTCGTGTCGAAGCGGATCGGCGGCTACGTGTTCCAGCCGGCGTACGCGGCGCCCGACCTCGGCGCGTTCTTCATCAAGTAGGCATTCCCCCCGAGCGAGCGCGCCGGTAGCCGCGCCGGCGCGCTCGTCTCACTCCTCGGCTTCGGCGCCCAAGCCCGCGCGCCACGCGTCCGGAACGGACACGGTCTCGCCGGACGCGTAGTCGTAGGCGACGAGCACCGTCTTAGCCTCGGCGACCACCTCGCCGCGCACCCGAAGCGTGTAGCCGAGCTCGAAGCTCTTCGTCCCGACGCGGAGCGGCCGCACCTCGACCTCGACCCGCTCGCCGAACCCGACCTGCGCGCGGAAGTCGATCTCGGCGCGCGCGAGGATCATCCCGGTCTGGTCGGCGCCGAACGGCGCGAGGAACGCGATCCGCGCCTGCTCGAGGTAGGTCAGGTACGCGGCGTTGTTGACGTGCCCGAGCGCGTCGACGTCGCGGAAGCGGACGGTCTCGGTGTGGACGAACGGCACGCGGCGAGCCTATCCGCCGGTTCGCTCTTGACACGGGCGCGGCCGTCTGAAAGAGTCGTGTCGTCGAGTCCCGTGGGCCTTCGGGTCAGCGGGACTTGACGTTTCTGGAGACGAAATCCAGAACGCGGCGCCAAGCGTCCTCCGACGCCTCCGCGTGCTCCTCGTAGCGCCGGTCGAAGAAGCTGTGCGGCGCGCCCTCGTACGCGACGAGCTCGTGCTCGACGCCGGCCTCCCTGAGCGCTCGCTCGAAGGCCGCGTTCGTCTCCGGCGTGATGTTGGCGTCGGCGCCGGCCTGGAGCGCGAGGATCGGCGCCTCCATCTCGGCCGCGCGGTCGATCGGCCCGGACGCGCCGTCGCGTCGCTGGCCTGGGACGCCGTAGAAGCCGACGGCTCCTGCGAGGCCGTGTCCCGACGCTGCCGCGAGCCAGGAGTGGTGGCCGCCGAAGCAGAAGCCGACCGTGAAGACGCTCTCGACACCCTGCGACCGGAGGTACTCGACGGCGGCCCGCACGTCGGCCTGGATCCCGTCCTGCGTCGTCTCGGCGACGTGTTCCATGTACGGGAACTCGTCGCCGCGCTTGCCGACGCCGGCGGTGCGGCCGAAGTAGTCGATCGCGACGGCCGCGATCCCGCGCTCGCCGAACCGAAGCGCGAGCTCCTCGTAGAACCGGTAGAGCCCGCGAACGTCGGGCAGGATCACGACACCGGCGCCGCTCGGCTCGTCCGGCAGCGCGGCGAACGCGGCGAAGCGGTTCCCGTCGGCGGCCTCGAGCACGAGGTTTTCGTGCGACACCGCCGCGCCGGAGATCGGCCGCACGGGCGGGAGCGAATCGAGCTCGAAGCACATGACGCGCATCTTGAGCGTTCGTTGAGCGGCGCGCGGGAGGCTGCCTCGACGGAACTTCCTCGTGAAGGAGCGACCATGAAGCTCTCGACCATCCTCCGTGCCGCCGCGCTCGCCGCGGTCGGCCTCGGACTTCTCTGCCCGCCGGCGATGGCGCGCGCGGCCACGACCGGAACCGTCGTCGCCTGGGGCTGCGGCGACTTCACGAACTACGGCCAGTGCGACGTGCCCGCCGGTCTCTCCGGCGTCACCGCGATCTCCGCGGGTGCCTACGGCAGCCTCGCGCTTAGGAGCGACGGCACCGTCGCCGCCTGGGGCTGCGCCTTCGGCCTGTGCGACGTGCCCGCCGGCCTCTCGAACGTCGTCGCGATCTCGGCAGGGCGCTTCCACAACCTCGCCCTGAAGGCCGACGGCACCGTCGTCGCCTGGGGTTGCGGTACCCCGGGAGGCGGCGCCGACTTCGGCCAGTGCAACGTCCCCGCCGGGCTCTCGGACGTCGTCGCGATCTCCGCCGGCACGTTCCACAGCCTGGCCCTGAAGCGCGACGGCACCGTCGTCGCGTGGGGCTGCAACATCTATTTCGCCGACGAGGGCGAGTGCGACACGAGCAACCTCTCGGCCGCGATCGCGATCGCGGCCGGCACCTACCACAGCGCCGCGCTCCGGGCCGACGGGACGGTCGTGACGACCACGTGCGAGACCGGACAGGGCCAGTGCGACGTCCCGGCCGGCCTCTTGGGCGTGACGGCGATCGCAGCGGGCGCGTTCTCGACCGTCGCCCTGAAGGCGAACGGGACCGTCGTCGCGTGGGGATGTGCGCTCGACGGTGTCGACTACGGCCAGTGCGCCGTCCCCCGCGGGCTCTCTGGCGTCACGGCGATCGCGGCCGGATTCGGCCACACGCTCGCCGTCACGCACCACGGCAGGATCGTCGCCTGGGGCTGCGCCGGCGTCTATCCGCTGGACTACGGCCAGTGCGACGTTCCGCACGGCCTCTCCGGCGTGATCGCCGTCGCCGCCGGCCAGACGCACAGCCTCGCGCTCGTGGGGCCGCCACCGCCGGAGGACGACCAGGGCTAGGGCTCAGGCGGCGGGCCAGGGCGGCGCGCCGGCGCCGCGGAACGCAGGCGGGCGGCCGTCGCCGTCGAACCGGCGGAACCCGTACCGCACGCCGCCCGGGCCCTTGCCGTTCACGAAATCGGTGATCCGCTGCTTCGCGTCGGCGAGGAACTGGTCCTCCTGCGCCTTCGTGATGCGGCCGGCGGCGACGGCCGCGTCGAGGTGCTTCGTCAGGTCAGCGACGAGCGCGTCGACGAGCCCGTCGACCGACTTGCCGTGATCCTTCGCCACCTGCGCGAGCGACTTGCCGCCTTCGAGCTCGGTCCTGAGCTCCGCCTCCGTGATCCCGAGGTACGACGCGGCCGCATCGAGCTTGCCGAAGAAGTGGCCGCCGGGGCCGAAGCCGCGGTGCGGGAAGCTGAAGAGCGGCACGTCGCCGGACTCGATCCGCGCCTTGAGCTCGTCGCCTTGCGCCTTCGTGATCTCGCCCGCGGAGACAGCCGCGTCGATCCGGTTCTCGAGCGCCTTCTTCAGCGCATCGCTGAGCGCGGTCGGCGACACCCCGAGCTGCTTCGCCGCGTCGTTTACGACGGCCTGGCTCTCCTCCTTCGGCGAGCCGAGCTTGTCCGCCGCGATCGCGCCCCCCGCGCCGGCGACCGCCGCGGCGGCGACAGTGCCGGCGACGAGCTTCCGCTTCAAGCTTCGCTCCACGACGTAGAGCGAATCACGTCGTGTTGTGGAGATGCTGGGACGATCCTGGGACCGAGCTGGGAATCTCACCGATCGACCACGTGAACCGCGTCAGCGTCTGCTCGGGCGCGAGGCCGCTCGGACGCAGGCCTGGGGTGACGAAGAGGAGCGGAACCTCGGTGCGCCGGACGAGCTCGGGTCGAGAGCGAGCGGCGACGATCACCGAGCCTCGCTGCGAGAGAATCCCGTTCGCGCCGGGCGCCACGAGCACCGGCTCCGCCGCCGTCCCAGCGAACCGTTGCAGGGCGAGCGAGGCGGCTGCGAGCGTCCGGCTCGCGTCGCGACGCGCTCCCGAAGCCTCCGGGCCGAGCAGCCGCAACGGCAGCCCGTGCGCGCGGGCGAGCCAGGCGCCGAGCTCGAGCGCCGCCCACTCCTCGCGACCGCCGCCGAACGGGACGAGCACGGGCGCGTCGGGCCGGAACGGGAGCTCGGGCCGCGGAGCGACCGCCACGTCGCACGGCGCGGCCGGCGGCGGGGCGGTTCCCGCGACGACGAGCAGCTCCGCCTCCTGCTCGCGCGCGAGCCGAACGAGGTCGGCGTCCGGATCGGTCGAAGTGAAGGACGCGACGCGCGTACCCGCGTCGCGGAACGGCTCGAGCGCCGCCGACCGCCGCGCGAGGTCGGCGGCGTCCGCTGCCAGCTCGACGAGCAGGAGCTCGCGCGCGTCGTCCGCGAGCGGCGCGACGAGCTCCCGCAGGCGCAGGTCCGCGCAGACGACGCAGCCGCGCGCCCGCGGGCGCGACGATCCCGGCTGCTCGAGCGCCGGGTCGTGGCGCAGGATCGCGCGCTCGAGCTCCTGCAGCGCCGGGCTCGGCTCGATCCCGAGCTCGCGGACGAGCAGGCGGCGGCCGTCGCGGTAGCGCGCGAGCGCGTCGGCTTGGCGCCCGCTTCGATAGAGCGCGAGCATCAGCTGCCGCCGCAGCCGCTCCCGCAGCGGCTCCGCCTCGACGAGCTCCTCCAGGTTGGCGACGAGCCGCTCGTGGCGACCGAGCTCGAGCTCCGCGTCGGCGCGCTGCTCGAGCGCCGCGAGCCGGAGCTCGGCCAGCCGCCGCGCCGCCGCCCGCGCGAACGGCTCCTCGCGGAGCTCGGCGAGCGCCGGCCCGCGCCAGAGGCCGAGTGCCCGGCCGAGCAGCTCGGCCCGGCGCGCCGCGTCTCCCGCCTCCGCGGCAGCCTCCGCGAGCGACTCGAACCGCGCGAGGTCGATCTCGTCGGGAGCCGCGCTCAGCGCGTAGCCGGGCGGCCGCGTCTCGATCCGCTCTGGCCCGAGCGCCTTCCGGAGCTGCGAGACGTGCACCTGGAGGACCTTGAACGCGCTCGGCGGAACCGGTTCCGCCCAGATCGCCTCGACGAGCGTCTCGACGGGAACGACGCGGCCCGCGTCGAGCAGCAGGCGCGCGAGGAGCGCTCGCGGCTTCCCGGCCGGAAGCGGCACGTCGGCGCCCGCGTCGTCCACGACCTCGAGTGGCCCGAGCAGCCGGAACTCCGTCATCGCGCGGGGATAATCGAGGCGTGCGGTACCGGCTCGAGGAGGTCGTCGGCGAGGGCGCGACCGGCGTCGTCTACCGCGCGCGTGGCGCCGGCGGCGAGCTCGTGGCGGTGAAGCTCCTGCGGGCCGAGCGGGCGGGCGATACGTCGCGCCGCCGGGTCGCCCGCGC
>Ga0081539_10004195_pt1 | contig 16282 bp, 19 predicted proteins | sample TabmetS4T2R2_FD_71023 | JGI IMG/M metagenome (GOLD analysis project Ga0081539, IMG submission 71023) | Tabebuia heterophylla rhizosphere microbial communities from the University of Puerto Rico - S4T2R2 | ecosystem: Host-associated > Plants > Roots > Rhizosphere ...
CACCGGGGCGGTCGCGGCGTACAACCGGGTGCCCGGCACCTCGGCGGCGTACCGGGGCTCGCAGATCGGCGCGATCCGCGCGCTGGTCCGCCAGCACGGGTCCGTCACCGCCCCTGGCACGCAGCCGGCCCCGGCCTCCGGCACACCGTCCACACCCGCCCCCGACACCGGCTCCGCGGCCGCGGAGGTCGCCAACCTGACCGCCGCGGCGGCGCTGATCGACCGGCTCGAGCTGGATGCGGGGCAGCTCGCGTCGCTGCGCGCGGAGCTCTTCGAGCAGGTGCTGAGCGTGCTGGCGGGCGGCGTCGCGGTGCCGGCCGCCGTGCTGGGCGTGCGCGACGGCGGGCCCGCCGACGAGCGGTCGGTACGGTTCGCGCTGGAGAGCGCGTACCGGCAGATGGCCAGCTCCGCGACCGGTCCGGAGAAGATCCGGCTCGTCGATCTGGCCAACACATCCCGTCCCCGGACCCGCACGTGATGGCGGTGGCCTGCCCGGTCTGCGCGGACGAGCGGGCGGCGGGGGCGGCGTTCTGCGAAGCGTGCGGGAACAGGCTGCGCGATCCCGAGCCGGAAGTCGTTCCCTCCCCGTTCTCGGGGGTGGCGTGCCGATACTGCGGCACACCTGGCGCCGTCGGCGAGGACGGGTATTGCGCCCAGTGCGGCATGCTCTCCGGGCGGCCCCGCGATCACCTGGAGACCGACCTGGGCACCGCGGGGGCGTCGGTGACCGATCGGGGCCGGCGGCACTACCGCAACGAAGACGCGGTCTGGCTGGCCGCCCGGGGCGCCGACATCGACGCGGTGGTGTGTGACGGCGTGTCCGCCTCGCACGACCCCGACGTCGCCTCGGCCGTCGCCGCCCAGACCGCCGGCGCGCGGCTCGCCAATGCCGGCCCGGACGGCGTCGCCGCGGCCATCACCGCCGCTGCCGGTGCGGTCGCCGCGCTGGCCACCACCGGCGACCCCCGCCGCGCCGCGTCCAACCCGGCCTGCACGATCGTCGCCGCATGCATCCGGGGTACCGACATCGGGTACGGCTGGATTGGCGACAGCCGCGCGTACTGGCTGCCTCCGGAGGGACCGGCCGGGCAGTTCACTGAGGACGACTCGGCGGCAACCCACGCCATCGCGCTTGGCGCCGACCCTCAGCTCGCGCTGTCCGGCCCGGACGCGCACGTCATCACCAAGTGGCTGGGCGCCGATTCGCCGGACACCGACCCGCGCGTCGGCGTGCATCGGGCGACCGACTCCGGGTATCTCGTGCTGTGCAGCGACGGGCTCTGGAACTACCTGCCCGATCCGGACGCGTTCGCCGCGAAGGTCCGCGAGCACCTGCGCGAGTCCGGCGGCGACCCGCTGACTGCCGCCCGCTCGCTCACCGCGTACGCCAACGCCGAAGGCGGCGCGGACAACATCACCGTCGTCTTGATCCCCGTCGTCGTGAGCTGAGGGAGAACCCCGTGCCGTATACCGCCGAGGCGTTCCAGAACGAGTACCTCGCCCTGGGGGCCACCGAAGTCAATGCGATCGTCACGGTCACGTCGTCCGGGTCCGAGACCGGCCACCGCACCACCGGGGCCACTGAGATCATCATCGTGGACGCGTCCGGCTCGATGCAGGCCGAGGGCCGCATGGCGGCCGCCCGCCAGGCGGCGAAGGCGGCGGTCAACTGCATCGACGACGGCGTACGCTTCGCCATCATCGCCGGGGTCAGCACCGCGCAGCAGCTGTTCCCCGCACCCGGCCAGCTCGCGGTCGCCTCCCCGGAAAGCCGTGCCGCGGCGGTGCGCACCATCGACCGCCTGCAGGCCAGCGGCGGCACCGCGATGGGCGCCTGGCTGCGGTTGGCGGCCCAGCTGTTCGCTCAGCGTCCCGGCGACATCGCGCACGCCATCCTGCTGACGGACGGCGACAACGGCGAACGGCCCGGATACCTGGAGAGCGTCCTGCAGGCGATAGCCGGGAAGTTCCAGTGCGACTGCCGCGGTGTCGGCGTGCACTGGAAGGTCGAGGAACTTCGCAAGATCGCCACGACGCTGCTCGGCACCGTCGACATCGTGGCCCGCCCCGAGGGCCTCACCGCCGCGTTCGAACAGATGATGACCGCGGCGATGGGCAAGACGAGCGCCGACGTACAGCTCAAGCTGTGGACCCCGGTGAATTCCACCGTGCGTTTCGTCAAGCAGGTCGAACCCGACGTGCTGGACCTGACCGGCCGGCGCACCGAGGAAGGACCGCGCGCGGGCCGCTACCCGCTGGGTTCGTGGGGCACCGAGAGCCGCGACTATCACGTCTGCGTCGATGTGAAGCCGGGTGCCGCCGGCGACGAGATGCTCGCCGCCCGGGTGTCCGTCGTTCAAGGCGATGACGTGCTGGCCCAGTGCCTGGTTCGCGCGATCTGGACCGAGGACACCGCGCTGTCCACCCGGATCAACCGGCAGGTCGCCCACTACACCGGGCAGGCCGAGCTGGCCCAGGCCATTCAAGCGGGCATCGAGGCGCGCAAGGCCGGCGACGACCGTACGGCGACGCTGAAGTTCGGCCGAGCCGCCCAGCTCGCGCACGAGAGCGGTAACACGGCGACCTCGGAACTGCTGGCCACGGTGGTCGACATCGAGGACCCGGCGACAGGTACGGTCCGGCTGAAGCGCACGATCGAGGCGGCGGACGAGATGGCCCTGGACACCCGCTCAACCAAGACCGTACGCGTAGGACGGGCCACACAATGACCACGTACGCCTGCCCGAAGGGCCACCAGTCCACCACCGACGATTTCTGCGACACCTGCGGCACGAGGATCGCCCCCGCCGGGTCATCCTCACCCGCCGCCTCGTCTCCGGCCGCCGCCCCTGCTTCCGCAGCGTCCTCTCCGCAGCCGGCACCCGGCGTGGAGATCTGCCCGAACTGCGGGACGCCCCGCACCGGCATGTGGCGCTTCTGCGAGGACTGCGGCTACGACCACACCACCGGCAAGGTGCCCATTCTCGAACCCACGACGGGACCGGCCCGGCCGACCGGCCAGTGGAGCGCCACCGTGGCACCGGACCGCGCCTACTTCGACGCCAACGCCATCGAGGGAATCGAGTTCCCGGCCGACGCGCCGGCCCGTTCCGTCGACCTGCCGGCACCGCAAGTCAGGGTCGGCCGCAGGAGCCGCTCGCAAGGCACGAACCCGGAGATCGACCTCTCCGCCGAACCCGCGGATCCCGGCGTATCGCACAACCACGCGCTGCTGACGCTCGGCATCGACGGCGTGTGGTTGATCTCGGATCTCGGGTCTGCCAACGGCACCTACCTCAACGACGAGCCCAAACCGCTGACTGCCGGCCAGTCCCGGCCGGTCGCGGACGGCGATCGCATCCACGTCGGCGCCTGGACCACGATCACCCTGCACGCCCCCGCCTGATCCCGCCTCGCCTGTAGTGCAGGTGCACTACAGTCGCGGTACAATGGTTGCCCGAACGACGGCAAGGAGGTTGTCGTGGCCGCCAGCACATCATTTCGCATCAGTGAGACCGCCAGGACGCACCTGGCGTCACGGGCCGCTCGTGAGGGCCTGAGCGCCACCGCGCTGCTCGATCGACTCATCATCGAGGGCATCGATCAACTCGATTATCCCGGGATCGTTTTCCGTGGGCCGACCCACGATCGACGTGCCGCCCTTGCAGCCGGCCCGGACGTCTGGGAGGTGATTGCCCGCCTCCAAGAACTCGACGGCAGCGAGGAGCAGCGCATCAACCAGCTCAGCGGAGAATCGGATCTCCACCCGCGGCTGATCCGTGTCGCCCTTGACTACGCCGCGGAGCATGCAGAAGGCGTCCGGGAGCGTATCGATCGCAACCGGGCCATGACCGAGCAGAGCCGTCGCACGTCGCGACAGCGGCAGGCTCTGCTGGCGTGACCGCGTTCCTGGTCGACGAGATGTTCCCGACGGGTGCGGCCGAACTACTCCGCAACACGTACGGGCATGACGCCGTCCATGTCGCCGAGGTCGGCCTGCGCGCTACCGACGACGCGCAAGTTGCGGCGCTGGCTCGGGCCGAAGGCCGAGCGATGGTCACTGAGAACGTCGCGGATTTCGCCACCGAACGCGACGTCGTGCTCCTGTTCGTTCTGCAGAGAAACCTTCCCGCGGGAGGTGGACAGGCCGCTGCCCTGGCCAAGGTCCTCGACCGCTGGGCGCAGGAAAACCCCCAGCCGTACCTTGGCCCCCACTGGCCATCGACGGACTGCGGCACCCGACCCGGATGAGACCGCAGCTTCATTTCCTAGCCCACTTGCAACCGTGGCTGCAGGCGTTCGAACGCCACATCGCCGCCTCGACGGCCATCTGCGTCTAACCCGTGGCGGTCACGTATTGAATCGGGCCACGATGCTGCGGAGCCGTTCTGCGGTGTGGGCGAGTTCGTCAGCTGCTTGGGCGGTCGAGACGGCGCCGACGGTGGTTTGTTGGGCCTCGTCGGTGACCTGGCTGACGCCGGCGGCGATGTTGCGCGCGGCGGTGGCGACCTGGCTGATCCCGTGGCTCATCTCGCGGGTCGTCGCCGACTGTTCCTCCACAGAGGATGCGATAGTCGCTTGGAAATCGCTGATGCGGGCGATAACCGATCCGATCTGATCGATGGCTTGCACGGCCGCCCGCGCGTCGTTCTGGATTGCAGTGACCCGGGCGGCGATGTCCTCGGTGGCCCGGCTTGTCTCCTGAGCGAGTTCCTTCACCTCGCCGGCAACGACCGCGAAGCCCTTGCCGATCTCGCCGGCGCGGGCCGCCTCGATCGTGGCGTTGAGCGCGAGCAGATTGGTCTGCGCAGCGATCGCAGTGATCACCTTCACCACCTCGCCGATCTGCGCGGAGCTGGTGCCGAGCCGTCCGATGGTCTGCTGCGTCGTGGTCGCGGTGACTACCGCGTCCACGGTCACCGCAGCGGCCTCACTGGCGCCCGACGCGATCTCGCCGATCGAGGCGGACATCTGCTCGGCTCCGGCGGCAACCGCCACCACGTGTGTGGAAACGTCGTTGGCGATGGCGTTGACCTTTCCGGACTGCAGGGCCGTCGACTGCGCGGCCGCACGCATTTCGCCGCTGACGGCGGATAGTTCGGTGGAGGCGCCGGCGACCCCATCCGCGTCGCCCCGTAGGGCGTGGATCGCCTCCCGCAGGCGGGCGAGGGCGTCGTTGAGGGCAGAACCCATCTGCCCTACCTCGTCTCGGGTGTCCACCGTCACCTGGCGGGTGAGGTCACCCTCAGCCAACGCGCCGAGGGCGTGGACCATCCGCCGTAGAGGCACCGTCGCGGAGCGGTAGAAACCGACCAGCAGGTAGCCCACCAGCAGCACCGCGATCATTGCCGCCGCCTCGACCAGGTGGGCCTTCGCCCGGAAGCCGTCGATTCGGGTTGCCAGCAGAGCGTCCAGCTGCGGGCCGAGGATATCCATCAGGCGATTCAGGGTGGCTTGCGCCTGATCGCCGGCGGGTGCGGTGATCCGCGTCATCTGGCCGGACTCGACGGCGTCGTCCACCTGAGCAATCACCGCCCCGAGGGCTACCTGTTCGGCTTGCACCTCCGCCCGCGCCGCGCGAAGCTCCTCGCGTTTGGTCTTGGCGAACGCGGTGGTCATCCCGGAGTCGACCGCGGCTTGAGTACTGGCAAGCGTGCCCGCCGCACGCGCAAGGTGCAGCCGCGCCACCTCGGTCGCTTCGGACGAGCCGGCCATTGCCAGCAACGCCTCGTCGGCCGCTTGTCCGCTCTGATCCACCAGCATCGGCATCCGGAATACCAACGCGTCCATCACGTAGTACGAATCCAGGTCCGGGTCGAGCGTGAGGTTCGACGAGTCCGACACCGCGACGATCAGGGTGAGGAGGGCGCTCGTAGCCGTGCCGTAGGCGTCCAAGGCCGCCGGGCCAGGGCCCGACCGGTCGGCGTCGGCGATCGCGGCCTTCGCCGCGGACCATGCCTGCGATACCCCCAAGCCCGGACCGTAACGGTCATCGACGGCATCGACGGCGCCGACCATATCCTGGACGCCGACGGTTGCCCGCTGGCCACCGGACACGGCCAGATGACGCGCCTGCACCGTTCTGGCCATCAGGGTCAGCACCGGCCGCAGATAAGCGACACCGTCACGTTCCTTCGCGCTGAACGCCACCTGACCGGTCTGGATGTCGATGTAACCCCACGTCACGAAGCTCAACGGCAGCAACAGCACGACTGTCACCAGCATGATCTTGTAGGCGTACCTCAGCCGCCCCAACAGCGCGATCGCCGGCAAGAAGACAGTCACCACACGCCTACTCCTCCTGTGCGAGCCAGGGGTCTCCGAATCGGCACCGCAATGGTGACGGGAGGGCAACGACTGGTGCCGGAAAACTCATGGTAAGAGGTTTTAGCCCGTATTAGACGGTTTTCTTCCTCAAAGACGTGAACACATGGCGTGATACTGGGGCTCCAGGCGCTCAGCTGACGCCGGGACTCGCTGTCGGAAGTCCTGCGGTGCGGGCGGAGGCGAGCAGCCGCTGATCGTAGGTGACGAAGGCGGTGAGTGTCGCACCGGCCTCGTTGGCAAGGACCTGCGCCGTAGCCAGGTGAATCGCGTCGAGGCTCCGCATGGTCGGCTCCGCGAAGGCGGCTGCGATCGCCCTGATCGTGGCATCGATCTCCAACCGGAACAACCGGCCGACCGCGGCCGGCACGCCTACCAGCGCCTGCGGAGCAGAACGGCGCAGTGCCCGTGGCACCTCAACCTCAACCAGCGCCGACGACACCAGCGGCACATCGCGATGCCCGTCGAGCCACGCGACCAGTTCGACGCTGTGCGACTCCTGCCGAACGAGCTTCACCACAGCCGCCGAGTCGAGATAGATCACCAGCGCTCCTCGTCGCGTAGCGCCACCAGTTCCGACGCCGCGTCCACGGCCGGATCGCCCAGCTTGGGCGGCAGCGGCACTGGACCGGACCCCGTCGGCGCAACGGCACGACCCGTCGAGACCAGTCTGGCCAGTGTTGACGCCTCGTCCCCGACCGGCACCAGCCGCGCGACCAGGCGCCCACGGTCGGTGATCTCGATGGTCTCGCCACGACTGACTCTGGCCAGCACCTGACTTGTGTTCTGGTTCAGTTCCCGCACACCTATCCGTTCCATGGCCACAGTGTAGAACAAAAGGTTCTACACTGACTCCCCGTCGACCTCGGTGCCTGACGGTGTGCTCCTTTGCAGGTGGGCTTTGGGTGCGTGCGAGTGCTCAGGAGTCCAGTACGGGTCTCGGCCCAGGTAGCGCAGCAGCGCGGCGACCGCGTCGTCCCCTGGCTGCTCCGGCATTGCCGGTGCGTAGGCGAATCCGCGCAGCGGCTCCACCGTGGCGCGGGCCGCGGGCTGGCGACGTGGTGATTACGGGGTAGATCATGAGGCTTCCCTTCGGAGGCGATGGAGATCCGAGTCGTCGTCATTACATCGATGACCTCGCCGGCTAGTCCGGAAGATCAGCCGGTGCCCTGACCGGGTTCGCGCACCGCTATCGATCGGATGCCTGGTCGCCGGGCCGGGCGCCCCGGCCCCGTAGCCAGGTGGCGAGAAGGTCGCGGCGGGTGTCCGGGCCGGCAGCAACATCGAGGGCTGTGCCGTGGGCGTACGCGACGGTGGTGTTGACGTCAGCGCCGTGCCGCAGGAGGTATTCGGCGGTGCGGCGTTGGCCGCCGTGGCAGGCCTGCCAGAACGCTTCGTTGATCTCCTGCGGGCCGGGTGCCGGGGTCGCTGCGAGGAACTCCTGGACCCGGGTGAGCAGGCCGAGGGCGGCGGCGTGCCAGAGCTTGTCGACGCGAGCGCCGCGTTCGACCAAGCGGCGGGCCACGTACCAGCAGCCGTACCCGATCGCGTTGTCCAACGGGGTTCCGATCGACCCGCCTGGTGTTTCCAGATCAGCGCCGGCGTCGATGAGGGCATCAGCGACGTCGAGGTCGTCACTGCTGGCCGCCCAGTGGAGCGGCGTTTCCGGCGCCGCGCCGCCGGTGTCGGCGTTGGGGTCGGCGCCGGCCGCGACGAGCATCGCGACCACGGCGGGGCCGTTGGGGTAGTAGCCCGGCCAGTCGGTGACGACGTGCAGCGCGGTCCGGCCCTTGACGCGGGCGGTCACGAGGTTCGGATGCTCGTCGATGAGCCGTTGCAGTGTCACTAGGTCGCCACCGCGGATCGCCGCAACCACCGCCGCCGCGGCGGCGGGCTCGTCTGCGGGGAACACTAGACGCTCCTTCCATCGAATAGGCCTCAGCAGCAGGGCTCAGGTATTCGTCTAGATCCCAGGGGCTCCGGTGTGGACAGTGGGTGCTGCGCCGACGCCGCCGTCAGGGCGCCGGAGCCCAAGGTACCGATCCACGGTTGCGAGGGGCGAAGAACGCGGATCCGACTACCGATCGGCCGGAGTGGACACCGTACTAGACGAGCGGCTCCACTCGGTAGGTTCCGTCCTCCTCGATCAGCAGGATCCCACCGCCCTTGGCCAACGGCGGCACGATTTCGCCGGCCAGCCCGAGCACGGCGGCCTCGTTGGTGGGGCTGTGCCCGACCACCAGCGCCCGGCCGCCGTCGGGCAGCGCCTCGACGATCTGCCGCAGGCTTAATCCCAGCAGCCGTGACTCGTGGTCTACCAGATCCGGGTCCACGCTGCGCATGGCCTCCAGGTCGGCGCCCTTCCCCACCGCCTTGGCCGCGGCACGCCACCGATCCTCCACCGACGAACGCAGGCCGATGGCCGACGTGATCTCCACGTCGTCCTGCCCGGCAGCGTGCCTGAGGATCATCACCATCTGTGTCGCCCGCTGCGCACCGGTGGATAAGAACGCCGCGTACGGAGGACGCAGTTCATCGCGGCCGATCCGCTCGGCATCGGCGATGCCCTGTGCGGTAAGACGGTCACCATCGTTGTCGGTATGCCGGCGAAGTTCTACGCACCGCATCATCCAGCCGTACCCGTTCCACGCGACCCTCAAGCGCAGGTGCCCCTGCGTTCGTGCGACCGTACCGGTGTACTTCCACGTCGTCACCGACGGTCCGACGGGAGCGGTGACCGACGGTCAGATCGCCCTCCGATCGGATGGTCGGGCTCGGACATCAGGGTGACCGGCGCAGGACCAGCTCGGCGAGGTCTTGCGGGTTGGCGCGCCAGTCGTTGGTAAGCACGACAATGACAATGTCGCGGTGCGGGACGTACCAGAGGGTGGAGCGGAAGCCGGGGAGCGCCCCGCCGTGGCCCCACACGGTGGTGCGGTAGTCGGGGCGGGAGATTTCCACGCCGAGCCCGTAATTGCTGTTGCGCGGGTGGTGCGGGGCCTCGGCGAGCATGTCTCGCAGCGAGCGTGGGGTAAGCAGCCGGCCGCGGAACAGGGCGCCGCCGAAGACGGCCAGGTCGGCGGCAGTGGACACGATCGCGCCGGCCGGTCCCTCGGCGGTTTCCAGCGATGGCCACGGCCGTCCGGTCTCGATGTTCTCCTCGTCGCCGTCGTCGTCGGTATCGAAGTAGCCGGGCAGCACGCCGCCGGGGACCGGCTCGGCGCCGGCGATGTGGGTGTGCTGCAGATGCAGCGGATCGATGATGCGCCGCCGCACCTCGGCGGCCCAGGTGGAGCCGGTGACAGCGCCGATGACCTCTCCGAGCAGCACGTAGCCGGTGTTGGAGTACCGGTAGCGGGTGCCCGGGGCGAAGTCCGGTTTGACGTGGGTGACCAGCGCGAGAATTTCGTCGGTGCGCCAGCGCCGTTGCCGGTCGGCCAGCAGTCCCTCGCCGAAGTGGTCGGCGAGTTCGAAGTCGGGCACGCCGCTGGTGTGGTTGAGCAGCTGTCGCAGCGTGATCCGGCCGCCGTCGGGGAACGAGGGCACGTACCGGGCGAGCGGGTCGTCCAGGCGCAGCTTGCCCTCCTGGGCCAGCTGGAGTACCACCGTGGCCACGAACAGCTTGGTGATGCTGGCGACGCGGAACTGCGCGTCGGCCGTGACCGGCGGACCACCGTCGCGCAGCCCGGTACCGTTGGCGGCCAGGACCAGGGGCCGGCCGGGGGCGTCCACGGCGAGGGTCACGGCGGGCACATCGGCACGGGCCCGCCACCGTTGGACTGTCTGGGGCAGTCCCGCGCCAGACGATATGACAGTGTCGGACCGGACGTGGTAGGCGAGGCCGGCGAGGCCGGCAACGAGCGCGGCGGCGATGGCGGCGGCCAGCAGGCCGCGCCGGAAGCGGTGCATGGGAAAGCTCCGATCAGGTGATGTCGCGGCGCGCGAGACGCGCCGCGCCGAGGGAGAACAGCAGCAGGGCGTACGAGGCCAGAACGGCGCCGCCGACCGCCACCGGCAGCACATCCGCCACGGTGCCGGAGTGGGTCAGCGCGGCTGTCACGCCGTTCAGCGACCACGGGTCCACCGCGTCCGGCGCGAGGCGCATAGTGAAGTCCTCCAGGTACAGCACCCATCCGATGGGCAGCAGGACGGCGATCGGCTGGTGGATGATCAACGCGCCTGCGGCGACGCCGATCAGGCTGTACAGCGGGTAGGCCAGCAACATTCCGGCGACGTGCAGGACGACGTCCGGGTTGAGCAGACGGGACGGCACCGCGCCGGTGGCCACGCCAACAGCGAGGGCGGCCGCGAGGGCGGCCACCGCCGCGACCGCGGCGATGACCGCGACCGCGGCCGCCTTGGCCGCCAGCACCCGGATCCGCCGCGGGCTGTGCAGGAACGTGGCGGTCACGGTGCCGTGCCGGAACTCCGCGGTGACGGCCAGCACGCCCAGGAGCAGGAGCACCAGCCGGCCGGAGCCGGTGGCGCCGACCACCGCGAGCATGGCTCCCGCGGTACCGATGGACGGCGCGTCGTCTCTGCCGGCTTCCAGGACGGCGTTGACCGCGAGGCCGGCGGCGAGCAGGGCCGGGCTGGCCAGCAGCGCCCAGGGCAGTCGGGTGGTGCGGAGTGCGAGCAGCTCGGTACGGATCAGGGTCAGCATGGTTCCTCGACTCGTGTGGCGGAATGGTTCAGCTGATGTCGCGGCGGGCGATGGCACGGCCTCCTGGGACCAGCAGGGCCAGCCCGTATCCCACGAGGACGAGCAGCGCCGCCCATGCCGGCAGCGCGCCGGCGAACCGGCCTCCGGCGAGCGCGATGGTCGCTCCGCCGGGTGACCACGGGATCAGCATGTTCAACCCGTACGCCGGGATCAGCATTTCGATGAGCAGGAACCACACCAGCGGCACGAGCACGGCCACGGTCTGGTTGCGCACCGCCGCGCCGACCCCGACGCCGAGCAGCGCCCAGCACGCGGCGACCAGCATCGATCGGCCGGTCATGGCCAGCAGGGTGGTGTCCATTGTGGGATTGATGGCGTCGGTGACCACGCCGACCGTCCACGTTGCGACAAGGAACACGACGAGCACCAGCGGACCGGTGAGAGCGCAGGCGACGGCCTTCGCGGCGAGCACTCGCCACCGATGGGGCGTGACCAGGAACGTGGGCGTCACGGTGTGGTGGTGGAACTCGCCGGTGACCGCGACGACGCCCAACAGCAGCACCGGGAACAGCCCGATGCTCGACGCCCCCATCAGATCGGCGCGCAGCTGGTCGCTCCCCCGTGCGGCGGTACCTATGCCACCGATGTTGCCGAGGACCGCCGCCATCCACCCGAGCGTCAGGACCAACCCCAGAGCGAGCAGCACCCACGTCGAACGGGTGGTCCGCAGCCGCAGCAGTTCGGTACGGATGAGGGTGGTCACGGCCGGCTCCCCTCATCCCTGGTGAGGGCTAGGAAGGCATCTTCCAGCGCCGGGCGGTGCCCGCTCATCTCGTACACCACCAGTCCGGCTGCGGCAACCGCCTCGCCCACCACCTCGGTGTCGACACCTGAGGCGATCAGCTCATCCGGGCTGTTGACGACGGCAGCCACGCCCCGCGCGGCCAGCACGGTGCGCAATTGTTCGGCCTGCGGCGTCCGCACCCGCACGGTATCCGGCCCTGGAGCGATCTCGCGGACCGGGCCCTGGGTGACCAGCCGCCCATCCTTGATGATGATCACGGAATCCGCGGACAGTGCTAGCTCGGCGAGCAGGTGGCTGGAGACCAGGACGGTGCCGCCGTGGTCGACCCGCTGTCGCAGGAAGGTCCGTAGCCAGTGCACGCCTGCGGGATCGAGGCCGTTGGTGGGCTCGTCCAGAATCAGCAGGCCCGGGTCGCCGAGCAGGGCACCGGCTAGACCGAGGCGCTGGCGCATGCCGAGTGAGAACCCGCCGACGCGCCGACCCGCCGCCCCGGAAAGATTCACCTCGGACAGCACGTCGTCCACGCGACTGATCGGGATGCCCGAAGGCATCGCGAGCACATGGAGATGGTCCCGAGCGGTACGGCCCGGGTGGAAGCCGGACGACTCCAGCACCGCGCCGACATGCCGGGCCGGGCGGTCGAGCCGGACGTACGGGACGCCGTCGATGAGGGCGGTCCCGGCGGTGGGCCGGACCAGCCCCAGGATCATCCTCAGTGTGGTGGTCTTGCCGGCCCCGTTCGGCCCGACGAAACCCGTGAGCGTCCCCGGCTGCACCTCGAAACTCAGATCGTCGACCGCGACCACGCGGCCGAATCGTTTGACCAGACCATGGACCGAGATCGCGGTCATGGCTCACTCCCTTGAGACGTCGTTGTGTTGACGTGCTCGACGGTAGGGAGCACAGCGGCCCGGATCGTCGGTCTGCAGATGGCACCTGCTGCCCGGCGTACATCCCGGGATGTACGACGTCAGCCGGATCCGGGCAGAACCAGGCCCGACTCGTAGGCCAGCACCACGAGCTGCGCACGATCGCGGGCCTGCAGCTTGGCCAGGATCCGGGTGACGTGCGTCTTCGCGGTGGCGTGGCTGATCACCAAACGCCCTGCCACCTCGGCGTTCGACAGGCCGCGGCCGACCAGGGTGAGCACCTCCCGCTCCCTATCGGTGAGCTGCCCCAGCGCCGGCGCGTGCCGTGGCCGGTCGGTCTGCGGCCGGCGGGCGAACTCGGCGATCAGCCGGCGCGTGACCGCCGGATCGATCAGGGCGTCACCGGCCGCCACCACACGCACCGCGGCGAACACCTGCTCAGGTGGAGCATCCTTGAGCAGGAAACCGCTCGCCCCGGACCGCAACGCGCCGTAGACGTACTCGTCGGTGTCGAATGTGGTCAGAACCACCACCCGGACGCCTGCCGTGGCCGGGTCGGACGTGATCCGGCGGGTCGCTTCGATGCCGTCCATGATCGGCATCCGGACGTCCATGAGTAGCACGTGCGGCCGGTACCGGCGCGCCAGCTCCACAGCGGCCCGGCCATCGGCGGCCTCACCGACCAGGTGCAGGTCGTCGACGTTGTCGAACATCGCCTTCAGTCCGGCCCGGATGAGCGGCTGGTCGTCAGCCACGGCCACGAGAATCATCGCTGTGCCGCCGTGCGGGGCAGCCATCCCGCCACCCGCCAGCCGCCGTCGGGCCCCGGGCCGATGCTGATCTCGCCGCCGTACAGGGCGGCGCGTTCCCGCATGCCGGCTGCGCCGTGCCCGGTACCGGCCGGCACGGCGGCGGTCGCAACCCGGCGACCCCCGGAGTCGCTGACCTCGAGCCGAACCCGGTCGCCGTCAACCGCCACGGCCAGGCGGACCCGAGTTGGACCAACATGCCGGACCACGTTGGTCAGCGCCTCCTGCACGATCCGATACGCAGCGAGAGACACGCCGGGCGGAACCGCGGCCAGGTCCCCCTCGGTGCGCACATCCACCTGCACGCCCGCCGCGGCGACCTCGGCGACCAGTCGATGTACTCCAGCCAGACCCGGCGCGGGCGCCAGGTCCGGACCCGACTGGTCGACATCGCGTAGCACGGTCACGAGCCGGCGCATCTCTGCGAGCGCGTTGCGGCTCGACTCCTCAACCACCTCAAGTGCCCGCCGCGCCGCTTCCGGGTCACGGACGGCGGCGAGCCGGCCGCTGCCGGCATGCATGGCGATCACGCTCATGCTGTGCGCCACCACGTCGTGCAGTTCCCGCGCGATTCGTACCCGTTCGGCATTCACCGCCAGCCGCGCCAGCTCCTGCCGAGCCTGCTCCAGCTCCGCCGCCCGGCGGGCCTGCTCGGCGGCGGCTTGCTGCCAGCGGCGCACAATGTCGCCGAGGAACCAGGCAGCCGCCAGCAGCGCCGTGAACTGCGCCAGCGAGGGCCAACCTGGGAAAGACGATCCGGCCCACAGCAGGACACTCAACAAGGCCTCGGCCACGCCCAACGACACCAACGCTGCACGCCGGGTCAGCCGCACCCCTGCCGTGTACACCGTCACCAACGCGGCCGGGCCGAGCATGAACACCGGCATCCCGAGCACGACGTACGCGACCGCGGTCGCGGCCTGCACCGCGAGCACCCCGACCGGCGTCACCCGTCGCAAGACCAACGCCAAACCGTGGATCACGGCCAACAGCAGGAGGATCAACCGGGCCGAGGCGGGTATGCCGGCCGTGAGCTCGCTGGTCAGCACTACCGCCGCAGTTGCCCCCGCCGCCGCTAACGTCACGTCCAGCAGCCACCCGACTGCCCTGTTGCGACCAGTCATAGCTCTCCCGGCTCCTGCTGCTCACCGTACGCCGGATCCGACCGCCGGCAGCCGCAGCCAATGCCATCCCGCCCCATACGTCCCGGCGATGCCGCAATCAGATGTCTTGAAACAAGATACGGAACTATGGGCAGCGATCGTTGACGGCGGATGGTCAGATGAATGCATGCAGAGACTGAACAGGCGGATCAACCCCTCCGGCGCGCTGGCCGGCCGTTCCGCCGGCCGCGTCGGGCTGTGGATCGGCGGGTTGTTCGTGGTCGCGCTGATCCTGCTGGGCACCGCGATCGCGCTCTTCTCCGGCTTCGACAAGACCACGGGCGGCCAGGTCGGCGTGGTGCGCAACGGCGGCGCCTTCGACAACAACCGGATCCGCCAGGTCATCGCGCCGGGATCCGGCCTGACGTGGACCGGCATCGCATCGGTCACCCACAAATACCCGGCCCAGCAGCGGTTCTACACGATCACGGCCGACACCTCTCGCGGCGACACCAGCGGCGTCGACGTGGTCACCACGCCGTCCAGCGACGGCGTCGACATGGGCATCGAGGGCACCATCTACTTCACACTCAAGCTTGACGCCCCCAGCATCAAAGGCTTCGACGAGAAATTCGGTACCCGCCAGTTCCGCGGCATCGATGGCCAGCTGCGCCACGCGTACGACGACGAGGCCGGCTGGAGCACCTTCCTGGACTCGATCGTCCGCCCAGTGATCGAGAACGATCTGCGGATCCAGGTCAACAAGTTCCGCTGCGCCGAGCTGGTGTCCAGCTGCGCGCTCGTGCAGAACACCACCGGCGGGACGGCCCGGTCCGCGCCGGTCGCCCCAGCCGGCGCGCAAAACAACACCAACATCGCCAAGATGCAGGACGCAGTGAACGAGAGTTTGCCCAAGGATCTCCAGGACATGCTCGGCGGTGACTTCTTCGAGGGCATCCGGTTCAACCTCGCCCGGGTCACGCTTCCGAAGAACGTGCAGGATGCGGTCAACAAGGCCCAGGCGGCGTACGCGGCAGTAAGCGAGGCACAAGCGCGAGTGGCCCAGGCACAGGCCGACGCCGAGGCGAACAAGAAGCGCCAAGAGGGCTACAACGCCTGCTCGGCCTGTGCTCAGATCGACATCATCAAGGCGCTGCCGCCCGGCCTGACCACGTACGCGCCCGGCGGGACGTCGGCCGTACCCCTGAAGTGAGGTCCTGATGCGTGTGGTCGCCGTGCTGGTCGGCGTGCTCGCGGTGATCCTTCTGGTGGCCCTGGTCGTCGCTGCGGCGGGAGCGGCCGCGCGGCGCCGGGAGACCCGGCTGTCAGCCGCGGCCCGGTGGCGCATGCGCCACTACGCCCAGAACGGCGAGACGGTCGTGACGGTCGCACTTACCCCACCAGATGGGCGGCTGATCGAGGAGCACGTTGTCGACCGCTTCCCCGACGGCGACGCGGACTGGGAACATCGGTTCCTCGCGGCCCGGGAGGAGGCGGAGCTGCGGGCGTTCCACCTCAATGCCGATCGCCCGGAGATCAGCGGTTGACCGGAGGCACCCCCTCAGATCAGGGACGGCCCACGAGTCGGCGCATGTGCCGGACAAACGCACAGGCCCTTGTCAGCAACGACTCTGGCCCTTGCAACCGTGTACTCGGTTTTGTCACGCGCGGTCACCGGACGGCCGCAGGTGTCACAGATACGGACCGTG
>Ga0081539_10004196_pt1 | contig 16281 bp, 16 predicted proteins | sample TabmetS4T2R2_FD_71023 | JGI IMG/M metagenome (GOLD analysis project Ga0081539, IMG submission 71023) | Tabebuia heterophylla rhizosphere microbial communities from the University of Puerto Rico - S4T2R2 | ecosystem: Host-associated > Plants > Roots > Rhizosphere ...
TGTGGGCCGTGGAGGGCCTGACCCACCGCTACCCCACCAAGGTCCTGGCCGAGCTGCTGCCCACCTGCCCCCAGTACTGCGGTCACTGCACCCGCATGGACCTGGTCGGCAACTCCACCCCCCAGGTGGCCAAGTACAAGTTCGAGATCAAGCAGTCCGCGCGCCACGAGCAGATCCTCGACTACCTGCGCCGCACCCCCAGCGTCCGCGACGTGGTCGTGTCCGGCGGCGATGTGGCCAACCTGCCCATCCGGGTCCTGGAGCAGTTCGTCTCGGCCCTCCTCGACATCGACAACATCCGCGACATCCGCCTGGCCTCCAAGGGCCTGATGGGCCTCCCCCAGCACTTCCTCCAGCCCGACGTCCTGGCCGGCCTGGACCGCCTGGCCACCAAGGCCAACCAGCGCGGGGTCGACCTGGCCCTGCACACCCACGTCAACCACGCCAACCAGCTCACCCCTCTGGTCGCCAAGGCCGCCGGGGCCCTGCACGACATGGGCTTCCGCGACGTCCGCAACCAGGGCGTGCTCCTGCGGGGCGTCAACGCCACCCCCAAGGACCTGCTGGAGCTCTGCTTCACCCTGCTCGACCGGGCCAAGGTCATGCCCTACTACTTCTACGTCTGCGACATGATCCCCAACTCCGAGCACTGGCGGGTCTCCATCGCCGAGGCCCAGGACCTCCAGCACGCCATCATGGGCTACCTCCCCGGCTTCGCCACCCCGAGGGTCGTCGCCGACATCCCCTTCGTCGGCAAGCGCTGGGTCAACCAGGTCGAGTCCTACGACCGCGAGAAGGGCATCTCCTACTGGACCAAGAACTACCGCACCGGCATCGAGTTCGACGACCCCGACGCCCTCAGCCGCCGCTACGAGTACTACGACCCCATCCGTACCCTCCCCGAGACCGGCAAGGAGTACTGGCGCAAGTTCGGGGTCCCAGACACGGTCCCGGTCACCTAGCGGGCGTTCACCGCGGTCAGCTAATAGCTGGCCGATCGCCGGTCGAAATGTGATGCCGCGGTCCGAGCGAACTACATACGGATTTGTGCGTAGGTCGCATCTTCGAAGCTCAGAAGAACTATCTAGGCGTCCCGGCGCCGCGCGGCGCTATTTCCGATGAATCCACTCAAGGGCCGCGAATCGCTCTGGAGCGCGCCTCCCCGCTAGATTAGCTGAATGTTACCATGCCGACTTATGACCTGATTTCCAGACCTGACGCTGATCGCAGGAGCGGTGAGATGGAGGAAGGCACGCCCACCGGCTACGAGATCGCACGGCAACGGATCTTGGCGGCCGTCGGGAACAAGCCGACCAGCCTCGATCTCGAAGGGCTCGAGCTCGTCTCGTTACCTCCAGAACTTGATCAGCTGACCACCTTGGCCACCCTCAATCTGAACGATAATCGGCTCAGCGCCCTTCCAGCAACATTCACAAAGCTGGCCGAGCTTCAGACACTCACTCTACGCGGCAACGAATTCACCAGCCTGCCGGCCCAACTATCTCGTCTCCCCAATCTGCGGGTACTGGATGCAGGGAACAACAGTATCAGGGGAATGCTCACCTCCTTCCCACAGCTGAGCGAGCTCGAGACGCTCAGTCTGCACGGCAATCAGCTCACCGGATTGCCACCACAGCTGACTCGACTTTCTCGCCTGCGCATGCTCGACCTGGGGGACAACGAACTCCCGAATGTGCCCGTCGACATCGCCCAGCTTGCCCGGCTTGAACACTTGGATCTGAGCGGTAACGGGCTCACAGATCTTCCCTCAGCGCTCTATGAGCTCTGGAACCTCCGCACACTGGCCCTGGGCAACAACCAGCTGGGGCACATCTCTCCCCGCATGGCTCGACTCATCAACCTCGAATCTCTTGATCTGACAGGCAATCAGATCGGTGCCTTACCCACGAGCATCGGTCGACTGACGAAGCTCTCGACCCTGTGGGCCTCTCGTAACCGACTCAAGGAGCTGCCTCGAGAGCTCGCGGAGTTGCCGGAGACGATCGATCTTCGTATTACTCACAACCCGCTACGGGAGCCATTGCTCGAACTCGACCTGCGCGGCGTACCGCAGCTGTTCACATACCTACGAAGCCTCGACAGCGCCCAACCTCAGTATGAGGCCAAGATCCTCCTGGTTGGCGAAGGAAACGTCGGCAAGACCTCGCTGGTTGCAGCTCTTCAGGACCGGCCATTCGTGGAGAACCGGCCTACCACCCACGGCATTGAGATCGACCAGGTTCTCTTGAAGCATCCGCAGCTCGATCTGCGGATCACCTTGAATACATGGGACTTCGGCGGCCAAGAGGTCTACCGGATCACACACCAGTTCTTCTTCAGTCGCCGGGCCCTGTATCTCCTGGTATGGCGCCCGCGGGAGGGCCAGGAAGAAAACGCCATCGAAGGCTGGGTAAAGCGAATCCGGCTTCGCGTCGGCCAGCACGCCCGCATCGTCATCGTGGCTACCTATGGAGACGAGCACAGCATCGAACTCGACTACCCGGGCCTGAAGCGGAAGTTCGGTGAGCTACTCCTTGGCCACTACACCATCGACAACAAGTCAGGCAATGGCATCAAGGAGTTGAGGCAGGCCATCGCGGTGCATGCGGCGCAGCTGCCACAGATGGGGAGTCTCCTGAGTGTTCCTTGGCTGACAGCCCGCAATGAGATTCTCGCCAGGCCGGAACCGCAGATCAGCTACGACCTCTTCCAATCCACTTGTGAGCGCCATGGCCTCACCGTCCAGGAGACGAAAACGCTCGCAAGTCTGCTACACGACCTCGGCCACATCATCCACTATGCTGAGGATGAAGGACTGCGTGACGTCGTTGTTCTGCAACCTGAGTGGCTGACGAAAGCAATAGGCTATGTCCTTGAAGACCGAGCCACCCGATCGGACAAAGGAGTTCTCCACCACGAACGCCTGAGAGAGATCTGGCCGACGGAGGGAAACGGTCCAGTTTACCCAGCAAGATATCACCCCTACTTCCTCCGCCTGATGGAGAAGTTCGATGTCTCGTACCGCCTCGCAGATGACGAGGCGAGCCTTGTCGCCCAACTCGTCCCCTTTGAACGTCCTGAGCTGCGCTGGGACCGTCGGCCCATGATGCCGGGCCTTCGTAGCCTCACCCTGGTGTGCCGGCTGGCTGAGCCCGCCCCAGGGATGATCGCCTGGTTGACTGTTCGCCACCACCGCTTCTCCATCGGCCAGCACTGGCGCCATGGGGTGTTCCTGGTCCATTGGGCGTACGCATCCGAAGGACTGCTGGAATTGCTCGACGATCGTCAGCTCACCGTCACGGTCCGCGCCCCCTCACCCGAGTACTTCTTGAGCATTCTGCGAGACAGCATCGAAGAACTGATCCAACGCCGGTGGCAGGGTCTCTCGTACGACCTTTTCGTCCCCTGCCCCGCCAGGTACCGGGACAAGCTCCCCTGTCAGGGGCTGTTCCTGGTCCAGAGCCTCCTTACCTGCCGCGAGCGATCCAAGCTCACCATGGATTGCCCCGTGTGCACCGAACCGCAGGATGTCGCCGCGTTGCTCACCGCATTCCCTCAGCCCACCATCCCACTCCGAACGGTACTGGACGAGGTGGGCTCCACCGACGAGGTTCCGGTCGATCTCAAACTCGCCCAAGGGCATGCGGCCGAGGCCGCCAGCCGTGTCCGTCACGTCCTCAGAGCCATTGGCCGCGAAGTCAGTGACTGTCCGCGACTCTTCACGCTCATCCCGATGACCACAACGCGGTGGGGACGGACACGGGTGTGGCATAACCACTACCAGCTCAATCTCTGGTGCGAGCACGCTGGATGCGAGCACACCTGGCCTCGTGCCAGGTACGTGATTCAAGGCTCGAGGACATTGCTGCGCGACGTGGCGCCGTATGCCCTGCTGATCAACAAGACCTTGGAGATCGTCGCTCCAATCGCGAGGAGGGAAGTGAGCGCCCTGGTCACCGAGGAGCACGTGGCCATGGCCAACAAGGAGATTGCGGAAATGAGGGCGCTGCTCGATGGACTTCCACGTCACGCGTACGGGCTGGATCTCCCGTTGCGCTCTCATACCGAGCTCAACCATGCTGAGGCGGCGGGACTACGGGCATTGCGAAAGACACTTCTGCAAGGCAACGAGGCTCAGTCCCTCGGCGGGCTTCGCCGTGTCAGGACCGCATCCGGGGATCTCCTGTGGGTCTGCCCTCGGCACTATCCCGAATACGACCCTGGACTGCCGGTGCTGCCTACCTAGAAGGCGGGGACGGGGAGTCGAGGGCGCGGAACAGCCCGCCGTAGTCGAGGACCAGACCCTCGGGATCGACCAGCAGCTCGGCCGAGAAGTCGCCTGCGGAGAACCGCCAGCGGTCGGCGGCGAGGCGCTCGTACCGCTGGGCGGAATCCAGCACCTCCAGGCCGGGGAACTGGACCCAGGCCATGTGCAGGTCCGCGGCCTCACCCACCTCCAGCCCGGCCAGGCGCCGGATCGGCAGGGTGTTGGTCGCCGGAGTGACCGTCAGGTCGACGTCGAGCGCCCCGGCGACACCTGGCAGCTCGGGGCCGCCCTCCCACCACCAGCGGCCGGCGCCATCGGCCAGCAGGACCCGGCGGACCGTCCCGGCGTCCAGGGCCAGCTCGACCCGGCGGGTCAGCCCGTCCGGGCCGGCCTCGACCAGGTACCGCACGTCCAGCGGGGTGCCGAACTCGGCCGTCAGCACCGTCCCCGACAGGCGCAGCCCGTCCGGGCCGGCCTCCAGCCGGCAGCGGTCCAGCGCCCCGGACGAAAGGCCCTGCCAGAGGACCGTGGCCACCCGGCCCGTCAGCCCCGCAGCAGCTCGGTCACCTGGAACGCCAGCTCCAGGGCCTGGCCGGCGTTCAGCCGGGGGTCGCAGGCGGTCTCGTAGCGGCGGTGCAGGTGGCCGTCGGTGATCTCGTCGGCGCCGCCCAGGCACTCGGTGACGTCATCGCCGGTCAGCTCGACGTGGATGCCGCCGGGGTGGGTGCCCTCGGAGCGGTGGACGGCGAAGAACCCGGCCAGCTCGGCCATGACGTCGTCGAAGCGGCGGGTCTTGTGGCCCGACGGCCCCACGAAGGTGTTGCCGTGCATCGGGTCGCACGCCCACACCACCGGGTGACCGGCGTCGCGGACGGCCCGGACCAGCGGCGGGAGCAGCTCCTCGACCCGGGAGGCGCCCATCCGGGCGACCAGGGTGAGCCGGCCCGGGACCCGCCCCGGGTCGAGCAGCCCGCACAGGGCGACCGCCTCGGAGGGGGTGGCCGTCGGACCGAGCTTGACCCCCACCGGGTTGCCGATGCCGCGCACGAACTCCACATGGGCGCCGTCCAGCTGGCGGGTCCGGTCCCCCACCCACGGCAGGTGGGCCGAGCAGTCGTACCAGCATCCGGTCAGGCTGTCGCGCCTGGTCATGGCCTGCTCGTAGCCGAGCAGCAGAGCCTCGTGGGAGGTGTAGAAGTCGACCTGGTGGATGACCGAGGAGGTGGTCAGGTCGATGCCGCAGGCGGCCATGAACCGCAGGGCGCGGTCGATGCCGTCGGCGACGGCGTCGTAGCGGCGCCCGGCCGGGCTGCGGGACACGAACTCCTGGTTCCAGACGTGGACCTGGTTGAGGTCGGCGAACCCGCCCTTGGTGAAGGCCCGGAGCAGGTTCAGGGTCGCCGAGGACTGGTGGTAGGCGCGCAGCATCCGGCCCGGGTCGGGCTGGCGCGCGGCCAGGTCGAACCCCAGGTCGTTGACCATGTCGCCGCGGTACACGGGCAGCTCGACCCCGTCGACCCGCTCGCTCGGGGAGCTGCGGGGCTTGGCGAACTGGCCGGCGATCCGGCCCACCTTGACCACCGGCAGCCCCGCCCCGTAGGTCAGGATCACCGCCATCTGGAGGATGACCTTGAGCTTGTCGCGGATGGTGTCGGCCGAGAAGGCGTCGAAGGTCTCGGCGCAGTCCCCCGCCTGGAGCAGGAATCCGTGCCCGGCGGCGACGGTGGCCAGGGTCTGCTGGAGGGTCCTGGCCTCGCCCGCGAACACCAGCGGCGGCTGCCGGGCCAGCTCGTCCTGGACCCGGTCGTGGGCGGCCGGGTCGGGCCAGTCGGGCTGCTGGGCCGCCGGGAGCGCCCGCCAGGAATCGGGCGCCCAGGGCCTGGGTGGGGTACGAACGGTGGGGTTCATCGGTATATCGTCGCAGAAGGGCGCCGTGGCGCGCATGCGCCGCGGTGAAGCGGTGGCAAGGAGGCGGCCATGGACGCGGCCAGCGAGCCCTCGTACGTGCACGGGGCGAGCCCTGTGCCCCTGCTCGGGGAGACCATCGGGCAGAACCTCGACCGGACGGCGGCTCGGGTGCCGGACCACGACGCGCTGGTCAGCGCGCACCAGGGGGTCCGGCTGACCTACGCGCAGTTCGCCGCCGCCGTCGACGAGGTGGCCCGGGGGCTGCTGGCCCTCGGGATCGAGCCGGGCGAGCGGGTCGGGATCTGGTCGCCCAACAACGCCGAGTGGGTGACCCTCCAGTACGCCACCGCCAAGGTCGGGGCGATCCTGGTCAACGTCAACCCGGCCTACCGGACCTCGGAGCTGGCCTATGCCCTCGGCCAGTCCGGGGTGTCGACCCTGGTGCTGGCCCCCCGCTTCCGGCAGGCCGACTACCTGGACATGCTCGACCAGGTGGCCGGCGACCTGCCCGCCCTGGCACGCCGGGTGGTGCTGGGCCCGGACACCCCCGCCGGGGCCATGGGCTGGGACGAGCTGCGCGAGGGGGCCGGGCGGATGCCGACCGAGCGCCTCCGCGAGCGCGAGGCCCTGCTCCAGTTCGACGACCCCATCAACATCCAGTACACCTCGGGGACCACCGGGTTCCCCAAGGGCGCGACCCTGTCGCACCACAACATCCTCAACAACGGCTTCTTCATCGGCGAGGGCTGCGGCTACACCGAGGCCGACCGGGTTGTCATCCCGGTGCCGCTGTACCACTGCTTCGGCATGGTGCTGGGCAACCTGGCCTGCACCACTCACGGGGCGGCGATGGTCTACCCGGCCGAGGCGTTCGACCCCGAGGCCACCCTGGCCGCCGTCCAGGGCGAGCGCTGTACCGCCCTTTATGGAGTCCCCACAATGTTCATTGCCGAGCTCGAGCATCCTCGCTTCGGCGACTTCGACCTGACCAGCCTGCGCACCGGGATCATGGCCGGCTCCCCGTGCCCGGTCGAGGTGATGAAGAAGGTCCAGGCCGACATGCACATGGACCAGGTCACCATCTGCTACGGCATGACCGAGACCAGCCCGGTGTCGTTCCAGACCGGCACCGACGACCCGGTCGACAAGCGGGTCGCCACCGTCGGCAGGATTCACCCTCACGTCGAGGTCAAGGTGATCGACCCGGAGAACGGCCGGGTCGTCCCCCGCAGCACCCCGGGCGAGCTGTGCACCCGCGGGTACGTCGTCATGCTCGGCTACTGGGAGAACCCCGAGGCCACCGCCCAGGCGATCGACCAGGCGGGCTGGATGCACACGGGCGACCTGGCCACCCTGGACGCCGACGGCTATGCCAACATCGTCGGCCGCATCAAGGACATGGTCATCCGCGGGGGCGAGAACGTCTATCCGCGGGAAGTGGAGGAGTTCCTCTACCAGCACCCGGCCGTCGGCGACGTCCAAGTGGTCGGCGTGCCCGACGCCAGGTACGGCGAGGAGCTGTGCGCCTGGGTGCGGCTGCGCGAGGGCCAGGAGGTCACCGGCGAGGAGCTGCGCGAGTGGTGCCGGGGCCGGATCGCCACCTTCAAGATCCCCCGCTACTGGAAGTTCGTCGACGCCTTTCCCATGACCGTCACCGGCAAGGTCCAGAAGTTCAAGATGCGCGAGGCCTCGGTGGCCGAGCTCAGCCTGGAGACGGCCGCCGGGACCCGGACCGCCTAGGCCGAGGGACGGGGCGGGGCCGGAACGACGGAGGGCCCGCGCTGGGGACCGTCCCAGCGCGGGCCCGTCCGCCCCCCCGGACCTAGCCCACCCTGCGGAGCTGCCCGCGGATGGCACCGGGTGGGAACTCGGCCGTGTGGATGTTGACGTACCAGCCGCTCGGCTTGGCGGTGACCGCGACGGGGGGGACGCGGTTTCGCATGCGCCTGCTCCTTCCGGCTTCCGAGCAACGGGGACACAGGGACAACCACCGAGGGGCCCGTCCGCTTCCCGTGCTAAGGTCGAAAAATCGTGGAGATGAAGATCGGGATCCATCTGGGCCGGGACGACCCGCTCGGCCAGGCGGCGGCCCGTGGGGCCGACTGTGTGCAGTTCTTCCTCGGCGACCCCCAGGGCTGGAAGGTCCCGCCGCCCGGAGCTGACGCGGCCGACCTGGCCGCGGCCGACCTGGTCATGTACGTCCACGCCCCCTACGGGATCAACCTGGCCTCGCCGAACAACCGGATCCGCATCCCGTCGCGCAAGCTGCTGGCCGAGACCTGCACGGGCGCGGCCGCGGTCGGGGCGGCCGGGGTGATCGTCCACGGCGGCCATGTCACCGACGGCGGCGACCTGGAGGAGGGCCTGGTCCGCTGGCGCAAGGCCCTGGACCAGCTCGAGTCCGACGTGCCGGTCCTGCTCGAGAACACCGCCGGCGGCAACCATGCCATGGCCCGCCGCTTCGACGTCCTGGCCCGGCTCTGGGACCGGATCGGCGACACCGGGATCGGGTTCTGCCTCGACACCTGCCACGCCCATGCCGGCGGCGAGGACCTTGACGGCATCGTCGACCGGGTCAAGGCCATCACCGGCCGGATCGACCTGGTCCACGCCAACGACTCCAAGGACAAGGCCGACTCGGGGCGCGACCGCCACCAGAACCTGGGCAAGGGCCAGATCGACCTCGAGACCCTGGTCGGCATCGTCCAGGCCGCCGGCGCCCCGGTCATCTGCGAGACCCCCGGCCCGGCCGAGGCCCACCGGGCCGACATCGACCTGCTCCGCCGCCGGCTCGGCGGCCGCTAGGCTCGTCCTCCCCCGAGCGCCCGGTAGGGCTCCAGGTCGACCGCTTCAGGGCTCTGGCCGGTCGGGCCTGGAATGCCCACAGCCGCCGCTGGAGCGGCCCGGGCAGGCGCGGGATGAGGCGCAGCGCCCGCCCCACCCCCGGGGCGCTCCCGTGACGCTAAGCTACCGCCATCACATCTGACCCGAGGGGCCGACCGATGCCAGCCACGCCGACCACCAACCCGACCCGGGCCGCCCTGGAGGCCGCCGTCCTCGACCTCACCGACGAACAGATCGCCACGGCCCTGTGCAAGGTCGACCGGCCGGTGAGGGAGGCGTTCGAGGAGCGCACCGCCTACGCCTGGCCGCGGGAGGCGCAGCTCAGCCTGCTCGCCGCCCTCGCCCGGCGGCTGGAACGGGGGCGGGTCTCGGCCAGCGGCTGACCCGGGGTCCGCTCAGGCGGAGGGTCGGGTCGCGGCCGGGCGGCCGTCGTCGGCCGGGTGCTCGACGATGGCGACCACCCGCGAGGACAGGAATCTCGCGGTCCGCACCGGCTGCCCGGTCCGGGTGACCTCGGCCACCTCGACCATGGTCCGTGAGGTCGTCACCTCCACCCGCCGCCCCGAGCGGGTGGCGACGATCTCGAACCCGCGCACGCTCCCGTTGCCGGTGTCGACCAGCACCTCCACCATGTCCCCACGCATACCCGCAGGGTAGCCCGTCCTGGCCGCACTGGATAGTCCGACCGCCTCAGCCGGTGGCCGGGCCCAGGTCGACGCCGAGGACGGCGGCAGTGGCCGCCACCCCTGGCCCGTCGCCGCGCTCGGCCAGGTCGTCGCCCACCGCCAGCGCCGCCGGGGTGTCCAGGTCGGCCGCCAGCACCGCATCGACCGCCTCGGGCAGCCGCGCTCCAGCCTCAACCCCCGGTTGGTGGGGCCCCTGAACGGGAGGGTAGCCCACTGCGGCGTCGGGGGTCTCGGCTTGTCCACAGGCCCCCCGCCAGGTGGAGAGGCGGTCGGTGGCTTCCTTCAGCTCCGTCGGGTCCCACTCCCATTCCGAGCGCCAATGGTGGGCGAGCAGGGCCAGGCGGACCGCGGCCGGCTCGTGGTCGCGGAACAGGTCGCGGGGGAAGACCAGGTTGCCAAGGGACTTGGACATCTTCTCGCCCTGATACCGCACCATGCCGGTGTGGAGCCAGCGGCGGGCGAACGGCGCGCGGTTGGCCGACTCGGACTGGGCCCGCTCCGACTCGTGGTGGGGGTAGAGGAGATCGGCCCCGCCACCGTGGAGGTCGATGGTGACCCCGAGGTGGCGGCGGGCCATGGCCGAGCACTCGAGGTGCCAGCCGGGCCGCCCCCGTCCCCACGGGCTGTCCCACCACGGCTCCCCCGGCTGGCTGCGCTGCCAGACGATGAAGTCCAGCGGGTTGCGCTTGCGAGGGTCATCGGGATCACCGCCCCGCTCGGCCAGCAGATCGCGCTGGGTGGCCGCACCGAGCCCGGACAGCTCCCCGAACCCCGGGTGGGTGGCGACGTCGAAGAACAGCGTCCCGTCGACCTCGTAGGCGTGGCCACCGGCGACCAGGCGGCCGGCCAGCTCGAGCATGGCCGGGATCTCCTCGGTGGCTCTGGGGAAGAGGTCCGGCCGGACCACATTGAGGGCGTCCATGTCCCGTAGGTAGGCGGCCGTCTCCCGCCGCCCCAGGGCGAGGTAGTCCTCGCCGTTGGCGGCCGCCCGCCGGAGCACGTCGTCGTCGACGTCGGTGACGTTCTGGCAGTAGACGACCTCGTGCCCGCGGGCACGCAGGAACCGGGCCAGGGTGTCGAAGGCCACGTAGGTGAAGGCGTGCCCGACGTGGGCGGCGTCGTAGGGAGTGATGCCGCACACGTACAGGGTGACCCGGCGGCCGAGCCGCAGGGGGGCGTCGCCGTCCGGCGGCCCGTGCAGCACCAGGGGGGCGTGGCCGGGGCGGTCGTTCATGGTCAGGATGGTACCGGTGTACCTTCCGGCGATGCCGCCTCCGACCCTGGCCATCGTCGGCGCCGCCGTCTTCGACGGCACCGGCGCCGCACCCGTGCCCGGCCGGACGGTGGTGGCCGCTGGCGGGCGCATCGAGCGGGTCGGCCCGGCGGCGGAGGTCGCCCCCCCAGCCGGCGCGCTGGTGGTGGACGGCGCCGGGGCCACGCTCCTCCCCGGGTTCGTCGATACCCACGTCCACCTCGACTTCTACCCGCCGGCGCGGGTCCTGGCCGGGGGCGTGACCACGGTCCGCGACCTCGGCTGGCCGGCCGCGCGGCTGGCCGCCCTGCGCGAGAAGGCCGCCGACCCACGCGCGTCGCCCCGGCTGCTGGCCGCCGGGCAGATCCTCACCGTGCCCGGCGGCTACCCGACCCGGGCGCCTTGGGCCCCACCGGGCACGGCCCGCCCGGTGGACGGCGCCGCCGACGCGGAAGCGGCCGTGGCCGAGCTGGCCGGAGCCGGGGCGGTCGTGATCAAGGTCGCTCTCGACGACCGGGCCGGCCCCACCCTGCCCGCCCCGGTCCTGGCCGCTGTGGTTGCGACCGCCGCCGAGCGCGGGCTGGGCGTGACCGCCCATGTCGGCGGGGCCGCGGAGGCGGCCAAGGCCCTGGCCGCCGGGGTCGGCGAGCTGGCGCACTGGCCGTTCGACCCCGCAGGGCTCCCCGATCCCCTGGTCGATGCCCTGGCCGAGTCGGTGGTGGCCGTGCCCACCCTCCACATCGACCCCTCCCCCGCCCGCCGGGCCGGGGTACATCGGTTCGCGGCCCGGGGCGGGCGGGTCCTGTACGGCACCGACCTCGGCAACCAGGGGCCGCCGCCCGGCGTCGACGTCCGCGAGCTGCGGCTGCTGGTCGAGGCCGGTCTGGAGCCCGGGCAGGCGCTGGCCGCGGCCACCTCCCGGGCCGCCGCCCACCTCGGCCTCGACGACAGCGGCCGGCTCGAGCCCGGGGCCCGGGCCGATCTCCTGCTGGTCGACGGCGACCCGCTGGCCGACCTGGCGAGCCTGGAGCGGGTGCGGCTGGTCGCCCGCGACGGGTGGGTGGCGGAGAATTCCCCTGCCTAGCCCGGGCGGGGTCCCGGCGTCCGCCGGACGTCCATTTCTTACCCGATCGCGTCATTCCGACTGACTCAGTCGCTGGGACAGCACCCCGACGGCCATTTTGCGCGGTTGTTTGGGCTAGGATTTCACCCGGGCTTGTTGCGAACCGATGAACCCTGTGGTTATCTCTTCGAGAAATCGGCGCGGTGGGGGTTCCAGAATGCGCTGATAGGACATGAAAGGAGCCTGCATGGGCACCAAGACGATCACCATGTACGTCTCGGACATCGACAAGTCCGAGATTGCCGAGGGGGAGGCCTACCAGCTGTCCATCCGTCATCCCGACGGGTCGACCCAGCAGCTCGACATCTCGGCCAAGAACTACCGTGACCTCAAGCTCGAGGGCCTCGGCAAGACGCTGAAGAAGCGGGGCCGCAAGCCGGGCTCGACCTCCCGGACCACGGCGGCCACCCGCCGCCGCACCGGCAGCCGCGCCAACAGCAAGGCCGAGTCGGCCTGACGGTCGTCCTCCGCCGCCGCCCGCGCCAATTCCGGCGCGGGCGGCGGGCTTTCACGAGCCGGTCCGGCAGGCGGCGCAGACCCCGAAAACATCCGCCTGGTGATCGGTGATGACGAATCCGTGGCGGTGCGCCACCCGGGACGCCCACAGCTGGACCCCGCAGGTGTCGATCTCGACCACCCGGCCGCAGCGCCGGCAAACCAGATGGTGATGGTGGATGGGATTGCAGAGGCGGAACAGCGCCTCACCGGTTTCACGCCGGAACACGTCCACCCGCCCGGCATCCACCAGCCCCTGCAGGGCCCGATAGACGGTGGCCAGCCCGACGGAATCTCCCAGGCCGGCATGGAGCTCCTTTGCCGACAGGGGCTCGGGGGCGCGCCGCAGGGCTTCGAGCACGGCCGTGCGCTGCCTGGTGATGCGCGCCGGCTCGGGAATTCGGCCGTCGATCATGAGGATCCTGAGTCTACCGCGCCCGTCATCTGCCAGAATCGCGCCGTGTCCGCCGTTCCTCCCGGCGCCTACCGGCGCTACGCCGACGTCTACGACCTGGTCTGGCGGGCGGCCCCCTACGACCGGTTCGCCGAGCTGTGTCTGGAGGCGGCCGCCGGCCAGGGAACAGCCGTCCGCCGAGTGCTGGTCGGCGCGTGCGGCACCGGCAGCGCCGCCGTCGAGCTGGCCACGCGCGGCCTGGAGGTGGCCGGGTTCGACCTCTCCCCCGCGATGCTGCGGGTGGCGGCGGACAAGCGCGCCCCGCTGCTGGCCGTGGGTGACCTCCGGGCCATCCCCGTCCGCGACGGCTGGGCCGACCTCGTGACGGTCCTCAACGCCAGCCTCAACTACCTCCTCGACCCGGCCGAGGTCGTGGCCGCCCTGGCCGAGCTGGGCCGGGTGACCACCACCGGCGGCACGGTGGTGGTCGAGCCGCTCTCGTCCCGGTTCGTCCACGAGGGCTGGGAGCCGGGCCGCCATGTCGACCGCGAGGGCCTGCGCCTGGATGCCACCTACGAGGTCGACGGCGACCTGGTCACCGAGCGGCTGCGCTGGACCGCCGGCGGGGTCGCCGAGGTCGAGACCTACCGCCAGCGCCTGTACGGCGACGAGGAGCTGGAAGCCCTGGTGGCGGCCTCCGGCCTGCGCCTGGTCGAGCGGCGGCCGATGTGGCCGGCGATCGCGGACGAGCCGGCCCGTGGGCGCACGTTGTGGGTGGCCCGGCCGCCCGGCTGATCCGCCTTGCGCGATCCGCCAGGACAGGGGTTGGATGGAGCCGCAACGACAGCGGCAGGGAGCCCCTCGACATGACGTCCACCGTGCATCTCGAGATCCCCGCGTCCGGCGCCTACCTCGCAGTGGTCCGAGCCGCCGCCACCGGCCTGGCGGCCCAGCTCCAGTTCACCTACGAGGAGATCGACGACCTCCGGATCGCGGTCGACGAGGCGTGCACCCAGCTGCTGGCCAGGCGGGGCAGCGCCACCACCCTCAACGTCGCCTACCATCTGGCCGACGCCGAGCTGCGGGTCGACGTCTCCATCGAGGCCGGCGACGCCGGCGACTCGCTGGCCCGCGACACCTTCGCCTGGCAGATCCTGTCCGCCATGACCGACGAGGTCAGCGAGCAGTCCGACGACGGCCGGCTGTGGCTCAGCTTCCGCAAGGCTGGCGGGCGCGGGTGAGCGATGTGCCGGACGCCGGCGTGCCGCGTGACCCGGACCCCGCCGCCAACGGCGCCTCTCCGCTCCGTGGCCGCACGGTTGACCGCGGGCACGCCAAGGACCTGTTCCGGCGCTTCGTCGAGACCCGCAACCCGGCCCTGCGCGAGGAGCTGGTCGGGCTGCACCTGCCCCTGGTCGAGTACCTGGCCCGCCGGTTCCGCAACCGCGGCGAGCCGCTGGAGGATCTGGTCCAGGTGGGCACCATCGGGCTCCTGAAGGCCATCGACCGCTTCGACCTGGAGCGCGAGGTCGAGTTCTCGACCTACGCCACCCCGACCATCGTCGGAGAGCTCAAGCGCCACTTCCGCGACAAGGGCTGGGCGGTGCGGGTCCCCCGCCGGCTCCAGGAGCTCAACCTGTCGCTCAACAAGGTGGTGGCCGAGCTGTCCCAGGAGATCGGCCGCTCCCCGACCATCGCCGAGATCGCCACCAAGGCCCGCCTGCCCGAGGAGGAGGTGCTGGAGGGGCTGGACACCTCCAACGCCTACGCGGTCGTCTCCCTCGACGCCCCGGCCGGGGGCGAGGACGCCCCCGCGGTCAGCGAGCACATCGGGACCGAGGACGAGAGCCTGGAGGCGCTCGAGTACCGGGCCGCCCTCGGCCCCCTGATCGCCGAGCTCCCCGAGCGCGAGCGCCGGATCCTGTACCTCCGCTTCTTCGGTGGCATGACCCAGTCCCAGATCGCCGCCCGCCTCGGGATCTCCCAGATGCACGTCAGCCGCCTCCTCAACCGCACGCTCACCGTGCTACGCCGCGGGCTCCTCGAGGACGAAGAGGCGGGCTAGGCCGTTGCGGGTTGCTCTGATCGCCAACCCGCATGCCAGCCGGTTCAGCGGGCGCCAGCGCGACCGGGTCGTGGCGACGCTGGCCGCCGCCCACAAGGTGGAGCTGCTCCAGACCGGGCACGCCGGGCAGGCGACCGAGCTGGCCGCCCAGGCGGTGGCCGGCGGGGCTGAGGTGGTGGCCGTGCTCGGCGGCGACGGCACGGTCAACGAGGTCGTCAACGGGCTGCGGGGCTCGGCGGTGGCCCTCGGCCTGCTCGGCGGGGGCCGGGTCAACGTGGTCGCCCGCGGCTTCGGCCTGCCCGCCCACCCCGACCGGGCCGCCGCTCGCCTGGTCGAGCTGCTGGCCGCGGGCGCCCGGCGCCGCCTCACCCTGGGGGTGGCCGGCGAGCGCTGGTTCGTCCTCAACGCCGGTCTCGGCCTGGGCGGGGCGATCGTCCGTGAGGTCGAGCGCCGCCAGCGGGCCAAGCAGCTCTACGGTGACCGGGCGTACGTGGCCGCCGGCCTCAAGGCCCTACTGGCCGACGCCGACCGCGACCATCCCCACCTGACCGTCCACCTGCCCGACGGTCAGCCGCCCCTGCACGGCTTCTTCGCCCTGGTCGGCAACGGCGACCCGTTCACCTATCTGGGCCGGCGGCCGTTCCGGCCGACCCCGGGGGCGGCCTGGGACGGCGGGCTCGATCTGCTGGTCGGCCAGACCATGGCCACCCGGGCGCTGGTGCGGGCCTTGACCGGCATGCTGTCGCCCAGCCCGCGGGCCGGCTACCCGGGCTTCTCCGTCCTTGCCGACCTCGACGGCTTCTCGCTCAGCGCCGACGTTCCCCTGCCATTCCAGCTCGACGGCGAATATGTCGGCGACCGGACCAGCGTAACGTTCGGCTGTCTCCGTGGGGCTCTCAGCGTGGTCGCCCCACGGCGGCGTGCGTAATTCTCCTGAGAGATATCAGCCGTTCTCATTATGTGAAACGCACGAGATCGCCCAGGATCCATGACAAGCAGGGCTTGCACGGCGTTTCATGATGGTGAGAAGGGGTATGCAGACGATGCAACCAACCTTGGGCGTGTGCGGCAAATGATGGACTTTCAACCGCTCGAGCGAGAAATTGGACCTTCCCAAGGCCGGATTCCTGTCCTAGACTCACGCCGCTCTTGCCCTTCCCCCAGGGCTTGCACCGGAAAGTGAGGATGTCAATGGATTGGCGCCATCGTGCCCGCTGCCGCGATGTCGACCCCGAGTTGTTCTTCCC
>Ga0081539_10004197_pt1 | contig 16280 bp, 18 predicted proteins | sample TabmetS4T2R2_FD_71023 | JGI IMG/M metagenome (GOLD analysis project Ga0081539, IMG submission 71023) | Tabebuia heterophylla rhizosphere microbial communities from the University of Puerto Rico - S4T2R2 | ecosystem: Host-associated > Plants > Roots > Rhizosphere ...
ACGACACGCAACCGAACTGGATTTCGTCGATGCGATCGGCGACTGGGACTCGGGTGCGCTGCGCGTGCGCACGCTCCGCGAGCCGGTCCGCCTGACGGTGTACCGGCCGCCGATCGGGCGGATCCTCCCTGTGTACGTGGCCGACCGCTACGAGGGCTTCGAGGCAAAGCGCTTCGCGGACTGCACGGACGAGCAGGTCGAGGCGTACGTCGCGCGCAACGTGGAGGCGGTGCGGGAGGTCGCCGAGCTCGTCACGCCGGACGTCGCCCTGGCCAACCACCTCGTCATGGGGCCGGCGATCCTCGCCCGCGCCCTCGACGACGTGCCCTACGCAGTGAAGATCCACGGCAGTGCGCTCGAGTACACGGTGAAGCCCGACTTCGAGCGCTTCGGGCCGTGGGCGCGGGAGGGGCTCGCGCGGGCGCGCGGCGTGCTCGTCGGCTCCCGGCACACCGCGGAGAGCCTGTGGGAGGCGATGGACGATCCGACCCTTCCGGAGCGCACGCGGCTGGGCCCGCCCGGGGTCGACGTGCAGCAGTTCGCGCCTCGCGAGCAGGCGCAGGCCGAGGCGGGGCTGCACGACCTCGCTGCCCGACTGGCCGTCGTTCCGGTGGAGGCGGCAGGGGAGGGCGACGGCTTCGCCCGCGACCACGCGGCCGCCGCGCTGGCGCTCGCGGGCCTGCGCCCCGGGGAGGACCGTCTCATCGCGTTCGTGGGCAAGCTGCTGGCCGCGAAGGGCGTCGACCTGCTCGCGGCCGCGTTCCCGCTCGTGCTCGCCGCCGAGCCGCGCGCCAAGCTCGTGGTCGTCGGCTTCGGGGAGTTCCGCGACGGCCTCCAGGAGCTGCTCGCGCTGCTCGCGGTAGGCGACCTCGAGGGAGCCCGGGCCCATGCGCTGCGTGGAGGAGAGCGCGGGCCGCTTCATCACCTCCACGCCTTCCTGGATGAGCTGGAGGGCGCGCCGGACCGCGCCGCCTACCTGGAGGCCGCCGCGCGGCTGCCCGACCGCTGCGTGCTCACCGGCCGCCTCGAGCACGAGGAGCTTGCCGATCTGCTTCCCGCCTGCGAGGCGCAGGTCGTCTCCTCCACCTTCCCCGAGGCGTTCGGGATGGTGGCCGCGGAGTCCGCCGCGTGCGGCACCTTGCCAGTGAGCGCCGCCCACTCGGGCCTTGCGGAGGTGACGCGTGCGCTTGCGCCATCGGTGCCCGAGGAGGCGCAGCCGTGGCTGAGCTTCGACGTCGGCCCCGGCGCGGTCCGCGACCTCGCCTCGTCGCTGATCTCCTGGCTGCGGGCCCCGCAGGAGGTGCGAGCAGCCACCCGGAAGGGCCTGGTCGAGGTGGTCCGCGACCGCTACTCGTGGGAGGGCGTCGCGCGCACGGTGATCCACGCCGCGCGCGGAGAGCTCTCCGAGCTCGACGTCGTCGCGTAGGCTCGCAGCCATGGCCCCGATCTCGCGCGGCTTCCGCGGCCGCCGATCCGACCCCGAGCAGGCGCGGCGCCTCCCGCCGGGGCAGTACATCGAGCACGACTTCCCCGTGCTCTCCGCCGGTCCGACGCCGCGTGTGCTGCTCGACACCTGGACGTTCACCATCGACGGCGCCGTCGACGAGTCCCGCACGTGGAGCTGGGAGGAGTTCCAGGCGCTGCCGAGCGAGACGGTGACGCGGGACATCCACTGCGTCACGAAGTGGTCCAAGTTCGACACGACGTGGGAGGGCGTGTCGGTCGACGTCCTGCTGGAGGGCGTCAACACCGAGGCCGCCTACCTCACCGCCCACAGCTACGGCGGGTACACGACCAACCTCCCGCTCGAGGACGTCGTCGACGGCAAGGCGTGGGTCGCCTACGCCTACGACGGAGAGCCGCTCGAGCCCGAGCACGGCGGGCCTGCGCGCCTGCTCGTGCCGCACCTGTACCTGTGGAAGAGCGCCAAGTGGGTCAACGGGCTCACCCTCACGCTGGACGACGAGCTGGGGTTCTGGGAGCAGCTCGGGTACCACGATCGCGGCGACCCCTGGCTCGAGCAGCGCTACCAGGGCGATTGAGCGGCGCCGGTCCGATGCGGATCTCGTGGCGCATCGGGCGCCTGGCGTCGCGGCGCCGCGAGACGCCGACCGCGCACACGTTCGTCTTCGACGTCCCCGGCTGGCCCGGGCACCGCGCCGGCCAGCACGTCGACGTGCGGCTGACGGCCGAGGACGGCTACCAGGCACAGCGCAGCTACTCGATCGCCTCGCCGCCGGACGGCCAGCGGATCGAGCTCACCGTCGAGATGCTGCCCGACGGCGAGGTCTCGGGGTACCTGGGCGCGGAGCTGCGCGAGGGCGACGAGCTCGAGCTCCGCGGACCGATCGGTGGTTGGTTCCAGTGGACGCCCGAGGACGGCGGCCCGCTCCTGCTGGTCGGCGGCGGCTCGGGCGTCGTGCCGCTCGCATCCATGGTCCGCCACCGCGCCGCCTCCGGTTCGAGCATCCCGGCGCGGATCGTCGTGTCCGCGCGGACGGAGACCGACATCTACTACCGCGAGGAGCTCGAGCGGCTCGCCGCGGGCGATGGCGGACTCGACGTCATCCTGACCCTGACCCGTGAGCGCAGTCCCCGCTGGACGGGCCGCAGGGGACGCATCGACCACGCCCTGCTCGAGGAGGTCGCGTGGGAGCCGGATGCGCGCGCGCGGACGTTCGTGTGCGGCCCGACGGGCTTCGTCGAGGCGGTCGCCGACGCGCTCGTCGCCCTCGGCCACGCCCCCGAGCTGGTGCGGACGGAGCGCTTCGGCCCATCCGGAACGTGAGCGCTCCGATCGTCGCCTGCGCTGTGTAGAGTCCGCGCCGATGGGGAGACTCCGGTTGAGGGCGCGGCACGTTGTGAGCGTGCTGATCGGGGCCGCGCTGATCGGCGCTTTGGGCGCGTGCGGAAGCGAGTCGCGTGATCGCGACGTCGTCGCGGGCAAGCAGCAGTTCGTGAAGAAGTGCGGTGCGTGCCACACCCTGGCGAGGGCGGGCACGAAGGGCACGCAAGGGCCCAACCTCGACGAGGCGTTCCGCGAGGCGATTGAGGAGGGCATGGGCCGCGACACCGTCGAGGGCGCGGTCCACGACCAGATCTACCATCCGGCGGACCTTCCCAAGAGCTCTCCGGCCTACATGCCGCCGAAGATCGTCACGGGCGATACCGCGAAGAACGTCGCGGCGTACGTCGCGCGCGTCGCCGCCGCCGGCGGCAAGGACACGGGCCGCCTCGCCGACGCCGTGAAGCCCGCGACGAGCAACAAGCCGATCGCGGCGGACAACGGCGTCCTGCAGATGCCCGCCAACCCCGATGGGCAGCTCGCCTACGCGTCGACGCAGGCGACGGCGACCGCCGGCGAGTTGAAGATCGAGTCGAAGAACGACGCGCAGATCCCGCACGACATCGCGCTCGAGGGCAACGGCGTCAGCGAGAACGGCGAGACGGTGCAGGACGGGGGGACGTCGGAGATCGACGTCGATCTGAAGCCCGGCACCTACACGTACTACTGCACCCTTCCCGGGCACCGCGCGGGCGGCATGGAGGGCAAGCTCACCGTCAAGTGAGCTTGCCGCTGTCCGTGCGGCTGAGCGCGGTCAGCGCGCCGCCGGAACCGTGGCCTCCAGCCACGCCTCGAACGTCGGGCCGGCCAGGGTCGCGTCCGGCCCGGGCAGGAGCCCGCCGTCGGTGTAGAGGCTGTTGTCGGGGTCCTCGGGGTCGCTGACGCCCTCGACTCGCACGTCGTCCCCCCGACGGGCGGCGAGCAGGGTCGCCGTCGCGACGAGGCTCTCCGGCTGCGGTCCTCCGATCTCCGACATCGACGGCGCGTCGGGCGCGCCCGCGAGCCGGACGAGCTCCTCCGCCACCGTCCGGGCGGAGATGAGCTGCGTGCGCATCTCGGGGACGTAGGCGACGTCGCCCTGGGTGCCCCACGCGAGCATCTGGCCGACGAGCTCGTGGAACTGCGCCGCGCGCAGGATGACCACGGGGACCGGGCCGGCGAGCAGCGCCTGCTCGTGCGCGGCCTTCGCGGCGTTGTAGCCGCCGACGGCGCGGTCGCACCCGATGATCGAGACGACGACGATCCTCGACACCCCGGCGCGCTGGGCGGCGTCCTGCACATTGCGCGTGGAGGTGACGAAGAAGTCGGTCGCCTCGTCCTTGTCGGGCGACGCCCCCGTCGCGGCGTCGATGACGACGTCCACGCCACGCAGCGCGTCGTCGAGGCCCTCGCGGGTGACCACGTCCACGCCGGCCGAGCGGGAGATCGCCACGACGTCGTGGCCCGCGCTGCGCAGCACCTCCACGACGTGCGGGCCCAGCCGCCCGGTCGACCCGGTCACCGCGATCTTCTTGTGTGCATCCATCGTCGTTGCCTCCGTCGTGCTTGGTGAGTGCTCTCGATGACCTGACGGATGGGCGCGGCAGAATGTGACCGGTGATCGAGCACGATGGGCTTGCCGAGCGCTTCCAGGAGCACCGGCCGCACTTGCGGGCGGTGGCCTACCGGATGCTCGGCTCGGTGCACGAGGCCGATGACGCCGTCCAGGAGGCGTGGCTGCGGCTGAGCGGCGCCGACGCGGCCAGGATCGACAACCTCGGAGGTTGGCTCACGACGGTGGTCGCGCGCGTGTGCCTGGACGGGCTCCGCTCCCGCAAGGCCCGGCGGGAAGAGCTCTTCGACGTTCACGTCCCCGAGCCGCTGATCAGCGATCCCGACCGCCTCGACCCGGAGCAGGAGCTCCTGCTCGCGGACTCCGTCGGCCTGGCCTTGCTCGTCGTCCTCGACACGCTCGGGCCGGCGGAGCGCCTCGCGTACGTGCTGCATGACATGTTCGCGGTGCCGTTCGAGGACATCGCGCCGATCGTCGACCGGTCCCCCTCGGCGACGCGTCAGCTCGCGAGCCGCGCCCGGCGCCGCATCGACGGAGAGGTCCCGCCGCCGGACGCCGATCTCACGCGCCAGCGGGAGGCCGTGGACGCCTTCTTCGCCGCGGCTCGCGACGGCGAGTTCGAGGCGCTCGTCGCGGTCCTCGATCCGGACGTCGTGCTGCGCGCCGACGGCGGTGCGCAGGCGGACCTCACGGCGCTCGTCCGCGGCGCCGAGAACGTCGCGCGCCGCGCGGTCCTGTTCGCGCGGATGTCGCGGCACGTGCGGCCGGCGCTGGTCAACGGGGTGGCCGGGGTCGTCGTGGTGCAGGAGGGCCGGCCGTTCTCGGTCATGGCGTTCACCGTCGTCGGCGGCCGCATCGTGGCGATCGACGCGCTCGCCGATCCGGAGCGGTTGGCGCAGCTCGACGTCAGCGTGCTGAGCGGATGACCGTGCCCGAGCCCAAGCCCGCGTTCGGCCCCCCGGCGGGCGGTGGTCGCCCGCCCGCACCGCCCGGGACCGATGAGCCCGGCGGCCGCCCCGATCCCTCGGACCCCGGTCCGCCGATTCCGGTCTATCTGGGAGGCGTCCCGCTGGGTGACCTCGGTCATCCTCGGGTCGATTCGCGGCTGCTGACGGCACTGCTGCTTCGCGGCGGGGAGGTCGCGCGGTGGCTCGAGGCGCGCGGCGCCGGCCGTGCCGCGCTCTCCGCCGCGTTTCCCGGGTGCGGCTGGCCGCTCGATCCGCCCCTGAGCTGGCCTCATGGGCCACCGGACCCGTCGAACCCCACGGCCGTCATCGAGGTCGACCTTCAGCGCCTCCGCGTCGGGAGCCTCGGCGACACCGCTGCCGACGGCCGCATCGTCTGCGCTATCGCCCTGCGCCGCGGCCAGGTGGGTCGCTGGTTGAGCTCGCTCGGCGTCGACGCCGCCGACATCGAAGCCGCCTTCCCGGGCGCCGGGTGGAAGTAGCCGCGCCGTGCAGCTGACAACCAGCCGCTTCCTGCTCGTCGCTGCGGTCCTCATCGCGGCCGGGACCGCCTGCCTAGGGGCCGGGGGCGCGCTGGACCTCGACTGGCTCGCCGCCCTCGGCGGCGTCGTGCTGTTCGGTCTCATCGTGTTCGCCGACGCGTGGCTGGTAGGGAGCTGGGGCCGGCTGGCGAGGTCGGCCGGCGTGATCGCCGCCGTGGCGGTGCTCGCGTTCATCGCGCAGCTGCTGTTCGGATAGGTCCTCACAGCTGGGTCGGATTTCCTTCGCTATCCGGAGGCAGCACGACCCACCGCCTCCACCCGCCGTCAGGCGGCCCTCTCGGCCGGCGGCACGAACGCGCGGCGCATGCGGCGTGTTTCGGGCAACAGGAGCAGCGACGTCACGAGGAGCGTCCAGCACGCAAACGCGAGCCACAGTGCCGATCTCACCCCGATGCCCTCGGCGAGCGGCCCCCAGAGCGCGAGGCCGAGCGGATAGAACGCGAGCGATCCGAACCAGTCGTATGAGCTCACGCGCGCCAGCGAGTCCGCGGGGATCCTGCGCTGGAACGTCGACTCCCAGACCGACGTCCCGAGCGTCAGACCCACGCCAGCGAGGAACGCCCCACAGGCCAGCAGCGCGACGTGGGCGCCACTGGCGAGAAACGCGAGAGGCAATGCGAACAAGCCCTCCGCGAGAGCGACGACGACGAGCGGACGGACGGGATCGACCTGCGTCGCGATGAGGCTGCCCACCACCGCGCCGATTCCGATCGCGGACAGAACCGCCCCCCACGCGTCCGGGCCGCCGAGCTCGCGGTCCGCGACGACCGGGCCGAGTGCGCTCCAAGCGGCCCACATCATGTTGCCGAGCGCGAAGTAGACGACGAACGTCCACACCCAGCGGCGCGCGCGAAACGCCTCCCAGCCCTCGCGAAGGTCGCCGAGGAAGGACGCGGCGGGGCGCCCGACGTGCGCGGGCAGCCGCAGGCGAGCGAGGCACAGCGCGCTGATCGCGAACGTCGCCGCATCGACTGCGATCGCCGTACCGGCCCCCGCGGCCGCGACGAGCACGCCGCCGATCAACGGCCCGGCGATCTCTCCCGCCGACATCGCCGATGAGCGCAGCGCATTCGCTGCCTGGAGCTGCTCGGCCGGCACGATCTCGGGCAGCAGGCCCGTCGACGCCGGGCTGAAGAACCCCGTTCCGATGCCAGTGATCGCGGCGCAGGTCGCCAGCATCCAGATCTCGGCGACCCCGACGATCAAGAGGGCGGCGATCGCACCCTGCGACACCATCCGCAGGAGGTCGGCGCCCACCATCACGCTTCTGCGCGCCAGGCGATCGGCTACGACGCCGCCGACGAGCACGCTCGCCACCAGCGGCAGCGTGCCCGCTGCGAGCACGAGCCCGACGGCGGACGCACTACCCCCGAGCTCCAGGACTGCGAAGGCCATCGCCACCGCCAGCATCCGGTCCCCGACGATCGAGATCGCCCTGCCGGCCAGGAGGAGCCGCAGGTTGGGGAGGCGCAGCGCCGCGAGCGCGCCCGTTCGGCTACGGCGCGTCGGTCGCACTGACGAGGCGGCGCATCGCCGCTGCGCTGGACGTTTGCGGCGTCCAGCGCGATTGGCGGCCTTCTCGGCGCGGTCGGCTTGGCACCGAAGACGACAGGAGCGGGCTGGGCGCGTGCGCGAGCGGCACCTGCATGCGGCGCGAGCGGAATTCCATCGTCCGGGGTCTCCTATCCGTCCATGTGCCGGAAACCGACCTCGGACGGAGCGCGCGCCGGTCGCGCCCCAACTCCCGCCTCTCCTCGATGCAAATCCATCGCGGCCCGCGCACCAGCCCCACCGGAGCGGAGCGCTCAACGCGGCCGGGCATGCCGACCATGAGCCTGCCTCGTCAGAGCACCGCGCGTAGCAACAGCACGAGCACGACGAGCACCGCGACCACCATCGCCACCCTGACGAGGAGGCTGAATGCGGCGTCCTCGGAGGTGAGCGGGTTCCTCACAGGATGTAGATCGTCGAGTAGACGATGACCCACATGATGTCGACGAAGTGCCAGTAGATCCCGGGCACCTCGACGCCGTGGTGGTGCTCGGGCGAGAAGTGCCCGCGGAACGACCGGATCACCACCGTGAGCAGGAGGCACAGGCCGACGAAGACGTGCGCGCCGTGCAGGCCCGTCAGCCCGTAGAAGATCGACGCCTGGGCTGCGTCGGACGGCGCGAACCCGATGTGCACGTACTCGTTGATCTGGATGAAGAGGAACGTCAGGCCGAGCAGGAACGTGAGCACGATGCCCGCCTTGAGCCCCGCGCGGTTGCCGTTCTTGATCGACGTCTGCGCCCAGTGCATCGTCAGCGACGAGCTGAGCAGGATCGCGGTGTTCACCCCCGCGACAGCGACCGGCAGCTCGAAGTCGTCGAACGGGAACCACTCGTCGCCCGCCACCACCCGGATGAAGAAGTAGGCGGTGAAGAACGCCCCGAAGACCATCACCTCGCTGATGATGAAAAGCAGCATCCCCAGCAGCTGGGGCTCCACGCGGGAGCTGCGGTTCGCCGGAGGCGGACCGTGGTGATGGTCGTCGTGCGCGTGGGGGAGGGCGGCGGCTTCCATCAATGCGTCCTCTGGCTCAGGCGGCCTGCTCGGCGGCGCCGCGGTCGCTCACGATGTGCTCGATCTCGATGTTCGACGCCTTGCGCACACGCGCGATGAGGTCCTGGCGCAGCCAGCCGGAGCGCGACTCGGGCAGCGTCGAGATGATGACCGTGTCGACGGTGTAGAACTGCAGCGCGTTCATCGTCGCCACGTACGGGTCCGGGTCCCCGATCATGCCGGCCGCGAGCAGGCCTTCGGAGCGGAGCCGGTCCAGCGTGTTGCCGAGCCGGGCGCGCGCCGCCGCGGAGGCGTTGCCCTCGCCGCTGTCGAGCGGCACGACGACGATGAAGACGTTGTCGCCGCCGTGCTCCGCCGCCTTCTCCTTCAGGCGCGCGAGCAGCGGCTCGGTGTTCGCCGTCCGGTTCGCCACCACCAGCGTGACGTCGAAGGGGAGCCCCTCGCCAACGAGGTCGGTGACGACGTGGGTCACGGGCAGGCCCGTCGCGTCCCGGACACGCTCGATGAGGTCGCGCTTCAGCCAACCCGAGCTCGTGGCGGGCAGCGTCGAGATGATGATCTCGTCGATGCCGCCGTCGGCGACCGCGTCCATCACCGCGGTGTAGGGATCCGGATCGCCGACCTCGCCGTCGACCTGCAGCCCTTCGCGAGCCATGAAGGAGCGGGCGAGGTCCACGCGGACTTGGGCGGCGTCACGCACGGCGTCGTCGTAGATGACGAGGCCTGAGCGCGGCCGTGTACGCGGCACGAGGAGCCGGAAGCGCGTGTCCGGGTCCGCGCGCGCCTTCTCCCGCACGGCCTCCAGGAGGTTGGCGCCGCCGATCGTCTCGTTGGCCACCACGAGGACTGTGGGCATCGATCACTCCCTGTCTGACTGGGGCGCTGCGGAGGCGCCGGCCGGTTGCGCGACCTCGGCGCCCTTGCGGAACACGCCGTGCACGGCCCCGGGGACCCCGTACTCGTACGGGCCTCCGACGACGGTCGGAACGGCGTCGAAGTTGAACACCGGCGGCGGCGAGGACACCTGCCACTCCAGCGTGAGCGCCCGCCACGGGTTCGCGACCGCGCGCGGCCCGCCCCGCCACGAGACGACGATGTTGTAGAGGAACACCAGGGTGCTCAGCCCGACGCCGAAGCTCGCGATCGAGATGATCAGGTTCCAGTCCGCGTACTGCTCCGCGTAGTCGGAGACCCGTCGCGGCATACCCTGGATCCCGATCACGTGCATCGGGGCGAACGTGATGTTGAAGAAGACGAGCGTGGTCCAGAAGTGGATCTTGCCCAGCGTCTCGTCGTACATCCGGCCCGTCATCTTCGGGAACCAGTAGTAGACCCCGGCGAAGATGGTGAACAGGGAGCCGCCGAAGAGGACGTAGTGAATATGCGCGACGATGAAGTACGTGTCGCTCACGTGGATGGTGAACGGGATGATCGCGAGGCTCACGCCCGAGATCCCGCCGAGCACAAACATCGTGATGAACCCCAGCGCCCACAGCATGGGCGTGTCCAGCTTCAGCACGCCGCGCCACAGCGTCGCCAGCCACGAGAACACCTTGATGCCGGTGGGCACGGCGATGATCGCCGTCGTGACCATCATCGGGATGCGGATCCAGTTCTGCATGCCCGACACGAACATGTGGTGCGCCCACACGGTGAAGCCGAGCACCACGATGGCGAGCAGCGAGAACGCCATCATTCGGTAGCCGAACACCGGCTTGCGAGATTTGACCGCCAGCACCTCGCTGATGATCCCGAAGCCCGGCAGCATCATGATGTACACCGCCGGGTGTGAGTAAAACCAGAAGACGTGCTGGTACATCAGCACGTCGCCGCCCTGGGTCGGGTCGAAGAAGTTGAACCCGAGCCCGCGGTCGAGCAGGACGAAGAACTGCGAGGCGGCGATGAACGGGGTGGCGATGACGACCAGCAGCGACGTCGAGAAGTTCGCCCACACCAGCAGCGGCATCCGGAAGAAGCTCATCCCCGGCGCCCGCATGGTGATGATCGTCACCAGGAAGTTCAGCGCCGTGGCGATCGACGACGCGCCTGCGAACTGCACCCCGAGCGTGAAGAACACCTGCCCGATCGGCTGCGTCGTCGACAGCGGCGCATAGGCCGTCCAGCCCGACGCGAACGAGCCGCCCGGCGCGAGGAACGACGCCGTCATCATGAGGCCGGCGACCGGCAGCATCCAGTACGACAGCGCGTTCAGCCGCGGGAACGCCATGTCCGGCGCGCCGATCATCAGCGGCAGGACGAAGTTCGCCAGGCCCGCGAAGACGGGGATGATGAAGAGGAAGATCAACAGGGAGGCGTGGACGCTGAACAGGCCGTTGAAGGCCTCCGCATCCACGAACTGGCGGCCGGGCTGGGCGAGCTCGGCGCGCATGAGCATCGCGATGAGGCCGCCGACGAACAGGAAGAAGAACGAGGTCACGACGTACTGCGTGCCGATGACCTTGTGGTCCGTGTTGACCTTGAAGTAGTCCTTCCACGAGTACGCGCCGTGGTTGGAGTGGTCCTCCGGGCGCGTCGCCCGGCCGGCCGCCCAGTACAGCCAGTAGTCGAAGCAGCCGATGCCGCCGAGGAAGGTCAGCGGGACCGTGATGAGCGCGATCTGCAGGACCGTGTCGCCCTTGAGGATCGGATCCCAGCCGTACAGTCCGCGGATGAGCAGCGTGAGCCCGTACGCGACGGCGATGCCGATGACGACCCACAGTGCCGCTCGATACCACCCCGGTGCCCGGAGCTTGGCTGTCATCTGACGCTCCTCTCCATCCTCATCCGCCCGTTGCCTTCTCAAGGTAGGACACGAGCGCGTCCAGCTCCTCTGGGGACAGCTGCTGCGCGAAGTCCTTCGGCATGATGCCCGCGTTGTAGCCCTGCGTGATCACCGCGTCGGGATCGACGATCGACTGGCGGATGAACGCCGCGTCGCGGCCCTTCAGGCCCTGGTCGAGGTCCGGCCCGGTGCTCGCGCTCGTGCCGGCGTCGGCCAGCGTGTGACACGCGCCGCAGGCCGTCGACTGGCCGTTGCCCTGCGTGAAGAGCGTCTTGCCGTCGGGCGCAGCGCCGCCACCGCCGCCGCCCGCCGCCGGCTCGGCAGGCTGGCGCTGCTTCTCCGCCCAGGCGGCGTAGTCCTCGGACGAGACGACGTGCGCCGTCTGGCGCATGAGGGCGTGCCCGAGCCCGCAGAGCTCCGCGCAGACGACCGGATAGCGGCCGAGGCGGTTCGGGGTGACGCGGTAGCTCGTCTCGATGCCGGGGACGGCGTCGATCTTCATGCGGAAGGCCGGGACCCAGAAGTCGTGGATGACGTCGCGCGACTTCACGAAGAACCGGACCGGATGCCCCTCCTCGAGGTAGAGCTGGTTGCTCCGGATGGGCTTGCCGTCGGCCTGTGGGTACTCGAACGTCCAGGCGAACTGCTGCCCGATGACGTTGATCCGCGTCTCGCCCGCCTTGGCCTCCTCGATGTCCGTCAGCACGACGTAGGCGTACGTGCAGAGCGCCACGAGCAGGATCGCCGGGATGGCCGTCCAGACCACCTCGAGCCGGGTGTTGCCGTGGATAGGCGGCCCGTCCGCGAGCTCCTCGCCCGGTCGCTGACGGAACTTCCAGACCGAGAACAGGACGACGACCGTCACTAGCACGAAGACCGGCACGGAGACGACGATGAGGACGTCGTAGACCGTGTCGATCCTGTTCGCCTGCGTGGATGCGGCCGGTGGGAACCAGTCGATGATGAGGCCCAGCGCGATGCCGAGCGCGGAGGCGATCGCCCCGATGATCAACATCTGGGCGATGGAGGCCTGCCCCCTCGGGCGGACCTCCTCGGGGGTCTTCGCTCTGGCCCCCTCCCGGGTGGTCTCCTCCTCCGCCATGGGCCCGGGATAGTACGCATCCCGGCCGACGAACGTCTACGCGGGTCCGGCGCCCGACTGCCGCCTCGCGATCAGGCCGCTGCGGTGCGCGCGGCCGTCTCACCGCGCGAGAAGCGCTGCGAGGAGCGGAACGCCGACGGCGCCGCGCCGTGGTGGCGGCGGAACGCCTTCGCGAACTGGGCGGGCTGCCGGTAGCCGACGCGGTGAGCCACCTCACGCACCGTCATCCCTCGGCTCGCGAGCAGCTCCCCGGCACGCTCCATGCGGACCGCGGTCAGGTGCTCGCGGAACGTCGTGTGACCGATCTCCGCGTAGGCGCGCTGCAGCTGGCGGCGCGACGAGGCGACCCGGCGCGCGATGTCGTCGAGCGACAGGTCCGCCCCGTACTCGGCCTCGACGATCGACGTCGCATCCTCGAAGAGCGCCGTGCGATGTCGGATGGTTGCGGGTCTCTGGATTGGCATCTCGGTCGATCCGTCTCATTTCGTGGCGGTTGATGAGACGACGACTGGGGTGTTTCCCCAGTTGGCGCAAGTGCACTCCAGCAATCGCCAGACGGCAAGTGCCGACGTTCATTCTAAACTCCCCGAACGGTTGATCGAACCTGTTCGGTTGCCTGATAGCAGAGTTAGTGGTGATGCTCTGAGGGGAGGTGCTCGAACTCGCGTCGAGCGTCCCGAATCCACACGAGGAGCGTGGCGACGAACAGCACGCCGCCGGCGATGAGCAGGACGATGCCGACCGTGACGCCGATGAGGAATGTCGTGAAGCCGACCGCCAGCAGGAACGGCTGCAGGCTCGGTCCGGGGATGTGGATCTCCTCGCCTGCGGGCGGCACCGAGGTGCGATCCGGCTCGCTCATGCGACGTAGATGACGGCGGCCACGAACGTCATGCCGAACATGACGAGGCAGACGGCGCCGGCGATCAGGGCGGTCCGGATGTTCCTGCGGGCGAGTCGGCGATCCATGCGAGGGGCCGCAGTCTAGTGGGCCTTCCCGCAACGTGGCATGTGACACGGCGGGCGCCGATCACCGGCATGCTGCGTCCTCGCCGGTTCGCGTGCCTGGGGCGCGCCACACCGGCTGCGTCCTTGCCTGCCGGCGCCGGCATCCCCCCGTCTCACGCACCACGTCACGAGAAGACCCACCCGACCTTCGCGTCGACGACCATCGCCGCGAAGAGCGCGGCGAGGTAGGCGAGGGAGTACAGGTACAGGCGCAGCGCCGAGCGCCGGTCCGCGCGCCGCGCGAGCACGACGGCGCCGGCGATGAAGAGCGCGCCGAGGAGCACCGAGCACACGAGGTACACGCTGCCGAACCCGCCGGCGCAGAACGGCAGCTGCGTGACGCCGTAGAGCAGGACGGAGTACAGGAGGATCTGGCGGCGCGTCTCCGCCTCTCCCCGCACGACGGGCATCATCGGCACGCCGACCTTCGCGTACTCGTCCTTCATGAGCAGCGAGAGCGCCCAGAAGTGCGGCGGCGTCCAGAAGAAGACGATCGCGAACAGGTAGAGCGACGTCCCGGTGACCTCGCCCGTCACCGCCGCCCAGCCGACGAGCGGGGGCACCGCGCCCGCGGCGCCGCCGATGACGATGTTCTGCACCGTCCGGCGCTTCAGCCACAGCGTGTAGACGAGCGTGTAGCCCAGGAAGCCCGACAGCGCCAGCAGCGCCGACAGGAGGTTCACGACGCTCGCGAGCAGCGCGAAGGAGAGCGCGGCGAGGACGATGCCGAACCAGAGCGCAGCCGCCGGCGCGACGCGCCCAGAGGGGATCGGACGGTCCGCCGTTCGAGCCATGCGCGCGTCGATGTCGCGATCGTAGTAGTGGTTGACAGCGCCGGCCCCGCCCGCCGCTAGGTAGCCGCCGATGACGGTCACGACGACGAGGCCGACGGACGGGTCGCCCGCGACGTACATCGTCGTCACCGTGGTCAGCAGGAGCAGCGACTGGACCTTGGGCTTCGTCAGCGCGACGTAGTCCGCGAGGACCTGGCGCAGCGCCGCCGCCCCGGCGTGCCGCGGCGCGACGTGTGCGGGCCCCATGCCCACCGGCTACGCCCCTGGTTGCAGCGCCGACTCGGGCGCCGGCTGCACGAGCTGCTCGGTCCGGCCCGTCTGGCGCTCAACCTCGCGCCGGATGTCCTTCATCGGCTCCACGGAGCGGACGCGCGGCACGACGTCGAAGTTATTCACCGGCGGCGGCGAGGGGGTGAACCACTCGAGCGTGTTGCCCTTCCACGGATCCGGACCCGCCTTGGGGCCCTTGCGCAGTGACATGTACACGTTCAACAGGGTCACGCCGATGCCGAGCGCGAGTATGAACGAGCCGATCGTCGAGATCAGGTTGTACAGCTCGAGGTTGCCGACGTCCGGATACTCATAGACGCGGCGCGGCATGCCATCAAGGCCGATGGAGTGCTGGATCAGGAACGTCACGGTGAAACCGATCCACATCAGCGCGCACGACAGCTTGCCCATGCCCTCGCCCAGCATCCGTCCCGTGATCTTGGGGAACCAGTAGTACACACCGGCGAAGATGGTGAACACGGCCCCGCCGACGAGCACGTAGTGGAAGTGCGCGACGACGAAGTACGTGTCGGTGAGCTGCCAGTCGACCGGGAACACGGCGAGGATCACGCCGGAGATGCCGCCGATCACGAACAGTGAGATGAAGCTCGCGGCGAAGAGCAGCGGGACGCGGAACTCGATCGTGCCGCGCCAGAGCGTCGCCAGCCAGTTGAAGATCTTGACGCCCGTGGGGATCGCGATGAGGAACGAGCTGATCATGAAGAAGATCAGCACCACCGTCGGGCTCGGCGTGGCGAACATGTGGTGCGCCCACACCAGCAGGCCGAGGAACGCGATGACCACGGTGGCCGCCGCGACCGCCTTGTAGCCGAAGATCGGCTTGCGCGCGAAGACGGGCAGCACCTCGGAGATCACCCCGAAACCGGGGAGGATCATGATGTAGACCTCGGGGTGCCCGAAGAACCAGAACAGGTGCTGCCACAGCAGCGGGTCGCCCTGGGTGTCGTAGAAGTGCGTCCCGAAGTGACGGTCGGTGAGCAGCAGCGTCACCGCACCCGCGATCACGGGCAGCGCGAGGATGAGCAGGATCGCGTAGACGAGGATGGTCCACACGAACAGCGGCAGGCGCCCCCACCCCATGCCGGGCGCGCGCATGTTCGCGATCGTCGCGTAGAAGTTGATCGCGCCGAGGAGCGACGAGATGCCGGTGAGGTGGACGAGGAAGATCCATGCGTCGACCCCGCCGGTCGGCGAGTAGGCGCTCTCCGCCAGCGGCGTGTAGGACGTCCATCCCATCTCCGGCGGGTGGAAGAACAGCGACGCGTAGAACACGAGCCCGCCGGCGAGGAAGAACCAGTACGACAGCGCGTTGAGCTTCGGGAACGCCATGTCGCGCGCGCCGATCATCAGCGGCACGAGGTAGTTGCCGAACCCGGCCCACACCGGCACGACGAACAGGAAGACCATCGTCGTCCCGTGCATGGTGAACAGGGCGTTGTACGTCTGCGGGTCCAGCAGCGTGTTGTTCGCCTGTCCCAGCTGCAGGCGCATCATCAGCGCCTCGACGCCGCCGAGCACGAAGAAGACGAACGTCGTGACCAGGTACATGATCCCGATCCGCTTGTGATCGGTCGTGGTCACCCACGAGGTCCAGCCCGTGGGCTCGCGCTCCACGCCATGCGCCGTGATCTGCGGCAGGGGCGCGAGCGTGGGACGGGTCGTTGTGTCAGCTGCTGCCATGGATCTCTCGTGGGGGGTGGATCACGGGTTCTCGCCGGCGTCGACCCGCTTGCGCTGCTCCGCAGCGGCGTCGTTGGACGCTTCGATCTGCTGGCGCTTGGCCTCCAGCCAGGCCTCGAAGTCAGACGGAGTGAGGACGCGGACCCTGGCGATC
>Ga0081539_10004198_pt1 | contig 16266 bp, 11 predicted proteins | sample TabmetS4T2R2_FD_71023 | JGI IMG/M metagenome (GOLD analysis project Ga0081539, IMG submission 71023) | Tabebuia heterophylla rhizosphere microbial communities from the University of Puerto Rico - S4T2R2 | ecosystem: Host-associated > Plants > Roots > Rhizosphere ...
CAAACCGTGCTGTTCTCCGGCACCTCGGTTTTGATGTCTCCGCTCTGGTACAGCATGGCCCCCACCGGGCGCGGCGCCACCTGGGTACCCCTTACCACCTTCACGGCGTCGGCGACCACGCGACCCCTGGCTTTCGAGTATCCGGCCACCCGCACCGCGTAGCGGTCTCCCGCCTTCATGTCGTACGCACCGAGCCTGACCCATATGCCGCCGTCCTTGCGCTGGTTGACGTCCACGTTCTTGAGCCCCGTGGCGGTTTCGATACGGAAGCGGGCCCTGGGGTTGTTGAGCCTGCCAGCGGGCCAGCGGGCGTAGACGGTGTAGCGGCCGGCGGTGGGGATCTTCGTCTTGAACCACGCGGCGGGTGCTTGTTCCCTGGGCTGAATGTACTCGAACCCCTTACCATAGTGCTTCTCTCCCCAGGAGACTTCTTCCCAATCGGCCTTAGAGAAAAAGCGCCTGTGCGAGGCGTCGTCGACGATCTGGGAGTAGGGCGTGGGCGGGTCCATGAGCGTGCGTGCCTTCGCGGGTGCCCGTACCCCGGGGGCCGAACCCTCGGAGGGCGTGTCCTTGACCTTCGAGATCCCCAGCGCGCCCTCCTGCGTGAGCCACCGGGCGTAGAAGCCGTAGTAGACCTTCGCGGGCGTATCGGGCATGTCCCGTACTTCGTCGATGGCGTTGACGTACTGTGCCTCGCTTGCGCCCTCCGGCTTCTGGTCTGGCGAGGATGTCCGGGCAGCGGTGGTTCCGGTGGCGCCTTGCTCCGCCTCCGAAGCACCGGATACGGTGAAAAGCGTAACCGAGAATGCCACGATCGCGCATACGAGTACCACCACCGTAGCCAATTCGTGCCGACGCATGAATCCCCCCTCCTGAAGTCCCGGTCCTGTTAACCCGCTGTTGTTGGTATCACTGGTGTCGAATCCCTTGATCAGGCGCTTAGACTCCCAGCTTCTCATGTGGCCGCGATCCGCGCAAGAGAGAATGTGCGTATCTCGGATCGGCGTGAGCCCACGATGTGGAGAACGCTGCCGAGAAATCCGCGCCGGCTGGCGTTGGTTCCCGGCGCAGCCGGACGATTATCATGGTAGGTTGTACCGTCAGCCGGGAAGCAAGAAGGGGAAAACATGCATCTATCCAGGCATCAGACGGACGAGGGCGCGCGCTGGGCTCTGGACGGACAGTACCTGCCGCCCGATTTCACCCTTGAAGCGTTGCTCGGGATGCCCGCCGAACAGGTTCCCGGGTTCCTCGAAGGCCAGCCCGCTGGAGAAGCGGCCGAGGGCGAGCTACTGGCGCCTGTGGAATGGTCGCACGAGGTATGGGCGGCGGGGGTGACGTACCTGATCAGCCGCGAGGCCCGCATGTTCGAGTCCAGAGAGGCGGATATCTACGACAAGGTCTACGACGCCGTGCGCCCCGAGCTTTTCTTCAAATCTACGGGCTGGCGCGTGTCGGGTCACGACCAGCCGATACGGGTCCGCAAGGACAGCCACTGGAACGTGCCCGAGCCGGAGCTGGTGCTCGTCGTGAACAGCAGCATGGAGATCGTCGGCTACACGGCGGGCAACGACGTATCCTCCCGCGACATCGAGGGTGAGAACTCGCTGTACCTGCCGCAGGCCAAGATCTACGACGGTTGCTGCTCCCTGGGTCCCGGAATCGAAGTCGGCGGCCCGGACATCATGCGCGACCTGACCATCGAGATGAAAGTCGTGCGCGGCGGAGAGACCGTGTTCGAGGGGGGGATCAGCACCTCCGAGATGAAGCGCCCCTTCGAGGAGCTGGTGGAGTATCTGGGAAAGGAGCTTACGTTCCCGGCCGGGGCTTTTCTGATGACGGGGACGAGCCTTGTTCCTTCGGACGATTTCGACCTCAAATCGGGGGATCGGGTGGACATCTCGGTCGGCGGTATCACGCTCTCCAATCCCGTGGAGCAGTGACGGGTTCCCCGCGCTAGCGCCCGCATGTGAAGCAGGACGCGAAACTGGGTAAGGATTGTACGACCAATCGGATATGAAGGAGGAGCAGCGTGATCGAATCCCAGATACAGTCGAACAATTTCATCGGCGGCGAGTGGGTTCCCGCCGACTCCGGCGAGACCTCGGAGATCGTCAACCCTTCGAAACCCTCCGAGATACTCGGCACCACCGCTTCCTCCGGCGCGGGAGAGGTTTCGCGGGCTGTGGACGCGGCGGCTGCCGCTCTTCCCGAGTGGAAGGGCATGCTCCCTTCCGGGCGGGGCGCGATCATGATGAAGGTCGCGGATATCATAGAGGAGAAGACGGACGAGCTGGCGCGCCTGATGGCCCGCGAAACCGGTAAGCCTATGGGTGAGAGCCTGATGGAGGTCGCGCGGGCTGCGGCCATCTTCCGTTACTACGGCTCCGAAGGCTGGCGGCTGGAAGGCGCCAACCCGCCCTCGACGCGGCCGGGGATACAGATCAGCTCCGTCAGGGAGCCGCTCGGGGTGGTGGGCCTGATCACACCATGGAACTTCCCGCTCGCCATCCCCTCCTGGAAGATGGCACCGGCCCTGATCACCGGCAACACCATAGTGATGAAGCCTGCGTCCAACGCCGCCCTGAACGCCGCAGCCCTGATTGGCATCCTCTCCGAGGCCGGAATGCCCGATGGCGTCGTGAACATGGTGACTGGCTCGGGGAGCGCGGTAGGCGACCCGCTGGTGACGGATCCGCGCGTGAAGGCCATCTCGTTCACCGGCTCGACGGCGACGGGCCTCGGCATCCAGGAGCGGGCCGTCGGCAAGAAGGTGCAGTTGGAGATGGGCGGCAAGAACCCGTACGTGGTGATGGAGGACGCCGACCTCACCGACGCCGCACAGAAGATCGCCTTCAGCGCCTTCGGATACGCGGGCCAGAAATGTACCGCCACCAGCCGCGCCGTCGTTGTCGAGAGCGTCTACGACGAGTTCATCGAAGAGCTGAAGAAGGCCACCGGGGCGACCAAGTTCGGCGAGGTGTTCGACGACGACACAGCCGCGGGCCCCGTGGTGAACAAGAGCCAGTACGATGACATCCTGGCAGCCATCGAGACGGCCAGGCAGGACGGACGCGTGGTCGTGGACGGCGGCGCGACAGGTTCGGAGGAGGATGGTTACTTCATCTCCCCGGTCATCGTCGCCGACGTGGACAACGCTTCGGAGACGGCGCAGGAGGAGATCTTCGGCCCCGTCCTCGCCGTGATCAAAGCCCGAGACTTCGACCACGCCGTGGAGATCGCCAACGACACCCGCTACGGCCTGACCGCCGGACTGGCGACGCGCTCCCTGCGCTACACCCAGGAGTTCGCCGAGCGCTCCGAAGTCGGTATCGTCAACGTCAACACGCCGACCGCGGGCGTCGAGTTCCAGGTGCCTTTCGGGGGCGTCAAGGAATCCGGTGTCGGCCCCAAGGAGCAGGGGCAGGCCGGCCTTGACTTCTACTCCACCTGGAAGACCGTCGCCATCCGGGCGGTGTAAGGTCCCGGGAATCTCTCGGCCGCTGTCGGTCATGCCCGTCAGCGGCCGAGAATGTTCGTCGGACCTGGCCGGAGCCGTTTTGCGTTAGGTCCGCGGGCGGACTAACGGCCTATTTCGACGAGCCCGTGCCGGGCCGCGAACACGAGCGCTTGCAAGCGGGAATGGACTCCCAGCTTGGCGAGGATGCTGGCCACGTGGTTGCGTTCGGTCTTGGCGCTGATGTGAAGGCGGTGGGCGATCTCGTCCGCATCCAGCCCCTCGGCTATGGCCTGGAGTACTTCCCGTTCGCGGCCCGTGAGGCGTGAGATCGCCTGACGGGCCTGGTACTCCCTTTCCTTCCTGGCTCCGGCGAAGCGGAGTAGCTCGATGACCTCTTCCAGCGGCAGGAGCGTTTCACCCGCGCGCAGGCGCCTGATGGCATCCACGATCTCGTCCATGCTGGAAGACTTGTTCAGCACGCCCGCTGCCCCCGACTCGACGGCGCGGGCGATCTCGGCCCGGTCCTCGCTCGCGCTCAGAACGAGGGCCTGCGCCCCGGGGTTGGCGGCTCGCAGTTCCCTGATGAGATCTCCGCCATAACCGTCCGGGAGGCCGAGATCGAGGATTCCAACGTCTACCGCCTTATGCGCGAGTATCTCCCTCGCCTCGGCGAGCGAACCCGCCTGACCCGTGATCTCGACGCCGGACTCAGCTTCGAGGGCGAACGCCACACCTTGCCGAAAAGAGGCGTGGTCGTCCATCAGGAGGATGCGCACGCCTTCTTCGTTATGTGTCCCGGAGCGTTCTTCGCGAGCGCCGGTCTGCATCTCGAAGCGGACCCTGGCTCCCTTGCCCGGAGTGCTCGTAATCTTCAGCTCTCCGCCCAGCTTGCGGGCCCTCTCCCGCATTCCCGTGGTTCCGAGCCCGGTTGATGCTTTATCCGGGTCGAAGCCCTGGCCGTCGTCCGAAACATCCACCCAGAGCCGTGTGCCGGAAGATCCCGCGGAGACGGAGACCCGCCAGGCTCCCGCGTGACGCCTGGCGTTGGCCAGCGCCTCCTGCACGATGCGCACCAGCTCCTTGCCGGTGTGTTCCGGGAGTTCGGTCGAGAATTTCTCGTCTATGTCCAGTTCGATCTCGCATCCGGGGTTCATGCTCCGGTTCAGCTCGACGAGCGACTCCACGGATCTGACGAACGAGCTACCGCTCTCCTCCGTGGTCCTGAGGTCGTGCAGCGCGCTTCGCAGGCCGCCCACCGATCTCCTGAGCGCCGCAGCCGCCGCAGTCAATTCCTCGCTTCCGTCGCCCTTTCCTGATGGTGGCCGGGAGTTCTGCAACTCGTGCAGGGCGTATGAGAGATCCTGGAGAACAACGTCGTGCAGATCCCGGGCAATGCGGCTTCGTTCGGCCTCGCGGATCTCACGCAACGCCTCTTCCGCCTTCTTCAACTCGGTTATGTCCGAGGAGACGCCGATGACGCCGGCTACCTCGCCCCTGTGATCCCTGTATGGGGCTTTCGTTGTGAGGAACGTTCGCGTGAAGCCTTCGACCACGAGCGATTCCTCGATCTTGCGGGTCTCTCCCGAGGTCATGACGTGACGGTCGGTTTCCATGACGGAACGGGCCAGGTCTGGAGGCAGCAAATCAGCAGCGTCTCTGCCGACTATCTCCTCCACGGGCCTGCCGATGATCCGGGCCTCAGTCGAGTTGGCCATCAGGTATCGGCCCCAGGCATCCTTGAGGTAGATGGCGTCGCTTGAGCCTTCTATGACCGAGCGCAGCAGGCCATTGCTCTCGCGAAGCTCCTCTTCGGCTGTCTTGCGGTCGGTGATCTCATGACGGATCGCAACATACTGGTAGGGTTTGCCACCTTCGTTCAGGAACGGGACAATCGTGGTGTCCACCCAGTAGATCGAACCGTCCTTCGCGAGGTTCCTGAGTTCCCCGTGCCAGATTCGGCCCTGTGCGATGGTGCGCCACAGGTTCCTTATGTACTCCTTCGGATGGTATCTGGAGTTGATGATGCGGTGGTCCTGTCCGATCAACTCCTCTCTGGAGTACTTCGACACCTCGCAGAACTTGTCGTTGACGTAGGTGATACGGCCCTTCTGATCGGTGAATGCCACGATGGCCGACTCGTCGAGGGCGAACTTGAGGTCGGCCAGCTCTTTGAGCGAGGTCCGTAGCGCTTCCTCCGTCTCCCGCCTCGTGGTGATGTCGCGCGTCACGCCGAGGAGGCCGGTGATCTCTCCGCTCACGTCCCGGAGCGGTACGCTGTGGGTTTCGAGCCATCGCCTGACACCCTTGAGGCCCGTTATCTCGAACTCCAGCATCCCGGTCTCCCCGCGCAACACCCGCTCCACGAGCGACCTGTAGGCGGCCCGGTGCTCAGGGACGACGATGCCGTCAAGCTGTTTACCGAGCACCTGCTCCGGAGACTCGGCCTCTATCATGGACAGCCCAGCTGGGTTGATCTCTAGCAGCGAGCCATCTTTGCCCAGCACTTTCACGCACTCAGGTTCCGCATCGACGATAGTACGCAGCCGGCGCTCGCTCCACGCCAGGCTCTCTTCGGCGTGCTTGCGGCTGGTGATGTCGGTGCTGGTCTCCAGGACGCGTGAGGGGTGGCCACGCTCATCGCGCTCCAGAACCCAGTGGCTCGATGCGACCATGGTGGTGCTGTCGCGCCGGGTTTGCCAGAGTTCACCTTCCCAGTGGCCGTCGCGGAGGAGATCGGCCCGGATCTCCTCTAGAGGTTTCGGAAACCACGTTTCGAGCAATTCGTGCGGGTCCCTGCCGACGACTTCCTCGTGGGTCCAGCCGTAAAGCGCTTCAGCCGCCCGATTCCAGTAGGAGATCCTACCCTCCCAGCCGCGCACGATGACGGCGCCCTGCGTGAGATCTAGCAGCCTTCCCTGCTGCTCCAGCCGCTCCTCAGCGAGCTTGCGGCGCGTTTCGTCTCGGACAACGGCCAGCATGTGCAGAGGTACTCCATCTTCGCCCCGCGCTATATTCGTGCTTATCTCCGTCCACACCAACGCGCCGTCTTTCCGTACCAGGCGTACTTCCATGCTGGACGACGGTTCTGCGAGGAGGCGCTCCCTGTCGTCAGGGTGAACGATGTCCTTGAAGGTCATGCCGAGCAGCTCATCTTCCGGGTAGCCGATGACCTCACACATCTGCGGGCTGGCCCGCAGAAACCGGCCGCTGGCAACCTCCGCCTGAAACACCGCCACGCCAGGCAGCCCGAAAGCCGCGAGATACGCTTCGTGTTTACGCGTGGTCATGCGGCAGCCTCTCCGGCCCGGGCCATGGGGATCGTGCCCTCGATTCGGTTTGTCATAGTTTCGTGGGCTTGCAGAGGTTCAATACCGTCAGGTTCCGCTCCAGGTCTTTACACAACGCCGAACAGACCATGACCCTAGTGTGGGAAGGATAACATGGACGATTGGGGCGTAGGCAATTTTGCCCAGTTCATCGTGGGTCCTATCTACCGACGAAAGATGACCAGCGTTGCCCATGCCGGACCTGCTGACGCAGGGCATCATACGGTCTGTAGAGTCCTTCGGAGAAGGGAAGCGGACATGGAAGCCACTCTGGTGGTAGGGAATGAACAAGGGCTCGGCACTGGGGTCGCCGATAGCTTGACGGAGCTTCCCCTGGCCGTCGAGGCCCTGCTCGAAGCCCGCACGGCTGATGCCGTCTTCGTGGTGGACTCCCAGTACCGCATAGTCCATTGGGATGTTCGGGCCGAGATCCTGACCGGTATCCTCGCCGAGGAGGTCACCGGCAAGCCCTGTTACGAAACGATCTCCGGCAGGTGCGCGGATGGCAGCCCGTTCTGCTCCCGCGAGTGCCCGATCATGCGGCTCGCCCGGACCGGACAGCCCTTCCCAAGTTGCGACGTTCAGGTCTTCACCCGCTCCAGTGGCAGGCGGTGGGTCAACGTAAGCACCCTCACCGTAGACACCGACGCAGGACCTTATCTCGTGCACCTCGTCCGTGACGCCCAGGAGGCACACGAGGCATTGGAGATGGCGCGTGGTTTGATCCGACTCGCTTCCCAGCAGGGCGGTCCTGAGAAGAAGGCTCCGGATCCCAGGGACGTTCCCGTGCTCACGCCCAGGCAACTGGAGGTGCTCGAGTTGCTGGAGGAGGGGAAGTCTGTCCGGGAGATCGGGGGCGAACTCTACCTCGCCCAGGCGACGGTGCGCAACCACGTCCGCTCGCTGTTGCAGGCCCTCGGCGCGCACTCTCAGCTCGAAGCCCTGGCCAGGGCGCGTCAGATCGGGCTTCTTTCCAAGTAGCCAGTAAACATCCTGGGCCGCGTTCCAGGAGACAAGATGTTGGCAAGAGCCCTCGCATGCGGCCTTGGACGCGGGGGCGAAGGCGATCGGAGGAGATCCGTCCACCCCGATATGAATACGTTTCGATTAGGCCGGTCCAGATTGGAGGGTACATGACCGACAGCAGAGTGACGCGGATCGCGCTCGTCGTGTTGGAAACGTTGATGGGGTTGGCTGCGGTGGTAAGCGGACCGGCCCTCATCGCCACAAACGGTCTCGGGATGCCGGCCGGGTGGATGGAGAGCTCTCCGTTCGGAAGCTACATGGTGCCTGGGCTGGTGCTGCTTGCGGTCGGCATGTTCAACCTGTGGGGAGCGGTGGCCGTGCTTCGCCACCATAGATCGGATGCGATAATTTCCATGGCTGCGGGCCTGATGTGGATGGGGTGGTTCGTGGTACAGGTTGCCATCGTAGGCTTCGTAAGCTGGCAGCAGCCGTTCTATTTCGTAATCGGCCTCCTGATACTCGGCCTATCGGCGCTGCCGCTGATCGGCAGGTTCCGGGCGGGAATGCATCTGATTGGGAGGAGCTAAGGCGTTGGGCCGGGGAGATTATAGACGCATCGTGGGCTGGGAGTTTCCATCCTCAAGGCGGGTTCGAAGGTGAGGCAACATGGCGAAAATCAGGCCCGTGAATAATATGGTGGCGACTAACGGCGCCAAACGCCTCACGGTCTGGATGTGGCTAACCATGCCCATAGCAGTCCTGATAGCCGTCGCTGCGGGCAGCGAGTTACTCGTCGAAGGGCTGTTCCGCGAGGATACGACCTACCTCGTCGTCCAGGCGATGGGTCAGGATGTCGTCACGCTTGCGGTTGCGCTTCCGGCTCTCGTGGCCGGCACGTTCCTGGCGGCGCGTGGGTCCGAGCGGGCACGGATGGTCTGGCTGGGCGTTCTAGCCTACCTCGTGTACACGTATGTGATCTACGCTTTCCAGGTGCGCTTCAATTCGCTGTTTCTCGTCTACGTGGCCCTGCTCGGATGTTCGCTCTACGCCCTGATCGGGGGTCTCGTTACTACGAAGCCCGAGCTAGTAAAGAGTCACTTCACCAGACGGACACCCATCGGCCCGGCGAGCATCTTCCTTGCAGCGGTGGCCGTGTTGTTCTACCTGGCGTGGCTCGGCGAAACAGTGCCTGCCGCGCTCTCAGGCGATATTCCACAGAGCGTACTCCTCAACGGAACCCCGACAGGTGCAGTCCACGTTCTGGATATGGCGTGGATACTTCCTGCCATGCTGATGACTTCTCTCTGGTTGCGGCGGGGCATGGCGCTTGGCTACCTGCTAGCGGGCGTACTTCTCACTTTCCTGACGCTTCTGGCGGCGGCCATAGTGGCGATGATGGTTGCGATGTGGCTGTATGGGCAACCAGTGGCTCTCGGGATGGCGGTGGTCTTCGGAGCCGTGTCGGCGGCCAGCCTGGGAATGCTGATCCGGTACCTGGACAGCCTGGAGAAGGGCAATTCAGGACGTGATTCTGCCCCGAAATCCAGGTCGATTGGATAGCTCACAAGCTCGTCCCGGTAGGCTACCGTCTGCCGAGAACCACGGGAAGCGCCGAGCGGAAGACGACCGCTAGCTGCCGGAGCGGAAGGTCTTCGTCTATGAACTGTAGCGATCCGGCGAGCGGTATGAGGCCCATGACGCGGTATAGCAGCTTCAGCGTAAGCCGGGCGTCGCGCGTGGCTAATTGCAGGAACCCCTCGTCGAGAAATCGCCAGCGCCAGGCGCCCTGCCGGCTTTGCGGAAGAGGCCGGTTCTCGCGCCACAGGCGGGCCAGCTGTCTGCCCTCGTCTGCAATGCGGACTATGCCGTATCCGGCGCTTGGCTTGACAAGGCCACGTTTGGCGCCAAGCAGTACGTGTCCGGGGCCGGTAGTCTCCGTTGGCGCGAAGCCGAGCGGTATGGAGCCGTGTTCCGTGTGGGTGACGGTGAAACCGACGCCCCGATGGCGCCTGCGAAGGTGGCGAAGTAGTGGCGCCGCGTCCGTTTCCCTGGCTCCCGCGCTGAAAGAAGCAGATTCCACGAGCGCCTCGTTTCGGCCCAACGGGAGAATGTAGGCAAACGACTCTTCGTCTATCGGATCGAACAATATGGCGATCTCCGGGTCGAAGGTTTCGCGATCAGCGTGAACTCGGATGCCGGTTCCGTTCAGCACGGCGCTGGGCCGGCTCCTTGCGGGGAAAGCGGGTGGGAGGCCGGGAGCGCTATCGAACACCCGGCGTGTCCGTACCGCCCCGTCCGCTGTGGAGACCTCGTACAGATCGTCGTCCAGACACCTGATCCCATGCGCATCGGTACATATCCATTCTATGGGACTAGGTTCGAGCAGTTCAGACATGTGGGTCAGCACGTCCGAGGAGCGCACCAGTCTCAGGGTGTAGGGTGCGATGGGCTCGGGACGCCTGTCCATCGACCTCGCCATGTCCCAGGAACCGATGACGAATTGGTCGTAAGGAGTCTGGCCTGTGCTCCAGTAACTCCAGTGAACCGTGGGACGCTCCGGGGGCAGGCTCGGGTCTATGATCGCGATACTGCCGGGAAGGGCGTGGCGCATCTCGGTCAGGAGAAGCAACGCCGCGAGGCCACCCCCGACGAATACAACGTCGTAAGTCCGGGCACCCATCCGTGCATTTTACGCCTGCTCCAGCGTGGTGGTTGATCCATCTACACCAAAGAATTGACAAGGATTGCTCACGTCCAGCCGCTCGAAGGCGGATAGCCTGATCCGTAAGGTGTAACCTTACGGAGGCGCGAACGATGGAGGCGATCTCGAACAGCACCGTGATACCGGGCTGGCGTGGTCGGAGGGTAGAAGGGAGATGCCGGTGAGCTCGTCAACGTCCATCATCCTTGTGGCGACTGACGGGTCTCCGCAATCCGCCATTGCTGGAAGGACCGCAACCGATCTGGCCGTGAGGCTTGGCGCGGAACTACACGTGATCCAAGTCGGAGAAGTGCCGGTGATCTACCACCCCGAGATGCGTGGATACCCCTCTATGTACGAGGCGAGCGAACAGAAGACCCAGGAATTCCTGGACGAGGAGGTGCAACGCCTGACGTCTGAGGGCGCGAGGATCGCCAGGTCTCATCTCAGGATGGGCCGCGCCGACGTGGAGATCGTCGAGCTGGCCGAAGAGATCGGCGCGGACATGATCGTGGTCGGCAACCGTGGCTTTGGCGGGATCAGACGGGCCCTGATCGGCAGTGTCTCCGATTCGGTGGTCCGTCACGCTCACTGTCCGGTCCTCGTCGTGCGGGGCGGTAACTAGGGCCATGAAAATATGGCCCGCTGACAATAGATCGAACCGGGAGGAGCGGTGGCCGATATATAGCACCGCAGCCGGATATCCGATCCCCGTCCACGACCGGATGGCCGGAGTTTGAAGAGATCGAAGGCAAGCCTTTCCAGGCATGTTCCGTCATTGCGAGGATATCTGGGCGCCGCGGTCGGTATCGGGCTGCTGGCCGCTGCCGCGACCATCATCCAGATGGTGTTGCTGGCCGGGATCGTGGTCCGCGTGTTTCAGGAAGATGCCGGTGCCGGCGGTGTCCGGACGCAAATCGCACTGCTCGTATGCATGGCAATCGTGCGGGCAGGACTGATCTGGGCCAGGGAAGCGGTCGCCGGACGCGGCGCTGTGCGGGTGAAGAGCGGGATTCGGAGGAAGCTGTACGCCCATATCCTGCGCCTGGGACCGGCTTTCGCCAAGGGCGAACGAACGGGTGAACTGACCACCACGGCTACGGACGGGGTTGAGCGGCTGGAGCCCTACTTCGCCCGCTACATGCCACAAGTGATCCTGAGCGTGCTTATCCCCGTGATGGTTGCGGCGTATATCGTGTCGCGCGACTTCACCAGCGCCATACTGTTGCTCGCGACGGCCCCCGTGATTCCTGTGATGATGATCCTCGTCGGAGGCTACACGGAGGACCATACCAGGCGACAGTGGACGGCCCTCACCCGGCTCGGGGCGCACTTCCTCGACGCCTTGCAGGGACTCCCCACGCTCAAGGCTTTCGGACGGGCGGAGGATGAGACGGAGCGGCTCGCCAGGACGGGGGAGGAGTTCCGCGAGCGAACGATGAAGGTCCTGGGTTTCGCGTTTCTATCCGGGCTGGTGCTCGAGTTCATGACCTCGGCGGCGATAGCCCTCCTCGCCGTGGTGCTGGGGGTACGCCTGATCAATGACGCCATCACCTTCGAGCAGGCGTTCCTCGTGTTGCTGCTCGCCCCCGAGTTCTACCGTCCTCTGCGCGAACTCGGCGTCCACCGCCACGCTGGTATGGAGGGCAAGGCCGCCGCCGAACGCATCGCGGAGATACTTGAGACCCTACTCCCTGAAACCGGCGGAACACCCGGATACGGTTTGCCTTCCGGTGGCCTGACGGTCGAGCTATCGGACGTTGGGTTTACCCATCCTGACGCCGGACGACGTGCCCTCGATGGCGTGAGCATGACGCTTCCGGCAGCGACCATCACGGCGCTCGTGGGGCGCAGCGGCTCGGGGAAGAGCACGCTGGTCGACCTGCTGCTCCGCTTCCTCGAGCCCGATTCCGGATCCATCAGGGCAAACGGTATTCCGATAGCGGAGCTTTCGGCAGAGGGCTGGCGGGAGCACGTGGCGCTGGTTCCCCAGAGGCCACACCTGTTCCACGGCACGGTACTGGAGAACATACGCGTAGCCAGGCCCGATGCGGACCGGAAGGAGATCGAGCACGCCGCTGGACTCGCCGGCGCAGCCGGGTTTATCCAGGCGCTGCCACACGGTTACGAAACCGGGATCGGGGAGCGGGGGGCGCGGGTCTCTGGAGGAGAGGCGCAGCGTATAGCCATCGCCCGGGCCTTTCTGAAGGACGCACCGCTCCTCTTCCTGGACGAGCCCACATCGAGCCTCGATCCGGAGAGCGAGCGCCTTATCCGGGAAGCGATGGAGCGGCTCACACGGGATCGCACCACGCTCATCGTCGCCCACCGCCTGAACACCGTCCGGGGCGCGGATTGCATCCACGTCCTCGATGGCGGCCGCGTCGTCGAGAGCGGAACCCACGCGGGGCTGATCTCGAACGGCGGCGCATATTCGAAGCTCGTCGGTGCCTTCGAGGAGGTTCCGGTGTGAGGGTGTTCTTGCGGCTGCTCGGGTTTCTCTGGCCGTACAAATGGCGGGTGGCGCTAGCGATTCTGCTGGGCGTGGCGACGGTGGCGAGCAACGTCGGGTTGCTCGCGGTATCGGCGTACGTGATCTCCGCGGCGGCTGTGGTGCCATACCTGTTCATGATCTCGGTCCCGGTCTACCTGGTCCGCCTCTTCAGCGTCTCCCGAGCGGGTTCGCGGTACGCGGAGCGGCTCCTCTCCCACAACGTGACCTTCCGGCTCCTGGCTCGGCTCAGGACGTGGTTCTATGCCCGCCTGGAACCTCTCGCCCCGGCCCGCCTCGCGCGCTACCGCAGCGGCGACCTTCTATCCCGCGTCGTGAAGGACGTGGAGGAACTGGAGAACGTGTACCTGCGTTCGTTCTCCCCGGTGGCGGTTGCGCTCTCGATCTCGATGCTGGCAGCGTTCTTTCTCTACCGGTTCAAGCCGCTGTTGGCCGCCACGACCCTCGCATTTCTCGTGACCACGGGTGTCGGGGTTCCGTTGCTCGCGGGATACATGTCGGCTGGGCTCGGACAGAAGCAACTGGCGCTGCGGGCAGAGCTGAGCGCCCGGATCGTGGACGGAGTTCAGGGCGTACACGATGTCCTGGTGTTCGGCCGCGAAGGACACGAGTGCCGTGGGGTGGCCGAACTCCAGGAGAAGCTCGACCGGACGCAACGGCGGATGGCGTTCGTCGCCGGGCTCCAGGGTTCCCTGACGGACCTGATGATGAACCTCGCGCTCGCCGCGACGCTTCTATTCGCCGTACCTTCTGTCTACTCCGGTGAGATCCAGGGTTTGTACCTCGCCGTTCTGGCGCTGGTGGTGCTGGGCAGCTTCGAGGCCATAGCCCCGCTCGGCGGCGCCTTCCAGACGCTGGGACGCTCGCTTGCGGCCGGAGGGCGGCTCTTCGAGATCGTGGACACAGAGCCACAGGTCGTGGACCCGCCACATCCCGTGCCGCCGCCTGCACACACCGCCGTCGAGTTCGATGATGTGAGTTTCCGGTACGAAGAGGGAGAACCGCTGGATCTCACGGAAGTTACGTTCTCCATCAAGTCGGGCAGCCGGGTCGCTGTCGTCGGGCCGAGCGGGTCGGGCAAGAGCACCCTGATCAAGCTGCTCCTGCGTTTCTGGGACCCCGAGACGGGCGAGGTTCGGCTCGGGGGCCGAGACGCCCGCGAATACGCCCAGACAGACCTTCGCGAGCAGATTGCCCTAGTGTCCCAGGATACCCACGTCTTCGGTGGCACCCTGCGAGAAAACCTGCTGCTCGCCAAGCCCGGCGTCACTGACGAGGAGATCCAACAGGCTCTGGAAGCGGCGCAGCTCGCGGGGCTCGTCGAAAGCCTGCCCGGTGGTCTCGAAGGCTACGTAGGGGAGCACGGGCTTCGTATCAGCGGGGGAGAGCGGCAACGGCTCGCCGTGGCGCGGGCGCTGCTCCGAGACTCACCGCTCCTCGTCCTCGACGAGCCGACGGCCAACCTGGACACCATCACGGAACGTCACATGATGGCGGCGGTGCGCGGCACGATGAAAGGGAGGACCACACTCATGGTCACCCACCGGCTCGTCGGGCTGGGGGAGTTCGATGAGATCATGGTTCTGGACGCGGGCCGGATCGTGGAGCGCGGGACCCACGTGGAGCTGGCCCGGTCGGGCGGTCTGTACGCGCGAATGCTCGACGTACAACGCGGGATGCTCGGCACGGCATGAGGCGAATATGGCACACGTTGATCCCGCAACTGAGCAACTTTGATCATGCGTCCGAACTATCGGGGCCGTAGCCTGATCCAGACCATCCAGCGGAGGAGATCGCCTTGGAAGACGCGCTACTAGTATCACGGCTGCAGTTCGCCTTCACCATAACGTACCATTACCTGTTCCCGATGCTCACTATGGGGCTCGCGCTGCTCATATTCGTGCTCAAGAGCATCTACATGAGGAACGGCAACGAACTGTACAACGAATCCGCGCGGTTCTGGGGCAAGATCTTCGCCGTCACCTTCGTGATGGGCGTGGTGACCGGCATCCCGATGGAGTTCCAGTTCGGGACCAACTGGGCGGCTTTCTCCCGCTTCACCGGTGACATCATAGCCCAGACTCTCGCGATGGAGGGCGCGTTCGCTTTCTTCCTGGAGTCCGCCTTCGTCGGGCTGTTCCTGTGGGGCGAGCGCCGCTTCGGGCAACGCCTCCACTGGTTCTCATCGCTGATGGTCTTCCTCGGTACCTGGGCCTCGGGCTACTTCATCATCACCACCAACTCCTGGGTCCAGAATCCGGTGGGCTACAAGGTGCTGGAGAACGGCAGCATCGAGCTGAACAACTACTGGGCCGTTCTCCTGAACCCCTGGATGTTCGCCCAGTACGCACACAACATGGGCGGCGCGGTGGTGTGTGGAGCTTTCACGATGGCGGGTCTCGGGGCCTACTACCTGCTCGCCCGCCAACACGAGGAGCACGGGCGGATCTTCGTGAAGGTCGGCGTGATCGCCGGCGTGATAGCGAGCGCGTGGATGCTCTTCCCCAGCGGCCACTTCTCCAGCGAGCAGGTCGCCGACAATCAGCCGGTGGCCCTCGCCGCCATGGAGGGGCAGTTCGAAACCGAGAGCCCGGCCGGCATCGTCCTCGTCGGACAGCCGGCCGTGGAGAACGGGCGCATAGACAACCCTATCGTCGTCCCGCGCGCCCTCAGCTACCTGATCTACCAGAACTGGAACGCCGAGGTGAGCGGTCTCGACGCCTTCCCGCGCGAGAACTGGCCGGACAACATCCCGCTCCTCTACTACAGCTACCACGTCATGGTGGGTTTGGGGACCATCTTCATAGCCATCCTGGTCGTGGCGGCATTCCTGCTGTGGCGGCGTAGGCTCTACGAGTCGCGCTGGATGCTCTGGATACTCATGCTGGCGATACCCTTCCCGTTTATCGCGAACACCGCCGGATGGTTGACGGCCGAGCTCGGGCGCCAGCCCTGGCTCGCCTACGGGCTCTTCCGAACCTCGGAAGGCGTATCGCCGTTGATCTCCTCGGGCAGCGTGCTCTTCACGCTAATAGGGTTCGCAGGGATGTACCTGATCATGGGCATCCTCTATACCATGCTCATGGTGCGCGAGGTGGCGCACGGTCCCGAGGTCGAAGAGGAAACCCTTGAGGCCGGAGGCCAGACGGCCTGATGAGAGTGTAGAGGAGGAGCAAGAAGTGGAGACGGTCTGGTTTATCTGCGTAGCGTTGATGATCACCATGTACGTCCTTCTGGACGGTTTCGATCTCGGAGCCGGAACCGTACACCTGTTCGCCGCCAGAGACGACCGGGAGCGCCG
>Ga0081539_10004199_pt1 | contig 16266 bp, 14 predicted proteins | sample TabmetS4T2R2_FD_71023 | JGI IMG/M metagenome (GOLD analysis project Ga0081539, IMG submission 71023) | Tabebuia heterophylla rhizosphere microbial communities from the University of Puerto Rico - S4T2R2 | ecosystem: Host-associated > Plants > Roots > Rhizosphere ...
TTCTTCGCGCTGCCCGCCGGCGCGCTCGCCCACCGCGACCAGACGCCGCGCTGGACCCCGGTGCCGACGGGCTCGGCGCAGCAGTACCGCGGGCTGGGCGCCGTCTCCTCGCGCGAGGCGTGGGTCGGCGGCAGCCAGGGCGAGGTCCGGCGGACCACCGACGGCGGCCGCACGTGGCAGGACGTCTCGCCGCCGGACAGCAAGGGGCTCCAGTTCCGCGACGTCGAACCGCTCGGCAAGGACGGCGCGAGCGTGCTGGCGATCGGCCCGGGCGAGGCTTCGCGCATCTACACGACCTACGACGCCGGCCGGCACTGGCGGCTCGCGTTCGTCAACGACGACCCCCGCGCGTTCTACGACTGCATGGACTTCTTCGACGGCGGCAAGCGCGGCCTGGCGCTGAGCGACCCGGTCGACGGGAGGTTCCGCATCCTCGCCACCGAGGACAGGGGCTTCAGCTGGCACGTGCTCCCGAACACCGGCATGCCGCCCGCCGAGGGCGAGGAGTTCGCGTTCGCCGCCAGCGGCACGTGCCTCGTGGCGCGCGGCGGCCGCGACGCCTGGTTCGGCACCGGCGGCGATGCCTCCCGCGTGTTCCACTCGACGGACCGTGGGTTCACGTGGACGGCGACCGACGCGCCGATCCCGCCTTCGGACTCCGGGGCCGGCGGCGTCTTCTCGCTCGCGTTCCGCAACACGCACGACGGCGTGATGGTCGGCGGCGACCTTCTCAACCCGACTAACGGCCACCGCATGTCGGCCTTCACGCGCGACGGTCGGACGTGGCTCCAGGGCGGCGACCTGTCCGGCTACCGCTCGGGGGTCGACTGGGTCTCGGGCTCCAACTCGACGCTGATCGCCGTCGGCCCGACGGGCTCGGACGTCACGTTCGACGGCGCCCGCTCGTGGCGGCCGTTCGACACCGCGGACTACGACGCCGTCGACTGCGTGCCGCGCACCTGCTGGGCCAGCGGCCCGGCGGGCGCGGTGGCGCGCTACGACCGCTGAGCTAGGACCGCGTCCACATGACGTGGAGCTCGGGCGGCTTGCGGAACACGAGGCCGCGCGGTGCGGCGGGCCGGGCCGGGTCGAGCCGGAGCGCCGGCAGGCGCTCGAGCAGCCGCGCGACCGCGCTGTGGGCCTCCAGGCGCGCGAGGTGCATTCCGATGCACACGTGCGGGCCGTGCGCGAAGGCGACGTGCAGGCGCGCGTCGGCGCGCCGGACGTCGAAGCGGTCGGGGTCCGGGAACGTCGCCGGGTCGCGGTTGGCGGCGGTGATCGAGATGCGCACGAGGTCGCCGCGCCGGATCGCGGCGCCGGCCAGCTCCACGTCGGCGGTCGCGTAGCGGTCGATGACCGCCGCGGCCGGCTCGAGCCGCAACGACTCCTCGATCGCGTTGGGGAGCAGCGACGGCTCCGCGCGCACGAGCGCGAGCTGGTCCGGGTGCGACAGCAGATGCAGAACCGCGTTGGCGATCATGCCCTCGGTCGTCTCGATCCCGCCGAAGAGCATCACCGCGGCGTTGGACACGACGCGCTCGCGCTCGAGCCCGCCGGCGGCGGCGCTCGCCGCGGCAGCGAGCAGCGAGGTGTCGGGATCGGCGTCGAGGGCCGGTCCGAGCGCGGCCGCCAGCGCCGCGTAGGCCTCGCGCCCCGACGCCGGGAGCGGTCGGCCCGCGGTGATCTCGGTCACCGCCGCCACGATCCGGTCGTACCAGCCCAGCACCGCGTCCGTGTCGGCGTCGTCGAAGCCGAGCGCGTGCGTGACCGTCGCGGTCGCGAGCGGGCCGGCCACGCTGCGCCGCAGCTCCGCCTCGCCCGCCGGCGCGATCGCGTCGATGAGCCGGTCGGTCTCCCGCGCCACCGCCTCCGTGAAGCGCGCGCGCACGGGCGCGAGCCGGAACGGGCCCGCGAACGGGTCGCGATGGCGGCGGTGCTCGGGGCCGTCGAGCGTGAGCATGCTCGGCCCGACGACGCGGCCGGTCGAGAAGCGCGGGTCGTCGACCGTGAACGTCTCGGGAGCGCGCATGACGTGCAGCGCGAGGTCGCGGCGGGTCACGAGCCACCCGTCGAGCACGCCGACCCACGACACGGGCTCGGCTTCGCGAAGACGGGCGAGCAGCGCGTACGGCTCGCGGTCGAGCTCCTCCAGCGTCACGGTCATCGCGTCCGAGCCTAGTCCCGTTCAAGAAAGGCATGCCGCCGGTCGATTCCCAGGCCTAGGGCCATGACCATCATCGAGTCAGAGCACACGGGGACGGTCGTCGTCGCCCGCCAGCCGATCTTCGACGCGGGCTGGGACGTGATCGCCTACGAGCTGCTGTACCGGCCGGTGGTCGAGGGCGCCGGCCCCGTCGCGCCCGAGGCGATGACCGCCGGCGTGCTGGCCACGGCCTTCTCCGATCTCGGGCTCGACCTGCTCGTCGGCGACCGCACCGCGCACGTCAACGTCACGCGCGACTTCCTCCTCGGCGTCCGCCCGCTTCCGCTCGAGCCGCACCGCACGGTCATCGAGCTCGTGGAGGACCAGGTCGTCGACGCGGCGCTGATCGACGTGCTGTCCGAGGCCGTCGACGCCGGCTTCACGCTCGCGCTCGACGACTTCGTCTACGCCCCGAAGATGGAGCGCGTGCTCGACCTCGCGTCGATCGTCAAGCTCGACGTCCGCGCGCTCAGCCCCGCGCAGCTCGAGGCCGAGGTCCGCAAGCTCGCGCCGCGCAACCTGACGCTGATCGCCGAGAAGATCGAGAGCGCCGAGGAGTACGAGCTCTGCCGCGAGATGGAGTTCGACGCCTACCAGGGGTACTTCTTCGCCCTCCCGGAGCTGAGCCAGACCACGGCGACGCCCACGCACGAGCTCGGCTCGCTCGTGGCCCTCGCGGGCACCGACGCCGAGACGACGCTCGAGGAGCTCGAGGCGATCGTCCGGCGGGACGCCGGCCTCAGCCACAAGCTACTGCGCTACGCCAACTCGGCCTACGTCGCCCCCCTGCGGCCGATCGCGTCGCTGCGCCACGCGCTGACCATGATCGGCGCCACCGCGATCCGCCGCTGGGGTCTCCTGCTCGCGCTGTCCGGCCTGCGCGACGCCCCTCACCACCTGCTCAACGCCGCGATGGTCCGCGGCCGCATGAGCGAGCTCGTCGCCCCCGCGATGGGCGCCGCGCCCGACCGCGCGTTCACGGCCGGCCTGTTCTCGCTCCTCGACGCGATGACCGGCCGCCAGATGGACGAGCTCGTCGCCGAGCTGCCGTTCGACGACCGCCTCTCCGACGCGCTCGTGCGTCGCAGCGGCCCCGAGGGCGAGGTCCTGCGCGCCACGCTGGCCTACGAGCGCGGCGACTTCGACGCCGCCGCGGTCCACGCCCGCCCGCAGCTGCTGGCGGACGCGTACCACCAGGCGATCGCCTGGAGCGATCAGCTCACGCCTGCCGCGGCGCTCTGAACCACGGTCCGCCGCCGCGCGACCGCGACCACCGTGCCGGCGAAGGCGAACGCGCCGGCCACGAGGAACGCCGTGCGCCAGCTCGCCTGCTCGACCAACGTGCCGGCGAGCGCGGAGCCGACGGCGATCCCGCCGACGAACGCGGTCACCGGCCACGTGTAGGCCTCGGTCCGCGCGCCTTCCGGCGCGACCCAGCCGATCAGCTCGTTGCGGGTAGCGAGCAGCGGCGCGACGAACAACCCGGCCGGGATCACGAGCAGCGCCATCGCGGGCACCGACGGTGCGGCGGCCATCGGCAGCAGGCTGACCGGCAGCGCCGCGGTCACCGCCAGGTGCACCCGGTTGAGCGGCGGCCGGTGGTGCAGCGACCCGTAGACGAGCCCGCCGCAGGCGCTGCCGACCGACCACAGCGCGAGCAGCAGGCCGGCCGCCCAGGTCGAGTCCATGGCGCGGCTGAACGCGGGGAGCGTGACCTCGCAGATGCCGATCCCGACGCCGGCGGGCAGCGACGTCAGCACGAGCGTGCGCACGCCGGGGGAGCCGAGCGCGCCGAGCAGCCCCGCGCGCGGGCGGTCGCGCGCCGGCCGCATCTCCCGCGACGGCGGGAGCGCGGTGAACGCGACCGTGCCGGCCACCACGCTCGCCGCGGACACCACGAGCGCCGCCGGCGGCGAGAGCGCGGCGGCGATCGCCGCGGTCAGCAGGGGCCCGAGCACGAAGATCAGCTCGATGAGCACGGAGTCCAGGGCGTAGGCGGCCGGGATCAGCTCCTGGCGCTCGGCGAGCAGCGCCGGCCACATCGAGCGCAGGATCGACGACGTCGGCGGGATCGCGAAGCCGGCGAGGACGCCGCAGAGCACGAGCACGATCACCGGCGCGCCCGCCGCGGCCGTGCCGACGATCGCGCCCAGCGCCGCGGCGTGCAGGAGCCCCAACGGCACGAGCACGCGCCGCTGGCCGAAGGCGTCCACGAGCCGCCCCTGGATCGGCGCACCGATCCCGCTGCCGGCCGCCAACGCACCGGCCACGGCACCGGCGACGGCGAACGACCCGCGCTCGGCGCGCAGGTAGAGCACGATCGCCAGCGCGTTGATGCCGATCGGGAACCGGGCCAGCAGCGTCGCCCCGATCAGCGGCGTCACGTACGGCACGCGCAGAACCGCGGCGTAGCGCCTCATAGGGCCTCGGCGAGCGCGCGCGCCCGCCGGAGCACGGCCTCCATCATCGGCGCGGTCAGCTTGCCGGTGAACGTGTTCTGCTGGCTCGGGTGAAAGCAGCCGAGCAGCGTGTAGCGGCCGGCCGGCGCCTCGGCGCCGTGGCCGAACCGCGGTCGCGGCCGCGGCGCGGCGACGTCCCAGGCGAACTTGCCGAGGCAGACGATCACGCGCGCGCGCTCGAGCAGCGCGAGCTCGCCGTCGAGCCACGGGCGGCAGGCGTCGCGCTCGGCCGGGAGCGGCTTGTTGGCCGGCGGCGCGCACTTGACGGCGGCGGTGATGAAGCAGTCCGTGAGCCGCAGCCCGTCCTCGCGGTCGGTGGCGGTCGACTGGTTGGCGAACCCGGTCGCGTGCAGCGCGGCGAACAGGAAGTCGCCGGAGCGGTCGCCCGTGAACACCCGGCCCGTGCGGTTGCCGCCGTGGGCCGCGGGCGCGAGCCCGAGCAGCAGCACGCGCGCGTCCGGGTCGCCGAAGCCCGGGACCGGCCGGCCCCAGTAGTCCCAGTCGCGGAACGCCGCCCGCTTCTCGCGCGCGACCTGCTCGCGCCAGGCCACGAGCCGGGGGCAGCGGCGGCAGTCGACGACCTTGCGCTGTAGTGGACCCATCCGCAAATTCGACGGGTTCTGGCGGGCCCCGCCCGCCTCTGCCGGCACTCGGCATCCGGTCACGTGCCACCAGCACGCTCGCGGATGCCGTCCACCGGCAGAGACGGCCGGGCCTCCGCCAGGCGACCCGCCGAATTTGCGGATGGATCCCCTCGCGCCTCCAGCGCGCTCACGGCCGCTCGCCGGCGGCGAGCAGGCCGAGGATCAGGCGCTCGACGATCGGCTCGAGCTCGCGGATGTCGCCCGGCACGCCGGTGCGGATCTGCCGCGACGCGAGTTCGACGACGGCGCCGGTGATCGCGTAGGCGTCGAGCGGCGACGCCAGCCGCGGCGAGCGGCCCTGCGCGGCGTCCTCGCGGTTGAGCTCCTCGATGTACTGCGCGACGGCGTCGAGCGCGCGGTCGCGGCGCTCCATCGCGCGCGGCCCGGCGCCGACGATCTCCACGAGCAGCGTCTGCGACTCGTCCGGGAACTGCGCGAGCGTGCCGAGGAAGGCCTCCAGCGTCGTTCGCACGCGCGTGCGCGGGTCGGCGTCGGCGTGTGCGGCCACCGCCTCGCGCATGTTGTGCAGCAGGAGGCCCGTCGCTGCGTCGAACAGCGCGACGATGCAGTCCTCCTTGTTGGCGAAGTGCTCGTAGAACGTCGCCTTCGACATGCCGGCCTCGCGGGCGATCGCCTCGGCCGAGGCGTCGGCGTAGCCGCTGCGGGCGAACACCGTCGCCGCGGCGGCGAAGAGCCGCTCGCGCTGGCGATCCTGCCGTACCTCCAGCGGAGGCGCGTGGCGCCCCCGGGGTATGGTCGAGCGCTCCTGCACGCTCCGATGGTAACCCGCGACTAGGATCAATCGGGCCAATGAGATTCGCCGTCCCCCTCCTGCTCGCCCTCCTGATCGCCGGCTGCACGTCGCAGGGCGCGACCTCCTCGGCGGACAAGTTCGCCAACGCCGACGAGCGGGCCGTCGCCCAGAAGGTCGAGGACCTCGAGACCGCCGGCAAGCGCAACAAGCCCGACGACATCTGCTCGAACATCCTCGCCAAGCAGCTCGTCGACCAGCTCAACGCGGCCGGCACCGACTGCCCGACCGAGATGAAGAAGGCGATCGAGGACGCCAGCGACTTCGACCTCGAGGTCGTCAAGGTGACCATCAGCGGCACGACGGCGACGGCCCAGGTCAAGCGCGGCAAGGACGGCCCCACCGGGCCGATGACGTTCTCGCAGGAGAACGGCGACTGGCGCGCGACCTCGCTGAGCGGCGGCTAGCTGACAGCTAGCCGAGCGCGCGCCCGTACTGGCGCTCGTAGTACGCGCGGTAGTCGCCGGACCGGATCGGCTCCCACCACGCGGTGTTCTCGCGGTACCAGTCGACGGTCCGCTCGAGCCCTTCGCCGAAGCGGACCTGCGCCTCCCAGCCGAGCGCGCGGGCCTTCTCGGAGCCGAGCGAGTAGCGGCGGTCGTGGCCGGGCCGGTCGGTGACGTACTCGATCAGCGACTCGTCGGCGCCCGTGTACTCGATGATCTTCTTGACGACCTCGAGGTTCGGCGCCTCGTCGGGGCCGCCGACGTTGTAGACCTCGCCCGGGACGCCGCGCTCGAGCACGGTGCCGATGCCGCGCCCGAAGTCCTCGACGTAGATCCAGTTGCGCACCTGCATCCCGTCGCCGTAGACCGGCAGCCGGTCGCCGTGGAGCGCATTGAGCACCATGAGCGGGATCAGCTTCTCGGGGTACTGGTACGGCCCGTAGTTGTTCGACCCGCGGCAGATCAGCGCCTCGAGCCCGTACGTGTGCGTGTAGGAGGCGACGAGCAGGTCGGCGCCGGCCTTCGTCGCCGAGTACGGCGAGGACGGCCGCAGCGGCGAGTCCTCGGTGAACGAGCCCGACTCGATCGAGCCGTAGACCTCGTCGGTGGAGACCTGCACGTAGCGCAGCGAGCGCTCGCGCGCGGCCTCGAGCAGCGTGTAGGTGCCGAGCGCGTGGGTGGTGACGAACGCGTCCGGCTCGGCGATCGAGCGGTCCACGTGCGTCTCGGCGGCGAAGTTGACGATCGCGTCGCAGCCCTCGAGCGCCTCGGCGACGGCCGCCGGGTCCTCGATCCCGCCGACCACCAGGCGCACGTCGAGGCCCTCGAGGTTCTCGCGCCGGCCCGCGTACGTGAGCTTGTCCAGCACGGTGATCTCGTCACCGCCGGCGAGCCGCAGGCGGACGAAGTTGGAGCCGATGAAGCCGGCGCCGCCACACACGAGCAGCCTCACGTGGCCACCTCCATCCGGGTCAGATGCGCGCGGAGTCCCTCGCGCCAGTGGGGCAGGACGGGCGCGTCGGCGCGCGTGCTGCGGAGGACGGAGAACGCCGGGCGGGGAGCGGGGCGTCCGGTGTCGGCGGTGCTCTGGGGCCGCACGCGGCAGGCCAGGCCGGCCTCCTCGAACGTCGCCACGGCGAGGTCGAACCAGGTGCAGCGCCCGCCGCCCGCGACGTGCAGGACGCCGGTCGTGCCCTGCTCGGCGATGTTCAGCAGCGCCGCCGCCAGGTGCCCGGTGTAGGTCGGGCAGCCGACCTGGTCGTCGACCACCGCGATCTCGTCGCGCTCGGCGCCGAGGCGCCGCATCGTGTCGACGAAGTTCTTGCCGTGGGGGCCGAAGACCCAGGCCGAGCGGACGATCGCGTACCGGTCGCCGGCTTCCGCGATCGCGCGCTCGCCGGCCAGCTTGGAGCGGCCGTAGGCGCTCGCCGGGCCGGTCGGCGCGTCCTCGGGGTACGGCTCGCCGGCGCGGCCGTCGAAGACGTAGTCGCTCGAGACGTGCACGAGCAGCGCGCCCGCCTCCTTGGCGGCCGCGGCGAGGTGGCCCGCGCCGGCGCCGTTGACCGCGGTGGCCTGCTCCTCGGCGGCCTCGGCGCCGTCGACGTCGGTCCAGGCGGCGCAGTTGATCACCGCGTCGGGCGCGAAGTCGCGCACGGCGGCCCGCACCGCGGCGGCGTCGGTGATGTCCAGGTCGGCCCGGGCGAGGGCTCTGGCCTCGTGGCCGGCGTCCCCTGCGGCCGCCGTCACGTCGCAGCCGAGCATGCCCGCGGCCCCCGTCACGAGGAGGCGCATGGGCACATGAATAGCGCACGACGGCGATTTCGGCGCTTCATCCCACCCGAAGGGCGAGGGCGAGCTCGAAGCGCGCCTCCGGATCGTCCAGGCGCTCGCCGAACAGCTCGCGCAGCTGGCGCAGGCGGTAGCGGACGGTCTGCGGGTGCACGTCGAGCTCGGCCGCGACGGCCTGGACCTGGCCCGGGCGGTCGAGCCACGCCCGCAGCGTCTCGGTCATCCGGGCGCGCGGGCCGTCGCCGAGCGCCGCCAGCGGCGCGAGCCGCGAGGCGGCGAGGTCCGCCGCGAGCGCGGTGTCGGACGAGAGCAGCAGCGTGGCCAGGTGGTCTTCGGCGACCACGAGGCCGCCGGGGATCCGGCCGGCGGCGGCCAGGCGGTAGGCGCCGGCGGCGCGGCGCAGGCTCGCGGCGGCGTCGGGCCAGCGGACGGTCGGGCCGCGGCTCACGATCGCCGGCCCGTCGCTCAGGGCGGACGTGATCTGGCGCCGGCGCCCCGGACCGTCGGGGTCGGGCACGAACACGCATGCGAGCCCGCCCGCGGCGCCGCCGATCGCGCCGACGCCGATCCTGCGCGCCAGCCGCGTGGCCGTCGCCTCGACGATCTCCTCGCCGGGCACCGCCTCGCCGTCGCGCGCGTCGGGCTGCGGCGTCCCGGCCTCGTCGGTGGCGGCCGCGACCAGCACGGCGACGCGCTTGGGCAGCGGCCAGGCGGCGGCCTGGGCGGCCATGCGGATCGCCTCGGGGGCGGGCGGCGGCTCCTGGGCGAGCAGGCGCACGAGCCGGCGCCGGCGGCGCTGGCTCTCGCCCGCCGCGGCCGACTGCTCCTCCGCGTAGCCGTCGGCCGACTCGGCGGAGATCTCGTCGATATAGGCGAACATCGCCTCCCCGAGCGAGTACAGCGCGTCGGGCGGGAGCTGGGCTGCCGTGCCGGCCTCGACGAAGCGCCGCCACGCGAGCCGGGCGCCGACGCGGTAGGCGGCGAGCAGCGCGTCGAGGCTGCGCCCGGCGTGGAACTCGCCGCGCCCCAGGTTCACGTAGGTGTCGCGCGCGCGGGTCACATCGGCGGTGGGGTCCGCGACCATGTCCATGAAGCGGTTGAGCGCGACTTCGACGCCGAGGCGGACCATCTGGCCGAACGTCCCTTCCATCGCGCGCGCGTAGTCGGGGACCTCGGCGGCGATCGCCGCGATCATCTCGTCCGCCAGGCCGGGCAGCGCGGGGCGCAGGACCTCCGCCGCCTCCGGGGGCACGGCCGCGAACGTCGTGCGGGCCGCGGGTGTCGCCATTTGTCACGAGGCTACAGCAGATCGCGGTTCGGGCCATCGTGAAACCGCGAGCGGCGCCGCCCGCACTGCGGGTAGGACTCAAGTCATGTCCGCCCTGCACCGCTGGTTCAACCTCGCCGGAGTCCTGCTCCCGTTCCTCGGCTTCGTCGTCGCCGTCGTGCTGCTGTGGAACACGCTCGTCGGCTGGACCGACCTGGCGGTGATGCTGGTCATGTACGTGGTCAGCGGCTACGGGGTCACGCTCGGCTTCCACCGGCTGCTCACGCACCGCTCGTTCCAGACCTTCAAGCCGGTCGAGTACGCGCTCGCCGTGCTCGGCTCGGTGGCGGTCCAGGGGCCCGTGATGTCGTGGGTCGCGGACCACCGCAAGCACCACGCGCACACCGACAAGGAGGGCGATCCGCACTCCCCGCACGGCCACGGGAGCGGCCTGCGCGGCGCGGTCTCGGGGCTCTGGTACGCGCACATGGGCTGGCTGTTCCTCGCCTCCGGCACGTCGGACCACTCGCGCTACGCGCGCGAGCTCTACGAGGACCGCGGCATGCGCTTCATCCATCGCGCGTTCGGGCTCTGGGTGGTCTCGGGCCTGCTGCTGCCGGCGGCGATCGGCTACGTGTTCGAGCCGACGCTGGCCGGCGCCGCCAAGGCCGCGCTGTGGGGCGGGCCGGTGCGGATCTTCGCGCTGCACCACGTGACGTGGTCGATCAACTCGGTGTGCCACTTCTTCGGGACGCGCCGGTTCGACGTCGACGACCACTCGACCAACGTGTTCTGGCTGTCGCTGCTCTCGTTCGGGGAGAGCTGGCATCACAACCACCACACGTTCCCGCGCTCGGCGCGCCACGGGCTGCGCTGGTACGAGCTCGATCCGACGGCGTGGCTGATCCGCGGGATGCGCCGGGTCAGGCTCGCCTGGAACGTGGTCGAGATCAGCCCGGAGCGCCAGCAGCAAAAACTCGCAACCTAAAGGGGACAGTCCCCTTCGTGTAGAAGCGTGCACAAACGGGCAGATTCGTGCTATAACATGCACGAATGCTGACCGCTGAACGCCGCCAGGAGATCCTGAGCCGGCTCGACCGCGACGGCAAGGTCGTCGCGTCCGAGCTCGTCGCGGCGCTCGGCGTCTCCGAGGACACCGTACGGCGCGACCTGCGTGAGCTGGCCGCGGGCGGCCTCGTGCAGCGCGTCCACGGCGGCGCGCTCCCGCTCGTGGTGCCCGCCGCCAGCTTCGCCCTGCGGCTGCACGTCGCGGCCGAGGCCAAGGCGGAGCTCGCCGAGGCCGCGCTCCCGCTGCTGGAGGGCGCGAACGTCATCGTGCTCGACGGCGGCACGACGTCGCTGGAGCTCGCGCGCCGGCTGCCGGCGGGTCGCGTCTGCACGATCCTGACGAACTCGCCGCCGGTGGCGTCCGCGCTGGCCGAGCATCCCACCGCCGAGGTCGTGCTGATCGGCGGCCGGCTCCTGAAGGACCCGCAGGTCGCGGTTGGACCCGAGGCGCTCGCGGCGCTGCGCGAGGTCCGCGCGGACGCCTGCGTGCTCGGCATCTGCTCCCTGCATCCCGAGCTGGGCGTGACGACCAACGACCACGACGAGGCGCACGTCAAGCGCGCGATGGTGGAGGCGGCGGCCGAGGTGATCGCGCTCGCGACCGCGGACAAGCTGCGCACCGCCGCCCCCTGGGTCGTCTCCCCGCTCGCCGACGTCACGCACCTCGTGACCGACGCGGATCCCGCGGTCACCGACGAGTACGCGGCTGCCGGCGTCAGCGTGGTGCACGCATGACGCCCCGTTGGGCGACGTTCGGCGCGTTCTTGTTGAACGGCGCCATGATCGGCACCTGGGTCGGGCAGATCCCGTTCCTCCAGGACCGGCTCGACGTCTCGAAGTCGACGATCGGGCTGACGCTGCTGTGCATGGCCACCGGCGCGCTGATCGCGATGCCGCTCACCGGCCAGGTGCTGGATCGCCGCTCGAGCGCGGTCGTCACGCGGGTCGCGGCGCTGCTGTACCTGCCGCTGCTGTCGCTCGTGCTCAACGCGCCGTCGCCGGTGCTGCTCGGGCTGGCGCTGGTGGTGTTCGGCGCGGCCAACGGCTCGATGGATGTCGCGATGAACGCCCACGGCGTCGCGGTCGAGCGGACGGTCGGCAAGCCGATCATGTCGTCGCTGCACGCGGGCTGGAGCTTCGGCGGGCTGGCCGGATCGGGCGGGGTGGCGCTCGCCGTCGGCCTGGGCGTCGACCCGCGCGTCGAGGGCGCGATCGCCTCGGCCGTCCTGTGGCTGATGGCGCTCGGCATCACGTCGCGGCTCGGCTCCGCCTCGGCGCACTCCGAGCACGGCTCGGCCGGCTTCGCCCTGCCGTCTCGCGGCGTGCTGCTGATCGGCGCGCTGTGCTTCCTCGTCATGGTCACCGAGGGCGCGATGGGCGACTGGAGCGGCATCTACCTCAAGCACGACCTCGGCGCCAGCGGGGGAGCGGCGGCCACGGGCTTCGCCGGCTTCTCGCTCGGCATGGCCCTGGCCCGGCTCACCGGCGACGAGCTCAACCACCGCTGGGGCGCGGGCCGGCTGCTCTCCGGCGGCATGGCGCTCGTCACCGTGGCGCTGGCGGCGGTGCTGCTGATCGGCAACGCGGTCGTGGCCGTGGTCGGCTTCGCGCTGATCGGGATCGGGATCGCCAACGCGGTGCCGCTGCTGTTCAGCGCCGCCGGCCGCGTGCCGCCGTCGGGCCCGTCGCTGGCTGCGGTCTTCACGGTCGGCTACACCGGCTTCATCGTCGGGCCGCCGCTGATCGGCGTGCTCGCCGACGCCGTCTCGCTGCCGGGCGCGCTCGGCCTGCTGTGCGTCGCGGGCCTGGCCGTGACCGTGCTCGGCGGCCGGGCGGCCGACGCCGAGGAGGCCGGCCGCCGCGCGGCGGCCGCGCAGCCGGCATGACCTTCGCCGCCGTGCTCTCCGACCTCGACGGCGTGCTCGTCGACAGCGGCGACGCCGTCGAGCGCGTCTGGCGCGAGTGGGCGATGGAGCGCGGGCTCGACCCCGACGAGGTCGGCCGCGCCAGCCACGGCGTGCCGGGGCGGCAGGTCATCGAGCGCGTGGCCCCGGAGCTCGACGCCGCCGCCGAGGCCGAGCGGGTCGACCGCCTGCACGCGGCCACCGGCGGTACGGCGCTGCCGGGCGCGGCCGAGCTCCTCGCCACGGTGTCCCCGCTCGCGGTCGTCACCTCGTGCTCGCCGCCGCTGGCGGCGGCGCGGTTCGCCGCCGCGGGGCTGACGCCGCCGCCCGTGCTCATCACGTCCGAGGTCACGCCGCGCGGCAAGCCGTTCCCTGATCCGTACCTCGCCGCGGCCGACGCGTTGGGCGTCGCCCCGCGCGACTGCCTCGTCATCGAGGACGCCCCGGCCGGCATCGCGGCCGCGCGGGCGGCCGGCATGGCGGTCTGGGCCGTGACGACGACCCATGCGGTGTCGGAGCTCGCCGCCGATCGACTTGCCGCCGACGTTCGCGCGTATCTGCCGGCGCTGCGGTCCCGCCAGCCAACTGCGGCAGGGTAAGGAGGCGGCGAGATCGGCCGCGGCGGGCGTCCGTGGCGAGTTGCCCTTCGTATCGCAGGGTAAGTCGCCACGGGCCGACCGCGACGCCGGCCTCGCTTCCCCACCCAGCCGCCGTTCGCCGGCGCCCCAGCGCGCTCAGAGAATCCCGATCTCCGACTTGTCGCCGACCATGAAGCGATAGGCGCGCGGCTGGCGATCGCCGCGCGAGATCGCGACGTCGCGGCCGAGGAGCGACGACTCCATGCGGCCGTCGAGGCCGCGCACGGACGAGCCCTCGAGCAGGATCGAGTGCTCGACCTCGGCGCGCTCGATCACGCAGTGGCGGCCGACGGCCGTGTAGGGACCGATGTAGGCGTCGCGGACGACGGCGCCGGCGCCGATGATCGCCGGGCCGCGGATGATCGCCCGCTCGAGCACGGCGCCCGCCTCGACGACCACGCGCCCGTCGATCTGGGTCTCGTGCACCTCGCAGTCGATCCGGCGCACGACGGTGTCGAGGATGAGGCGGTTGGCCTCGAGCATGTCGTCGAGGCGTCCGGTGTCCTTCCACCAGCCCCGGACGATGTGGGGCTCGACGCGCTTGCCGCCGTCGACCAGCCACTGGATCGCGTCGGTGATCTCGAGCTCGCCGCGGCCGGACGGCTTGATCGAGCGCGCGGCGTCGTGGATCAGCGGCGTGAACATGTACACGCCGACGAGCGCGAGGTCGGTCGCCGGCTCCGGCGGCTTCTCGACCAGCCGGACCACGTTCCCGGCGTCCCCCAGCTCGGCCACGCCGAAGTTCTGCGGGTCGGGCACCGGCGTCAGCAGGATCAGCGCCTCCGGCGAGTGCTCCCGGAACGCCTGCACGAGGTCCTCCATGCCGCCCTGGAGCAGGTTGTCGCCGAGGTACATGACGAACGGGGCGTCGCCGAGGAACGGCTCCGCGGTGAGCACCGCGTGGGCGAGGCCGGCCGGCTCGTCCTGGACGATGTAGGTGATCGAGACGCCGAACTGGGAGCCGTCGCCGGCCGCGGCGCGGATCTCGTCCCCGGTCTCGGGCGCGATGATGATGCCGATGTCGCGGATGCCCGCGTCGGCCATCGCCTCGATGCCGTAGAAGAGCACCGGCTTGTTGGCCACGGGCACGAGCTGCTTCGCCGACGTGAACGTGATCGGACGCAGCCGCGTGCCCTTCCCGCCCGACAGGATCAGCCCCTTGAGGTCCTGCATGGCGCTGCACCCTAGAGGAATGGCGCATCCGCGCCGATGTAGAACACAGTGTCGGCACCACCAGCGATCCCCGCCCGCGAGGCGGGCACCCTCTCCAGCCTGCGGGCGCTGCTCGACGTGGCTGCCGTGGTGCGCTCGCGCGCCGATCTCCAGCGCCTGTTCGAGGAGATCGCCAGCACCGTGGCGCAGGCGCTGGGCTTCCTCGCGGTGGTCGTGAACGTCTACCGGCCGGCCTGGGACGACTACGAGGTCGTGGTGGTCGAGGGCGACGACGCCGCGGCTCGCGAGGCGCTGCTCGGCGAGCACGTCGACCCCGTCCAGCTCGCGCGGCTGCTCGACGAGCGCTTCCGCCGCCACGACGCCTACCTGGTCCCGCACGACCAGTTCGACTTCGAGAGCACCGGCATGACGTGGGTGGCGGGCACCGCCGGCCCCACAGGGCCCGACGCCTGGCATCCCGACGACGCGCTGCTCGTGCCGCTGACCGCGTCCGACGGCCGCCCGCTCGCCTTTCTCTCCCTCGACGACCCCGTCGACGGCCGCCGGCCCGGCGACGGCGCGCTCGAGATCGTCTCGGCCGTCGCGGCGATCGCCGCGGGCGTGATCGAGCACGCCCAGCTCGCCGCCGAGGCGGCCCGCCACCGCGCGGCCGTGGAGCACCTGCTGCGCGTCTCCTCCGAGCTGACCACCTCCAAGTCGCGGGCCGAGATGCTCGATGCCGTCTGCGAGGGCATCCGCGACGCGCTCGGCTTCGAGAAGGCCGCGGTCTTCCTCGACGAGGGCGGCGACGGTCAGCTCGTGCTGTCCGCCGGCGTCGGCTTCGACGACGTCGACGGCATCGGCCCGTTCCCCAGCCTCGCGCTCGAGGCGATGATGGCGCCCGAGTTCGAGCAGGAGGGCTGCGTCCTCATCGACCACGACACCGCCCACGGGATGGCGCTCGAGCTCGGGATCCCGACCGTCTACGCCTCGCACCACAACGGCCGCGGCCCGCGCGCCTGGGACCACCACTGGCTGATGGTGCCGCTCCGCAACCATGCGGGCGCGCTGCTCGGCTTCCTGTGGGCCGACGACCCGGTCGACCTGCTGCTGCCCGGCGTCGACGGGCTGCGCGCCCTGCGCGCGTTCGCCAACCATGCGGTCGGGGCGATCGAGTCCGCCCGCCACCTCGAGCGCCTGCGCGACCTCGCCGAGCTCGACCCGCTCACCGGCCTGCGCAACCGCCGCGGCTTCGAGCAGGGCCTCGAGCGCCGCCGTGCGCCGATGGCGCTCGTCATCTGCGACCTCGACCACTTCAAGCGCGTCAACGACACGCTGGGCCATCCCGCGGGCGACGACGTGCTGCGCACGTTCTCCGACCTCCTGCGCGACTGCACGCGCGAGGACGACGTCGCGGTCCGGCTCGGCGGCGAAGAGTTCGCGCTCGTGCTCGCCGGCGTCGGCGAGCGCGAGGCGCTGGCCGTGGCCGAGCGGCTGCGGCGCGAGGTCGCCGCCACGTTCAGGGACTTCCCGGTGCCGATCTCGGTCTCGGTCGGCATCGCCGACGCCACGCGCGACGACGGCGCCGAGGCGCTCGTGCGTGCCGCCAACCGCGCGCTGTTCGCGGCCAAGCGGCTCGGCCGCGACCGCTGCGTCGTCCACCACGCCGAGACGCTGGCGATGCTCGACGCGCTCGCCGACGACCGCGCGGGCGAGCAGCTCGCCGCCGCGATGCTGCTGGCCGAGACGCTCGACCTGCGCGACGTCGCGACAGCGCGCCACTCGGAGACCGTGGGCCGCTACGCCGAGGCGATCGCCGCCGAGCTCGGCCTCGCCCCCGACCAGGTCGAGCGCGTGCGCGTGGCCGGCGTGCTGCACGACATCGG
>Ga0081539_10004200_pt1 | contig 16260 bp, 6 predicted proteins | sample TabmetS4T2R2_FD_71023 | JGI IMG/M metagenome (GOLD analysis project Ga0081539, IMG submission 71023) | Tabebuia heterophylla rhizosphere microbial communities from the University of Puerto Rico - S4T2R2 | ecosystem: Host-associated > Plants > Roots > Rhizosphere ...
TACGGTGCTCGTGATGTTTGGTGAGTTTACGCAGCCGTTGGTGATGCTGGTAAATGGAAAGACAGTAGTACACGTTTGGACCAGACCGGGAATTCTACCCGCCGCCGCGGTCACCTGGAAAGATGAAATGGTATCGAAAGCGATCCCGTAGCCGAGACGAACGACCCTCTTGCTGTTGCTGCCAAAGAGTGTGCGCAACAGAGGAGCCTTGAAATCAGGGCTCCAGGCCAGGCCGAAGCGTGGTCCAATCGCCCATTTAAAGTCGCCCTCATACCAATGTTTCGCCTTCACGAACGTGACGGCGCCGGGGGCATTGACCTTCGGCACATCGGGCAGTGGCGTGCCTGCGATCGGTGTCGCGGCGACAAAGATGTTGTTGTTGGGCGACGTGCTCGCGGGCGGATTTATCTCCCAACGCGCACCATAGTTGAGCGTCAGGTTGGGCCGCACTTTCCACTCGTCCTGAAAATACAGGTTGTATTGGTCGAGGTTGTGCTTCTCGGCATAGAGCGTGACGCTGTCGCCGGTTTTGAACGGCAGGAAAACGTCATCCTTGAGATTGGAAATGAAAGTTTGCGTGAACCTCGCCGGCAACCCGTACAAAGTGTTGATTAGATTTCCGAGGGTCACCGCATCGTCGGAAGCGTTGATGCCATTTGGCGTGGCGAAGCCATCGGTATTCAACGGATTCCGATCGCCTTGAGAGAAGGTCACGTTTGGCGTGACGTTGATGCCGCCGGGTTGACCGCGCTGGTCCACGTGGCGGTAAAAGCGGAAATTGACTCCGGTGCGAAAGACATGTGAACCGTGAACGAGGCTTAGATTGTCGAGGATTTGCGGCGTGGTAACCCAACGCGCTGTGCGCGGAGTGTTGATGTATGGTTCATCGATGCTGGCAAAGAAGAACGGCGGTACGTTGGGCCAATTCGGATTCGCCTCGCCTTGAGTGAAGAGGAAGCCGAAGCGACCGTAACCCGCGGTAAGTTCGTTCACCACTCGCGGCGAAAGCACCTTGCGCCAACCAACAGCGAGATTCGACGTGCGTCGAAATACCTCGCCCAGCGGCGGGTTGTCCGGATAGACCTGCGGACGGCCGTTGAGCGGATCGCCTTTGAGCGTGTTGTAATCGGACCAGAGATAGCGCGCAAAGACGCTGTTGTTTTCGTTGAAGTTGTGGTCCACGCGAACACTGATTGCGGGTCCTCTGATTTGCGTCGGTGGATTCCAGAGGAAGGAAGCGGTGTTTAGCCCGTCGATCGTTCCTGAAGAAAAGTTGTTCGGCAGCGGATAGGCGCTCAGAAGTTTTGCGACCGTCGCGTCAAGCGGCTTTCCGTTGGTGCGCGTGTCATACACGCGAATGCAGCCTACGGAAGAGTTGGTCGCGCATATCGGCACGAGCGGAGCGCCGGTTGCCGGATTCACGAGCAGTGGGGAATTGCGCACGATCGGAGTGGAACCGCCGCCGGTAAATGGGTGAGCCGGGTCCGGGACGAAATATCTGAAGATTCCCGCTCTGGCCTCTGCGGTGTAAACAACCGGAAACGAGCCGAATGTTTGGTCGATCGGTTGCGTGAAGTCGACGCGGTTGTATTGCCAACTGCCAAAAAAGAAGGTCTTGTTTTTCTTTATCGGACCGCCAACCTCAAAGCCATACTGGCCCATTCTGATCACGGGTTTCGGCGCGCGTTGCGCATTCGCAAACCATTCGTTCGAATTGAGCGCGTCGTTGCGGAAGAAGCCGAATACGGTTCCGTGAAGTTCGCTGGTGCCGGTTCTGGTCGCAATCGAGATTGAGGCGCCGCTGTTGCGGCCTTCTTCGGCGGTGGCGTTGTTCGTCGTCACCTTGAACTCCTGCACGTTGTCAGGATTGATGCGGTAGAGGTTCGAGACCGGATTGGGCACGCTCGACTCGTTTGCCTCGATACCGTCGATCGTCACGTTGTAAGCGCGATCGCGCGAGCCGTTGACGTGCACGCCGGAGCCGGCGCCGCCGAAGGAGCGCTGGACCACGCCGGGCTCGAGCAATAAGAGCGTTAGGGGATTGCGGCCGTTGAGCGGCAAGGTCTCGATGGCTTTCTGTTCCACTACATTGCCGAGCGTTGCGTTGGCGGTTTGCAACTGTTCCGGTCCACCCTGGACGGTGACGACCTCGGAGACCTGACCGACTTCCATAACCACGTCGACCGTCAATGGATTGTTCACTTCAAGATGGTTGCCGGTCTTCTGAAACTTCTTGAAGCCGTTCTGTTCGACGGTGACTGTGTAGTCGCCCACGGGCAACGCTTCGAAGGCGTAGACGCCGGCTTCGGTGGTGGTCTGTGTTTGTGAAACTCCGGTGGCTTCGTTGGTGATGGTGACGTTGGCGCCGGCGATCGAAGCTTGCTTTGAATCGGCGACGCGGCCGGTGATGCGAGATGTGCTTGTCTGCGCGACTGCGTTGAGCGGAACGAACAGCGCGATGACGATTACGAATAGCTGGACTACGAGTGGTATCCGAGAGCGCGACATCGGGAGACCTCCTGTTTTCGTTGGTTACCTAGGCGAGTGGTTCGAGTATATCGATGTGAGGGGTGTAGTCAAGGTTTTTTGGCCGGGTAGGTTTCCAACGCAGCGTCTTTTTCGGAGACTGTTTGACTCATGCCGACTGTACCTTCCAGTGAACATATTTATAACCAGGCGTTCACGGAGCGAAATTCCTTTATGGCATTAACGTCCAGGGCGAGTGGTCCGCAGTATATTGCGGTGCGCTTTGCAGTCAAGGTTTTTCGGTGGGGATTTTACAAGACAGATCGATTATCTCGTGCGCTCCTCCGGCAATCTTCTCAGGCTTGCTACCAAAGCGAGAATCGCCAGCGCCAGTCCGACACCCTTAATCACTGCCACCCAGGCTGAAGAAATGGGCGCCGGATCGGGCTGATTCAGATGCTCTAACTGAGATATGAAACTCGAGTAGGCCATGCCGCAAGTAAACGCCCACGCCGCCGCCAGAAAAGGCCGGCCGCTATAGACGTCTTTGCCCGTGCGCCATGCGCCATACAGTAGGAAGCCGCCCAGGACGAAATCGTCAAGCCAGACAGGCCAGATGCTGAGTTGGCCTAACTGGTGCCAACGTCGAATAGTTTCAGCGACAGGGGTGAGGATGCCAATCACGATCGCAAGCTTGCGGCTGAATGAGATGGTCATAGTTTTTGTCATCATAAGATCTTCTGGGGATTTCAGCAGTAATTATCAGGGCTCAAGAGGAACCTGTATGGGAAATACGAACTCCTAAATAGGAAACGCGAATACCTCGAGGGGAACTGCGCAATCCTCAATGGGAATCGCAAACTCCTCGACAGGAAGTGCGAAGCCCCTGATAGGGACCGCGAACTCCCGAAGAGGAATTGCAGACTCCCTGATAGGAGCTGCCAGCTCCGGAATAGGATCCGCGAGCTCCTATATAGGAACTAGCCGGTCCCGGACAGGCATCAGCCATCCTTATCAATCGAATAACAAACTTTAGCTATGATTATTCCACCTTCCGCCGTATAATCCCCACTCTTCTAGCCGGAATCATACGAACTCAGAAAGTATCGGGACTGTAACTGAGAGCAGTGAAGACGAGTCTCTTCCCCAACTCAGCCGTGCTTGTCTTGATTGCACTGGCACTCGGCAGCTTTCTGGTGGGCCAGCCGTATTCGCGTGCCCGCGTCGATGCGCCTGCGTTCGATCCGCAAGCGAATGTACCCGTCTACGATTCCCAGGCTCCGGTCAATGATCCGCAGACGCCCGTCTTCGATTTACTCATTACTAACGCCCGCGTCGTCGATGGCAGTGGTAATCCGTGGTTCCGCGCGGATGTCGCCGTCCGCGACGGGCGCATCGCACGTATCGGGCGTATTGCCCCAAACACCGCAAAGAACGTCATCGACGCTCACGGGCAAATCCTGGCGCCGGGATTTATCGACGTACACACGCACGTCGAATCTATCTACAGCCTGCCCGCCGCCGAGAATTTCATTCGCATGGGCGTGACGTCTCTCGTCACCGGCAACTGCGGTACATCAACTACTGACGTCGGCGAGTTTCTCGGCCGCATCAAGGACAAGCCGCTCGCGGTGAATCTAGCGACACTCATCGCGCATGGCTCCGTGCGTCGCAAGGTGATGGGCCTCGGCGATCGTCCCCCGACTGCCGATGAACTCAAGCAAATGGAAGCGATCGTAGAGCAGGGAATGAAAGACGGCGCCGTCGGTCTCTCGACCGGCCTGATCTACGTGCCCGGCATTTATGCGAAGACAGACGAGATCGTCGCGCTCGCTCGCGTCGCCGCACGTTACGGCGGTCTCTACGCGACGCACATGCGCAACGAAGGCGACAAAGTTGCCGACGCGATTCGCGAAAGCATTCAGATCGGCGAACAGGCCGGACTACCCGTTGAGATCTCACATTTCAAAATCAGCAACAAAAAACTCTGGGGCCAAAGCCCGATGACGCTCGGTCTCGTGCGCGACGCACGCGCACGAGGCTTGATGGTCACAGTCGATCAGTACGCTTACACCGCCAGCTCAACTTCACTCGACTCGCGTCTACCTTCCTGGCTGCGCGCCGGCGGGCTCGACGAAGCAAAGAAACGTCTCGCCGACAAGGCGACGCGCGAGAAAGCCATCAACGACACGAAAGACGCCTTGAAGCGCAGCGGTTTCAAAGACTACTCGTTTGCCATCGTCGCTTCTTACGAACGAGACAAATCCTTTAACGGAAAATCGATCGCCGAGATTACCAAGCAAGTCCGAAACAAATCCGACGTTACCAGCCAGATCGAGCAGATGCTCGAGATGTACGAAGCCGGCGGCGCCGCGATGATCTATCACGGCATGGACGAAGGCGACGTGCAGCGGATCATGCAGGAGCCGTTCACGATGATCGCGTCAGACAGCGGCGTGCGACAGTTGGACGAGAGCGTCCCGCACCCGCGCGGCTACGGCAACAACGCGCGCGTGCTCGGTCGTTACGTGCGCGAGCTGAAACTGATCGCGCTCGAGGACGCGATTCGCAAGATGACGTCGCTGCCGGCACAGACGTTTGGTTTTCGCGACCGCGGCTTGATTCGTGAAGGCTTCGCCGCGGACTTCGTAATCTTTGACGAGAACACGATCAGCGATCAGGCAACCTTCGACAAGCCACATCAATTTCCGGTTGGTATCAGCTACGTGATCGTGAACGGCCAGACTGTACTCGCAAACGGACAAATGACGGAAGCACGGCCAGGCATCGCCCTGCGTGGCCCAGGTTGGCCCATCCCACTATCTTGAGGAGAATCCCCGATGTTCAACTCTAAAGCCACTCGTCGATTGATAACCTGCGCGGCCGCGTTGCTTGTCCTGCCGGCGCTGGCGCTCGCGCAAACAGTTACGGGAACCCTGCAAGGCACGGTGAGCGATGCGAAAGGCGCGGTCGTGCCTGGCGCTGAGGTCGTGATACGCAACATGGAAACCGGCCAGGAGCGCACCGTGCAGACCAACGGCGACGGAAATTACACCGCTGCGTTTCTACCGCTCGGTCGCTACACCGTAACCGCGGCGAGTAAGGGTTTCAGTAAAGTCGCGCAAGAGAACGTCGAGATCACTTTGAACCAGACGCGCGTGATCAACTTCACTTTGAATCCGAGTACGGTGACCGAAGCAGTGGTGGTAACCGCCGACGCCGCGCCCATCAACACGACCAACGCCGAAATCAAAGGCTCGCTGAACGCGCAGGAGATCATCGAAAAGCCGACGTTCAATCAAGGCAGTTTCCTCACGTTGGCCGAAACATTCACCGGCTATCAGGAAAACCCAACCAACGGCCAGAACAATCCGACTGCTTCTTCCGGTTCGTCGATCAATTTCAACGGCACCGGCACACGCGGCGCGACGTTCCAGATCAACGGCGTCAACAACGACGATTCTTCCGAAAATCAGCACCGGCAGGGCGCTTCGTTATCGACGATTAAAGAGTTTCAGGTGATCACGAATAACTTCAGCGCGGAGTTTGGTCGTGGTTACGGCGCCGTCGTCCTGGTGCAAACGAAATCGGGCACGAACAATGTTCACGGCGATGTTTACTGGTATCACAATGACAGTGCGTTGAATGCGACGAACAACGTGTTTTCGCCGGGCGTGAAGAAAGGCGTGACGCGCCGCAATCAGTTTGGCTTCACCTCAGGATTTCCGGTGATTCAGAATCGCCTGTTCACGTTCATCAGCCTCGATCACACGGAGAACAGCGGCGCCAACAACTACAACCGCGACGTCTTCACGCTTGCGGAACGCGACCCGGCGAACTGGTTCAAGCAAACGCCGGCGAACGACACGCCTGCGAACCGCGCCTTTATTAAGAGCATGATCGATCGCTTTGCCAACGCGGTGCCCAACGACCCTGCTGCCGGCCCCAGAGTTTTTCGCGGGCAGCAGGGTTTCAACTTTCCGGCGCGCGATTATTCCGGCCGGCTCGATTGGAACCCGCGCTCCGGCGATAACCTCTTCGCGCGCTGGCAGTACACGCGGCAGAAGTTTCTCGCTGACGACATCATCAAGGGCGAACGCGCCGACCAGAACCACAAACAGCAGAACTTCGGGTTGAACTGGATTCACCTGTTCTCCGCGCGCTCGATTGGCGAGTTCCGTTACGGCCTCGGCTTGCGCACGACGCTCGTCAACATCGCCGCCGGCAACGACACGCCGATCATTCGCTTCTTCAACCCGACTCCGATCACGAATCAATCGACCATCGGCAACGCGGGCAACTTCCCGATTCAGCGTTATCAAACCGACAACCAGTTCGTTTACAACTTCACCACCGACGTCGACACACACAATCTCCACTTCGGCACCGACGTTCGGCGGCAAAAACTCGACGATCTCGCCGACAACTTCTCCCGCGGCTTTTACAGCAGCACCGTCGCGACCTGTAACGGCATCAACTACGGCAACGGTTTCAACCAGCTCATCAACGGCTGCACGCCGAACTTCCAAAAAGGCTACGGCCCTTTCTTCTTAGAGAACCGCATCAACGAAGCAAACTTCTACGGCGAAGACAACTGGAAGCTGCGCCCGACGCTGACGCTGAATCTCGGTCTGCGTTACGAATACGTTTCCGCGCCGCACGAAGCAGCGGGCCGCATCAACTATGGTTTTAGCGCGGACAAAGACAACTGGGAACCGCGCTTCGGTTTCGCATGGAGTCCGAATTTCAACAACGGTTTTCTGCATCGCGTGCTGGGCAGCGCCGGTGACTCGTCGTTCCGCGGCGGTTACGGCATCTTCCACGGCCGCCTGTTCCAGTCGATCTTTTCGCAAGGCGGCGCGACGGTGCGGTTCAATCCGCCGAATGCATTTTTCTACAACCAATCCGGTCTGGCGACGTCGATCTTCAATCCGGTGAATCTCGCCGACCCGACGAACGGTTTCGTGTTCGTGCCTGGACCGCAAACCACGCGCCACACGATCACCGAGATCGATCCCGGTCTGGAGATGCCGTACACGCAGCAATGGAACTTTACCTTCGAACGCCAGATGCCGCTCTCGTCCGCGCTGCGCATCAGTTACACCGGCAATCGCGGCATCGGACTGTTGAAGTACGCGCTCGATAATCTTCCGGTGCACGATCCTGTGAACGGCGTGCTGGTGGCGAATCATCCGAACAATCCGGCGAACCTGCGCGGCAAGGTGATCCATTTGGCGAATGATTTTCTCTGCGCGGGGACGACGGGAACGACAGCGGCGCCATTCACCGCGCAGTGTCCGGTGGTGGTGCCGATCGGTGACTTTGAGTACAGCTTCCGCGTGCCGCGGACGAACGAACGCCGGCCGAATGGTCTCTACGGCACCAACCTGGCTGTTTCCAACGGCGCCTGGAGTTATTACCACGGAATGCAGGTCGAATGGACCAAACGCCTGAGCCGCAATCTCAACTTCCAGGCTGCTTACACCTGGAGCAAAGCGATCGACACCACTTCCGAAGCGACCGCCGTCGGCGCCGGCGACAGCAATCAAAACGGTAACGATGCGCGCGTGAGTCGTGGCTACTCGCGCTTTCACACGCCGCATCGCTTCACGATTTACGGCACGTATCGTTTGCCGTTCTTCAGTAACGACAAGGGATTCCTCGGTCAGGCGTTTGGCGGTTGGCAGTTCTCGGCCGTGGCGAAGCTCGCCAAAGGGACGCCGTTTACTGTTACCACCACCGCGGTCGACTTGAACTTCGACAGTTTTGCGGAAAGCAGGCCGGTGATTCTCGATCCGTCGATACTCGGCCGCGGCGTTAACCTGCCCGCGACTTCAACCATTTCGTTACCGCGCTCGGCGTTTCGCTCGTTGACCATCGCCGACTTCAACACGCCACTCGTCGGACGCAACACGTTCTTCAGCGATGGCGTGAAGAACGTCGACTTCGGGATCACCAAGATCTTCTCGATGCCGTGGGAAGGTCACAAACTGACGCTGCGCGCGGACCTGTTCAATGCCTTCAATCACGTTCAGTACGGCATTCCGAGCGCGTCGATTGCTAACACAAACTTCGGCGCGATCACGGGCACGTCTGCGCTGTACTTGCCGCGGCAGGTTCTGGTGTCGCTGCGTTACCAGTATTAACAGTAACTCCGTGTTGAAGCGTTTCTTTACGTTCTGTTGGTTGCTTTGCCTGTGCTCGGGTGTGTGCGCCCAGGCGTCACGTGAGGGTGAAGTGCGAGCGCTGTGGATCGTGCGCACCACCCTCACGTCCCCAGAAAAGATCCGCCAGCTCGTAAACGCCGCCGCCGACAACGGCTTCAACACTCTCATCGTCCAGATTCGTGGTCGTGGCGATGCTTACTACAACTCCCATGTCGAGCCACGCGCGGTCGAGCTGAAAGATCAACCCGCGACGTTCGATCCGCTGGCTTACACCCTCACCGAAGCACATCGCCGCGGACTCAAAGTTCACGGCTGGCTCAACACCAGCCTGCTGGCAAATCTCGACGCGCTCCCGCAAGCTCCCACTCATGTTTACAATCGCCATCCGGAGTGGCTGGCAGTTCCCAAGCCGGTCGCGGCGGAACTCTTCAATATGTCGCCGCGCGATCCGCTTTACCGGCAGAAGATCGTCGAGTGGTCGAAGGCGAACCGCGCGGAGCTGGAAGGCGTTTACACGGGTCCCGCGAATCCGAAAGTCAAAGAGCACATCTTCAAAATCTGGATGGACGTGCTCAAAAACTATCCGGTCGATGGTTTGCACTTCGACTACATCCGCTTCGCCAGTCCCGACTTCGACTACAGCCGCACGTCGCTTGAAAGATTTCGCAAGTGGCTGGAGCCGCAGTTAACTAAAGATGAGCGTCGCGCACTCAAACAATCACTCAAGACAAATCCTTTAGCCGCCGCGGAAAGTTTTCCGGCAAAGTTTGCCGACTTCCAACGCGCGCAGGTGACTGAACTCGTCGCGCGCATTTACCACGCGGTGAAGCAGCGCCGTCCGGACGCAGTCGTTTCCGCCGCCGTGTTCGCCAACGACGAAAACGCTTACACGCGTCGCTACCAGGATTGGCGGCGTTGGCTGCAGATGGGAATCCTCGACGTTGCGTGTCCCATGGCGTACACGACTGACACCGCCACGTTCAAAAAACAAATTGAAGTGGCCGCGACGAGCGCGCACGGTGCGAACCGTCAGGTGTGGGCGGGCATCGGCGCGTATCGCATTCCATCGGAGTCGGCAGTGGAGAAGATCAACGTCGCGCGCGCACTAAAAACCGAAGGCTTCATCCTGTTCTCGTATGACTTTACAGCTCGGCCCAGCGAGCTGAATCCCGACGGCGCATACCTGGAGCGCATCCGCCGCGCCGCCTTTTAATTTGGCTGTTATTCGGATCTTGTTAATCCGCGAACGGCAGTGTATAAGTGCATAGAATTTTTTCCTGCAACACCATTGCCAATTCGCGGGCTCTCCGATTTACACCATACAGAGGAGCACTATGAATAGACTGTTAACTTGCATCATGATTCTTCTGCTGCATGGACTTGCTGTCTCCAGCTTTGCGCAAGACGTTACCGCGCGCATCGACGGACAGGTTCAGGATGCCGCAGGAGCTGCAGTGACGAACGCCAGCGTCACGCTGACGAATACCAAGACTGGCGAAGTCCGCACGGTCGAATCCGACACGGGCGGCAACTACACGCTTACGCTGATCCAGCCTGGCACTTACGATCTGTCGGTGAAGGCGCAAGGATTCAAAGAGTATCTGAGCAAGGGTCTCGAGCTAAGCGTCAACGACCGCAAGACGATCAATATCCCGCTGGAAACCGGCGCTGTCAGCGAATCAGTGACAGTCACGGCCGAAGCTCCTCTAATTCAAACCACACCCACGGTGGGAGACGTCGTCGAGAATCGCAGGGTCGTTGAATTACCGCTCAACAACCGCAACTTCATGCAGTTGCTCACGCTCGTGCCGGGCGTGACCAGTAGCGGTACTTCGGAAATCGGCATCGGGCTCACGAACGTGGTCGACTTCTCGATCAACGGCACGCGCCGCAACGCAATCAACTTCCTGATCGACGGCGCGAGTAACAGCGACATCGGTTCAGGCATCACGTTGCTGGCAGTCCCCACCGTCGATACGATTCAGGAATTCCGCGTCATCACTTCAGTGCCGACCGCTGAATTCGGCAAGTCGGGCGGCGGCGTCATCAACCTGATCACGCGCGGCGGCGGCCGCGAGTTTCACGGCGGCGTTTACGAATTCATTCGCAACGACCGGCTCAACGCGAACAGTTTCTTCAACAATGCGAACGGCACGTTCGGTCCGAACGACGCGACCGTCGTCGCGGGATTGGCGCAAGCCGGCACGCCGCGCACGCCGCGACCGAAACTCCGTTACAACAATTTCGGTTATCTGGTGAGCGGTCCGGTCGTGATTCCGGGTCTTTACAATCGCGATCGCCAAAAGACGTTTTTCTTGTTCTCTGAAGAATGGAGACGCATCATTCGCGCTCCCAGTCTTTCATCGGCGATCACCGTGCCAAGCTTACTCGAGCGCCAGGGTAACTTCTCCGAAGCGGGCAACGTCCCGATCTTCGATCCTTTGAATCCGGGCGTTCAGTTTACAAACAACACGATTCCCGATGGCCGCATCAACCAGGTCGCGAAGAGTTTGCTGGCTCTCTATCCGTTGCCCAACGTGCCGTCGACGAATCCGGCTCGTGCGCCAAACCGGTTTGCAGTTACCACGCCGACGATTCAAAACACGCGACAGGAAACCCTGCGCATCGATCACAACTTTTCGTCAGCGAACCATTTGACCGGCCGATACACGCGTGATCTCTCAGACACGCGAGAGTTCGGCGGCCTGTTCTTCGGTCTCACGATTCCTGACGTCGCGACGACTGACACGACCGTTCCCGGCCAGGTGCTCGCACTCACGCTGACCAGCACGTTTGGTCCGCGGATCGTTAACGAAGCGATGTTCACCTTCTCCGGCAACAAAATCAGCGACGCCCTGGTCGGACGTTACAACAGCTCAAACTTCACTGTGCCGAATGCCGAGCTGTTTCCTGAGAACAACTCGCAGCTCCCGCCCGTCATAGACGTGACCAACTTTCCGACGATCGGATCGCCGCAGTTAGTTCACGTGCAGTACAAGAACTGGAACCCGAAAGACAACCTGACAATCATCTCCGGCGCGCATACTTACAAGATGGGCCTCGATATCAGTTGGGAGTCGAAGGACGAGAATGCCGCGAGTCTGACTCAAGGCCGCTACGCCTTTACGGGCTTGCAGACCCGCAATCCCTCGGCCAGCTCGGGCGGCATCGCGTTAGCAGATTTTCTGCTCGGCAGAGCGTCCGGGGCGACTGCGTACACCGAACCCCAGCGAGATGTGACTGAGGCTTTGCGCTTTGGCCGCACCGAGTTCTACGGTCAGGATACGTGGAAGATCAGACCGAATCTCCAGCTCGACTACGGTTTGCGTTACTACCGTTATCGTCAACCGATCGACAAGAACAACGTGCTCGCGACGTTCTTGCCTGAGCTCTACAACCCAGCCAAAGCGCCGACCTGCGCCAACGTCAGGTGCGATGCATTTATCACCAGCACGTTCGACATCACCAATGGTTTCGCGTACGCGGGAGCCAATTCGCCGTTCGGTCGTCGCGTGCAGTTGAGCGACAAGAACGACTGGGCGCCGCGCATCGGCTTCGCGTGGGATCCGTGGAACAAAGGCAAGACTGTGTTTAGAGGTGGCTACGGTATCTACTACGATCAGGCCCTGGTCGGAATCGTGGAACAGAATTCGTTTACCACGCCGCCATTCAACAATTCCATTTCGGTAGCTGGAACTGTGGCCTCGCCGGTATTGTTCGGCAATCCGGTTGCTTCCACACCGGGGACTCGCGGCAATCTCGGAGGCGTGAACGCCACCACCGATCCGTGGGTCACACCAATGATCCAGCAATGGTCGTTGAGCTGGCAGCAGGAAGTTTCCCACAACGCGATATTCGAAGTTGGCTACGCGGGTTCGGCGGGCAATCACCTGATTCGTCCGGTCGACATCAACGCGCCGACGCCGGCGGAAATCATCGCTGCTTCGAAGGGCGTCGCTGGTTGTGACACCGCTCTGAGCGCCTCGAACAACCCAGCGAACTGTATCAACCTCGCGCGGCCGTTCCGCGGCTTCGGTGCCATCACCGACCGGCAGACGAGCGCGACTTCTCGTTATCACGGTCTGCTGACTTCGTTCCGCTTGCGCCCGACGCGTGGCATCACCGCGCAGCTTGCGTACACGTGGTCGAAGACAATAACTGACGCGACGAATGATCGCGACGCGATCGACGTCCCGCAGATTCGTACCAACCTGCACCTCGAACGCGCCGTGTCGCGTTTGGATCGTCCGCACGTGTTCGTAGCCAGTTACGTCTACGAAGTGCCGACCTTCCATTCGGGATTCGCGGCGAGCGGCTTTGGAAAGATGCTGTTGAGTGGGTGGGAAATTGCGGGCATCACGACCGCGCAGAGTGGACTGGCTTTGAACCGTGTGGTCCAGGGTTCGACGACGGTGCCGGCGCGCGGTTCTCGTCCGGATATCGTCAGCGATCCGTTGGCGAACATTCCCGCTAATCCGACGGGCGGCATTCCGTACGCGTTCAATCCGTTTGCGTTCCGCACGACGTTGTCGGGCCAGATTGGCAACTCGCCGCGAGCGCCGTTCCGCTTCCCGAGCCAGTTCTTCACGGATGTTAATCTGACGAAGAACTTCAACTTCACCGAGCGGTACAAGCTGCAATTCCGCGCGGAGTTTTTCAATGTCTTCAACCACACGATCTTCAACGACGTGTTCCAGACGATTCCGGATCGGCTGCCGACCGACGCGGCTTTCAGCAGCATTCAGAACCTCGCTGCGATCAGCCAGTTTGGTCAGTTCTTCTCGACTCGCGATCCGCGGCAGATTCAGTTTGGCTTGAAGTTTTACTTCTAGTTCAAACTCGCAGCCACAAAAAGGCACAAGAGGCACAAACGATTTAAGGTTTGTGCCTCTTGTGTTTTTGGGCCAAAAGAATCTGAGTCAACACCTACCAGTTAACCGGTACCAAATCGGGACCGACGATGTGCCCGAATGTGCCTGGCGGTTCGTGTGTCACGTCGTGCGTGAAGTGTGCCCCATACCAAACGACGACGTCTTGATTCGTGATCGATTCGCCGTTGATCCAATTCGAGATACCCGCTTCGTAAGGTGGTCCTGTGGCTACCACGCCATCGTCGATCTCGGTTGAGCGATAACGCAGAAACCACAGATCGCCTCGGCCAAAAGGCGCATCGGGGAAAGATGCAGCTTCGCCGTCTTCGGGACCGGGAATGATGTCGTAGGCCTCGCCCGTCGAAGAATTTTGTACGCGCCATTTTCTTTGTCGTGCCGGATCGCGTGGACGCGCAATCTCGAACTGTTTGTCATGCCAATTCGATGGGCAGATACCGGGCAGACACGGATTGTTGAATTCGCGAATGATGTTGTTTCCGGGTGTGCGGATGTCAAAATCCAGTCGCCAGTAAACGTGATGATGGTGTGTGTTGCAGACGCAGGAACTCTGCACGGCTGAAAAACCAAAGCGTGGCCGAATGGTTCCATTAGCGTGCAATCGCCATTGGCTGACATAGCGATACCAGCCCGCTTGCATCTCACTAACCAGAACGACCTCCAACCCATCAACGTAGATGCCGACACCCAGGAAGTTCCCTGCGTCGGATCCCGTGTCGAGAATGGTTGTCGCCGGCGCCGGACAGAGTCGAAACCCCGGAGCTACGTCTGTACCAGTGGCTTGAATCATTCCTTCCTGGTATTGCCAGTCGCGGTACGGACCGCAGGCATCGTGCTCGTACTTGACGTTGAGAATCGGAACGTGGGCGCGGTAAAGAACGCGCTTGCCGCGATAATCGACAAAGCGCAATTCGACGCCCGACCCATTTGTTCCCGAAGACGCGGCGGGCCGAACGACCAGGAACTTCCACAAGGTGGTCCGGCCTTGCATGACGGTCACCCAAACCTGACCGGCGGTGCCTTTGTCAGCCGTTGCCTGACCCGCATCGGTGATGCCGCAGATCTGACTCTGAGCAATAGCATTCACCGGCGCGCGGCTATCGAACCGCGCTACGGTTTGACGCACCATGTTCACGCCCACGATCTCGTGATGGGCGTCGCGATTCAACGGCAGCAATCCAACCGCCACCGTGCGCTCGTTGCGTCCATCGGGTTGCAGAGAGGGAATGAGTGGCGGCATCGGAGCATAGGGCTGCAACGACTTCTGTCGCAGCCGCGGACCAAGCGCAGGATCTTTCGTCAGAATCTGCACCGCCTCGTCAAACTCTGCAAAGGTTGGGAACGGTTGACGACTTGATTCGGTAATCTCCAGCTTTCGCGGGCTGCTCAGGTTTCCTTGCGCGGTTATTGCCTTGTTGTTGGTATAGTCGTAGATCGTGGCGCGAAAACGATCTCCCGGAGCCGGAGGCCGCGCAGTCTTGGCCTCGGGTTCTTCTTCGATCAGCTCAAACGCCAGCAGGCGATTGCGAGTCTTGGCTACAAACGACTGTAGCGAGTTGTGCTTGAGCAATCCTTGAGCGAGGGTAGAGAATCGCTCGAGCGTTGGACCGTTCTGAACAATCTTTAGCGATAATTGCTGCGATGCCTTATTCGACGAAGACTTGGCCACGGCCTTTTTCGTTTGAGACGTGCCGCGCTTCTTCGAGGGCTTCCTGCTCGTTGTCATGAGAGTCTCCTTTCTGTGCGATTGTGGGAGTTCTTTGGCTGGCTTCGGAGGAGACGTTGATCGTGGGCTCTGAGGACCAGCGAATCGTTTTGCGCGCGCGCGACATTAGTACAAAACGTTCCCAGCCGCAATAAAAAATCGTGTTCTTTACGGCTTCGTGACGGCGCGCTCGAGGCGTTTCCGTTCTTCGGCGCTGAGGCGTTGGGCGGTGGCGAAGGCTTTGCGCGCGTCTTCGGCGCGGCCGGCAGTTTTGTAGGCGCGGCCGAGGAGGGCGAAGGCGTTGGGCCAGGTCGGGTCTAAAGCGACGGCGCGTTCGAGTAGCGTGATCGCCTCGTTCGTCGCGCCTTGTTTGAAGCGCGCCTGCGCGAGTGTTTCGATGGCGGGCCGGAAAGTCGGGTCGGCGGCAACGACTTTGCTGAGTTCGGCCACGGCTTCATCCAGTTTGCCGCGCTGATAATAGATTTGGCCGGCTTGATAGCGCGCCAGCAGCATGTCGGGATTTTGCTCCAGCTCTTTTTGAAACTCGGCGAGGGCTTCGTCGAGACGGCCGCGTTTGAGAAACACGTGGCCCAGCGCGTAATGAGCTTCTTTGAGCGCCGGCTCAAGTTGCGTCGCGCGCTGGAATTCCTGGATGGCGCGATCCGTTTGTCCGGCGTTGTCGAGCGCTTCGCCGAGCAGCAAATGGATTTTGGCGATCTTCGGTTCAAGCTGCACCGCTCGATCGAGCATCGTGACGGCGTCAGCGTAACGTTTCAGTCGCAGGTACACTTCGCCGAGGGCGGAGATTGAATGGACGTCTGTCGGCGCGACTTTGACGAGTTGTTCGAATTCGCTTGCTGCTGCGGCGAAGTCTTCAGTGGCGACGAGCGTCAGGGCCAGTAACTGTCTGGCTTGCGTGTGCTGCGGATTCAGCTTCAGCGCGTTCCGCAGCGAGTCTTTGGCTTCATCGAACCGGCGGGTGCTGAAGTAAGTAATGCCGAGGTTGAGATGCGCCGCGAACAGTTGCGGATTT
>Ga0081539_10004201_pt1 | contig 16259 bp, 16 predicted proteins | sample TabmetS4T2R2_FD_71023 | JGI IMG/M metagenome (GOLD analysis project Ga0081539, IMG submission 71023) | Tabebuia heterophylla rhizosphere microbial communities from the University of Puerto Rico - S4T2R2 | ecosystem: Host-associated > Plants > Roots > Rhizosphere ...
CGCCCGATGCGATCGACACGTATTCGACGGTGGTGGACCTGGTCTACCGGCCCGGCGGGACGGCGCTCGAGCTCGCGGCACGCGAGCGCGGAGTGGCGGTCGTCGGTGGGCTGGAGGTCCTCGTCCGCCAGGGCGCGCGCTCGTTCCATACGTGGACCGGGGGCCGGGCCGACCTCGACGTCATGCGCAGGGCCGTGGCCGACCCGTGACCGATTTGACCGCTCCCAACCTCTCCACCGAAACCGTCACCGACGCCGATGAGATCGGCGCCGCGACCACCGCGGCGCGGCAGCTGAAGGACGTCAGCCTGCCGCCGGAAGAGCGCGACGGCTGGGACGGCATCACCAAGCCCAAGCAGCGCTCCGGCGGTCCGCGATTCCTCACCGACGTCATCGTCGAGCTCGGGCTCTGCGACGCCGAGCGCGTCGAGCAGGCGATCGCGACGGCCCGCAACTCGGGGACGACGCCCGAGCAGGAGCTCCTCTCCGCCGGCGCGATCAGCCACGACAACCTCGCCCGCGCGCTCGCCGAGCGCCACGGCCTGGAGCACATCGACCTCACGGCGTTCCAGATCGACATGGCCGCCGCCGGCCTGATCTCGGTCGCCGCAGCGCGCCGCTACGACGCCGTGCCCGTCGCCTACCGCGGGGAGCGCGCGCTGCTCGTGGCGATGGCGGATCCCGCGAACGTCGTCGCGATGGACGACATCTCGATCATGACCGGGCTGGAGATCCGGCCGGCGGTCGCGAGCCGTGAGGACCTCCAGGCGCTCGTCTCACGCCTCGGGCGCATGGAGGACGTCGTCCCGGATGTCGTGGACGGCCCGGAGCACGAGTTCGCCCATGCGGAGATCGTCGACCTGCGCGAGTCGGTCGACGACGCGCCGATCATCAAGCTCGCCAACCAGATCATCGCCCAGGCGGTGGAGCAGGGAGCCTCGGACATCCACCTGGAGCCCGAGGCCGAGGGGATGCGCGTGCGCCTGCGCGTCGACGGCGTGCTCATGGAGTCGACGGTCGTCCCGCGCTCGATGGTCGCCGGGGTCATCAGCCGCATCAAGGTCATGGCCGAGCTCGACATCGCCGAGCGCCGCGTCCCGCAGGACGGGCGCGTCGGGCTGAGCATCGACGGCCACCACGTCGACCTGCGCGTCGTGACCCTGCCGAGCGTGCACGGCGAGTCGGTCGTCATGCGCATCCTCGACAAGGAGTCGGTGGTCATGGACCTCGACCGCCTGGGGATGGGCGAGGACGACCGCGAGCGCTTCGAGCGCGCGATCCACGAGCCCTACGGCGCCGTGCTCGTGACCGGGCCGACCGGCTCGGGCAAGTCGACAACGCTGTACGCCGCGCTCGGCGTCATCAACACCCCCGAGAAGAACGTCATCACGATCGAGGATCCCGTCGAGTACCAGCTCGAGGGCGTCACGCAGGTGCAGGTCAACCCGCGGGCGGGGCTGCACTTCGCGACCGGCCTGCGCTCGATGATGCGCGCGGACCCCGACGTGATCATGGTCGGCGAGATCCGCGACCGCGAGACGGCGCAGATCGCGGTCGAGGCCGCCCTCACCGGCCACCTCCTGCTCTCGACCCTGCACACGAACGACGCGGCCACCGCCATCACCCGTCTCGTGGAGATGGGCGTCGAGCCGTTCCTCGTCGCGAGCTCCGTCGGCTGCGTGGTCGCCCAGCGCCTCGCCCGGACGCTGTGCCAGCACTGCAAGCAGCGCGCGATCATCCCGGTCGCCACGCTGCGCGCGAACGGCTTCCCGTCCTGGCTGGACGTCGAGGCCTACGAGCCCGTGGGTTGCGGGCGCTGCAACCACACGGGCTACAAGGGCCGCCTCGGCCTCTACGAGGTCATGGTCGTCACCGAGGAGATCCGCAGCCTCGCCGTCGAGCGCGCATCGGCCGACAAGATCACCGAGGTCGCGGTCAAGGACGGCATGACGCGCCTGCGCGAGGACGGCCTGCGCAAGGTCATGATGGGCCGCACCTCGCTGGCCGAGGTCGCTCGCGTCACCGGGACCTCGGCGTAGGTCGGGCTGCTACTCGACCGCCGCGGGCGGCGTGCGGTCGAAGCCGGCCGCGCGGTAGGCGTCGTGCTCGTCGAGCGTCTCGCTCTCGAGCAGCGCGTGCGCGAGGCTGTCGAGTCGCTCACGGTTCTCCGTGAGCAGGCGCAGGGCGCGCTCGTAGCACTCCTCGACGATCGTGCGGACCTCGGCGTCGACGATCTGGCGCGTCTCCTCCGACGGACCGCCGGCCGTGCCCGGGAAGAGCACCGGATCATCCCCCGGTCCGGGAAGGACGCTGACGAGCCCGATGCGCTCGGACATGCCCCAGCGGCCGACCATCTGGCGTGCGATGCGCGTGACCTGCTCGAGGTCTGACTCCGCGCCCGTTGTGACGTTGCCGTATACGAGCTCCTCGGCTGCGCGGCCGCCCAGCGCGCCGACGATCCGGCCGCGCAGGTAGCGCTCGTCGTAGCCGTAGCGATCGCTCTCCGGGGACTGGAACGTCACCCCCAGCGCACGGCCGCGCGGGACGATGGAGACCTTGCGGACCGGGTCGGCGCCCGGCTCGAGCATGCCGAGGACGGCGTGGCCGGACTCGTGGAAGGCGGTGCGCTCGCGCTCATCGGCCGAGAGCGTGATGCGCCGCTCGGCGCCGAGGATGATCTTCTCCAGCGAGTCGGTGATGTCGCCGATCTCGACCTTCTGGTGGTTGCGCCGCGCCGCCGTGAGCGCCGCCTCGTTGACCAGGTTGCGCAGGTCCGCGCCGACCATGCCCGGGGTGCTCGCCGCGATCGCGTCGAGGTCGACGTTCTCGTCGAGCGGCACGGAGCGCGTGTGGACCTCGAGGATCTTGCGCCTGCCCACCTTGTCGGGCGGATTCACGACGACGCGCCGGTCGAAGCGGCCGGGGCGCAGCAGCGCCTGATCGAGGATCTCCGGGCGGTTCGTCGCGGCGATCACGATCACGCCCTCCGTGCCGGTGAAGCCGTCCATCTCCGTGAGGATCTGGTTGAGCGTCTGCTCGCGCTCGTCGGAGCCGCCGAAGGAGCTCGATCCGCGGGCGCGGCCGATCGCGTCGAGCTCGTCGATGAAGATGATCGCCGGAGCGGCCTTCTTGGCCTGCTCGAAGAGGTCACGCACGCGCGAGGCGCCGACGCCGACGACCATCTCGATGAACTCCGACGCCGACAGGGAGAAGAACGGCACGTCCGCCTCGCCCGCGACCGCGCGCGCCAGGAGCGTCTTGCCGGTGCCGGGCGGACCGGAGAGCAGCACGCCCTTGGGGATGGCCGCGCCGAGCCTGCGATAGCGATCGGGCTGCTTGAGGAAGTCGACGATCTCGACCAGCTCGTCCTCCGCCTCGTCGATGCCCTCGACGTCGTCGAAGGTCACGCGCTGAGAGCTCGGCTCGTACCGTCGCGCCCGCGAGCGCCCGAGCCCGGTGAGCCCGCCTGCTCCCGCGCCTGCCGCGCGGCGGGCGATCCAGACGAAGAACGCCACGAGCAGCAGGGTCGGCCCGAAGTAGATGAGCAGCGTGGCAAGCGTCCCGGGCCCCTCGTTGGGCGATTCGGCGTCGACCGTGACGTTCTTGTCCCTGAGCTGCTGGAACACGTCGTCCTCGGAGGCGAACGCGGGGCGGACCGTCTCGAAGTCCGTGTCGGCCTCCACGTCCTTCTCCGGCGACACCGCCTTCTTGAACTCGCCCTTGATCTCCTCGCCGCGCGCGTTGACCTCCCGCACGTTGTCGGCCTCGATCTGCTGCAGGAAGAACGTGTAGGGCACCTCCACGCGGCTCGTGCGCGGCGTGAAGAGCTGGGCGAACAGGACATTGAACGCAAGCAAGCCGAGGATGAGGTACAGCCAGCGCCGCCCGAACGGCGGGCCGGTCATCCGCCGCCGGTCGCCACCGCCGCCCTCGGGCTCGCGCTCGCCCTCCACACGCCAGGGCGTGGGGCGCTCGTCCTTCTTCGGGGGCTGGGTCCTCGGTACGGGCGGTGCCATGGGGACCCTGACGATCATACGGTCGTCCATGAAGGCGGGTTGAAAAGAGCGCTCGGCCCGTCGCCGGTCGATCCAGCGGACGTGTCCTTCGACTTCGCCGAGCTGCTGCTCGAGGTTCTCAACCGCCGGGCCTCCGACCTCCACGTGACCGCAGGGTCCCACCCCGTGATCCGCGTCCGCGGCCGCCTCGTGCCGCTGGAGGACTATCCCGTCCTGAACTCGAACATGACCCGCGAGGTCGTCTACGGGATCCTCACGAACGACCAGCGCCAGCGGCTCGAGACCGACTGGCAGCTCGACTTCGCCTACGCGATCCCCAGCCGGGCCCGCTTCCGCGTCAACGCCTACTACCAGCGTCAGGCCGTCGGCGCCGCGTTCCGCCTCATCCCGCAGGAGATGCCGAGCATCGACGACCTCGGCCTGCCGGCGGTCCTGCACGACTTCGCACGCAAGCCGCGCGGGATGGTCCTCGTCACCGGCCCGACCGGCTCGGGCAAGTCGACGACGCTCGCCGGGATCATCGACGAGATCAACGCCACGCGCGAGGAGCACATCCTCACGATCGAGGACCCGATCGAGTTCCTGCACCGGCACAAGAAGTGCATCGTCAACCAGCGCGAGATCGGCTCGGACGCGCAGACGTTCGCGAGCGCGCTGAAGGGCGCGCTGCGCCAGGACCCCGACGTGATCCTCGTCGGCGAGATGCGCGACCTCGAGACGATCCACACCGCGCTGACCGCGGCCGAGACCGGCCACCTCGTCTTCGCGACGCTCCACACGCAGGACACGCCGCAGACGATCGACCGCATCATCGACGTGTTCCCGCCGGCCCAGCAGCAGCAGGTGCGCGTCCAGCTGTCCGTCGCCCTGCAGGGGATCGTCACCCAGCAGCTTCTCCCGACCGTCGACGGCTCCGGCCGCGTGGCGGCGTGCGAGGTGCTGGTCCCGACCCCCGCGATCCGCAACCTGATCCGCGAGGGCAAGACGCACCAGATCTACAGCTCGCTGCAGACCGGTTCCAACCAGGGCATGCAGACGATGGACACGGCGCTCGCACAGCTCGTGCGCTCCGGGCAGATCAGCGTGAAGCTCGCCGAGTCACGGTCCACGACGCCCGAGGAGCTGCGCCGCCTGCTCGGGCTGGCGCTCCACGCCGCCTAGCGCCATGAGCAGCACGTTCGTCTTCAAGGCCATCGACCTGGTCGGCGTCCAGAGCAAGGGCGAGCTGGAGGCCGAGTCCAAGCAGGCCGTCAACGACCAGCTCAAGGCGCGCGGGCTCATCGTCCTCGACATCGCCGAGAAGCGCGGCTCCAAGGAGATCAAGCTCCCCTGGAGCAACCGCGTCAAGGCCGGCGACCTCACGATCATGACCCGTCAGCTCTCGACGATGGTGTCGAGCGGCATGACGATCCTGCGGGCGCTGTACGTGCTCGAGGCGCAGACGGAGAGCGACGCGCTCAAGGAGACGCTCGTGAACGTCCGCAAGGACGTCGAGGCCGGCCTGCCGCTGAGCGACGCGCTGGAGCGCCATCCCAAGGTCTTCGACCCGCTGTTCGTCGCGATGGTCCGCGCCGGCGAGACGGGCGGCGTCCTCGACAGCGCCCTGCTGCGCGTCGCCGATCAGCTCGAGAAGGCCGAGGCGCTGCGCCGCCAGGTCAAGAGCGCCATGACCTACCCGACCGTGATCATCACGTTCGCGATGGCGGTCGTCCTCGCGCTGGTGACGTTCCTCGTCCCGGTGTTCGCCGGGGTGTTCAAGGAGTTCGGCGGCGAGCTGCCGCTCATCACCCGCGTCACGGTGGGCGCCTCCAACTTCGTGAAGGGTTACTGGTACCTGCTGATCCTCGGCACCGTCGGCGGCATCTTCGGATTCAAGAAGTTCAAGAAGACCCCGCGCGGACGGGAGCTCCTGCAGCGCATGTGGCTCAAGGCCCCCATGAAGATCGGCGACATCGTGCAGAAGGTCGCTCTCGCCCGCTGGTCGCGGACGTTCTCGGCGCTCATCACCGCGGGCGTGCCGCTGCTGGCCGCGCTCGACATCGTCGGCAAGACCGCCGGCAACGTCGTCGTCGAGCAGGCCATGGAGAAGGTGACCGAGAGCGTCAAGAGCGGCGGCACGATCGCCGGCCCGCTGAAGGAGAGCCCGGTGTTCCCCTCGATGGTCGGCCACATGGTCGGCGTGGGCGAGGAGACGGGCGCGATGGACGCGATGCTCTCGAAGATCGCGGACTTCTACGAGGACCAGGTCGCGGCCGCCGTGAAGTCGCTCACCGCGATCATCGAGCCGATCATGATCATCGTCGTCGGCGCGATCGTCGGCTTCATCGTCATCGCGATGTACATGCCGATGTTCTCGCTGTACGACCAGATCAAGTAGTCGGGTTCCACTTTGGTGGCCCGCCACCCGGCGATGTTGCCGGATGCGGCTAGCCGTCGTAGTATTACGACAGGAATCGACACCGTGGCCACGGCATTCGACATTCGGAACCCTCAGCGTGTCGCACGCGAGCTCGGCGACCTGGGGCGAACGCTCGACACCGCGGCGGAGGTCCCGGCGTCGATGGCACAGTGGCTGGCTGATCTCTGCCAGGATCTCGCGTCGACCGGCACGGCTGAGCTCGAGGGAGTGTCGCCCGACGATTGGGCGGCGCTCCAGGCCGGGGCGCTGCGGGCAGCCAGCGCGCTGCTCCACGAGCACGACGTCGACTCCGCGGTCTTCCGCCGGCAGGTTCGGCTGGCCGTCGAGGAGCTGCGGTTCCGGCTCGCGCGCATGGCCGAAGCGGAGCCGGTGAACGAAGCGCAGCCCGTCAAGGACGTCGCGATCTGGCTCGAGCGCAATCTCGACCTGTCGCAGGTCGAGAAGGGTGCCCTCTTCGGCGTCTCTGATCGGACGTGGCAGCGATGGAGCTCTCCGTCAGAGTCGGCCGAGCCGAGCGGCGCGGCTGCGGTGCAGTTGCGCCTGCTGGCTCGACTGGTCAACGAGCTCCGTCACGTCCTGACCTCGACCGGCGTCGCGCGGTGGGCGACCCAGCCCCTGGCCGATCTCGACGGTGCGACGCCGATGGACGCCTTCCGCTCCTCGGATCCCGAGGCCGTGGGGAGGGTCTTCGCGATCTCATCGGCAGCTCGCAGCGGCGCCGCCGCGTGAGCCCCGCGGTCATCGCGTTCCGCGCGGCCGACTACGAGACGCCGCTGTGGGCGTTCCCGAACCTGTCCTCCGGGCGATACAACGTCGGCGGCCGTCCGCCCGCGACCCAGTACCTCTCACTGCATCCCATGACGCCGTGGGCGGAGCTGCTGCGCAACCTCGACCTTCGCGACGGTGGTGCGGCGAGCGAGCTCCGCGTCGCGATCTGGGTGATCCGGCTCGAGCTCGAGGACGTCCCCGTCGAGATCACGTTCGACAACGTCGCGCGCTACTCGCTCGCGCCGGAGGACCTCGTGTCCGACGACCGCGCGGCCTGCCAGCGGCTCGCGCGTGCGCTCGATGACCTCGGGGTGGGCGCCTTCACGGCGCCGAGCGCGGCCCTGCCAGGGGCGACCAACCTCGTCGTGCTGCACCCGGCGATCGTCATCGACTTCGACGCCAAGCCGATCGATCCCGCGTTCGAGTGGCCCACCGCGCTCGTGTCCCGTGACGGGCGGTCTCCCGAGGGACTGTGGGACGCGGTGCACCACCGGGGCGCAGGGACGCGCCATCCCGCGCTCGTCGCATGGGAGACCGGCGAGTCGTTCCGGTTCGAGCAGCCCGCGGTCGAGCTCCGCGGCTGAGCGCCGCCTCGGCGCTGCTCAGCGCTTCGCGTACTCCGTGATCTCGCCGAAGTCGAGGACCACGCAGGACTCGTCGCCGAGGGTCTCGGCGTCATGGCCGGGCGGGATGGCGATGACGTCGCCGGGACCGAGGTCCTGGCTGCTGCCGTCGTCCATGTGGATGCGCATGCGGCCGGACATCACGTAGCCGAGGTGCGAGACCTGGCAGGAGTCCGTCCCCGCGATGGGCTTGACGTCCTGCGACCAGCGCCAGCCCGGCTCGAACTCTCCGCGGCCGACCGGTCGCCCGCCGACCTCCACCACGTCGACGTGTCCATGGCCGACGAACGGCCGGACCTCGTCCGGCTGGTCGAAGCGCTTGGCAACGACTGAGGCTGTGCTGGACATTGCGCCCTCCTGTCGGTTTCCGCGACGCTAACGCCTTCCGGCGACGCGCCGCAAACCGATGTGTCATCCCTCTGCCTTGCGGTCGCTCTCGATCTGCGCGCCCAGGAACACGACCGCGAGGAGGAGCGCGCCGCCGACGATGAGCAGCTTCTCGACGGCGCCGCCGACGTCGAGGACCCAGCCGAAGATCGCCCGCGCGAGGAGCTGGCCGATGAAGGCGCCGCCGCAGAACGCTCCGATCCGCCGGCCGTTCATGGGCCGAGGATCGGGGACGGCGCGGCGCCCCGCTACGGCCATCGGTCGATGGCCGTGGCCGACTTAGGTCGACAGATGGGTCAGCAGCCCGCGGGCGTGCCCGCAGCCGTGAAGTGCGGCCCGGTCCGCCGCGGCAGCAGGTAGATCGCGTAGTAGTCGGCGCCCTCGGAGCCTGCGACCAGCGCGTACACGCGATCGGTGCGGGCCGTGACGCCCTGGTTGACCGTCAGCGACTTGTTGCGGCACTGTCCGCCGGCGGAGTCGCGGAAGCTCAAGCGCCCCTTCTGCACGACCACGAACACGGGGCCGGGGCTTCTCCGGAAGCCCGTCGTCGCTCCCGAAGCGAGCCGTCCGTGCTCGAGGAACACGTCGGTCCTGCCGCTGCGCAGCGCGCGGGTGATCACCGACGTCGGCACGTTGTTGATCTGGCTGTGCGCGGTCAGGAACCCGGTCGGCACGGTCGCGGGATCGACCTGGACATGGGCCGCGACCGCGCCGCCCGCGAAGCAGGCGAGCACGACCGCGGTGATCAGGAGGACGCGCCTCACGGCGCCGCGGTCCCGGCTGCGATGGTGCGCAGGAACGCGACGAGCTGCTCGCGCGCCCGCTCGCTCGTCAGCAGGTCCGGGCGGGTGTTGTTGGCCGTTCGGTGGCGCACGTTGGAGACGACGCACTCGAGCGTCTCGCACGCACCGTTGTGGTAGTAGGGCGGCACGGCGTTGATCCCCAGCAGCGACGGCGGGCTGAAGCCGTTGCCTCTCCCGTCGCCGTTGAAGTCGAACCCGAGCGCGTCCGGCGCCGCTCCCGCGACGCCCTGCGCATTCAGCGCCTGGGTCGCCTTCTCGACGCCGCCGATGTTGTTGCCGATCGGGTTGTTCCCGCCCGCGACGCCCAGGTTGAAGGAGCCGATGTCGCGCAGGAACCGGTTCAGGTACGCCTTGCCGATCGGGGCCGCCGGAGCGGGCGGCGCCGGGTTCGTCTCGGTGAAGATCTCGGCCGCCGCCGGCGGGGAGACGAAGTCCTTCACCGACGAGGTCCACAGCGGCCCGCCGTGGCACGCGGTGCAGCCCTGGTTCATGAACAGCTGGCGCCCCGCCTCGACGTCGGCCGCCGGGTCGCCGCCTCGCAGCGACCGGCGCGAGGACGGTCCGTTGGGCGTGCGCACCGCGAACCGCACCCACTCGTTCAGCGCGTCGAGGGCAGGGATCGCCCTCCCCGAGCCGGGGAGCGTGATGGTGAGCTGCTGGCGCGCGGCGTTCGGCTTGGCGAAGTCGTTCACCACACACGGCGGGCTGTTGACGTCACCGTTGTCGCCGATGATCAGGCCGTGGTTGGGATCGTTCGTGGACGTCGCCGGCGGCGGCGTCTGGCACGCGACGGCCGTCGCAAGCGGACCGGGGCCGGAAACGTTGCGGATGTTGGCCTCGAAGTCCTGGACCTCGTCGAAGATCGCCGAGTAGTTCAGGACGCGCTGCTGGTTGCGGTCGTTCGGGTTGAACGTCGCGTTCAGCGGCACGGACTTCCGCGGGCCGGTGTTGAACGTCCAGATCACGCCGTCGGTCAGGCCCTTGAAGTGGCAGCTCGAGCACGACTGCCAGCCCTCGGAGGACAGGCGCTCGGTGGTCGATACGGTCGCGCCGGCGGGACGGTTGAAGTTGCCGCGCGAGGAGAAGAAGACCTCGGCACCCGCTCGCACGACCTCCTCGTTGCTCCCCGCCGCGGGCAGCGGCGAGGTGCGGATCGAGTCGATCACGGTGTCGTTGGACAGGTCCAGCAGCGACACGTTGCCCGACACGAAGTTCGTCACGTACGCGCGCGGACGGCCCGGGACGACCACGATGCCCTGCGGGTTCTTGCCCGCGCTGTCACCGGCGGTTGAGGGGTTGTTGGGCTCGTTGAGGTCGATGTAGCGGGTCGTGTCGGCGTCGACGACGTTGTTCAGCGAGCCGTCGGCGCCCACGCGCATCTTCACGACGAGGTCTGAGCCCGCCGCGACCACGTAGGCGACTCCGGGTCCCCTCAGGCTCGTGAACGCCATCGCCCACGGGTTCGCGAAGAAGAGCTTGCGCTTGTTCGGCTCCGGGTTGCGCGCGCCGAGATGCAGGTTCGCGAAGCCGACGGCCGAGTCGCTCTCGCTGGTCAGGCTGAACGCGTTCACGAACGCCTGGGTGTCGACGTTGAACTTCAGGGGGCCGGACGGCGAAGCGGCGATGTTCGGCAGGTACGCCTTGTTGCCGTGGAGCACCACGCTCTGCAGCTGGTTCGGGAACGCCGACGTCGGGTCGGGCTGGCCGTCGCCGTTGGAGTCGACCGTGAACCCGGTCACGCGCGGCCCCAGCGTGATCCGCTTGCGCGCGCGGTAGTCGTCGATGTCGTTGGACCTCGTGTTGATCGAGAGGCGGCAGACGACGCCCTCCCGGCCGTTGTCGTCGGCCTGCTTGCCGCCCGGCTTCGTGAACGCGAGGAAGCCCGTGACGTACAGGCGGCTGCTGCCGCGCGTCACGGCGAGTCCGCGCGGCTGGAAGTGCCGCGCGCGGTCGGGGTCGTTGCAGCGGCTGTTGCGCAGGTCGACGTGGCCGATGATCCGCGGGTTGCGGGCGTCGATGACCGACACCGTGTCCTGACTGCTGTTGGAGGCGAAGATGCGCCGTCCATCGGGCGAGGCGACGATGTTCCACGGCTCCGAGCCGGTGCGCAGCGAGCCGAGCGAGCGCGCGCGGAAGTTCGAGCGGCTGGAGTTCGAGATCCGGATGACGCTCACGGTGCCGGCCGCGGCGTTCGCGGTGAACGCGTAGCGGTCGTTGGGGTCGACGGCGATGCTCTGCGGCTCGTCGCCGACGCGGACGGTACCGATGACCTCGTTCGTATCGGTGCGGATGACAGAGACGGTGTCGGCGCCGGGGTTCACGACCCACAGGAGCCGTCCGCTACGCGACAGAGTGATGGGGCTGGACGTGGTTGCGTAGGGGAAGGTCCTGCGTCGCCGCTGCGCCGCCTGCGCGACGGGCGCCGTCGTCAGCTCGTCCTCGGGCTCCGCGATGGGGGCGGGTGCCCCACGGACGTGCGACACCGACGGGGTGCCGGCGCTTGCGATGACCGTGGTCCCCGCAGCCGCTCCGACCACCACCGCACCTACGAGAACACGACGTACGACGACACGCCCAGAAGTCGCCATGCCCCTGCCTCTCGTCCGCTTGCCAGGAACGTTTCAGGTTCGGCCATGCGGAGTCAAGTGTCTTCACCAGCCGAATGCGTCGTTCGCACCGTCGCTGGGGCGCGCCGAGCGTGCCGGCACCCGTCGTAGCCTGTGCGCCTGTGCGCCGACTGCTGGTCCTGAGCGTCGCGCTGGGCGCGATCTCCCTTCCCGCCGCCGCATCTGCCGCCGTCCTGATCGAGGCGATCCCGAAGAGCCTCGTCTGCGGCGATCCGATCACCCCCGGCATCTGGGCCCAGCCGGGGACGACGGGCTCGCGCGTCGTCCGCATGCGCGCGGTCGATCGGGCCACCGGTCGCGTGTGGTGGCGCAAGACCGCGAGTGCCCGCACCTCGGGGTGGCGCAACTGGACGCTGCCCTCCGGCATGGGCGGGCGCTGCCGGCGGACCACCATCGTCTACGACGGCCCCGGCTTCGTCACCCGGTTCCGGGTGCGGTTCACGAGCGAGGGCTCCTAACAGTGAACGGATCTGGGGCAGCGCATGGCGGCTGGGAGGTGCTCGTGAGCCCCTGGAATCTCGACGAGAAGATCGAAGGGTTCCCGGTTCCCGCCGGTGCGATCACGTTCACCGGCCCGGTCGATGCTGCCGCGAGCGAGGTGGAGAGGATGACCGGCCGCTACCGGCATAGCGCGGACGCGGTCGCAGAGTCCGACCGTCGACGCCCACGGTGCCCGACGGGCACGCCGTGCTGATCGGCGCACGGGATCTTGACCCCGCGGAGCGCGACGCGCTGGAGGAAAGTCGCGTCGACGCGTCTCGCGATCACCCGCCTCGCGGCCGTGATCGGAGCCGAACTGCAATGGTCCGCCGAGGGTGCCGGCCCGGGGGAGAGGTGACCGAGAAGCACTGAAAGTGCACCTCGCCGCGGCCGCCGCGAGCTTCACCGCCCACGCGACCTGATCACCGCAGGGCACCCACCCAAGCCGGGGTTGACCAAGAACGCGGACGACATCCTCCTCCGCGCCGGCCACCCGACCCGAGCGCTACCCGCGTTGTGCAGGCAGACGAGAGAGCGCCGTCGCCTTCAGCGCGGCTTACGGGCGCGCACGATTGCCGAGCCCGCATGCGCGTGGACGCGATGTGTCTCGCGGATCTCGACGTCCGCGAGACCCGCCGCGACCAGCGACGCGCGGAACTGCGCCTCGGTCAGCGCGCCCGCGATGCAGCCCGTGTAGGCCGCCATGTCCGCCCGGGTCGCCTCGTCCATGTCCTCGTCGGCGATCACGTCGGCGATCGCGAACCTGCCGCCGGGGCGCAGGACGCGCGCCGCCTCCGCGATCGCCCTTGGCTTGTCGCCGGTCAGGTTGACGACGCAGTTGGAGATCACGACGTCCACCGAGGCGTCCGGCAGCGGCAGGTCCTCGAGGAAGCCCTTGACGAACGTCACGTTCATCAGGCCGGTGTCGGCGGCGTTGGCGCGCGCCAGCTCGAGCATCTCGTCGGTCATGTCCAGCCCGATCGCCTTGCCGGTCGGCCCGACGCGCCGTGCGGCGGTCAGGACGTCGGCGCCGGCGCCGGACCCGAGGTCCAGCACCACCTCGCCCTCGTGCAGGTCGGCGGCTGCAGTCGGGACGCCGCACCCGAGCGACATCGTCTGCGGGGCGTCGGCGCCGCTGCAGCACGAGCCGTCGGGCGAAGCCCGAGCGAGGGCGGCGTACTTCTCACGCACCAGGTCACGGATCTCATTCAGCTCAGCCATGCGTGCAGCTCCTTCAGCGCGTGAGGCGCGACGGAGTAGTAGGCCCACTTGTGGCGGCGCTCGACGTCGACCAGCCCGGCGTCGACGAGCTTGCGCATGTGGTGCGACAGCAGCGACTGCCGCAGGCCGTACAGCGCGATGAGCTCGCACTGGCAGACCGGATTCGCGGAGCGGCGTAGCACGTCGAGAATGCGCACCCGCAGCGGCTCGCAGAGCGCCTTGCACACGGTGGCGATCCGCTCTGCGTCGAGCGCCGGGTCCTCGCCGACCGTCGGTGCACAGCAATCGGCTGCGGCGGGGCCCGGCCGTGTCGGAAGGGGGAGACTCACATCAATGCTTGTTGTTGTGAGTGCGGACCGTACCACGTCCTACCGAGGCTGGCGAACTCTCCTACGGCGCACCGCGCCCGTCGCCCCGAGCGCGTCGGCGACGTCGAGCATGACTCGGCGCGCCGACTCCACCCGGCGCGGACCCAGGCGCTCTGCCAGCTCCTCGCCGATCGTCGCGCGGTGGCTCCGGGTCGCGACCGCCGAGCAGATGGCCGCGGGCGCGGCGCTCGCCTGGCGTCGTCCGAGCTAGACGCGCGGGCAGGTCGTCAGGAGAGCGGCGCTGTCCTCGTCCTCGATGCCCTCGGCGAGGCTCGCGGCGCGCTCCATGCGCGCGTTGGCCCGGCGGAGCAACCGCTCGTTCGCGGCGAGCATCGCGCGCCGCAGGTCGCGAAGCGCGTTGGCGAGGGCCTCGTAGACCGTGACCCACTCGCGCGGGCCGCTGATCGATAGCGCGCACTCCCCGGTGAGACCGCGCTCGGCGACGGAGCGCCGCTGGGCGCGCAGGCTCCTCGCAATGCTGCGCGACGCGGTCTCAGATCGCAACAGGGCCCGTGCGGCGCAGCGGGTGTCCTTGCTCCCGCAGCTCTTGCCGGCGGACACCTGCAGGAACCGCACGCCACTGCGACAGAGGGCGTGCGCGTCGGAGACCAGCGCCGACGGCGGGGATGCCGTCATGTCGCACATCGCGCTCCACTCGGCGCTCGTCGCGTTCCGATCGTGCTCCAGCGCTTCACCGCGCTGGAAGGCCGCGAGGAGCATCTCGTACTCGGCGGTCGTGAGGCTGCCGTGCGGCGCGGCGGCGCTCGCGATGGAGGGGACGCAGACGGCAGTCGCCGCGGCGAGACCGCAGGCGAGCAGGAGACGACGAAGAGCGGAACGCATGGTTCCGATATCGGCCCGCCGGCGCGCGTCCGTGAGCGCTTCTGGACGCATTGCGGCCGGGCGCCCGTCAGGGCAAGGGCGCCCCCGCGAGCACCGCGACGGTCCCCGCCGCGCCGGCCGCCAGCAGGGTCTGCACGACGCCGGCGCGCAGCACGAGGAGCGCGACCGTGCCCGCGGCAAGCAGCGCGACCTGCCACCGCTCGTCCAGCGCGAGGGCGAGCGGGATCGCCGAGCCGCCGATCGCGCCGATCGCGGCCGGTCCGGCGCCGTCCAGGAAGGCCCGCACGCGAGCGTCGTGCCGGAGCGCGTCCAGCTGCCGGCCGCCGAAGATCACGAAGCAGAACGACGGCGCGAACGCGACAGCAGCTGCGAGCAGCGCGCCACCGACGCCGTGCGCCGCGTAGCCGACGACGGCGACCGTGTGCACGACCGGTCCCGGCGTCACCTGACCGAGCGCGACGGCGTTCAGGAACTCGGGCGCGGTCATCCAGCCGTACCGGTCGACCGCGTCCTCCTGCATGAGCGGGATGATCACGAAGCCGCCGCCGTAGGACAGGGCGCCGACCTTGAGCGCCGTCCAGCACAGCGCCAGTACCCCGCCGGTGGCGCCCGCCGCGGCCACGACCGTCGGCCAGGCGTGCGCGGCGATCCGGGCGCGCGTCCCGAGCGCGAACACCACCTCCGCCGCGCCGCACGCCAGCAGCACAACGACGACCCATGTGCCGACGAGCGCCGCGGCCGCGGTCCCCGCCGCGACGTAGAGCGCCCAACGGATGCGCGCCGCTCCCCGCACGCGCCGCAGGCTCGCGGGGAGCAGCCCCGCGGCCGCGTGCACGGCGACGGCCGCGACGACCGAGCCGGCGCCCGCGCCCGCGCCCGCGATCCACCGGGGAGGCGAGCCGAGGAACAGCGCTGCGAGCGCGATGATGAGGATGAGCCCGGGCACGATGAACGCGAGCCCGCCGACGAGCGCCCCCCGTATGCCCTGCAATCGCCACGCGGAGAAGATCGCCATTTGGGTGGAGGACGGACCGGGGAGGAGGCCGGTGGCGGCGATCGCGTCCTGGAACTCCTCGTCGTCGATCCAGCCCTCGCGTTCGACGCACAGGCGGCGCAGCATGGCGATGTGGGCGGGCGGGCCGCCGAACCCGAGGCAGCCGATACGCCCCCACTCGCGGGCGACGACACCGAGCGTCGGCGGCGTCATCTCGCGTCTGCGAGCTCCACCCGGCGATCGGGGGCGTCGGGGAGCAGGACGCCCGCGAGCGCCTCGCCCTCCGCGAGCACCGACTCTGCGATCTCGGGACCTTCTCCCGGCAGCAGTTCGAACCCCTCGACGCGCAAGCGGCGGTCCTCGAGCTCCCAGGTCGCCCGCGCGAAGCCGTCGACGAGCACGCTGCCGACGAAGCGGCCCGTGGGGACGGGGCCGTAGGACAGCGTCCGGGTCGTGACGCGGGTGCGGTCGTCGTGCGACAGGAGCACGTTGTCGTACTGCGGCAGGAAGCGCGGCGGCGCCGGCGTCTCCGGATCGGGGAGCGGGCCGTCGGGCACGTCGAGCAGCTCGCGTCCTCGTTCGTCGCGGAAGCTGCGCAGCCGCGGACGCAGGCGATCGATCACCGCGCGCAGGCCGGTGATCCGCGACCAGGTGCGCACGTCCGCGGCGCTCGCCGGCCCGAACGCGGCGAGGTAGCGCAGGACGAGCCTG
>Ga0081539_10004202_pt1 | contig 16255 bp, 20 predicted proteins | sample TabmetS4T2R2_FD_71023 | JGI IMG/M metagenome (GOLD analysis project Ga0081539, IMG submission 71023) | Tabebuia heterophylla rhizosphere microbial communities from the University of Puerto Rico - S4T2R2 | ecosystem: Host-associated > Plants > Roots > Rhizosphere ...
TCATCGCCCGAGCCTGGTCGGCGCCCGGCGGCAGCTGCGCGATCAGGGTCTCGATGTCCCGGGTGAGGGCGCTCATCTCGCCGGTCTCGCGGGACTCCCAGGCGATGCGGACCAGCAGGTAGAGCGACTCGGCCCGGTCGGTGCTGGTGCCGGCGAGGTCCCGCCAGCGCCGCCCGTAGCGCAGGGCGTCGTCGAGGAGCCCGGCCAGCCACGACGCGCGGGCCGCGGCGGCGAGCAGGCCGGTGTCGTCGGGCACCTCGTCGAGGCCCATCTCGGCCAGCTGCAGGGCCTGGTAGGCGGAGCCGATGGACAGGTAGAGCGCGGTGCCGCGGCGGGCCGCGGTGATCATGTCGTCGTAGCGGCCGGCGCCGCGGGCGTGGTGCGCCACCATGGCCGGGTCGGAGGCCCCGGCGCGCAGCAGCGCCTCGAGCGCCGCCTCGTGCAGCCGGCGGCGCTGCCGGCCGAGCATCTGGTCGGCGATCGCCTCGCGCACCAGCGCGTGCCGGAACGCGAACTCGTCCTCGCCGGACTCCACCAGCACGCCCCGGGTGACCAGGTCGCGCAGCACGGCGATGAGCTCGTTCTCGCTCACACCGGTCACCTCGGCGAGCAGGTCGAACGGGATGCGGTGGCCGAGCACGGCGGCCGCCTCGACGACGCGTTGGCTGACCGGGTCGAGGTCGTCGACCTGGCGGCGTAGCACGTCGGCGAGGCTCCACGGCAGCGGCTGCTCGACGAGCGCCTCCACGTCGTACCCGGGCAGCGCGCGCAGCAGCTCCTCCAGGAAGAACGGGTTTCCGCCGGTGCGGTGGTGCAGCGCGGTCGCGGCGCGCAGCGGCGCCGGAGCGCCGGTGGCCGCCGCCAGCAACGCCGCGGTCTGTGCGGAGGTGAGGCGATCCAGGCGTACGTGGGTGACGGCGTGCCGGCGTTCCATCCGGGCCAGCAGACCGGCCACCGGTTGGCGGCGGGTCACCTCGTCCGGCCGGTACGTCCCGATCAGCAGCCGCGGCCCGCGCTGGTCGGCGATCCGCTCGAACAACGCCGCGCTCTCCGAGTCGGCCCAGTGCAGGTCTTCGAAGACGACGACCGCGGGGGCGTCACCGATCAGGTCGGCCAGGATGGCGAGGCCGGTGTGCAGGCGCTCCACCGGGCTGCGCCGCGCGTCCGCGAGGGCCGCCAGCTGCTCCTCGTCGACCTCCGGGCGGCCGTCGATCGCGTCCAGGAGCACCTCGTACGGCCGTGCCAGCGAACCGGGCTCCGCCTGGCCGACAAGCACCACTGTCTCCGCCGGCAGGGTCGCCAGCAGCTCGTGCACCAACCGGGTCTTTCCGATGCCCGGCTCGCCCGCGATGAGCGCGACCGCCGGCTCACCTGCCGAAGCGAGCTGCGCCAACCGGCGCAGCTCGCTTTCCCGCCCGATCATCACCGGGCTGGCACCACCGCGGATGGCTCGCACGACATCAGGTTACCGGTGGGCTGCCCGCGGACCGCCGGGGCTTTCCTGGCCCGGCGGGCCACGTGGGCGGTGGTGAGCAGACGCTGCCGGTCAGCCTCGGCGATCAACTCACGGTGACGGTCGTCCGCGAGAACCAGCATCAGATCCGGGTGCATCAACATGGCTTGCCTCCTTGTCAACCTCTGTTGCCTCAATCCTCGGTTGACCAGGGAGCTGCCACATCGGAAGCGCATACCTATCTTCGCTGCTCAGCGACGCGCCCAGGCGCCTAGGCATACCTAGGCTGATCAGCGCTCGAGTCGGTCGGCGAGCTCGCGGAGTCCACGAACGATCTCCGCACCGGTCGGGGCGTTCTCCGGGTCGAGCAGCACCTGGCTGACGAGTCCGGACATCAGGGCCATCTGCACCGACCCCAGGCTGCGTACCAGATCGTCGGGCACGGCGTCCTCGTCGATGCCCGACAGCCAGGCCGTGACGCCACGGCGACCTTCCTGCTGGCCCTTGGCCAGCAGTTCGCGCAACTGTGGCGCGCGCTCGCTCTGCAGGAAGGCCTCGAACGAGGCCAGCCAGAGCGCCCGTTGCTCGATTCCGCTGCGCAGCGTCCGGTCCCAGATCTCGGCGGTCACCGCGGGGCTCCCGCCGCCGGCGATCGCGCCGACGACCACGTTGCCCCACTCGTCCAGAGCACGAATGAGCGCCTCCATCAGCAGCGCCTCGCGGGATCCGAAGTGGTAGCCGATGGCCGCCATGCTCACGCCACCGGCCGCGGCGGTGATGTCGCGGACGGTCGTCTTGTCATAGCCCTTGGCGAGCAGGCACTGTTTCGCGCCCTCGAGCAGGGCGTCCCGGTTTCCCATGGTCGACAGCCTAACGCAGGGTGTTGAACAAATGCATTAGGCGTATGTCTTGCGCGTTTGCCCAACACGGTCGTACGGTGTTCGGAAATCACCTTGGGGGTAGTGATGCGCAACACCCGAGTCCTGGTGTCCGGCGCCAGCATCGCCGGACCGTCCGTCGCCTACTGGCTTCGCCGCTTCGGCTTCGACCCGGTCGTGGTCGAGCGGGCACCCGCGTTGCGCCCGGGCGGTTTCGCCGTCGACTTCCGCGGCACGCCCCATCTGACCGTGCTCCGGCGGATGGGCATCCTCGACGAGGTCAGGGCGGCGCAGACACACATGCGCGGGATGAGCTTCGTCACCGCGGACGGCCGTACGATCCTGACCTTGCCGGCCTCGTTTCTCAGCGGGGACGTGGAGATCGAGCGCGGCGACCTGAGCCGCATCATCTACGACCGGACCCGCGAGGAGGTCGAATACCGCTTCGGCGACTCCATCGCGTCGCTCACCGACACCGGCGGGAAGGTGCTGGTCCAATTCGACAGCGGCCGGTCCGACTACTTCGACCTGGTCATCGGCGCCGACGGGCTGCATTCGAACGTACGCCGGCTGGCGTTCGGCGACGAGGCGCGATACCTCAAGTACGGCGGCTACTACGTCGCCGGAGGGTTCGACGTCCCCAACCACCTCGGCCTGGACCACCTCACCCTGCACCACAGCGTGCCGGGAAAGAGTCTGTCGCTGTCCAGTCACCGCCGGCCGGAGGTCGCGACGCCGGTCTTCGTCTGGCACTCGGAGCACCAACTCGAGTACGACCGGCACGACATCGCGCAGCAGAAAGCCATCGTCGGCGCGGTTTTCCGGGACGTGGGCTGGGAGGCGCCGCGGGCGCTCGCGGCGTTGGCCGACGCCGACTGGCTGTACTTCGACTCGTTCAGCCAGATCAAGATGGACAGGTTCACCCGCGGACGCGTGGCGCTCCTCGGCGACGCCGGATACGGCGCCACGATGGGCGGCCTCGGCACCGGGCTGGCCGTCGTGTGCTCCTACGTCCTCGCCGGGGAACTGGCCCGCGCGGACGGAGACCACACCGTCGCGTTTCCCCGATACGAGCAGAAGGTCCGGGACTACGCCACGGGCTGCCAGAAGCTCGCCGACGGCGCCGGCCGGTTCATGGCACCACGCACCCCGCGCGGCATCCGCATCCGCGACGCATCGCATCGCCTCCTGACGCGCCCACCGATGGTCGGCTGGCTGAACAAGATGACCGTCAAGGCCGCCGCCGACATCGAGCTCGACGACTACAGGCCGTGGGCAACGGCCGGTTCCCTCGGGCTCGAGCGTCGCCCGCCCACCCGGTGACTAACCCGCCCGCAGGGGGAACTGAGGCTACGGTGTACGGCTATGGAACGTGATCAAGTGGCCGCGTGGGTCGGCCGGTACGAACGGGCGTGGCGAACTCCTGGCACGGATGCCCTGGCCGAACTGTTCACGGAGGATGCCGGCTACTCGCAGGGGCCGTACCGCGAACCGGTGCGCGGGTTCGCGGCGATCGCCGAGATGTGGGAGGCCGAACGGGACGGGGCCGACGAGGTCTTCACGATGGACGCCGACGTCGTGGCCGCCGACGGCGACACCGGCGTGGTCCGGGTGGAGGTGCGCTACGGCGAACCGGTGCGCCAGGAGTACCGCGACTTGTGGATCATGCGGTTCGCCGGCGACGGCCGGTGCCGGTGGTTCGAGGAGTGGCCGTACGCTCCCGGCGACTGAGCGGCCCGACCCGATCGGCTCAGAGGTTCAGGCGGCGCCGCTCCAGCCCGTCCAACAGCAGGTCCAGGGCGAAAGCGAACTCGCCGTCGTCGTCACAACCGCCGAGAGCACCCTCGTGGGTGACGGCCGCGGCCAGCTCGGCGATGCGCGGCATGGTCTCGGCCCAGGCCGCCGCCTGCGGGGGCGTCTCGGCGCCGGGCGAGTCGTCGAACAGGTCCTGGCTGAAGCCGAGGATCCGGCTGCCGAGCAGGTGCAGCGCGTGGTGGCTGAGGTCCACCGAGCAGCCGCCGTCGCGCATGACGGCGAGCACGCGCTCGATGTGGTGCAACACCGCCGGGGTGGGCGTGGTGCGCCCCTCGAAGACCCGGACCGCCCACGGGTGACGCAGCATGGCCCGGCGGGCCTCCATGATCAGTGTTCGTAGCCGCCCGGTCCACTCCCCGTCGGCGGGGGCGTCCGGGATCGCGGCGGCGACCGCGTCGGCCATCTCGCCGAGCAGTGTCTCCTTGTCGGACACGTGGTAGTAGATCGACATCGGGTCCACGCCGAGGTGCTGGGCGAGGCGGCGCATGCTCAGCGCGTCGAGCCCGTCCCGGTCGGCCAGCTCGATCGCGGCGGCGACGATTCCTTCCCGGTTGAGGCGGCCGGAGGCACGGGTGGCAGAACGGCGTGGCACAAGAGGGATCCTACGGTGTAGAGTTGTCCTACGACGTAGACCTACGGTGTAGGAGGCTCCTCATGCCCAAGCTTCCACCGCGATGGTTCATCCGCAGCGCCTGGGTGGTCCATCGCGCCCTGCTGCGTATCACCCGCGACCGAGTGGGCCTGTCCGTCCCGCGGCCGGGTCGCCGCTTCGGCATGTTGCGACTGCACACGATCGGCCGCCGCTCCGGCCGCCCCCGAGCCGTCGTGCTCGGCTACATCGAGGACGGCGACCGGCTCGTCACCCTCGCCATGAACGGCTGGGACCCCGCCGATCCGGCCTGGTGGCTCAACCTTCAGGCGCACCCGGAGGCGACCGTCGACCTGGTCCGCGGCTCCGCCGAGGTGACGGCCCACCGGGCCACCGGCGCCGAACGCGAACGCCTGTGGGCCGCGCTGCGCGACTACGCCGGCTACGGCGACCTGGACAGTTTCGCCGCCCAGCGGGGGCGGGAGACCGCGGTGGTCGTCCTCACCCCCGGTCGATCCGCTGCCGGACAACCGCCACCGGCGGACCCCCCGAGGCAGCGCTGAACGGTCTCATCAGGCGACGCGCCCGAGCGACCCGCGCTCCGAGCTGCGGCGGGCCGCGCCCGATCCGGGCGTGGGCAGGAAGGCGAGGACCTCGGCCGAGAACCTGTCCGGGGCGAGGCTGTGCACGCGGTGGCCGACCGGGATCGTCGTGAGCCGGGACCGCGGGATCGCGGCTGCCACCTCGGCCAGTCGCCGCGGCGGGATACAGCTGGTCGGGCCGCCGGACAGAACCAGAGTGGGCTGCCGCACATCGCCGAGCCGTCCCCACCAATCGACGTCCGGGCGGGACAATTGGCGGAAGATCGAGCCGAGGGCGCGCAGGTCGTAGTCGCGGCGCGCGGTCACGATGCCGGTAGCCGCCGCCAGCACTTGAATCGGGCTGATCCGCCTCATCATTTCAGCACGTCGTGGTGGCGCCGCCAGATCTTCCAGGACCAGCCGGGCGATCCGGTCCGGCGCATGCAGTGCGGCGGCCAGGGCGGCGTATCCGCCGACCGAGTGGCCGATCAGGACAGCGTCCCGCAACGTCAGAGTCTCCAGCAGTTCCAGGACGTCGTCCCGGATACTGCTCAGCGCGTAGTCACCGGTTCGGGCGCTGGTGGCGTGCCCACGCAGGTCGACGGCGATGGCACGATAGCCCGCGGCGGTCAGTAGCGAACTGAACCGGTCCCAGGTGCGGGCGCTGCTACCGGTGCCGTGCAGCAGCAGGACCGGCGTTCCGGCCGGGTCGCCGGACTGCCGGCAGCCGAGGCGGACACCGTTGACCTTGACGGTGCCGACCGTCGAACACTCAATTGTCACCCGCGTTGTTTACCAGATGTTCCGTTACCCGCGTACCTGAATCTTCTTCGTGGTAAGCCGCGACACCCGGATGGCAGGAGATCAGGAGCGCCGTGGCGCTCCACTCTCGCCGCGGTATGCGGCCTCGGCGACGATCATCAGGTGATCGTCTTCCTGGACAACTCCTCGGCGGCCATCGCCGCGGACCTCACCGCGGCCGGCGTGCCCCCGCAGCGGCTACGCCAGACCTCGGTGCGCTTCTGAGCAACCCGCGTGACCTCTTTCAGGCCGTCGGCGCGGGCACCGTGAACCAGGTGACGCCGTTGTCCGGCGAGACGGAGACCAGCGACGTGAGGTCCGGCTCGGCGCTTTCGGCCCACATCGGCCCGGCCACGAGGACGCCGCCGGTCAGGTAGGGCGTACTCGGGTGCGCCAGCGCGGTGGCGAACTTCTCCAGGGTCGTGGCGCCGGGCTTGAGCCGGTACATGCCACTCGTCTCGCTCGCCGCGATCATGACGAGATCGCCGTTGGGGAGAACGGTGCCGACGGAGTGCTCCGGAAGACCGGTCACGTCCGGTACGAGGGCCCAGGACGTGCCGCCGTCGGTCGAGCGCAGCAGGCGGGGTTCGGAACCGTCGCGCGCCCCCGCGTAAACGGTTTGCCCGTTCGCGGTCGCCACCCATGCGACCGCGGTGACCGAACCGCCGAGGGGTTGGGTCTGCCATGTCTGCCCCTGGTCACGGGTGACCTGGGCGCAGGGGCTGGTGTCCGCGCACGGCACCCAGAAGCTTCCGTCCGACGCCGCGAGGACCGGGGTCTTGGGCCTATCGTTCGGGACGCGACCGGGCGGGTACGTCGCCAGGAACGCCGGCCGGTCGCCGCGACCGAACACGGCCAGCGACGACGCCGGCCCGACATCCCGCGGCGTGCTGGACTCGTGCCAGGTCCGCCCGCCGTCCGTGGTGGTCCAGTATCGGCGATCCCAGCCGCCCAGCGCGAGCGTGCCCGGCTCGTCGACCCAGAACATCAGGGAGTGGAACGGGACGATCTCGACGCCCGTGTCCTTGGTCGCCGGATCACCCGGCAGGGTGCGTTCCCGCCAGCTGCGCCCGCGGTCGGCCGTCACCAGCAGCTGCGAGCGGCACTGCCGGTGCAGGTCCGGCGTGGGCGCGTCGGACGGCACGTCAGCCGGAGGAAGAACCTGGCCGCAGTACTCCTGCAAGGCGTATCCGTGGTCGGCGTCGGTGAAGATCACGTTGATCAACTCGCCGGTGTACCGGGGTGTGCCGGTGTCACCCCCGCTCCCGGCGAACTGACCGGCCGAACCAGGCAGCCCGACCGGGAGCGTCCCCGCGGCCACGCCGATCATCGAGGTGGCGAGCCCCACGGCGGCGAATCCGGCGGCGGCCGCGCCGCGCCGGCGGCGTACCCGGGCCACCCGGGCCAGCATCTCGTCACGCGAGGCCGGTACGCCCGGGTCGCGCCGCCGGAACTCCGCCCGCAACAAGCCCTCAACGAGCTTCATGGGTCACCTCCGTCTTGTCGTGGGCGGTCCGGTCCGGTGCGTCCAGATGCTTGCGCAGGGCCTGTAACCCTCGGAAGCGAAGCGACCGGATCGTCGCCGGTTTCCGATCGAGCAGCGCGGCGATCTCGTCGTCGGTCAGGTCGTCGAGGTAGCCCAGAACGAGTACCGCCCGCTGGAGCCGGGGCAGTCGGGTGAGCTCGCGGCGCAGCACGTCCCGTGCCTCGACCGCGGCGTAGCGGGCCTCCGTGGCGGGCGCGTCGCGGTAGTCGTTCAGCACGAGTGCCGGCCCGCGGCGCAGAACGCGGAGGCGGCTCACGTATGTCCGGAACAGCACGACTCGGGCGTACCCGAGCGGGTTGCCGTCCTGCCGGATGCGCCGCCACGCGCCGGCCACCTTCACCAGCGTGTCCTGCACCAGGTCGTCACCGGCATGCGTGTCTCCGGTCAGCGCGTAGGCATACCCGTTCAGCGCCGGAAGGCTCTCGCCGACGAACTCCGCAAATCCCGGATCGCGCATGCCACCCCCATCAGGCCTTCGCAAGCAATACGCCCGCGCCGGCGCTGCCGTTGCACACGTGCGCGGGCTCCATGACGGGTGTCCTCGCCACTATGACCCAACGGTCTCTGGCCGGGGGTCGCACGCAGCCCCACCATGCTGGCGGGTCGGCACCTTCGCCGGTGGTCAGTCGGTGCCGAGCGCCTCGCGGAGGACGTGGGTCGCCTGCTCGATCGCGCCCGTGGCCGCGGCGGTGTGGCGCAGCGGGTTGAGCATCATGAAGTCGTGCAGGATGCCGTTGTAGCGGACCGAGGTGGTGCGCACGCCGGCCTCGGTGAGCTTGCGTGCGTACGCCTCGCCCTCGTCGCGCAGGACGTCGTTCTCGTCGACGATCACGAAGGCTTCCGGCAGTCCGGTGAGCTGATCGATGGTCGCCCGCAGCGGTGACGCGGTGATCTCGGCCCGGGTGGACCGCTCGGGCAGGTAGGCGTCCCAGAACCAGGCCATCGACTTGGCGGTGAGGAACGGGCCCTGGGCGAATTCCCGGTAGCTGTCGGTGTCCTGCCCGGCGTCGGTGACCGGGTAGTACATCGACTGGTGCACGAACGTGACGTCTCCGCGCTGCCGGGCGAGAATCGCCAGCGCGGCGGTCATGTTGCCGCCGACCGAATCTCCGGCAACGGCCAGCCGCGTCGCGTCGAGGCCTTCGGTCGAACCGAGCTGCGTGATCCATCGCGCGGTCGCGTAGCCCTGCTCGATCGCGACCGGGTAACGGGCCTCGGGTGACCGGTCGTATTCGACGAACACGACCGCCGCCCGCACCCCGACGGCCAGTTCCCGGACGAGCCGGTCATGCGTTCCGGCGTTGCCCAGGATCCAGCCACCGCCGTGCATGTACAGGATGGTGGGCAGCAGGCCCGTCGCGTCCACGGGCTTGACGATGCGGACCCCGACGTCGCCGACGTCCGCCGCAACGGTGATCCACTTGTCGGCCACGTCGGGCTTGGCGATCGGCGCGGCCTGGACCTCGTCGAGGACCTTCCGCGCACCGTCGGGTCCGAGTTCGTAGAGGAACGGAGGCTTTGCGGTGGCGTCGGCGAATTCCTGAGCCGCGGTTTCGAGGACATGCTCGGTCATGGCGGATTCCGTCCTTTCTGGAACGTGCGCCCGGTCAGTGCAGATGGGAGCCGAAGGCCCCGGCAGAGAGGTCGTCGAACGCGCTGGCTTGCGCGAGCTCCCGCGCGAGCTGGTTCGCGTCGATGACCTGCCGGCCGGGGCTGATCGCGTCCACGAGGTCCGGCAGCACGGCGGCCAACTGCCAGGCGACGGCGCTCGGGCTGCCGCCACTGAACAGGGCGAGGTCATTGATCGCGCCGTCACCGATCGTCATCCGCACCTGATCGGCGGTCATCGCCATGTTGGGCGCGTCGTCGGAGAGCCAGCTGCTGTACTGCTCCAGATCCGTGGTGTCAGCGAGATGCAGCACGATGGCGCGCAGCCGTGGTGCACCAGGCGCGGTCGACGGAGATGCCGAACCGACGTGCGCCAGACCGAAGATCAGCGTGCGTACCTCCGGATCGTCCAGCAACGTGGACAATTTACTGATGTCAGTCATGCTCGTTCTCCATTCCGTGCGGGGATCACAGTTCCGCACCGAGCTCACTGAACAGGCGGTCTCGGGTCAGTCCGAGCTCGAAGAGCAGCCGGGTGTCCGCGGCGTTGTCGAGGTCGATCCGGTCGGGCAGGCGCTCAGCCAGCAATTCCGCTTGATCGGGCCCGAAGGCACGGCGGATGACCTGGAGAGCGTGGGTCTTCGTGATGACGGTCATGGGAGCCTCGTTTCAAAGACGACGTTCGGTTACTGCCGGGCGAGCCATTCGTCGAGAGTGATCTCCCCGAGCTGAGCATCCGGACCGGGGAGCAACGTCCGCTCGCTCACCCGCACCCCGTAGTAACGGGCCTGCTCGTCGGTGACGACCTCGCGGAGGTCACCCTTGGCGCCGAGGGTCCTGCGCACCAACTCGTCGAGCCGGAACTGCTCGGGTCCGCCGATCTCGCGGATCCCGTTCAGCGGCTCCCCCGTCGCGACGCGTGCGACGCTCGCGGCGACGTCCTCGGCCGCCATCGGCTGGATCAGTACCGGCGGCAGATGGATCTTTCCATCGACCGTGCTGAAGTCGGCGATGGCCGTCACGAACTCGTAGAACTGGGTGGCGTGCACGATCGAGTACGCCCGGCCCGACTCGCGGATCAGCCTTTCCTGGACGATCTTCGCGCGGAAGTATCCGGAATCCGCCAGCCGGTCCGTACCGACCACCGACAGCGCGACGTAATGCCCGACCCCCGCCTTCGCGGAGTACTCGAGCACGTTGCCGGTGGAGGTCCGGAAGAACTCCATCACCTGGTCGTCGGCGAACGACGGCGAGTTCGACACGTCCACCACGACCGCCGCGCTCTCGAGCACCTCGGCCAGACCTTCCCCGGTGAGAGTGTTCACCCCGGTGTTCGGGGCGGCCGGTACCGCCTCGTGCCCGTGCGCGCTCAGCTTGGCGACGAGCCTCGACCCGATGAGTCCCGTTCCACCTATCACAACGACCTTCACGACGTATTCCTCCGTTCCACGAACGCGATCCCGCGGTCCGGAGCCGCCGGGACCTCGCCAGCAAGGACAAAGCGGCCCGCGGATCTGTGACGCGGAGCCGCCGGCCGGTTACGACGTCGCGGCGACGAGTGCCTTGACCTTCTTGAACTGGTGGATCTGGTACGAACCGTGGCCGACCAGAAGCACCAGCCCGGCCAGCACGCCGATCACGATCGCGGTGGCCAGGTCGAGGCCGCCCGCGGAATGCAGGCCGAGCGCGACACCGGCGCCCCCGACGATGGAGTTCACCGTCGAGATCGCCGAGGACGTGGTGAAGACGACCCCACGCCAGCTCGATCGGGTGCCGATGTCGAGCAGTTCGTTGACCGCGGCCCGCTCGCCCGGGCGGGGAAAGTAGTGCTCGGCGCCGGGCAGCAGCGCGGCATAGTAGCCGCGGATCCGCTGAATGGCGCCGACGGCGATGATGTCCTCGAGCGCCGTCTGGACCAGGCGTTCCCAGGTGAACGCGCCCAGCAGGAAGACGACGGGCAACACGACGGCCAGGTAGGTCGGTGCGGCTCGGGTGTCGGCGAGGAATCCGTAGGCGACCAGGGCGCCGGACAAGGTGGTCAGGTACAGAGCCGCCCGGCTGCTCGACTCGCTGACCGTGTTGCCCCGAACGGACTGCAGGACGAACTGCTCGGTGAGCAGGGCATTGAAGAACGCTGTGGGACGGTCCGGCAACGCCGCCACGGATTCGCGTGCGGAAGGCAGCTGGCTCATGATGTTCGTCCTTCGCCCTCGGGCCAGGTCCAGGTAGGACCGGACATCGACCAGCCATGTGACACCGACCCGTGGAGGCGTCACATCTTTCCCTGCTGTCCGGTCCTCCTTGGTACCCAGGCCCGTGGCAACAGGCGAGTGGAGGAACCATGGTGAGCGAGCCTTCCGTCTTCCCCGGCGGCGCCCGGCGGCCCGATGCGCCGGAGCGGCCGAACGTGGGGCACTGGGCGACGCCGCCGAGGATCGGAACGGAGCTGGCCGGCCAGCTCCGGGACGCTGTGGTGGATCTGCCGTGGTACGTCGTCACACCGCTGTTGCGGCACTGGCACCTGACGTGGGGGGCTACCCCGGCAGAGGTGGCCGCGGCGATGCCGGGCGACGACCTGCTGCCCCGGGCGCAGTACCGCACCACCCGTGCGATCACCATCGACGCCACCCCGGGTGACGTATGGCCGTGGCTGGTCCAGGTCGGGTACCGGCGGGCCGGCTGGTACGCGGGCGACCTTCTCGACAACTTCGCCCGTCCCAGCGTTCGGCGGATCGTCCCCGAGCTCCAGGACATCCGGGTCGGTCAGTGGCTGTCCATGGTCCCGAGACCCTCCGAGCGGACCGCGTTCGTCGTCGACAGCTTCGCCGAGCCGTCATGGCTGCTGTGGCGTACGCCGAACCGCAGCTGGGCCTGGCGCCTGGTCCCGCTCGCCGGCGGCCGGACCCGGTTGATCACCCGGCTGAAGACCGTCTACGAATGGCGGCGACCGTTGACGCCGATGACGGTGGTGCTCATGGAGTGCGCCGACTTCCCGATGATGCGCCGCATGCTGCGCGGAATCCGGGACCGGGCCGAGGCCGAGAAGCCGGCACCTTGAACGACGGCAGCGTTCGGACAGCAGGTCGATCAGGCGCGCCATGTCGCCGAGTCGCGCCGCGTCGAGGAAGGCTGCGAGCAGTCCATCTCGCTCGGCCGGATCGACCGGGTGGTGCCGTTGCTCGGCCAGGTGCATACGCGCCCGGCGGGCCATCTGCCGTGCGTTGGCTTCGCTGAGCTCGAGCACCTCCGCGATATCCCGAAACGGATAGTCGAACGCCTCGTGAAGCACGTAGACGGCGCGTTCGACCGGAGACAGCCGTTCCATCAGGAGCTGCACCGCGACCTCGAGTGCCTCGCCGCGCTCCGCCTCCCACGCTGGATCGACGGACGCGAGATCGAGCTCCGGAAGCCATCCACCGGCACTGATCTCGCGACGGGCGCAGGCCGAGGTGGTCGCGTTGAGCGCGACCCGCGTCGTGATGGTCACGAGGAAGGCGACCGGATCCCGGACCCGTGCGCGGTCCGCGCCCTGCCAGCGGACCCACACGTCCTGAACGACGTCCTCGGCGTCGGCCGCACGACCCAGCATCTGGTAGGCGATCCCGAACAGTCGGGAACGGACGCTCTCGAAGTCCGCCACGGCCTGGGACTCGGGTGGATCGGTGATCGCTGTCCACATGATTCGATGAGCTCGGACGGTCGACGCGTTCCCGGTCCTGCCCACGCCCGACGAGCCCGGCTCCGAAACGACGTCGACGCTGGACGAACGCATGATCTTCACATCCTCCCGCCTTCGCTTGTCTGAAGGAAGTCAGGTCGTGGCGCCGAGCAGACTCTGCTGAACCAGGCCCAGGATCGCGGCGGACGCGTGCTCTCGAATCCGCCAACACGCCAGCCTGCATCGCCAGTCACGAGCGGATTGAGCCCGGAGCGGCGCTCACGAGGAGGCCCTGGTTTGAAGCCCGTGCGAGCCGGATCACGTCGTCGCGTCCACCGCGGAGAGGATCATCTTGGTGACGTCGTCGGGACGGGTGATGAGCGTCAGGTGGCCCGCCCCGACCCTGGAGACGCGAGCACCGGCCCGGCTGGACATCTCCTCCAGCAACGCGCGCGGGATGACGCGGTCCAGCGTCCCGATGAGCGACCATGAGGGGATCGTCTTCCAGGCGGGAACCCCCGTGGGTTCGACGAACTGGGCAACGGCGGCGGGCCGCTGTGCGGCGGCGAGAACGGCGGCGTCCGCCGGTCCGACCCCGTTCGCGAAACACTCGCTGTAGCCCGGGTACGGGGGATTCGCCTCCCAGCGCAGGTAGAGATCCAGGCCGCCGTCGTAGGGCACGGCGTTGAGGGCGCTGTCGTCGATGCAGGAGCCCGAGTTCGCGAGGAGGTCGTTGCCCGTCTCGCCTTCGTCCGGCAAGAAGCCGTCGATGTAGACGAGTGCCTTGACGTTGGTGTTGCCGGTGGCGGCGTTCGTGATGACGAATCCGCCGTACGAGTGGGCGACGAGCACGATCGGACCCGAGATCGATCGCAGATAGCTGGCGAGGTAGGGCGCGTCGGTGGCCGGTCCGCGGAGCGGATTGGGCGGTGCGACCACCGTGAAGCCCCGGTCCTGCAGGCGCTCGATCACTGCGGTCCAGGACGAGCCGTCGGCCCAGTCGCCGTGTACGAGCACGATTGTCGGGCGCGGGCGCTGGTAGGCCTGCGACGTGGCTCCCACGGGCCCGGCGGCGCCGAGCGTGAGGAGCGCGATGACGGCGAGAACAGACCCGATGGGCAGAGCGCGCCGACCCGCCGATTTACGCGTGAACATCGAAACCCCTTTCTGGAGTAGCCTCCAGATCAGAGTCGCGCCGACTCGGAGGGATCGAATCCGCCACCACGCCAGCCTGGGTCGCCAGTGACGTGCGCGACGCGTCACTCCCGAAAGGCGGCGAGCTCGTCCTCGATGTGCGCCATCACGTGGCGATGCGGGAGGTATGCCCAGCTCACCCGGGCCACACCCCGGGCGATCCGCGCGGCCGCGGCGAGCATCTCGCCGGCCGGCGCACCCTCGTGGTCCTCGTACCCGAGCGCGGCGATGCCGCCGCTGGTGGTCGCGACCACCGGAAATCGAAGCCGCTCTCGTGGGGGCCCGCGATGTAGCCGTCGATCGACATCGTGGCGCCCGTGGTGACCTTACCCATCTCACTCCTCCTTCGATGACCTACCTGACATCTGATATTCAGGGTCGGAGCCGGTCGATCGTGGCCCGAGGTAGAAATGGGTCATGGAAACGTGGGACGCCATCCGGGCCCGCCGTAACGTACGGCAGTACACCGACCAACAGATCGACCGCACCGACCTGGAACGGATCCTCGAGGCCGGTCGCCGCACCCCGTCCGCCGGCAACTGGCAGCCGTGGAACTTCGTCGTCGTGACCGGCCGGGAGCGCCTGACCGAGCTGGCCACCGTGTGGCAAGGCGCCCGGCACGTCGCCGGATCCGCCGCGACCATCGCGATCGTGGCCGCCCGGCCGGACGACACCCGCCGGGGCGAGCTGCTCCAGTACGACGTGGGCCAGGCGACCGCGAACATCATGCTCGCCGCGACCGACCTCGGCATCGGAACCGGCCACTCGGCGGTGGGTGACCAGATGGCGGCGCAGCGGATCCTCGGCTTCCCCGACGGGTACTTCTGCGTGTACCTGGTCGCGCTCGGATACCCGGCCGACCGGCCGCTGCGACCGTTGAACCGGCCGGATCGGCGCCCCTTCGAGGAGGTCGTGCACTGGGACCGTTGGTAGCTCGTGCTCGTCGACCGCGCCGGCTACCGCTCGCCCAGGACGATCGACACGGGACTGCCGAGCTCGACCGTACGGGAGACGGTGCACAGCCGATCGTGCGATTGCCGCAGTGAGCGGGGCAGCGCCTCGCGTGCCCGGTCACCGTCCGCGCCGGCCGGGAACGTCGCGGTGAACACGACGGTGAGGTTCCGCATCCGGTTGCCTCCGGCTTCGTCGCGCACCTTGTCGCCGGTGACCTCGACGACGAACCGGGCCGGCTCCGCCCGGCGACTGGTGAGGTAGTCCACGTCGGCCGCCGTGCAGCCACCGATAGCCGCCAGGAGCAGTTCGACCGGGGTGAAGCTGGTGTCCTGGCCCGTGCCCAGGGATATGGAACCGCCACGGACGTTGTGCACGACATAGTTCCCGACGCTGGTGCGCTCGATCCGCACCGAACGGGCGGTGTCTTCACTCATGACAAGAACGCTACCCAAGCTCGGGTCCGTCCCGGCGGGTCAGAGAGGGTCGTCCGATCCGCCGAGCCGGGCCGCGAGCTGTCCGCGCGAGGTGATCCCGAGCTTGGGAAAGACCCGATACAGGTGGGAGCCGACGGTACGCGGGGAGAGGAACATCCGTTCGCCTATCTCCCGGTTGGACAGTCCGGCGGCGGCGAGCCGGGCGATCTGCAACTCCTGCGGTGAGAGCGTGTCCATGGCCGCCGGGCCGTCCGTGGCCGGCCGGTCGCCGGCGGCGCGGAGCTCGGCTCTGGCCTGTCCGGCCCACATCGCCGCGCCGATGAGGTCGAACGTCGTCTGCGCCGAACGCAGCGGTCCCCGGGATTCGGCGATCCGCCGTTGCCGGCGTAGCCAGGTGCCGTACGCCAGCTCCAGCCGGGCCTTCGTCCACGGCCAGCGGACCAGGTCCATCCGCAGCGCCCGGGTGAACAGGTCCTCGGCCTGTGCGTCGTCCGCGGAGACCGCCCGGGCGTACGCGAGGTGCACGGCCAGGGTGGCCGACGGCGTCACCCGGGCCACCGCTGCCAGCTCGTCGACGATGGCGCGCGCGCCGTCCTGGCGGCCGGCGTGCGCCGCGGCCTCGGCGAGGTACATCACGCCGTGGAACCGCTCGGTCGGGTGGAAGCAGGGGCTCGCCGGGTCGAACAGCGGCCGCAGCGCGTCGTAGGCCTCGGCATGGTGCCCGATCCCGAGCCAGCCGTACCC
>Ga0081539_10004203_pt1 | contig 16253 bp, 11 predicted proteins | sample TabmetS4T2R2_FD_71023 | JGI IMG/M metagenome (GOLD analysis project Ga0081539, IMG submission 71023) | Tabebuia heterophylla rhizosphere microbial communities from the University of Puerto Rico - S4T2R2 | ecosystem: Host-associated > Plants > Roots > Rhizosphere ...
ATATTGGTGGATGGGCTTGCCCTTTCAACCGCGCCAACCATGTCATGGACGCGGAGCCTTACGAGACGCGCGGGTATTACAAGGCATTCGGCGGCTTGGCTTCGCAGGGCGGCGAGCGGGAGCACTTCACAAAGGAGACTTGGATTCGGCGCGATATTTGTGACCGCACCCCCTTTCCCTTCAAAGATAAAGAACTCGATTTCGTCATCTGCTCCCACACCCTCGAAGACGTGCGCGACCCTCTCTGGGTTTGCTCTGAAATAATCCGGGTCGGCAAGCGTGGTTATATCGAGATACCGTCGCGCGAGTGGGAGACATCGCGCGGCTGCGAGAGTCCTCGCATTGCCGGATTATCTCATCACCGTTGGCTCGTGGACATTGAAGGAGACGAAGTTCGGTTTCTGATGAAGTACCACATGATTCATAGCCACTGGCGGTTCTCGCTCCCATCGTCGTATTTGCGGAAGCTGCCGGAGGAAAAGCAGGTGCAGTGGCTTTTTTGGAACGAGTCTTTCATGTACTCGGAAACGACCATCCACGGCGTCGAGAATGTCTCAGCCGAGTTAGAGCGCTTTATCCAACAGACACGCCCTTACCCGCGTTGGCTTCTGAATATTGATGATCAGTTCCGTCGGGCGCGGGGTCTGCAACGTCGCGCGGTCGCCAAACTGCGCCGTATGTTGAGCAACGAAGTTCATCGTCCGCGTCCCGCGAAAGACTTGCCACGCGATAGGAGTGAAGCCTCCGGCACGCGGAGGAATGAAGTTTGATGGTCTGTTGGCACATTATTACTTGCGAGTACCCGCCGCAAGTCGGGGGCGTCGGCGACTACACGCGGCTCGTCGCGGAAGCGTTGGCGGAGGCGGGCGAAGACGTGCACGTCTGGTGTCCGAAGTTGAAGGACGAGGCGAGAGAGTTTGAGACGCGCGACGTTGAAGAGTTTGAAGCGTGCGGCGTCAAAGTCCACCGGTTGTTCGAGACGTTCACGCCCGCCGAACTCAAACGCGCGGGAAAGATTCTTGACGAACGAGCCGGGCCGCGCCGCCTGCTCGTTCAGTATGTGCCGCATGGATTCGGCTACCGCTCGATGAACGTCGCGTTCTGCCTTTGGCTCTGGCGGCGCGCGGCGCGCGGCGACTGTGTAGAGGTCATGGTTCACGAGCCTTTCCTCGCGTTCGGCGAAGGCTCTCTGAAACAGGACGCGGCTGCCGTCGTGCACCGTTTGATGGCCGCGACGCTCATGCGCGCGTCGAGCCGCGTGCGCGTCTCGATACCGGCGTGGGGCGAGATGTGGCGACCTTACGGCCTCGGTCGTCGCGTGCCCGTCGAGTGGCTGCCCGTGCCGAGCACAGTCCCCGTCGTCGAAGACCCTGCGCGCACCGCAGCCGTGCGCAAGAGTTTCACGACGCGACCTGACGCGCTTTTGCTCGGTCACTTCGGGACGTACCCGCGGCACGTTGCGGAACAACTCAAGGCGATGCTCCCCGTCGTTCTAACGCGAAACGCGCCGGCGACCGCGTTGCTCTTGGGGCGCGGGGGCGAGACGCTGAGGGAAGAGATTGTCAGAGACAACCCGTCGCTCGCGTCGCGCGTGTGGGCGACTGGCGCGCTCGAAGCGCGAGAGTTGTCTGCACACTTGTCTGCGTGCGACTTGGTTTTGCAGCCATTCCCTGACGGCGTCACGACGCGACGTACGAGCGTCATGGCCGCGCTCGCACACGGCCTGCCAGTCTTGACGACCGAAGGGCGTCTGACCGAACCGCTCTGGGCCGAGAGCCGCGCGGTCGCGCTCGCGCCGGTTGAAGTTGAGTCGTTGGTTAAGCTCGCGCAATCATTGATGGCGGACGCGGACGAGCGAAGGCGGCTCGGCGCGGCGGCGAGAGAGTTTTACGCGGAGCGGTTCGATTTGAAGCAGACGATTGCCGCGCTGCGTGCGGGCAGTCGCAACGGCAACGGGTTCGCCGCATAGCCACGAGTAGTGGGTCAGTTTGAAATAGGATTAACCACAGAGGCACAGAGAACACAGAGATTGCACAGAGGATTTAAAACTCTGTGCCCACTCAGTGTCCTCTGTGTCTCTGTGGTTAATAATTCGCTGGACGCCTATTCTCATATTTCAAACTGGCCCACTACCTAGCCACGAATGTTGTTGACCGGCCCGAACAAAAACTACAAGAAGCTCGACCGTACGACGCTGCCCGAATACACGCTCTTCGAGCGCGCGTGCCGCGAAGGGCTTGCGACAGTCTATCCTTTTAAGTCCGCCGCGCTGCCCGACCCCGACGGCTGGAAATTCGGCTCGCATTATCCGCCCTCGTATCAGGCTTTCGGTCGTATGCGCTCGCTGCTCGCCGTCGGTGAGGCGCTCGGTTTGAAGCCGCGTAAGGTTTTGGAAGTTGCGGCGGGCGGCGGAGGGCTTGCCGCCGTGTTGGCGAGTCGCGGTTGTGAGGTAGTAGTCAACGACTTGTGCGATGTACAACTGGCGGAGGCTGTCAGCGAGTTCTCGGTCGGGGAAGAGATTCGAGCGGTCGGCGGCAATTTGTTCGACCTGTCGCCCGAACAGACGGGGAGGTTCGATCTGGTCGTCGCGTGCGAAGTGATCGAGCACGTCGCGCGACCTTCGGAATTGCTCGTTCACCTGAAGAAGTTTCTCGAAGCGGACGGGCGGATGCTTCTGACAACCCCTAACGGCGCGTACTTCCGCAACAAGCTGCCGACCTATTCCGAGATTTCCGACTTCGACGAACTGGAGTCGCGCCAGTTCAAGCCCGATGCGGACGGCCACCTCTTCTTGATGACGCCTCAAGAGCTTTCCGAGTTGGCGACTTCGGCGGGGTTGCGCGTCGAACGTCTCAACGCGTGGGGGACTCCGCTGCTGAGCGGGCATTGCGGGCTTAGGCGACTGGGCGGCGTGTTCCCGGCCAGAACGGTTTACAAAGCGGAACTGCTGACGCAGCGCCTGCCTGCCGCGGGCCGCGAACGCTTGTGCGTGGCCCTCTCGGCGGTTCTCAAGCTCGCGTAAAACTTTTCGTAGGGAACAAACTTTTGCGCATCGCGGTTGTCAACTGGAGTCAGAGGAAGGTCGGCGGCGTGGAGACGTACCTCGGCAACGTCATCCCCGAAATGCACAGGCTGGGTCTCACGCTCGCCTTCTGGAGCGAGGTTGACGTGCCGATTGACAGGGAGAGAATCGGGCTGCCGGAGGGAGTGCCCGCTTGGTGCGCTTCACGCCTGGGCACGCGCGAGGCTTTGGCGGCGCTGCGCGAATGGCATCCCGACCTGCTCTACGTGCACAAGGTCATGCGTCCGAGCGTCGAGGCTAAGCTGCTCGACATCGCGCCCGCGGTCTTCTTCGCACACGACTACTACGGCACTTGCATCAGCGGTGCGAAGACTTTCAAACGCCCGCACGTCACGCCCTGCAACCGTCGCTTCGGTTGGCAGTGCCTGCTGCATTACTACCCGCACCGCTGCGGAGGCTTAAGCCCCTTGACGATGCTGCGGCTCTACAGGCTTCAGTCGAAGCGTCTGGAACTTCTGCACAGGTACGAGGCGGTCGTGACGCACTCGGAGCATTTGCGACTTGAGTACGTGCGAAACGGACTCGCGCCCGAACGCGTCTACGACCTTCTCTACTACGCGCACGGCGCGGGCGAGAGTCAGAGCACTTTCGAGTTGCCGCACGAGACGGACGCATCTTCCGCCGCCGCTGAAAAGGCCGCGGGCGCGACGCGCGAACAGAAGTCTTACAGTCATCTTCTCTTCGTCGGGAGGATGGATTTCTTGAAAGGCGGGCGCGCTTTTCTCGACGCGCTGCCGCAAGTCTCAAACGCTCTGGGACGCCCCCTCCGCGTTACCTTCGCGGGCGACGGCCCCGACCGTCGCGCGCTTGAGCGTCAGGCCGCGCTCGCGCGCACACGAAACGAAAACTTGGCGATTGAGTTTACGGGTTGGGTTGACGCGGCGCGTCTCAATTCGTTGTGGGACAACTGCGATCTGCTCGTCGTGCCGAGCCTTTGGCCTGAGCCGTTCGGCCTCGTCGGCGTGGAGGCGGGACTGCACAACGTACCCGCGGCGGCCTTCTCGGTGGGCGGCATACCTGCTTGGCTCGTTGACGGCGTCAACGGCTACCTCGCGCCCGGCGACCCGCCGACGCCCGCCGGCCTCGCCGCGGCAATCGTCCGTTGCCTCGAAGACCCCGCCACGCACGAGCGCCTGCGCCACAACGCGCTCAAGGTCGCGCGCCGCTTCAGCATCAACGCGCACCTGATGGCCCTTCTGAAGATTTTCGAGAAAATCCTCGACAACGGTTCGAGCGCGACTCAACGAAACGGAGGCGCGCGTTGAATCCGCGACTTCTATTCATCGTCGAGAGCGGCGCGGACGTGCGGCTCGTCGAAGGGCTGGCCGAGCGTTTCGAGCTATCGGTCTTCGCGCGTGAGATTCGCGGCGGGGTCGAGATAAGTCAGGAGACTCAGGCGCGCGTCTGTGTGAAAGTCGGGCCTCGGTCGCGTGCGGCGTTTGCGCGCGCGGTCTTCAAGGAGGTGCGCGCGCGGCGCGGCGAGTTCGAGTGCATAGTCGTTCAAGGTTACGGCGCGGCTGCTTTGGCGGCGAACGCGGCGGGGCGTCTCTACCGCTTGCCCGTCGTGATGCTCGTGTGCAGCCCGGTCGAGCGTTACTACCTCTGCCGCAAAACTCACGCGGACGACTCGAAGCCGTTCCGCCGGCGCGAACTCGCCGCGCTCAAGCTGCTCGCGCGCTTGAACGCGCGACTCGGACAGCGTTACGTTGTGCTCAGCCGGCACCTCGCCGATGTCGTGCGCGCTCACGGCACGCGGCGACGCGTGGAGGTCGTGCCTGTCTATGGAGTTGACACGGAAGTCTTCTCGCCCGCGCGCGAGTCGAAGCGCGCGATAAGGGAGAGACTCGGACTCCCTGCGCGCGGCTCGCTCATCTTCTACAGCAGCCGCGTCGCGCCGGAGAAGGACGCGGAGACTTTGCTCGAAGCCTTCCGCGCGCTGCTCGACGGCGGCAAAGACCTCTGGCTTCTGCATCGAAGCGGCGGCCACCGCGAGTTCCTTCGTGCCGCCGAGAAGTTCGGCGTCGCAGCGCGCGTCGTCGCGTCGGACGCCGTGCACCCGCACCGTCAACTCGCGGACGACTACCGCGCCGCAGACCTCTGCGTGCAGGCGAGCCGCGAAGAGGGCTTGGGCTTCTCGCCGCTCGAAGCTCTCGCGTGCGGCACTTCGGTCGTCGCCGCCTCGGTCGGCGGACTGCGCGAAACAATCATTGACGGCGAGACGGGCTGGACTTATCCGCCGCGCGACGCTCGCGCGCTCGCGCGCCGCATCGAAGAAGCCTTGAGCGACGCGGAAGAGTCCGCGCGCCGCGCCGCACGCGGACGCGAGATGGTGTGTTCACGATACGAACGCCGCGTCGTCTTCGAGCGCATGACGGAGGTGATCGAGTCTGCGCTGCGACAGCGCGCGGGCGAGGCCGGAGTGAGTAAGCATGAGCAACTTGTCGCGGGCAGTAAGTGAAGGCCACTACGCTAGGAAACAGATTCTCAGCCGCGACCGGCTGATAGCGTGGAGTCATCGAAGCCGCTTTGAGGTGGGGCTGCGGCTCGCGCGGCGGCTGCGCGCGCGCCGCGTACTCGACTACGGCTGCGGCGACGGCTCTTTCTTAGCCATGCTGATGAGCGGCGAAAATGCGCCGCGCGAAGCGGTCGGCGCGGAGTTGAGCGACGGTCTGGTTGATGATTGCCGCCGACGCCACGGCTCGCGCGAGGGCTTGCGCTTCGTGCGCGTTGAAGAAGTCGGCGCGCGCGAACACGAAGGCGTTTACGATCTCGTCGTCTGCATGGAAGTGCTCGAACACGTCGTCGAGACCGAACCGCTCCTTGATTTGCTCGCGCGCCTCGTCGCGCCCGGCGGTCGTCTCGTCGTCAGCGTGCCGGTCGAGACCGGCCTGCCGCTACTCGTCAAACAGTTCGTTCGACGCGTCGCCGGGTGGCGCGGCATCGGCGACTATCCCGGCACTTCTCCATACACCGTGCGCGAACTCTTTGCGGCGCTCGTCGCCCGTAGTCGCCAGCACATCGAGCGCCCCGTCCACGCCAACGCAGACGGCAGCACGTTTCACGACCACAAGGGCTTCAACTGGATGCGCCTGCGCGAAACTCTGGCCCGACGCTTCACAGTCGAGGCGACACACGCCTCGCCGCTCATGTGGCTGCCGCCGCACCTCGCCAGCCAAGCTTGGTTCGTTCTCCGAAAAGACTGAAGCCCTTTCGAGATAAAACTTTGTGGAGTTTCGCATTGGGATTGAGGCTTGAATGAAGCACGAAGACTACTACCGAAACGCGCGCCCCGATGTCGTCGCCCTCATCCCCGCCGACACGCGCCGCTTGCTTGAGGTAGGCTGCGGCGCGGGTAACGCGGGCGCGCTGGCGAAGGCGCGTCTGGGCGTCAGCGAGGCAATCGGCGTCGAACTATCGCCTTCGGCAGCCGCGGAGGCCGAGACCTTACTCGACCGCGTAATCCGCGGCGACGTGGAGACAATCGCGCTCGACTTCCCCGAAGGCTATTTCGACTGCGTGGTCTTCGCCGACGTGCTCGAACACTTGAAAGACCCTTGGGCCGTGCTCAGGAAAATCAGACCGCTTCTGTCAGATGATGGTTGCGTCGTCGCCAGCATCCCCAACCTCCAACACCTCAAGCCCGTCCTGAAAATCCTCTTCGACCGTTTCCAGTATGAGGAGGCCGGGCTGCTCGACAGCACGCACCTGCGCTTCTTCACGCTCTCAACCATAAAGAGTCTCTTCGGCGAAACGGGCTATCGCGTCGAGCGCGTCGTGCCCGTGCGCAGCCGTAAGATGTCGCTGCTGAAAAATCTTTCACTCGGCACACTGCGAAAGTTCACGACATTTCAGTATCTGGTCGTTGCCAGAAAGAATTAGAGTCCTTAGTCCGTCATCACGTCAGACGTGCATATAACGATCTTAACTTACGGCACTCGCGGCGACATTCAACCGCTTCTCGCATTAGCGCTCGGCCTGCGAGATTCCGGGCATCGTGTGAGATTCTGCTCACAGCCGCTGTTTGAACAGACGGTAAACAGTCGGGGGTTAGAATTTTTCTCGCTGGGAGGAAATGACCCGCGCCGGGTCATGGAACACGAGCAAAAAATAAACCCCGGAAATGGCCGACTCCGGTACGCGAGCGTCTTGCGTCGCATCCTTCAGCGGGGGACGCCGGGTGAGAGTGACCTCCGACTGGTTTGGGAGTCTTGTCAGGGAACGGACGCGATTATTTTTTCCCATACCGCACATGCGGCTTATCACGTCGCCGAAAAGCTCAGAGTCCAGTGTTTCGCCGCGCACCTCTTCCCCATAGTGCCGACGCGCGACTTCCCAAGCCCCTTCGCCCCGAAGCGCTTGCGCCTCGGGCCGACTTACAATCAACTCACGCACATCTCGGCCCAACAAATCTTCTGGCTCGCTGGCCGTGGATGGGTTAACAGGTGGCGGACTGAAACTCTACGCCTTCCCGCACACCCGCTGGCCGCCCCGTTCTATTCCATGCGTAAGCATCGAGTTCCGCAACTCTTCGCGTTCAGCCCGACCGTCATTCCGAAGCCGAAGGATTGGGACGAATGGTTTCACGTTACGGGCTACTGGTTTTTGGATGACGCTGATTGGCAACCGCCGCGCGAACTGACGGAGTTTTTGGCCGGCGGCGAGCCGCCCGTCTGCGTCGGGTTCGGCAGCATGAGAGACGCGCGCGCGGAGGAATTAAACGACGTCGTTTTGGAAGCGCTGTCTCTCGTCTCTCGTCGCGCGGTGCTCGTTAAAGGTTGGGGGCGGTTTGAATCGAAACTCGAAAACGTTTTCGTCGCCGACTCCGTGCCGTTCCACTGGCTCTACCCGCGCATGGCGGCAATCGTTCACCACGGAGGGACGGGCACGGTCGCCGAAGCCTTGCGCTCCGGCAAGCCCTCCGTCACCGTTCCTTTCTTCGGCGAGCAAAGGTTCTGGGGCGCGAAGCTTGCGGAACTCGGAGTCGGCCCGCGACCCATCGAGCGGCGGAATCTGACGGCGCGCCGGCTGGCGGACGCAATCAACGTCGCATTGAACGACCCGTCAATCCGCGCACGCGCCGACGCCGTGGGCGAGCGAATCCGTCGCGAAGACGGCGTCGCAAACGCCGTCGAAATCATCAACGAGCACTGCGCGGCGAATCGCGTCGGCGCGCTCGCCTGACACGGAATCTGAATGGAGTACAGAATCACTCTCGGACACCGCGAGGCGAGCGTCGCGCGCCGACGCGAGGCGAAACGCTTGGAGCGTTCCGAAAACCTCAAGCCGCGCGTCGCCGTCGTCTGCGACCTTCGGGAAGAGAATTGGCACAGCATGAATCTCGTGGCTGAAATGCTGCTTGAAGGGTTGCGTGCGGGTCATGCGGAATCGTTCGAGGCGGAGCGCGTGTGCCCACCGATGCGCCGGAGGTTCACGCGCGGGGCGTCGGCGGGTGCGCGTTTTAACGCCGACCGTCTGCTTAATCGTTTCGTTGACTACCCTCGAACGCTTCGGCGCGCGCGCCATGAGTTCGATTTATTTCACGTCGTTGATCACAGCTACGCGCAGCTTCTTCACGCGCTGCCGCCGGAGCGCACCGTCGTCACTTGCCACGACCTGGACACGTTTCGTTGCCTCCTTGAACCGCAAAAGGAGCGGCGTTCTCCGATGTTTCGCGCGATGACGCGGCGCGTGCTCGAAGGCTTCCGGCGTGCCGCGCGCGTCGCGTGCGATAGCCGCGCGACGCGCGACGAACTGCTCTCACACTCTTTGTTGCCGCCCGAACGCGTCGTCGTCATACCGAACGGCGTGCACCCGGCGTTCACGCGCACGCCGGACGCGGCAGCCGAACGTGAAGCCGCGCGACTGCTTGGCGAGGTTGATTCTGAAGACGACGGCGGGCGCGTTGACCTTCTGCACGTCGGGAGCACTATCGGGCGCAAGCGCGTTGACGTTTTGTTGGAAGTCTTCGCGGCTGTGCGCCGACGGTTTCCGCGCGCGCGGCTCGTGCGCGTGGGCGGAGAGTTTACGCGGGAGCAGGCGTCGCTCGCCAACGCGCTCGGCGTAAGCGCGTCGGTTCTTTCGCTTCCCGTTTTGTCGCCGGAGACGCTGGCCGCCGTTTACAGGCGCGCCGCGCTCACGCTCATGCCTTCGGAGCGCGAGGGGTTCGGGCTGCCCGTGGTTGAATCGTTGGCGTGCGCGACGCCCGTCGTCGCAAGCGACATAAACGTTCTGCGCGAGGTCGGCGGCGACGAAGGCGCGGTCTCTTACTGCGCCGTCGCCGACACCCGGGCGTGGACTGAACGCGTCTCACTACTTCTCGACGAACGCGCGCGAAACGCTCAGGCTTGGGCGCGTAGGCGCGAGGCGTGCGTCCGGCGCGCGGCGCGGTTCAGTTGGCGCGAGTACGTCGAAAGAGTCGTCGCGCTCTATCGAGAAGTTCTAGGCTCATGCGGTTAGCCCTCACGGAAGCTTTGACTGAGAGACGCGCGCACGTTACCGCGCGACGCCCGCGCATACTTCACGTCGGCAAATTCTACCCGCCGCACAAGGGCGGCATGGAGACGCACCTGCGCGACCTCTGCGAGCGTTTGCAGACGCAAGCGGACGTGCGCGTCGTCGTCGCCGCAAGCTCTGGAAGGAAGACGACGGAGGCAATCGTGAACGGCGTGCGCGTGCGCCGTGAGGCGACGCTCTTCAACTTGGGCGCGTCGCCCGTCTGCCCCGGCCTCGCGCGCGAGATACGCCACTCGCGCGCCGACATCGTTCACCTACACTTCCCGAACCCCGCCGCCATACTCGCCTATCTTGCGAGCAACCACGCGGGCCGCGTAGTCGTCACCTACCACAGCGACATCGTACGCCAGAAACTTCTGGGCCGCGCCTTCCGCCCCTTGCTCGAACATTTCTTGCGTCGCGCCTCAGCAATCATCGCCACCTCGCCCGGCTACATCGAAAGCTCCGAGGTGCTCACGCGCTTCCGCGAGCGTTGCCGCGTCATCCCGCTCGGCATAGACGCGCGGCGCTTCGACCGCGTTGACGAGACCGAAGTGCGCCGCTTGAGAGCGCGCTTCGGGCCGCGAATTGTTCTCGGCGTCGGGCGTCTGATTTACTACAAGGGCTTCGAGCATCTGATTCGCGCGATGCGCGACGTTGACGCGCGACTCCTCATCATCGGCGAAGGCCCTCTGCGCGCGCGGCTTGAACGCGAGCGCGACGCGCTCGGCCCGAACGCGCATCGAGTCGTCCTGCTCGGCGACGCCGGCGACGCCGCGCCCTACTTCCGCGCGGCTGACGTGTTCGCGCTCGCGTCCACGGCGCGCAGCGAGGCGTTCGGCATCGTGCAACTTGAAGCGATGGCGTGCGGCGTCCCCGTCGTCAACACGCGCCTCGCTTCGGGCGTGCCCTTCGTCTCTCCAAATGAAGTGACGGGCATCACTGTTCCACCCGGAGACTCTCGCGCGCTCGCCGCCGCGCTCAACAAACTTCTCAACGACCCGGAGCTACGCGCGAAGTACGGCGAGGCGGGACGACGCCGCGTCGCCGAAGAGTTCACGGCAGAATTGATGGCCGGGCGTACGCTCCGGCTCTACCGCGAAGTTTTGGACGCGCCCGTTCCATGATCGAAATCACAGGCACAAACGACGTGAGAAGGGAACTCGCGGATGCCCCCGCACGCGAGCGCGAAGCAACTGGCGAGCGCGACGCGACGGACAAGCACGACGCGCGAGACGAACACGAACTCTTGAACAAACGCGTAAGGACGCGCGGACGTGAAGGGACGGATGCCTTCATCAAGACGACGCCGGGCGCGGTCGCAACGCAAAACTCGGTCGCGCCGGCGAGCGCACACGCGCGCGTGAGTCGTCTGCTCGAACGCGCGATATTCCGTCTGCTGCTCGTGTTGCTCGTAGCCGTCGTTATTCCTTACGGCTCAGTTGACCCTTGGTGGGACGGCGTCGCCGTCGGCTCTGTGTTCGCGCTCGCCGCGTTGTGGATGATTGAAGGCGCGCTCAGAGGCACTTGGTTCGTGGAGGAGCACAAGTCGCTCTTGCCGCTCGTCGCGCTCGCGGCGTTCGCGCTCGCGCAGGCGCTTCCCGTTTTCGGCGCGCAAACAATAGCGGGCGTGCGGTTCAGCGCGGCCTTGAGCGCAGACCCTTTCGAGACGCGCGCGTTCGCGCTTAAGTTGTTCGCGCTCGCGCTTTTGGCGGCGATGCTTCTGCGCTACACGTCGAGCGCGCGACGCCTGCGCGCGGTCGTCTATACAATTCTCTTCGCCGGTCTGTTGAGCGCGGCGCTGGGGTTCGCGCGTTGGGCTTTGACGAAGGAGACGCTGGCCGCGATCGCGCCGCGACTTGCGGCGAACGTCGGAGGCTTCGCTCAGTTCATCAACCGCAACCACTTCGCGCTGCTCGCGGAAATCTCGATAGGCGCGGCGACCGCGTTGCTTCTGGCCGTGCGGCGCAGGCGCGAGCGCGTGCTCGTCTATCTGGCCGCGTTGCTCGCGCTCTGGGTCGCTCTCGTGATGTCGGTCTCGCGCGGCGGCATACTCGGCGCGTGCGCCGCGCTCGCGACCGCCGCGTTCCTTTATCTCTCGCGCGTGCGAACGAACAGTCGCGCGGGCGACGACAGAGTGCGTGCCTCTGATGATGAAGGCGACGCGCGCGTGCGCCGGCGTCGGAGTGCCGGCGAAGCGAGCGCGAGTCGTCGTGACAGAAGCAACGTGCGTTCGCGTCGAACGCGTCGCGCTGTGACGACGTGGCTCGTACGCGTCGCGCTCGTCGCGTCGGTCTTCGCGTTCGCGTTGGCGGGCGTGCTCTGGGCGGGCGGCGAGCGCCTTGCGGCGCGGCTCGAAAGCGTTCCCGTGGATGTGGGCGCGAGCGGCGCGAGCGTGCGCTGGGGCGATAGGCGGACGGAAATCTGGCGCGCGTCTTGGAAGCTGTTCACGGAGCATCCGTTGGCGGGCGCGGGTCTGGCGGCGTACCGCGCGGGCGTTACGTGCTGCCACGACGCTTCGGGCGAGATGTCTTTGGAGCAGGCGCACGACGAGTATCTCGAAGTGCTGGCGAGCGGGGGCTTGATTGCCGCCGCGCTCGTCGCTTGGCAAGCGTTTCTGTTCGCGCGTCGCGCGCGCCGGACGCTTCGCTCTAACGACTCGACGCGGCGTGCGCTCGCGGCGGGCGCGCTCGCAGGGCTAGTCGCGGTAGCGATTCATAGTCTCTTCGACTTCGGCTTGCACGTCACGGCTAACGCGTTCCTCTTCGTCGCGCTCGCCTCGACGCTTGTCGTGGGCCGCCGCGCGGACGAAGCAGCGGGCGGCGGGAATTGCGGATTGCGGATTGCGGACTGCGGATTGGAAACACGTTCGCCTTCGTCAATCACGGCGGCGTCGCCCTCAACGTTCGTTGAAACTCCAATCCGCAATCCGCAATCCGCAATCCGCAATCTGCTCGTCTGCTTTCTCGTCGCGGCCCTTTTCGTCTGGGGCGCGTGGCGCGCGACGCGCGCGGGAGCGTCGCGCCTTCTGTCGGAGACCGCGACGCGGCTCGCTGGCACGGAGTATGAGGGCGAGGCGACGCGGCTCGCTGCGGAAGCGTTGAGTCTGAGTCCTGCAGACCCGGAGGCGCACTACGCGTTCGCCGTCGCCGCGTCGCGGCGCGGAGACGACGCGCGTGCGGTCGTAGAGTTGGAGCGCGCGGCGTCGCTGCGTCCCGGCTACTATTTGAACTGGCTGAAGCTCGGACGCGCGCGCGAGCGCGCGGGCGACACGGGCGGCGCGCTCGAAGCCTTCGACGAGGCCGCCCGGCTCGCGCCCGCTTACGCCGAGCCGCACTGGCAGGCGGGCAACGCGCTCCTGCGCGCGGGCCGTCTGGAAGAGGCGTTCGCGGAACTCAGACGCGCTGCGTCGAGCCGCCCGGCGCTTCTGCCCTACACGGCGGAGCTTGCTTGGCGCGCTAACGCGGGCGACGCGGCGGCGACCCTGCGCGCGCTCGCTCCCGCAACCGCAGAGACTCACGCCGCGCTCGCGCACTTCTTCGTCAAACACGGCGAGCGCGAGGCGGCGATTGAAGAGTATCGCGCGTCGCGCGTCGCGTTCACGGATGAAGCGCGCGGCGCGCTCGTCTCGGAGATGTTCGCGGCGGGAATGTACAGAGAGGCGCGCGAGGTCTGGTCGGAGCGCGTGGGCGCGCGGGACAGTCCGAAGGGCGATGCATCGGCGCGCGACGTGGCGACAGCGCGCGACGCGACGACAGCGGAAACGAACGCGGTCTTTGGCGACGCGGTCTTCAACGGCGGCTTCGAGTCGCGGACGGGCGCGGACGAACCGGGCTTCGACTGGCGCTTCCGTAGAGACGCGCGCGCGGTCTCCTTCGCGCTCGACGGCGCGACGCCGCACGCGGGCGCGCGCAGTCTGTTGATTGAGTTCGGCGGCGAGGCTGACGTTGCGGCGCGTCTCGTCTCGCAGACCGTTCTGGTCGAGCCGGGCGCGCGTTACATTTTGCGATTCGCCGCGCGCACCGAAGGCTTGAAGAGCGGCGGGATGCCCGTCGTAGCCGTCCTCAAAGCGACGGGCGACGAGGCGCTCGCGCAGTCCGACGCTCTGCCGCAAGACACCGCGGGCGCGTGGCGCGAGTTCGGGTTTGAGTTTCGCGCCGACTCGGAGGCCGTGACAATCGCCTTCAGACGCGCGGGCTGCACGTCGCCCGTCTGCCCCGTCTTCGGTCGCGCGTGGCTCGACGACTTCGAGTTGCGTAAACTCTAGGCGTGTTATTATTGGCGAACGTTGATGTCAAGGCGTCTGGCAATCTGTCTGATAAACCCTCGAAGTCGGCCCTCATACTGGACTGCCGACTACGCGATGCCCTTCTACGGCCTTGGCCGCAAGCTCAAATACTCGATGGCAAACGGCGCGCTCGTGTCGGTGGCGGCGCTCGTCCCGGCGGGGCACGAGGTCGTCATCGTTGACGAAAACGTCGAGCCGATTGACTTCGACCGGCTTCGACGCTTCGACGTTATCGGCGTCACGGGCATGGTCGTGCAGGCCGAGCGGATGTGCGAGATTCTGCGGCGACTGCGCGGGCTTCCGGCGGTCGTAGCCGTGGGCGGGCCGCTCGTCACCGTGAGCGAAGCGACGTTCGAGGGCCTTTGCGACGTGCGTTTCATCGGCGAGGCGGAGGAGACTTGGCCCGCCTTCCTCGACGCGCTCGCGTCCGGCGAATCGTTCGAGGCGCGCTACGAGCAGGCCGAGAAGACCGACATGACGCGCGTGCCCGTGCCGCGCTTCGATCTCCTCAAGCGCGGGCGATACGGCACTGCGCCCGTGCAGTTCTCGCGCGGCTGTCCGTTTCTTTGCGAGTTCTGCGACATCATCACGATCTTCGGTCGTCGCCCGCGCACGAAGCGGCCCGAACAGGTGCTCGCCGAACTCGACGCCGTGTTGGCCGGAGGCTTCCGCGGCTGCTTCCTCGTTGACGACAACTTCATCGGCAACAAAATCGAAGCGAAGCGACTGCTGCGTCGCATCATCGAATGGCAGGAGGCACGCGGCTTCCCGCTTGAGTTCACGACGGAGGCGAGCGTCAACCTCGCCGACGACCGCGAGTTGATTGACTTGATGGTCGCGGCAAACTTCCGAAACGTGTTCGTCGGCATCGAGACGCCGCGTAAGGCTTCGCTCAAGGAGACGCACAAACTTCAGAACGTCCACGGCGACTCGCTGCTCGCAAAGATAGCGCGCATACGCGCCGCCGGCCTCGGCGTCAGCGGCGGCTTCATCGTCGGCTTCGACAACGACGACCAGCGCATCTTCGACGAGCAGTTTGAGTTCATACAGTCGAGCGGCATCCCCACGCTTTCGATAAGTCTGCTGACGCCGCTTCCGACCACGCCGCTCTACGAACGCCTGCGCGCCGAAGGCCGTTTGGATTTCTCCGACCCGGAACTCATATACATCCCGAAACAGTTGACGCGCGAGCAACTCAAGGCGGGCTTTCGAGAACTCTTAGGTCGAGTCTTCGACGTGGAGGCTTATTTCGAACGCGTCTTCGGCGGAGCAGCCGATGCCGCAGCGGCCCGTCGTCAAGCAAACGGGCGCGGTGTCTCAAAGACTCGCGGGCCGCGCCTGAAGCAGCGGCTTCTGTTTTCAGCGGCGTGGGCCGCGCGTGCCCTTTTGCTTGCGCTAGTGATGGCGCGTCAGGGTCAACTCGCGCGGCATCTGCGCGTAGTGCCGCGCGTGCTTCGCAGAAACGCTGCGCTCGGGCCGGACGCGTTCGGGTTCGGGGAGATGGTGAACCACTGGATCACCTACTGGCATTTCGCAAGCGTCACGCGCCAACTGTGCGGGACACGGTTCGGAAACGTGCCGGAGGTTCGCGCGTCGCGCGCGGTCGCGCAGCCGGTGTGAGTCGTCGAAGTTGTGCAGGATGAGACTTCGAGGTCGCGCAGTCGGTGTGAGTCGTGTTGCCTCACGAAGCCTTCCGCGAGACGGCCTTTCCGAGAATCAGAAACTGAGCGAGGAAGTTTGTGACGAAATAGGCGCTCATCGTGACGGCAAGTCCGGCGACGCCGTACCTGAAGAATGCCAAGACCTTCAAGGGGATGTAGAAAGTATAGATGAAGGCCGACACCTTCGTCGGAGTCTTCGTATCGCCCATCGCGTAGTAAGCGCCCGCCGTCACCTGACTCGACGAGCCGCCGACGAACGCGCCCGCGAGCGCGATCATGATAAGCCAGAGCGCGTTGACGTTTCCCGCGGTTATTCCGCCGTGGCCGATTACGAGATGGAGTAGGCTAGGGCCGAACGCAAGCAGCAGCAAGCAGCCGAGAGACGTGACGAGTAGAACGAGCGACAGGCGGCTGTGGTAAGTCCGGCGGTAGCGCGCCCAAGTCCCTTCGCCGGCTTCGACGGCGAGCCGCGGAGACATCGGCGCGACGACGGCTTTGCCGAGCACGAGAATGATGCTGGAGTAAATCTGCTGCGCGATGTAGAGAAGCGAGAGGCTTCCCGCGCCCATCAGAGATGTCAGGAAGCGGTCGAGCACGGGGTCGGCTCGAAGGTAGAGGTGGCCGGGCAGGAGCGGCTTGAAGAGTCGCCAAGCTTCGCGCACGGCGGGCGACCTCCAACGGGGCGCGCGCCAACGGCCCACGACGGGAAGTAGAAAAATCAGTTTCAGGC
>Ga0081539_10004205_pt1 | contig 16250 bp, 13 predicted proteins | sample TabmetS4T2R2_FD_71023 | JGI IMG/M metagenome (GOLD analysis project Ga0081539, IMG submission 71023) | Tabebuia heterophylla rhizosphere microbial communities from the University of Puerto Rico - S4T2R2 | ecosystem: Host-associated > Plants > Roots > Rhizosphere ...
CGAGGTCGATCGTGGCCGACTGCGGGTAGCCCCTTGCCGACCACCGGGTGGTCATGTCGCCGTCGGCCAGCCGCTGCGCCTCGTTGCCCACCTGCTCGGCGCTGGCGCGCACCGGCTTCCCGGTCGTCATCGAGCCGGTGAGCGCGGCGACCGCGCCGCCGGCCATGAGGAACGCCCCGACGCAGAACGGCGGCGCGTCGGTGTGCAGCGTGCCGGGCGACGTCGACGACGCCGGCGTCCGCGGTGCGGTGCCCTGGTACGGCGTGCCCGGCCGGTCGCCGACGGCCTGGCACCGGGACAGGAACCCGGTGGACTGCAACGAGATCCGGTTCAGGCCGTCCCAGGCCCTCAGCACGACCGGGACGTAGGTGTCGCGGTCGAGGACGCCGAGCGTGACGCCGCGCGCCAGGGCGAACGCGAACAGCGCGCTGGCGCTCGTCTCCGGCACCGGGTAGGCGACCGGGTCGAGCAGGCTCGTCCGCCACATGCCGTCGGTGCCCTGCAGCCCGCGCACCCGGGCCGCCACGTCGCGCAGCATCGTGACGTACTCCAGCGCCCGCGGGTCGCTCGGCGGCAGCTGCTCCAGCGTCTCGGCCATCGCCGCCAGCACCCACGCGTTGCCCCGGCCCCAGAACACCTTGTGGCCGTTCTCGAGCTGGCCGACGAACCGGCAGTCGCGGTACCAGAGGCGCTCCGCGGCGTCGTACAGCCCGGGCGTCCGGCCCGAGCAGTCCCAGGTCGGCGTCGGCGGCGTCATCCCGTCGAGCTTCGTCCACCGGTAGAGCCGGTCCATCGTGTCGAGGTACCGGGTGTCACCGGTGAGCCGCGCCCAGCGGGCCCAGCTCGGCATCGCCATGAAGAACGCGTCGATCCACCAGTACTCGGTGTCGGGGAGCGTGAGGTCGGCCAGCATCCGGGCGTCCGCCGAGGTGAGGGACGCCGCGGGGTCGAGCGCGGCGAGGTCGGCGTAGTCCTGCGCGGCCTTGATCTCGTTCGCGTCCTCCTCGAGCGTCGTCAGCGTCCACGAGGTGTCGCGGCCCCAGGCCATCGCGTGCTCGAGGACGTCCGCGTCGCCTGTCGCGCGGTACTGCCGCAGGACGCCGTCGTAGTACGTCGACCACGACCAGCCGTTGCGCACGCCCGTCGCGACGGCGTACGTGCCGCGGTAGTAGTCGGTGGCCCGGCGCATCGCGGTGACGACGTCGGCGAACCGCGGCGCCGGCGTCGTCCCCTGCACGACCGCCGCCGCGGTGGCCGCCCGGACGGCCGCCGGCCGTGCGGCGGTGCCGGCCCCGACCGCCGAGGCGGCCGCCGCCACGGTCAGGGCAGCGACGGCGACGACGATCGTCCTGGTACCTGACCTGCTCATGGCGAACCCCGCTCTGGACCTCACCAGGTTACCGAGCGCCGGGGGGCCCACTGAGTGGGCACAACGTCACAGCGTGCCCGCTCAGCGGGCACAACGTCACAGCGTGCCCACCGAGCGGGCACAACGTCACAGCGTGCCCACCGAGCGGGCTGAGCGTGCGGCTTCGGGTCGCGTCAGGCGAAGGGGTGCTGGCGGGGCTGCGGCGGCAGCGCCCCGTGGTGGAGCGAGTCGTGCAGCGCCCGCAGGTGAGCGGCCTCGGCGGGCGCGAACGGCCCGCCGCTGAGCTCGCACGCCGCGCAGATCAGGGTCCTGCGCCGCCAGAGGCGGAGCAGTGCGGACAGCCGCGGGCCCCGGCGCCTGGCCGGCGGCCTCGACTGGCCTGGTGTCCGTTCTGTCGTTTTGATGACGATCCTCCCCGGGTCAGACCCGCGTCGGGTTCGGTCCGGCCACGGGACACTACCCGCTCCCGCCGGACTCCGTACCGCGGTGTGTGATTCGGCATAAGCGCCGGCCGGGTGATCCGTATCCTGTCCCGTCGGCAGGCGCTGGCGGCGCCGACACGCGGCGTGGGTGCAACGACGGCGCGCGGCCGCGGATTCCGGCGCCCCTCGGCGCCGGCCCCCCGAACCACCTCCGAACGGTCTCCGAACGGCCTATGACCAGGGCGTCAGCGGGCGCTCGCGGCGGACGCCGTCGAGCACGACGTCGACCCGCTCGTCGAAGAAGGCGATCCGGCTGAGGACCGGCTCGGCCTCGCGCAGCGGCTCCTCGTAGCTCCAGGCGGCATCCGGCACCGTGCGGCCACCGACGACGGCGGACCAGTACGACGCGCGGCCCTTGTAGGCGCAGACCGTCGTCGTCGGGCTCGGCACCAGCTCGACCCGGACGTCCTCCCGCGGCAGGTAGAACCGCGTCGGCAGCATCGACTCGAACAGCAGCACCGGGCGCGTCGACTCGGCGAGCACCTCGCCGTCCAGCTCGAGGCGCACCGGCCGCGAGCTGGGGAAGGCGTCGATGCGGTGATACGGGTCACGCGGGTGCGACACGGTCGGCACGTCCTCCTCCCACCAGGCGTCGAACGCCTCGAAGTCGAGGACGACGTAGCCGGGCAGGTCGTCGTCGGCGATCCGGAAGCCCGCGCCCCGGAGCCGCCGGCCGGCCACCTCGACGTCGACCGCCTCGCCGGGCGCGCTGTGGACGGCGAACGGGATCGACGGGTCGAGGACCGGGCGCTCCGAGACGTCGCCCAGGCGGAGGCCGACGTCGTCCGCGGCGGTCTCGACCGCGGCGGCGCCGCTCAGCTCGGCTCGGAGGTCGCCGGCCGGCACCGCGTAGCTGGGCACGACCCGCCGCGGCTCCCAGACGAGGACCGCGCGGGTGGTGTCGACGACGACGTCGCCGCCCACCTCGGCGCGGATCCGCTTGCCGATCGGCTCGTGGCGCAGGCCGGTCAGGGCACTGTTGATGGACGCGCGCACGCGGGTGCTCATCGGTTCCTCCTCCCGCGCCGGCCTCCCGTGCCCCCCGGTAGCGGCCCACCGCGGGGCACACCGAAGGGGCCGCCGGCGCCTGGGAGAGGAGCCTAGTTCAGGCGGCGGGCAGATCCGGTGCGCCCCCCGGGCCGCCGTCAGCTCCCGCGCTCGGTGTGCGCCTTGAGCCGTCCCAGGCCCTTCTCGAAGTCCGGGCCGACGAGCGCGTCCATCGAGCGGACGAGCGAGTACATCCGCAGCATGAACGTCTGCTTCCCGGTCATCGACCACGTGACGCGGGAGCCCTCGCCGTCCGGCCGGATCGCGAAGGACGTGTCGCTGTGCGACTTGAAGGGCTTGACGAAGTCGAGCGAGATCTCCACGTCGGCCGGCGCCTCGGCGCGCGTGATCTCCATCCGGCCCGCGCCGGCCCTCCGGTTGCCCGTCCACTCGTAGACGGCGCCGGTGCCGGCCTCGGTGCCCGAGTAGCTCCGCTGCAGGTCCGGGTCGAGGTCCTCCCATGGCGACCAGTTCGTCCAGTTGTGGAAGTCCGCGACCTGCTCGTACACGCGCTGCGGCGGCGCGGCGATCGTCGCCGAGCGCTCGACGGTGTAGGTGTCAGCCATGGCCGGTGATCGTAGGGGCGCGACCGGCCGCCCCGCGAGCGGTCGGCCAGGACACGGGCGGGTCAGGACGGGTCGTGCAAGGCTGCCAGGCGCGCGCCGAAGTCGCGCTGGGTGGCGGCGAGCTGCCGTAGCAGCACGTTGACCTGCACCGCCGCCGCCGTGCGCAGCGCGATCGACTCCTCCAGCGTGATCTGCCCGTCCGGCTGGCCGAGCACGATCGAGCTGCCCGGACCGAGGCGGACGACGTCGCCCGGCGCCATGTCGTCGTCCGCGACGAGCGTCGACGCCAGTCCCAGCACCCGTCGCTGGACGTCGGGCACGACGACCTCGACGAACTGCCGCGCGCGCACGTCGCCGGGGCACTCCTTGCCGGTGCTGAAGGACCACTTCTCGCCACCCTTGACCTGGAACCCCGGCACGCCGAGCCCTTGCGAGTGCAGGACGCCCTGGCGGTGGAGGGCGAGCCCGCGGCGGGACGGCTTGGAGTCGCGCACCAGCTCCGGCGGGATCGCGACCCGGATGCCGCGCCACTCGACGCCCCGGTGGCAGTCGAAGTCGTCGGGGCAGTCCTCGTGCGCAGCGAGCGAGCACTCCCACGCGACGATGGTGGCGATCGACGCGAGCTGCGCATCGGTCCACGGCTCGATGTCCGACGCGTGCTTCGGCGCGTTGTCGGCCGTCTCGATCGAGATCACGTGCCAGTTCCCGTCCGGGCCGTTCGCGTCGGCCTGGAACGCGCGGTCCTGCCACTGGAACACGACGCCGTCCAGGCTCGACCCGCCCGGCCCGCCGTCGGCGTCCTCGTCCCACCGGCCACCGACGCCGTAGTGCGCCTCCACGCCCGCGAAGCCGCCCACGCGGAAGTCGCGGTCGCAGCCGACCAGCGAGTTCACCATCGTGTGGGCACAGACGATGTCGTGCGCCCTCATGCGCGGCTGCGTCTGGTGGTCGCTCAGCGGCTTGAAGCGGGCGTGCGGGTTGCGCATGGCGACTCCTCGGGGGCTCACGCGGCTCGGAGCGTACGGATCAACTGTGGCTCCGAACCGGCGCCCGCCGCGACTGTTTCGCCGGATTCGCCCCCGTGGGACCCCCGATCGGCCGCGCCCCGCGAACGGCGCGAGCCGGCGTCAGCCGGCGGCCTCCCGGGACGCGACGAAGGCGAGCGTCCTCGGGTCACCCGTGCTCAGCCGCTCGACCTCCTCGCCGCCGTCGCACCGGAGCAGCGCGACGGTGACGCGCGACGGCGTCCGGGCCACCACCCGCCACACGGCGCCGGACGCCTCCCAGCGCAGGAGCGTCTCGACCAGGTCGCGATCGTCCACACCACGACCGTACGCACGCGGACGCAGCAGTGGAACGGGGCGGGCGGCGGCCGGTCCGCCGGTCGCCGCCCGCCCCGGATCGTGGGGCGGCTCGGATCGTCCGCGGGCCTCAGAACCCGCGCGCCAGCCGGTAGTACGCCTGGTTCCACCGCACCTCGCGGCCGAAGTCGCGGACCGTCGTGTCGCCGTCGATGACGAGCAGCTCGGTCTCGAGCATCTCCGCCAGGTCCCGCAGCTCCTCGGCGCCGACCGCCTGCGACAGGACGGTGTGGTGCGGCCCGCCGGCGGTCAGCCAGGACTCGGCCGACGTGCCGAAGTCCGGCAGCGGCTTCCAGACCGCCCGCGCTACCGGCAGCCGCGGCAGCGGCTCGGAGGGCGGCACGACCTCGACCTCGTTGGCCACCAGCCGGAACCGCTCGCCGAGGTCCGCCAGCCCGAGGACGACGGCGGGGCCGGGCGCCGCGTCGAACACCAGCCGCACCGGGTCCTCCCGGCCGCCGATGCTCAGCGGGTGGATCTCGCAGGACGGCGTGCCGACCGCGATGCTCGGGCACACCTCGAGCATGTGCGCGCCGAGCGTGCGCTCCTCGCCGGGCGTGAGGTCGTAGGTGTAGTCCTCCATGAACGAGGTGCCGAGCGGCGATCCCGCGGACATCGCCTTCAGCGTCCGCACCAGCGTCGAGGTCTTCCAGTCGCCCTCGCCGCCGAACCCGTAGCCGTCCGCCATCAGCCGCTGGACGGCCAGCCCGGGGAGCTGGCGCAGGCCGCCGAGGTCCTCGAAGTTCGACGTGAACGCCCGGAACCCGCCGCGTTCGAGGAACACCCGCAGCGCGAGCTCGATCCGCGCGGCGTACCGCAGCGAGGCGTGCCGGTCGCCGCCGGACCGCAGCTCCGGCGCCATCCGGTACACCTCGTCGTACTCCTTCACCAGCGCGTCGACGTCGGCGTCCGCCGTCGCGGCCACCTCGTCCACCAGCTCGGTGACGCCGTAGGTGTTGACCGAGACGCCGAACCGCAGCTGCGCCTCGACCTTGTCGCCCTCGGTGACGGCGACGTTCCGCATGTTGTCGCCGAACCGGGCCAGCCGCAGCGAGCGCAGCTCGGTGTACCCGATCGCGGCGCGCACCCAGGTGCCGACCCGCCGCGTGACCCGCGGGTCCGAGACGTGCCCGGCGATGGTCTTCCGCGGCACGCCGAGCCGCGCCTGCACGTACCCGAACTCCCGGTCGCCGTGCGCGGCCTGGTTGAGGTTCATGAAGTCCATGTCGATCTCGGCCCACGGCAGCTCCACGTTGGACTGCGTGTGCAGGTGCAGGAACGGCTTGCGGAGCGCGTCGAGACCGGCGATCCACATCTTGGCCGGGGAGAACGTGTGCATCCAGGCGACGACGCCGACCACCTGGTCGGCGGCCCCCGCCTCGAGGATCGTGCGGAGGATGTCGCCGGGGTTCGTGAGCACCGGCTTCCAGACCACGCGCACCGGGACGTCGGGCGAGGAGTCGAGCGCGGCGGCGATGCGCCGGGACTGCTCGGCGACCTGCTCGAGCGTCTCCGGTCCGTACAGGCCCTGGCTACCGGTGAGGAACCACACCTCGCCGCTGTCGTCGTTGGTCATCGGAATCCCTTCCGGGGAGGAGTTCTGAGGTGGGTCACCGCTGGCCGTAGACGTTCTGGTAGCGGTCGTGGAGCGAGTCGACGGCGGCGTCGGGCAGCCTCTCGACGGCGCCGAGCTGTCGCGCGTAGTGCATGGTCCGCGCGACGTCCTCGCACATGACGGCGGCCTTGACCGCCGCCCTCGCGTTCGTGCCGATCGTGAACGGGCCGTGCTGGAGCATGAGCACGGCGGGGGAGCGGCTCCCGCGCAGCGTCTCGACGATGCCGCGCCCGATGGCGTCGCTCCCGATGAGGGCGAACGGGCCGATCGGGATGTCGCCGCCGAACTCGTCCGCCATCGCGGTCAGCGAGCACGGGATCGGCTCGCCCCGCGCGGCCCACGCCGTCGCGTACGGGCTGTGGGTGTGGACGACGCCGCCGACCTCGGGCATGTGCCGGTAGACGTAGGCGTGCGCCTCGGTGTCGCTGGACGGCGCGTGGTGGCCCTCGACGAGCACGCCCTCGAGGTCGGTGACGACCATGGCCTCCGGCGTCAGCTCGTCGTACGAGACGCCCGACGGCTTGATCACCATCAGGTCGGCGCCCGGCACGCGGGCCGAGACGTTGCCGCTGGTCCACGTGACGAGCCCCCACCGGGTCAGCTCGGCGTGGAGCGCGCACACCTCCTCGCGCAGCCGCCGCACGTCGTCCTTCAGCTCGGGCGGAACGGCCGTCGGCGAGATCGGCCGGGTCACCGGGCGACCTCCTCGCGCAGCTGCCGGAGCCGGTGCAGCACTTCGTTGCCACCCGGGCCGCCCCGGCCGAAGTGGTCGTGCAGCAGCACGTACTCGGCGTAGAGGCGGTCGTAGACGTCGGCGGCCGCCTCGTCCGGCGTGTACACCGCCCGCCGCACCTTGCCCATCGCGGCGGCGGCCGCCCGGATGTCCGGGTAGGCACCGGCGGCCACGGCGGCGTGCATCGCGGACCCGAGCGCGGGCCCCTGGTCGGAGTCGATGACGCTGAGCGGCCGGCGCAGGACGTCGGCGTAGATCTGCATGATCAGGCGGTTCTTCAGCAGCCCGCCGGCGACGACGAACTCGGTCACCGGGACGCCGGCGCCCTCGAACGCCTCGACGATGGTCCGGGTGCCGTACGCCGTCGCCTCGATCAGCGCCCGGTACTGGTCCTCCGGCCGCGTGGCGAGCGTCTGGCCGACGATCACGCCGGACAGGTGGTGGTCGACGAGCACGGACCGGTTGCCGTTGTGCCAGTCGAGCGCCACGAGCCCGTGCTGCCCGGGCCGCTGCGCGGCGGCGAGCTCCTCGAGGTGCTCGTGCAGCGAGACGCCGCGCTCGGCCGCAGCGGCGGCGTAGGCCGCGGGCACCGACGTGTCGACGAACCAGCCGAAGACGTCGCCGACGCCGCTCTGCCCGGCCTCGTACCCCCAGGCGCCGGGCACGATGCCGTCCCGGACGACGCCGCACATCCCGGAGACCTCGGCCAGGCTCTCGCCGATCAGGACGTGGCAGGTCGACGTCCCCATGATCGCGACGAGCTGGCCGGGCTCGACGGCCTTCGCGGCCGGTGCGGTCACGTGGGCGTCGACGTTGCCGACGGCGACGGCGATCCCGGCCGGCAGGCCCGTCCAGGAGGCCGCCTCGGCCGTCAGCCGTCCGGCGAGGCCGCCGAGCGGCGACGTCGGATGGTCGATCTTCGACACGAAGCCGGCGAAGTCCGGGTTGAGCGCGGCGAGGTACTCCGGCGACGGGTACGCGCCGTCCTGCAGGATGCCCTTGTACCCGGCCGTGCACGCGTTGCGGGTCTCGACGCCGGTGAGCTGCCAGACGATCCAGTCCGCGGCCTCGACGAACCGGTCGGCGGCGGCGTACACCTCCGGGTCCTCCTCGAGCACCTGCAGGCCCTTGGCGAACTCCCACTCGGCAGAGATGCGGCCGCCGTACCGGGGCAGCCAGGTCTCGCCCCGCTCGGCGGCGACCCGGTTGATGCGGTCCGCGTGCCGCTGTGCCGCGTGGTGCTTCCAGAGCTTCGGGTACGCGTGCGGCCGGTCGGCGAACTCCTCGAGCTCGTTGAGCGGCGTCCCGTCGGCCCGCGCCGGCACCAGCGTGCAGGCGGTGAAGTCGGTCGAGATGCCGATCACCCGCGCCGGGTCGACGTCCGCGGCGGCCACCGCCTTGGGCACGGCGTGCCGCAGGACGTCGCGCCAGTCCTCCGGCAGCTGCAGCGCCCAGTGGGCCGGCAGCCGCTGCCCGGTCGCGGGCAGCGTGTCCTCCACGACCCCGTGGCGGTACTCGTGGACGGCGGAGCCGACCTCCGCGCCGTCCGAGGTGCGCACGACCACGGCGCGCCCGGACAGCGTGCCGAAGTCCACGCCGACGACGTACGTGCCCTCTCGCGAGGCGGTCTCGGTGACCGGGGCCGAGGCTGGGTCCGAGCCTACCGTGTTAGCGCTCACAACGTTGCCCTCCTTGGCTTCTGGCGTTTTCGGCTGTGGTCACGGGCCTAGGACGTCCTGCGCCCGACGGCGCGCTGGAGCACGATGAACGCGAACAGCAGGACGCCGATGAAGATCTTGGTCCACCAGGAGCTGAGGTCGCCCTGGAACGTGATGAGGGTCTGGATGAGGCCGAGGACGAGGACGCCGAGCACGGTGCCGAACACGAAGCCCGACCCGCCGGTCAGCACGGTGCCGCCGATGACGACCGCGGCGATCGCGTCCAGCTCCATGCCCTGCGCGTGCTGGCCGTAGCCGGACAGCATGTAGAAGCTCAGCAGGACGCCGCCGAGCGCGGAGCAGAACCCGCTGATCGCGTAGACGCCGATCCGGGTGCGCCCGACCGCCAGGCCCATCAGCAGCGCCGACTGGCGGTTGCCGCCGAGCGCGTAGACGCTGCGCCCGAAGCGCGTGTACGCGAGGACGTACGCCGCGACGAGCACGACGACCGCCGCCACGACCACGCTGATCGAGACGTGGAAGCCGCCGAACCGGAGTTTCTGGTCGGCCACGCTCGTCCAGAACGAGTCCGAGATCGGGATCGACTCGGTCGCGATGACGTACGAGAGGCCCCGGCAGAGGAACATCCCGGCGAGCGTGGCGATGAACGGCTCGATGTCGAAGACGTGGATGATCGCGCCCATCCCGGTGCCGAACAGGACGCCGAGGACGAGCACGAGCGGCAGCACGACCGCCGGCGGCCAGCCCTTCTGCAGCAGCTCGGCGACGATCATCGTGGTGAGCGCGACCGCGGCGCCGACCGACAGGTCGATGCCGCCGGTGAGGATGACGAACGTCATCCCGACCGCGACCACGAGCAGGAACGCGTTGTCGATGAAGACGTTCAGCAGGACCTGCGTGTCGGAGAAGCCCTCGTAGTTCGCGATGCCGCCGCCGTACATGACGAGGAACAGCGCGAGCGTGGCGAGCACCGGGACGTGCCGCTGCCGGGGGACCAGCCGCGACCGCAGCGGCGAGCCGGGCGCCTTCCCCGGGGCCCGAGCGGGCCCGGCGGGCTCGGCGGGCTCGGTCGGAGGCTCGTGGACCGTGGTCATGCCAGCGCCCCCGCCTTCTCGTCGTCGCCGGTCGCCACGCGTGCCCCCGAACCGCCCGACCCGACGTGCCGGCGTCGCGTGACCCAGGCCCGGAAGGCCGCGGACTGCGCGAGGCAGAGCACGATGACGACGAGGGACTTGAACAGCAGCTTGACGTCGGAGGGGATCCCCACCGTGTAGACCGTGATGTCCAGGGTCTTGATGATCACCGCGCCGAGCACGGTCCCGAGCACCGAGAAGCGGCCGCCGATGAGCGCCGTCCCGCCGATGACGACGGCGAGGATCGCGTCGAGCTCGATCAGCAGGCCGGCCTGGTTGCCGTCCGCGCTGGCGACGTTCGCGCTGATCATCAGCCCGGCGATGCCGGCGCAGAGGCCGGAGAAGGCGTAGACCGCGAACGTCAGCCAGCGGGACCTGATCCCGGCCAGGCGGCTCGCCTCGGCGTTGCCGCCGACCGACTCCAGCAGCATCCCGAGCGCCGAGCGCCGCAGGACGGCGAGCGTCAGGCCGATGACGCCGGCGGCGATGAGCACGCTCACCGGCAGCGCGAGCCAGTAGCCGGCGCCGATCGTCTCGTACGGGCCGCTGTTGATCGTCAGGACCTGGCCGTCGGTGACGAGCTGCGCGATGCCGCGGCCGGCGACCATGAGGATCAGCGTGGCGATGATCGGCTGGATGCCGATGCGTGCGACGAGCAGGCCGTTCCAGGACCCGAGGACGACGGCGAGCACGAGCGCCACGGCGACCGCCAGCAGGACGCCGGCGACGCCGTTCTGGTCGCCCAGCTCGCTGATCCGCAGGCAGGCGAGCGCGCCGGCGATCGCGACCACCGAGCCGACCGACAGGTCGATGCCGCCGGTGGCGATGACGAGCGTCATCCCGACCGCGACGAGCGCGAGCGGCGCGCTCGCGCGGAGGATGTCGACCGGGCTGCCGTAGAGGTGCCCGTCGCGGAGCTCGATCGACAGGAACCCGTGGGAGAACGCCGTGTTGACGGCGAGCAGGGCGACGAGGACGACGGCCGGCCAGAACAGCGCGTGCTGGCGGGCGGCCGCGAAGCGTCCGTCGCCGCCGTTCACGACGCGCCTCCCGTCGCGATCGCCGCCATCAGGCGGTCGGCGTCGACGTCGTCGGAGTTCGCGAGCTGGGCGACGACCTTCCGGTCGCGCAGCACGGCGATCTTGTGGCTGAGCCGCAGGACCTCCTCCAGCTCCGCGGAGATGAACAGGACCGCCATCCCGCCGTCCGACAGCTCGGCGACGAGCCTCTGGATCTCGGCCTTCGCGCCGACGTCGATGCCGCGGGTCGGCTCGTCCAGGATCAGCAGCTTCGGCTCGGTGATCAGCCAGCGGGCGAGCAGGACCTTCTGCTGGTTGCCGCCGCTGAGGTTGCGGACCGGCAGCTCGGGGTCGGCGGGCCGGATGCTCAGCGCAGAGATCCACTTCTGCACGAGCTCGTTCTGGCGCCTGCGGTTCAGCGGCCTGGCCCAGCCGCGGGCTGCCTGCAGCGCGAGGACGATGTTCTCGCGCACCGAGAGGTCGGCCACGAGGCCCTCGGTGCGCCGGTTCTCGGACGAGAACGCGACGCCGTGGTCCATCGCCGTCCGCGGGCCGTGCAGCGCGACCTGCTCGCCGCCGAAGGAGATGCGGCCGCCGTCGGCCTTGTCGGCGCCGAACAGCAGCCGCGCGAGCTCGGTGCGGCCCGAGCCCAGCAGCCCGGCGAGGCCGACGACCTCGCCCTGGTGGATCGTCAGGCTGAACGGCTCGACCGAGCCGGAGCGGGTGACCTCCGACGCCTCGACGACGGCCGGCCGCGCCTCGAGCTCCGTGAGCGGGCGGCGGTGCTCCTCGTCCATCGGCTCGAGCAGGGCGAGCTCGCGACCCATCATCTTGCCCACGAGCTCGCGCTGGCTCAGCTCGGCGACGAGGTGCTCGCCGACGAGGCGGCCGTTGCGGAGGATCGTCATGCGGTCGCAGATCTCGTAGACCTGGTCGAGGAAGTGGGAGACGAAGAGGATCGCCATCCCCTCGTCCCTCAGCTGCCGCAGCAGCCGGAAGAGCTGGTCGACCTCGCCGGCGTCGAGGCTGGAGGTGGGCTCGTCGAGCACGAGCACCTTCGCCGAGATGTCGATCGCCCTGGCGATGGCGACGAGCTGCTGCACCGCGATCGAGTACGAGTCGAGCTGCGCGGTGACGTCGATCTCGAGCCGGAGCCGGCGCAGCAGCTCGTCCGAGCGGCGCCGCAGCTCGCCCCACTGGATCGCGCCGAGCCGGCGCGGCTCGCGGCCGATGTGGATGTTCTCCGCGACCGAGAGGTTCTGGCAGAGGTTGACCTCCTGGTACACGGTGCTGATGCCGGCCTGCTGGGCCTGCAGCGGCCCGGTGAACGACACCGGCTCGCCGGCGAGCTCGATCTCGCCGCGGTCGACGTCGTAGACGCCGGTGAGGACCTTGATGAGCGTCGACTTGCCGGCGCCGTTCTCGCCCATCAGGGCGTGGATCTCGCCCGGGTGGAGGCGGAAGTCGACGCCGTCCAGGGCCTTGACGCCGGGGAACTCCTTGCTGATCCCCCGCATCGTGAGGACGGCGCCGTCCCGCGTGCCGCTCTGGTCGGCGGTCTGCATCTGTGCGTGCTCCCTCGCGCGCTGCTCGTCGTGCTCGTGGGATGGCCGCCGGAGGCCCCGGTGCGCGGGTTGCGCGCACCGGGGCGCCCGTCGAGCCGTGGTGCCGGAGCCGTCCCGGAGATTGTCCGGCCCGGAGACCTCGGCGGCCTAGTACCTGGCTTCTTCCGGTTGGTCCTCGGCGATCAGTACTTGCGGGTGGGCAGCGCCTCGACGGCCTGCTCCTGGGTGAACGTGGTCTCCTCGGTCAGCACGCGCTTCGGGATCGACTCGCCGGCGACGACCTTCTTCGCCAGGTCCATCAGCTGTGGGCCGAGGAGCGGGCTGCACTCGACGATGTAGTTGATCTTGCCGTCGGCCAGGGCCTGCATGCCGTCCTTGACCGCGTCGACCGTGATGATCTTGATGTCGACGCCCGGCTTCTTGCCCGCGGCCTCGATCGCCTCGATGGCGCCCAGGCCCATGTCGTCGTTGTGCGCGTAGAGCACGTCGATCTTCGGGTTGGCCTTGAGGAAGGCCTCCATGACCTCCTTGCCGCCGGCGCGCGTGAAGTCACCGGACTGCGAGGCGATCACCGTGAACTTCGGGTCGGCCTTGATGACGTCGGCGAAGCCGGCCTTGCGGTCGTTCGCCGGCGCGGAGCCGGTCGTGCCCTGGAGCTCGACGATGTTCACCGGGCCGGGGCTGCTCGCGTACTCCTTGACCAGCCACTCGCCGGCCTTCTCGCCCTCGACGACGAAGTCGGAGCCGATGAAGGTCTCGTAGAGGGAGGTGTCCGGGGAGTCGATGGCCCGGTCGGTGAGGATCACCGGGATCTCCGCGTCCTTGGCCTCCTTGAGGACCGTGTCCCACCCGGACTCGACGACCGGGGAGAACGCGATCACGTCGACCTTCTGCGCGATGTAGCTGCGGATGGCCTTGATCTGGTTCTCCTGCTTCTGCTGCGCGTCGGAGAACTTCAGGGTGATGCCGTCGGTCTTCGCGGACTCCTGGATCGACTGCGTGTTGGCCGTCCGCCAACCGCTCTCGGCGCCCACCTGGGCGAAGCCCATCGTGATCTTGCCGTCGTCGCTCCCGCCGCCGGAGCCGTCGTCGCCGCCGCACGCGGCGAGACCGGCGGCGACCACCAGGCCGAGCGCCGCTGCGGACAATCTCTTCAGCACTGCATTCTCCTCGTCGTCGGGGATGGACCAGTCGGATCAGAGACGTGCTCGCGGATCTCGGCCGAACCGGTTGAGTGAGCGCTCACATGGCGGGTGAACGGGGTGACAGGGCAGTGTGGGTGACGGGGAAGAGCCCGTGGGCGCTCGGTGTCGGCAGAGCGGCTGCCGCGCTTGTAGCGGAGAGTGTTAGCGTTCTCATGCAGGGCCGTCAAGGCTTCGCACGGCCCGACGCCGAACCGTGATCTCTTCGTGCGCCGATGAGTCCGCGCACCGCCTGATCGCCGTACCGTGGAACCGTTAACATCCGCCTGGGAGGGTGATGTGTCGAGGGCCGAGGGCCGCGCCGCGGTCATGAGTGACGTCGCCCGGCTGGCCGGCGTCTCGCACCAGACGGTGTCGCGGGTCCTCAACGACCATCCCCGGGTGAGCCGCGAGACCCGCGAGCGGGTGCTCGAGGCCGTGCGGCAGCTGAACTACCGGCCCAACGCCATGGCCCGGGGCCTCGCCGGACGCCGTTCCCACGTCATCGGGGTCGTCAGCTTCGACACGATCCTGTACGGCCCGGCCGCCACCCTCCTCGGCATCGAGCGGGCCGCCCGCACGGCCGGGTACGGCGTCAGCATCGTGACCCTGGAGCAGCTCGACCACGACGGGATGGTGTCGGCGCTGTCGGCGCTGGCCGACCAGTCGGTGGCGGGCGTCGTCGTCATCGCGCCCCAGACGGCCTCGGCGGCGGCGCTGCGCACGATGCCGGTCGGGATGGCGGCGGTGGCGGTCGAGTCCGACATGGGCGGCGAGATCCCCGCGATCTCGGTCGACCAGGCGGCCGGCGCGCGGCTCGCCGTCGACCACCTGCTCGGCCTCGGGCACCGGAAGGTGTGGCACCTGTCCGGGCCGCGGGACTGGCTGGAGACGCACGGCCGCATCGAGGGCTGGCGCGCGTCGCTGGACGAGGCGGGCCTGCCCGCACCGCGGCTGCTCACCGGCGACTGGAGCGCCCGTTCGGGCTACCAGGCGGGGCTCGACCTGGCGGCCCGCGCCGCCGCCGACCCGCGGGACGTCACCGCCGTCTTCGCCGGGAACGACCAGATGGCGCTCGGCATGATCCGGGCGTTCCACGAGCACGGGCTGCGCATCCCGGAGGACGTCAGCATCGTCGGCTTCGACGACATCCCCGAGGCCGAGTTCATGTCCCCGCCGCTGACCACGGTCCGCCAGGACTTCGACGAGGTGGGGCGCCGCTGCATCGCCGCCCTCCTGCGCCTCATCGAGGCGGACCGGCCCGAGGGCCCGGACCGTCCCGAGCCGGACGCCCGCGTCGCCCCCACGCTGATCGAGCGCACGAGCACGGCGCCGCCGCCCGCCCGCTGACGCCACCGCCGGCCCGCTACCCCTGTTTTTGAGCACGGTGTGGCATCGGTCTCGTTAGGTGAGACCGGTGCCACACCGTGCTCAAAACCTCGGGCGCCTCGGAGCGCTCCGGGCCGCCCCGGATCGCCGCCGTCGGCCTCGGATCGCCGCCGTCGGCCTCGAACTTTTTGAGCACGGTGTGGCATCGGTCTCGTTAGGTGAGACCGGTGCCACACCGTGCTCAAAAAGAAGGGCCCGGACCGACGGCGCGCCGGTGGCGGTTGGGCCGAACGGGGGATGAGCTGCGATCAACGTGGGTAGGGGCTCGGAGATCGATCTCCGACTCAAGACGTGGGAAGGACGCCCATGACCGCCGCCACCGGACCGATGCTCCGCGCCTACCCCGGTGACCTGCCGCTCGACCCGCCGCTGCTCACCCGCGCCGTCGACGCGCTCGTCACCTGCGACGAGGCGTGCACCGCATGCGCCGACGCGTGCCTCGACGAGGCGGGCGTCGCGGAGCTCACCGTCTGCATCCGCACCTGCCTGGACTGCGCGGACGTCTCCGGGACGGCGGTCCGCGTGATCTCCCGCCGCACCGGCTACGACGCCGAGATCAGCAGCAGCCTCCTCGCGGCGGCGGTCCTCGCCTCCCGCGCCTGCGCCCTGGAGTGCGAGCGCCACGCCGGCATGCACGAGCACTGCCGGATCTGCGCCGAGGCGTGCCGGGCCGCCGAGGCGGCGTGCCGGGACCTGCTGGTCACTGTCCGGTGACGGAGCCGGTCGGAGGCACGCCGCGCGTCACCCCGCCGCAGGTCGAGGCGGAGGTCCGGCTGCTGGAACGCTGAACCATCTCGTCCCCGGGTCCGTGCCAGGCCGCGGCGGGACAGCGGGGGGACAATCGTCGGGACGCTTTCGCGGGAAGGAGCTGTCGTGGCAACGGAGCCGGGGTGCGTGGTGATCGGGGCGGGGCTGGCCGCCGCACACGTTGCGCAGACGCTGCGCGAGGAGGGGTACGCCGAGCCGGTGACGATCCTCGGCGACGAGGGTGACCGCCCGTACGAGCGGCCCGGCCTGTCGAAGGGCTACCTCCAGGGCAACGACTCCGCCGAGTCCCTCTACGTGCACGCCCCGAGCTGGTACGCCGACCACGACGTCGACCTCCGCGCCG
>Ga0081539_10004206_pt1 | contig 16247 bp, 15 predicted proteins | sample TabmetS4T2R2_FD_71023 | JGI IMG/M metagenome (GOLD analysis project Ga0081539, IMG submission 71023) | Tabebuia heterophylla rhizosphere microbial communities from the University of Puerto Rico - S4T2R2 | ecosystem: Host-associated > Plants > Roots > Rhizosphere ...
AGTGTCCACTAACGTAAGTTACGACTAACGGAGGAGCGGCGCAAGTAGCCAAGGTGAAACCCCTTGAAGCGGCTTAGGATCTGGTTGTTGGCCTGCTTGACGAGGACTCCGCCGGGACCGGAACTGTGATCCGGCCCGGCACCGTCCGCGTGTGCTGCCGAGGCTGGCTTCGGCGGGGTCGAGGTTCTCCCGATCGACCACGACTTCTGGCGCTTCTACCGGCTCACCCCATGACGCCATACTCGGGCTGCCGTTCCGGGCCAACAGCTTCGACGCCGTCATCCACACCGACGTGCTGTGTTGACTGCGGGCCAAGCTCTCCGTGCTGAGAGCCTGCAGACGGCTCCTGCGCCCTGGAGGACGCCTCGGCTTCTACACCATCGTTGAGTCGCTGGCCGAGACCGAGCTCTACGCCGAACAGCTTGCCTTGCTGGAGCCACCCGGCGCCTTCGAAGAACGACAAGCCGACCGGCGCAGCATGCTGGCCAGCATCCATGCCGGGCTGCTGCGCCGCGCCCTCGTCCTCGCTCGAACAAGAGGACGGGGGCCGATGGCCAGGGGGTGATGGGACCCAGCACTCGTGAGGTCGTCGTCCTTGTGGATGCCGGTGATACGAGCCGCACATTCCCTGGAGAAGACTTGGACGGGGCGAACGCGCCGCTACACTCCCTCCCATGGCCGGCTGCTGTCCCTCCCGCGACTACCACCGCTTCTTCAACCAGCGGTTCGCCCGCCGGCTCGCCAACCGCTACCACAAGCGCGGACTCGACCCCACCGCCCAGACCATGGTCCAGTTCCTGCAAGGGCTCGGCCTGGAGGGGGCCAGCGTGCTGGAGATCGGCGGGGGCGGCGGTGAGATCGGGATCGAGCTGCTGCAGGCGGGCGCGGCCCGGGCCCAGAACCTGGAGCTCTCCCCCGCCTACGAGCAACCGGCACGCGAGCTGGCCGCGCAGGCCGGTGTCCAGGGGCGGCTCGACTGGCGCATCCACGACCTCGCCCAGAACCCTGGGGCAGTGGCGCCGGCCGACCTGGTGGTCCTGCACCGGGTGGTGTGCTGCTACCCGGACCATGCGCGCCTGCTGGCGGCTGCCGCCGACCACGCCCTGCGCGCCCTGGTGTTCAGCTATCCACCTCGCAACCTGCTCTCGCGCGCCTTCTACCGGGTGTTCAACCTGGTGATGCGGCTGACCCGCAGCGGCTTTCGGGGCTTTGCCCACCCAGAGGGGACGATGCTCGGGGTCCTGGAGGACCATGGGCTTCGGCGGACCTACCAGGGCCGAAGCCGAATCTGGCAGATCGCTGGCCTGGAGCGCGTTTCGTAGATGCGGCAACCGCCTGCGTCAGCTGCAGTGGTGGCTGCGCTGCTCGTGTGTGCTTGCCGCCCGCTCCACCGGGGACTATCCTCGCTCTATTCAACTTATCAATAGGTTACTTGAATAGACTGCTTGGAGAGTTGCATGGCGGATCGGGCGACCAAGACAGCGTTGTTCGACGGGTTCGCCCTGGTGGCCAAAGCCTTGGCCAGCGGCCGACGCATCGAGTTGCTGGATGTGCTCGCCAATGGCGAGCGCACGGTGGAGGTCCTGGCCGGCGAGGTCGGCCTGACGGTGGCCAACACCAGCCAGCACCTCCAGGTCCTGCGCCAGGCCGGCCTGGTCACCACCCGACGGGAGGGAACCTGGGTCTACTACCGGCTGGCGGCGCCGGAGGTCCTCGCGCTCTGGCGAGCCCTGCGGACCCTGGCCGCCAGCCGACTGGCCGAGGTCGAGCGGCTCGCCGCCGCCTATCTCGGCGCCCGGGACGAGCTGGAGCCGGTGACCCGCGAGGAGCTGGCGCGCCGGCTGGAGGACGGCGACGACCTGGTCGTCCTGGACGTGCGTCCCGCCGCCGAGTATGCCGCCGGGCACCTGCCCGGAGCGGTCTCGATCCCGGTCGGCGAGCTGCGGCGGCGGCTAGCCGAGCTGCCCGCCGACCGGGAGATCGTCGCCTACTGCCGTGGCCCCTACTGCGCCTTCGCGCACGAGGCCGTCACCCTGCTCCGCGAGGAGGGCTTCTCGGCCCGGCGGCTGGAGGATGGGCTCCCCGACTGGGAAGCGGCTGGTCTGGCCGTCAGCGGCGCCTGACCACGGGATCCAACGGAGGAGCCGGCCATGCTCACCATTCACCCGGTCGTTGACGAAGGCCTGGGTAACAGCGCCTATGTGGTCGAGCTGGGCGACGGGCGGGCCCTGGTCGTCGACCCGGCCCGCGACCCCACCCCGTACCTGGAGCTGGCCCGGTGGCGGCGACGAGAGATCGCCTTCGCCGCCGAGACCCATCTGCATGCCGACTTCCTGACCGGTAGCCGGGAACTGGCCGCCACCGCCGGCGCCCAGGTCCTGGCCCCGCGGGCCAGCCAGCTCGGCTTCGCCCATCGTGGGCTGGAGGACGGCGAGGAGGTCGACCTGGGTGGGCTGACCCTGCGGGCGCTGGCCACGCCCGGGCACGCGCCGGAGCACGTCAGCTACCTGCTGCTGGACGGCGCTCGGCCTATGGCGTTGTTCAGTGGTGGGGCCCTGCTGGTGAGCACGGTGGCCCGCACCGACCTGGCCAGTCCGGAGCTGACCGAGCCGCTGGCCCGGGCCGCCTACCGGTCCCTGCACCAGCGCCTGCTGTCGTTGCCGGACGAGCTCGGCGTGTACCCGACCCACGGCGCCGGGTCCTTCTGCGCGGCCCCGGCCGGGGGCGGGCGGACGACCAGCATCGGGGCCGAGCGCCGCCACAACCGGCTGCTGGCCGCCCCCGACGAGGACAGCTTCGTGGCCGAGCTGCTGGCCAGCTTCGGCAGCTACCCGCCCTATTTCCTGCGGCTGCGGGAGCGCAACCGGGTCGGCCCCGAGCTGCTCGGCCGCGACTGGAAGGTGCTGCCTCTGCTCTCGACCGGGCAGGTCCAGACGCACCTGGCCGGCGGCGGGGTGCTGGTGGACGCCCGACCGGTCACCGCGTTCGCGGCCGGCCACATCCCCGGGTCGCTGTCGATCGCGCTCCGGCCGGCGTTCGCCAGCTGGCTGGGCTGGCTGCTGGACGACGCCCAGCCGTTGGTCTTCGTCCTGGACGACGACCAGGACCGGGGCGAGCTGGCCCGCCAGTGCCGCACCATCGGCTATGACCACCTGGTGGGCGAACTGGCCGGCGGCATGGCCGCCTGGCGAGCCGCCGGCCTTCCCCAGGCTCAGCTCCCCATGGTCGAGGCCGACCGGCTCGATGACCAGTCCGGCGTGGTGCTGGATGTCCGCCAGGCCAGCGAAGTCGCCGACGGGCATCTCCCGGGTGCGGTCACCATCGAGCTGGGCGCCCTGGCCGGCGACCAGCTCCCCGCGGAGCTCCCGGAGGGACCGGTCACGGTGATGTGCAGCCACGGCCAACGGGCCACGACCGCCGCCAGCCTCCTGGAGCGGGCTGGCCGCAAGGACCTGCGGGTCGTCCAGGGTGGCCCGCACGACTGGCGGCGGGCCACCGGCAACGCCCTGGCCCACTCGTGACCCAGCCGGCGCCGGCCCGCCCCGGTGGGCTGCGGCTGGGGTTGCGGGCCAACCTGGGCCAGTTCTGCCTCCTGGTCGGGATCAACGCCCTGGTTGGTGGCATGGTCGGCCAGGAACGAAGCCTGTTGTCGCTGCTCGCCACCGAGGGCTTCGGGCTGGCCGCGGTGTCGGCCGCCCTCACCTACATCGTCGCCTTCGGCCTGACCAAGGCGGCGACCAACTTCCTGGCCGGGACCCTGGCCGACCGCTCCGGCCGCAAACCGGTCCTGGTCGCCGGCTGGCTGGCCGGGTTGCCGGTGCCGCTGTTGATCATCTGGGCGCCCACCTGGGGCTGGATCGTCGCCGCCAATGTCCTGCTCGGGGTCAACCAGGGGCTGTGCTGGTCGACCACGGTGATCATGAAGATCGACCTCGCCGGGCCGAAGCGCCGGGGGCTGGCCATGGGCCTGAACGAGGCCGCCGGCTACCTGGCCGTCGCCGTCACCGCCTTCCTCACCGGCCTGATCGCCGCCCGGGCTGGGCTGCGGCCCGAGCCGTTCTACCTCGGCCTGGCCTACGCCGGCCTCGGCCTTGGCCTGTCGGCGCTGGTGGTCCGCGAGACCCAAGGCCACGCCCAGCTCGAAGCCCAGCTCGCCGGCGCCGGCCGTTCAGCCAGCGAGGATCCGGCCCCCGACATGGGAGTGGGTTCGGCCAGCGTCGACCAGCTGTCCACCCGCGAGGTCTTTGTCCGCACCAGCCTCCGCGAGCCGGCCCTGTCCGCCTGCAGCCAGGCCGGGCTGGTCAACAACCTCAACGACGGCCTCGCCTGGGGCCTGCTGCCGTTGCTGTTCGCCCGCGGCGGCCTGCCCGTCGCCCAGGTCGGTGTGTTGGCGGCGCTGTACCCGGCCGTGTGGGGCCTGGGCCAGCTCCTCACCGGCCCCCTGTCGGACCGGCTGGGCCGCAAGCCCCTGATCACCACCGGCATGCTGCTCCAAGCCCTCGCGCTGGCTGGCACCGCCCTGGCCAGCAGCTTCGCTCCCTGGGCAGCCAGCGCGATCCTGCTCGGGATCGGCACCGCCATGGTCTATCCGACCCTACTTGCCGCCATCAGCGACGTCGCCCACCCCAGCTGGCGGGCCACCGCGGTCGGGGTCTACCGGCTGTGGCGTGACACCGGCTTCGCTGTCGGGGCTCTGCTCGCCGGGCTGGTCGCCGACCTCGCCGGCCTCGACGCCGCCGTCTGGGTCATCGCCGCCCTCACCGCCGCCTCCGGCCTGATCGTCGCCGTCCGCATGTACGAAACCCACCAGCCGATGAGACAACCATGACCACCGGCCCTCGGGATGCGCGATGGCGGTTCGCGACCTTCCTGGCCCCCAACATGCTGCCCGTCTACCGGTTGCTGGCCGACCGGATCGGCCGGCGCCTCGGCCGCCGGGTCGAGCTGGTCGTGGGCCGCTCCTTCGACCAGTTCGAACGGGGCGAGGCCGACCTGGGGGTGATCTGCGGGCTGCCCTATGTCTGGCTGGCCGACCGCCACCCATCACCAGTGGAGCCGCTGGCCGCCCCGGTCCTGGCCGGCCCCCGCTACGGCGGCCGCCCCATCTACTACTCCGATGTGATCGTCCGCCACGACCGCCCCATCAGCCGCGTGGAGGAGCTCGAGGGCCGCTCCTGGGCCTACAACGAGCCGGCCTCGCACTCCGGCCATACCGTCACCCTCTACAGCCTGGTCCGCATGGGCGCCCAGCCGGGCTTCCTCGGCCGGGTCGTTGCAGCAGGCTTTCACCAGCGGGCCATCCGCATGGTCCATTCGGGAAGTGTGGACGCGGCCGCCATCGACTCCCAAGTCCTGGCCATCGAGCTCCGCGACCACCCACGGCTGGCCGATAGGCTGCGCGTGATCGGCTCCTTCGGGCCGTCGACCATTCAGCCGGTGGTGACCGCCAGAGGCCTCCCGAGCCGGCTCAAGGACCAGGTCCGGGAGCTCCTGGCCGGCCTCACCGACGACCCGCTTGCCCGGCCAGTGCTCGACTACGGGCTCATCGACCGGTTCACCGCGATCGATGACGCCGCCTACGACGACATCCGGGAGATGCTGGCCACCATCGAGGCCGCCGGCTGGACCAGCATCACCCAGACGACGATCGAGCGCTGACGCCCGCGCCCTCTCCAGGATCGGGTACGAGGTCTATGTCGGCCCTGGCGGCGGGGGAGTGGCGGGTGTCGTCGGGCACAGGCGGCTGTCAGAAATCGGCGGCCGGTGGTGTTTCAGGAGGTGCCCGCGAGCCGCGGACCGGGGGGAGCCGCCTGCCGGGCTTCCGGACGCGGGCGACCACCGAGAGACCTGGAGCGCACCCATGCCCTCACCCCCCGCCCGGCCCGATCCCGTCCGGCCCGATCCCGCCCGGCCCGCCGCTGACCGGCCACCGCACCGGGCAGCGGCGCCAGACCGGCCGCCGGCCACCGCGAAATCGGACGCCGTGCGGGCCGTCGACCTCGTCAAGGTCTACGGGGCCGGTGCGGCGGCGGTCACCGCGCTGGACCGGGTCACCGTCGGGTTCGAGGCCGGCCGGTTCACCGCGATCATGGGGCCGTCAGGGTCGGGGAAGTCCACCCTGCTGCACTGCCTCGCCGGGATCGACTCGGTCGACGCCGGGCAGGTCCTCGTCGGCGGCACCGACTTGACCGCCCTGGATGACAAGGGCCGGACCCGGCTGCGCCGCGACGCCGTCGGGCTGGTGTTCCAGGCGTTCAACCTGCTGCCCACCCTGACCGCGAGGGACAACGTGGAGCTGCCGCTGCGGATCGCGGGCCGCCGGCCGGACCGTGCCTGGATCGAGGAGGTGACCGGCGCGCTCGGCCTCGACGGCCGGCTCCACCACCGTCCGCCCGAGCTGTCCGGCGGGGAGCAGCAGCGGGTCGCGGTCGCGCGGGCGCTGGCCCCCAAGCCGGTCGTCGTCCTCGCCGACGAGCCGACCGGCAACCTCGACTCCCGCGCCGGCGGGGAGCTGCTGGGCTTCCTCCGCCGCAGCGTGACCCGGCTCGGCCAGACGATCGTGCTGGTCACCCACGACCCCGTCGCCGCGGCCCACGCCGACCGGGTGCTGTTCCTGGCCGACGGGCGCATGGCCGGCACCCTCGACGGCCCCACCGTCGGGACCGTCCTGGACCGGCTGAAGGCCCTGGAGCAGCCCGAGCCGGCCGTCGCGGCCGGCCGCGACGGCGACGGGCGCGGGTGACCGCGATGCTGCGCGCCACCCTCTCCCAGCTCCTCGTCCACCGCGGCCGGCTGGTCGCCACCGTCCTGGCGATCGTCCTCGGGGTCGGGTTCGTCACCGGCACGCTCGTCTTCACCGACGCGATGCGGGCCGGTTACCTGGACCGCTTCGCCCGCGCCGAACGCGGGGTCGACGCCGCGGTCGAGCCGGCACGCGGCCGGCTCGACCAGGAGGCCCTGGACGCCGTCCGGATGCTGCCAGGGGTGGCGAAGGCCGAGCCGCGCCTCACCGGCGAGGTCGTCATCGTCGACCACGGCGGCCGCGCGGTCCAGGACGCGTCGTTCGGGATCTCGGTCGCCGCCGACCCGGCGCTGCGCTGGCAGGAGCCGACCGGTGGGCGGCTGCCGGCCGCACCCGGCGAGGTCGCCCTCGACGACGCCACCGCCCAGCACGCCGTCCTGCGGCCAGGCGACCAGGTGCGGCTCGGCGCCGGCGGGCGGGTGGTGGCGTTCACAATGGTCGGCACGGTCGACCCCGGCTTGTCCAGCCGGTTCCGCGGCGCGGCCGTGGCCGCGCTGCCGACCGCGGACCTCCAGCGGCTCCTCGGTGACCACGGCTACGACCGCATCGACCTGGTCGCGCGGCCGGGCATCAGCCCAGAGGCGCTCGCCCGCCAGGCCGGCGACGCCCTCGGCGGCGGGGTGCGGGCCCTGACCGCCGCGGAGCTCGCCGACCGGGCGGTCCGCTCGGTCGCGGAGGAGCTGGTCGCGGTGGGCACGCTGCTCGGCCTGTTCGCGCTGGTTGCCGTCGGCGTCGCCGGGTTCGTGATCCACAACACCTTCACCATCCTGGTCGCCCAGCGGGCCAGGCAGCTCGCGCTGCTGCGCTGCCTCGGCGCCGGCCGCGCCCAGGTGTTCCGGGCCGTCGTCGCGGAGGCGGCGGCGCTCGGGCTGGCCGCCGCGCTCGCCGGCGTCGGCGCCGGGCTGGCGGTCGCGGTGGGGCTGCGGGCGCTGCTGGAGGGCCTGGACCAGCCCCTCGGCACGTTCCCCCCGTTCCGGCTCGGCGGCGGCACAGCCGCGGCCGGGCTGGCGACCGGGGTGCTGGTCACGGTCGTGGCCGCGGTCCTGCCGGCCCGCCGGGCGACCATGGTCGCGCCGCTGGCGGCATTCCGGGACGAGACGCTCGCCCCGGCCGCGACCGCCGGGCGGCTCCGGCTGGCCGCCGGCGGCGTGCTGCTCGCCACCGGCGGCGTGCTGCTGTGGCTGGCGCGCTCCTCGGGCAGCACGGCCGTGCTTGTCGCCGGAGGCGCGTTCACCTTCTGCGGGATCGTCGCGCTGGCGCCGGCGCTGGTCGGCCCGGTCGCCAGGGCGCTCGGGCTGGTGGTCGGCGCCGGCGCCGGGGTGCCCGGCCGGCTGGCGGTGGGCAACGCGGTGCGCAACCCACGCCGGGCGGCGGCGACCACCACGGCGCTGATGATCGGCGTGACCCTGCTGGCGGCGTTCACGACCGGGGTGAGCAGCCTCGAGGCGACCTCGGTGCGGCAGCTCCGGGCCCAGTTCCCGGTGGAGTACGTGGTGACCCCGCTGTTCGAGGCGGTCCCCCCGCCGGTGGTGTCCGCGCTGGCCGTCGACCGGCGCCTGGACGTGGTCGCGCCGTACCGGGTCGCGGCGCGGCGGCTGGACGGCGACACGGTCACCGTCGCCGGCGCCGGCGCCGGGTACCTGGACGCGGCGGCGCGGGGCGCGCTCACCGAGCCGGTGACCGCCGGCAGCCTGGACCGCCTGGAGGCCGGCACGGTCGCGGTCAGCGCCCCGCTGGCCGCCGAGCGGGGCCTGGCCCCGGGCCGGACCCTCCGGCTGGCGCCGCCGACGGTGGAACGCCCGGTCAGCCTGACCGTGGTGGCGGTCCTCGGCGGGGACGGCCGGTCGCTGCTGCTGTCGCTGGACGACCACCGGCGGCTGGTGCCAGGCGCCGACGAGCGCGTCCTGATATCGGCCGCCGACGGGGTCAGCGCCGCCGCGGGCCGGGAGGCGGTCACGGCCGCGACCGCCGGCTACGCCGAGGTCCGCGTGGCCGACTTCGCGTCCTACGTGGAGCAGCTCACCAGCCAGGTCGACCAGCTCGTCGCCATGGTGGGCGGGCTGCTCGGCCTGGCGATCCTGATCGCCCTGCTGGGCATCGCCACCACGCTGAGCCTGAGCGTGGTGGAGCGGGCGCGCGAGTCGGCGCTGCTGCGCGCCCTGGGCCTCACCAGGGGGCAGCTCAGGGGCATGCTCGCGGTCGAGGCGGCCATCACCGCCCTGCTCGGCGCCGTGCTCGGCCTGGTGCTCGGGCTGGTGTTCGCGTGGGTCGCATTGGGCGCGCTCGCCGTCCAGAGCGGGCTCGGGGACAGGGCGGTGTTCAGCGTCCCGTGGGCCGAACTCGGCACCGGGGTCGCCGCCGCGGCCCTGATCGGCCTGCTCGCCTCGATCGTCCCCGGCCGGCAGGCGGCAGGGGTCGAGGTCGCCACGACCCTGACCGCAGCCGGTTGACGGCCTCGAAGTGCACTGGTGGGCGTGACAGGTTTCGAACCTGTGGCCTCTGCCGTGTGAAGAGACGACCGGGCTGTTAGGACGCTGTCCGAAGGCCGTTGACCAGCGCAGATCGACTGACTCGCGTCCTTGCGGAGACCTAGTCGGGGGCCGGGGACGGAACATGACCGGAACGGTCAGGCGGTCGAATCTCCAGGTCAGCGTTGGCGCTATGCCCATGCCGTTGCGGCGAAGCCGGAACAACAAGGGGCCTGGGTGTCGGGTTGATGTGTCATGAGACCGGGAGCCCGACGAGCGCGGCGGCCAGGCCGAGCCCGGCGCACACCAGCAAGGTCCGGGGGACCGACCAGCGCAGCCGGAAGATCAGCACCAGGGCCACCACCGTGATCGCCAACGCCGTGGGCCGCAGGCTGGCCAGCTCGGGCAGCTCCAGCCGGAACGGGCCCCACCGCCACGCGTTCGTGGTGGCGAACAGGGTGTGGACGGCGAAGTACACCGCCAGGTTGGCGATCACCCCGACCACAGCGGCGGTGATCCCGGTCAGGGCAGCCGACAGGCTCCGGTTGCCGCGGAGCCGCTCCACGTAGGGGGCGCCCAGGAAGATGAACAAGAAGCATGGGACGAAGGTCACCCAGGTGGTCAGCAGCGCCCCGACCAGGGCGGCGGTCCAGGGGGTGAGCGGGTCGGGGTGGTGGTAGGCGCCCAGGAAGGCCACGAATTGCACCACCATGATCAGCGGCCCCGGGGTGGTCTCGGCCAACGCCAGCCCGCGGATCATCTCGCCGGGCGATAGCCAGCCGTAGGTCTCCACCGCTCGCTGGGCCACATAGGCCAACACGGCGTAGGCGCCGCCGAAGGTGACCAGGGCGGTCCCGGAGAAGAACAGCCCTTGGGTAGTGAGCGTGCTGTCGGTGCCGGTCAGCAGCGCGACCGCAGCCACCGGGATGGCCCACACCAGCAGCCCCAGCCCCAGGATGCGCAGGGTTCGGCCCAGGCTGGGCCGCTCGGCATGCAAGGCTTCATCGGGGATCAGCGGCGGCGGCCCGCCCGCGTCATGGCCGCCCTTCTTCCTCTGGCTGGTCAGAGTGTGCGGGGCCAGGCGGCCGAGCAGCCACCCGACCCCGGCCGCGGCTGCCACCACCAGCGGGAACGGCACCCCGAACAGGGCAAGGGCGGCGAAGGAAGCCACGGCGATGGCCACCAGGGCCGGATGGAAAAGGGCACGGCCACCGACCCGCAGCACGGCCTGGGCGACCACCGCCAGCACCGCCGGGGCGAGGCCGGCGAAGATGGCGGTGACGGCGGTGACATCCCCCCAGGCGACATAGATGGCCGAGAGGGCGAGGAGGGCGACCATGCCGGGGAGCACGAACAGGATGCCGGCGACCAGGCCGCCGCGCAGGCCATTGAGCAGCCAGCCGATGTAGACGGCCAGCTGCTGGGCCTCGGGGCCGGGCAGCAGCATGCAGTAGTTGAGGGCGTGCAGGAACCGCTGGGGGCCGATCCAACGGCGCTCCTCGACCAGCTCGCGCTCCATGACCGCGATCTGGCCGGCCGGGCCGCCGAAGGTCTGCAGCGAGATCGCGAACCAGGCCCGCACGGCCTGCCGGAACGGCACCACGTCCTGGCCGGGACGGATGGCTGGCTGGGCCGGCTGGGTCATGCGGGGTCCTTGCCCAGCAGCAGGGCCCGGCGCCGGTGCTCGTACAGCCCGTCGAACACCCGCCCAGAAAGGTCGATGACCTCCTGGTCGCTGGCGACCATGGACAGCCCCCGCAGGACCACGTCCAGGCCCGGGGCCTCGGGGGCGTCATAGCGGTCATCGGCCAGGTCAGCCTCGTGCACGATGCGGGCCAGGTCCCACAACACCGGGTCCTGGAGCTCATAGCGGCGCAGGATGGTCTCAAAGCTGCAGTCCCCACCGTGATGGGACAGCTCGACCCCGCGCATGTCGAACGCGGTGGCGTCGACCGGCACCTCATCGGGGTCGCCGACGAACAGGAACTCGGCGTCGGGGTCGATGAAGCGGCGCACCAGCCAGGCGCAGGCGGCCCGGTCGATGTGCACCCCGGCCCGGGTCGCCCACCTCACCGACCCACCCCTGCCTGAGATTCGGTGGTGAGGGTGGCGGCCAGCTCAGCCACCGCCTGGCGGGCCTGGTCGCGCTCGGGTGGGGGAAAGTGGTCGCGGCTGCCGATGCGGCGCAGCTCCCGGCGCAGCCGGCCCACCGTGCGCCGCCGGGGGCCAGGCGGCTGAGACCGGGCCGCCTCGGCCTCCTTGGCCACGGCCTGGTAGTCGGCGGCCACGGATGCGGCCATGCGCTGGGCCAAGGCGCGCTCCTGGGCGGCGGTGGCCGGCTCGGCCAGCCAGATGGCGGCCTGGCCGCCGGCCTCGGTGACCTCCTCGGCCAGCCACTCCAGCTGCTCGCGGGTGCGGGCGTCCAGGGGGAGGGCGACCAGGCCGTCCTGGAGCTGGACGGCACCCAGCCGGCGCAGCTTGCGCCACAGCGCGATCCGGGGGGTGGAGGGCTCGCGGGGGAGGTGGTAGGCGAGCAGGACCCACCGAGACTTGGACGACGTAACCATGGTTGCACTATAACCTCCCGATGACGGCAACGCGAACGGTGGTGTTCGTCTGCCAGCACGGCGCCGCCAAGAGCGTCCTGGCCGCCACCCTGCTGGAGCGCCTGGCCGCGGAGCAGGGCTTGCCGCTGCGCGCGCTGGCCCGCGGCACCGAGCCTTCGCCGCTGGTCAAGGCCCGGGCACAACTGCCCGCTGGGCACCGCTGTTGTCCCTTGCTGTCCCCTGCTTCATGCCCCAAATATGCCCCAAGGGCGCCTAGTACTCCAGCCGCACTTGGCTTGAGGTAGGTTCCCGCCCCGCCGGCCGGAGATTGGTCGGTAGTGCCGAGCGCGATGGAGGCGGGAGGGCGTGTCGGAGGCCGACGAGGCAGCTATCGAGGAGGTCCAAGGGTGGGCGGCGGGGCTTGGGGCGCTGCACGCCCGGATCGAGGGTCGGTTCGTCCGCGCCGAGCCACGCCGGCGGGTGCTGGCCTACCTGCGGGGGCTGCTCGGCAACGTGGGTCGCAAGAACAGCTGGCAGTTGGCCGAGCACGCTGGCGAGGCCACCCCTGATGGGATGCAGCGGTTGTTGGCTACGGCCGGCTGGGACCCGGACCTGGTCCGCGACGACCTGCGCGCTTATGTGGTCGAGCACCTGGGCGACCCGAGCGGAGTGCTGGTGGCCGACGAGACGGGGTTCCTGAAGAAGGGCACGACCTCGGTGGGGGTGCAGCGCCAGTACTCGGGCACGGTCGGCAAGGTCGACAACTGCCAGCTCGGCGTCTTTCTCGCTTACGCCAGCGGAAAGGGGCGGGCGTTCATCGACCGGGAGCTGTACCTGCCCAAGGCGTGGACCGAGGATCCTGTCCGCTGCCGGGCCGCCCGCGTCCCCGAGGAGGTCGGGTTCCGAACCAAGCCACAGCTGGCCCGGGTCATGCTCCAGCGCGCCCTGGACGCTGGGGTCCCAGCCAGCTGGGTCACCGCCGACGAGGCCTACGGCGGCGACCCGGCGCTCCGGCGCTTCTTGGAGGACCGCGGCCTGGCCTATGTGCTGGCTGTCAAGTGCACCGAGTGGCTGCGGCCAGCCGACGGGTCGGCCCGGGCCACCGCCGAGCAGTTGGCCGCCGGTGTGCCGGCTGAGCAGTGGGTGGCCTGTAGCGCCGGCCACGGCGCCAAGGGACGCCGGCTGTACGACTGGGCACGGGTCGAGCTGGCCGCACCGGCTTCGGCCGACCTCACGCGGTGGCTGCTGATGCGCCGCAGCCGCCGCGACGGTGAGCTGGCCTTCTACGCCTGCTTCGCCCCGGCCACCACCTCCCTGGTTGGGCTGGTCCGAGTGGCCGGGATCCGCTGGGCGATCGAGGAGAGCTTCCAGACCGCCAAAGGCGAGGTCGGCCTGGACCACTACGAGGTCCGCCGCTGGCCAGGCTGGTACCGGCACATCACCCTGGCGTTGCTGGCACACGCGTTCCTGACCGTCACCCGCGCCCAGGCCACCACCACCGCGTCGGCAAGGGGGGAGGTGGCCTGACCGGCGGGCCGGGCATGCTCCCGCTGACCGTCCCCGAGGTCCGCCGCCTACTGGTGGCGCTCATCTGGCTCACGCCCGCCGAGCCCAGCCTGGTCCTGGCCTGGTCACGATGGCGACGCCGCCACCAGGCCCGTGCCCGACGCGCACACTACCAACGACGCGAACGGCAAGTGCGGCTGGAGTACTAGTCCACAGGACGATCGTTGGCCGTGGCCGCCGCCACCGGCGACTCAGGCGCACGGCGGCGCGGGCGGGTCGCCGGTAACAACTAGCTCATTCGGCCACGTCCAGGTCCTCGTCGTCGTCTCGCTCGCGGGCCTCGGCGAGGGTCTCCCAGCCTTGCCAGAGGATGACCGGGAGCATGGCCAGGGCGCCGATCGGGTCGGCCCACCACCAGCCGAACAGCTCGTGCAGTCCGACGCCGGCCAGCAAGGCCAGCGAGAGGTAGGAGCACACCCAGGTCTCCTTCGAGTCGGCGACCAGGGCCCGGCTGCCCATCTGGCGGCCGGTGCGCTCCTTGGACCAGGCCAGGGCGGGCATGATGACCAGCGACAGCACGCTCAGGACCAGGCCCACGGTGGAGCCGTCCGGCTCTTCCTGGCTGAGCAGGCTGGTAACCGCCTCGAAGGTGATGTAGGCGGCGAGCAGGAAGAAGGTGGCGGCCACGACGTACAGGGCACGGCGCTCGGCGCTGCTCTCCTCGGCCACGGTGGCCTCGGGGCCGGCCTTGCGCAGCCGCCACAGCAGTCCCAGGGCGCTGATGACCTCGATGCTGGAGTCGACCCCGAAGCCGATCAGGGCCACGCTGCCGGCGATGATGCCGGCGCCGATGGCCACCACGCCCTCGATGACGTTCCAACCCACGGTGAAGTACTCCAGCCACAGGGCGCGGCGGTGCAGCTCCCGGCGGCGCGCCAGGGGCAGGGCCTCGGTCATGCGGTCTCCTTGGCTGGGGTGCCGGTGCCGTAGCGGGGGCAGGCCCCGACGGTCTCGCCGGCCACGGCCAGGACCTGGTCGGCGGCGGTCAGGACCTCGGCCACCCCTTCGATCAGCCGGTAGTGGACTTCGCGGCCGTGGCGTTGGCGGGCGACCAGGCCGCAGTCCCACAGGCAGGCCAGGTGGGCTGACACGTTGGGCTGGGCCAGGCCAGTGGCCTGGACGATGTCGCCGACCCGGCGGGGGCCGTCCAGGAGCTGTTCCAGGATGGCCAGGCGGCTGTGGTCGCTGAAGCCGTGGAACAAGCTGGCTCGGAGCTGGGTCGAGGGCACGAGATATCACCTGCCGCATATATGTCTGGACGGCGATAGGTTAGCACGCGACAGTCCCGCCGTTGCTGCGACCTGGCGGCTCTGGCTCAGGCCTGCGTGGTGGGTGAGGTCGGTTCCCCGGTAACGGGTTCCGGGGCCACTGGTCGACCAGGAGCCGCCGCTACTCCACCACCTTCACCGCCCTGCGCCGCGCCCGCGTGGTCCATGCGATCCGCCGGCGGCTGCGAGCCGCTGGACGCCTGGGGCCGCCGGGCCTCCGAGGAGGCCGCGCTGGTGCTTGGTACCTGGAGCTTCGTCGGGCGCGGCTACAGCGACAACGACAGCGCCTACATGGCCGTGACCACGGCCGGCCGAACCCGGGAGTACCCGACGCCGCATGAGGAAGGGAGGTGCCGCCGCGATGGCGCACATCGACCGCCGCAACCGGGGCGGCACCATCCGCTATGTCGCCCGCTACATCGACCCGGCCGGCCGGGAGCGCTCCAAGAGCTTCACCCGGCGAGCGGATGCGCAGAAGTACCTGACCGAGATCGAGGCCGCCAAGCTGCGCGGGAGCTGGGTCGACCCGGCGCACGGCCGCACACTGTTCCGCGGCTGGCACGCCGAGTGGTGGCCGACGCTGTTCCTGCGGCCGACGACCAGGGTCCGAGACGAGACCTGGTACCGGGTGCATGTGCTCCCCCACTTCGGGGACATGCCGCTTGACGCGATCCGCCAGCGCGATGTGCGCACGTGGGTGGCCGGACTGACCGCCCACGGGCTGGCACCTGCGACCGTCGTCAAGGTCTATCAGCTCTTCGCCAAGGTCATGGCGGCTGCGGTGGCCGCCGAGATGCTGCCCTGTCTCACCGTGCCGGGGCATCTCCCTGCCTCGGGTGGAGCAGGAGGAGATGCGCTACCTCAACCCGGCCGAGATCGCCTGTCTGGCTGAGGTGATCGGCCGCAGTACCGGGTGCTGGTGTTCGTCGGCGCCTACGGCGGGCTGCGCTTCGGTGAGCTGGCCGGCCTGCGTCGTAGCCGGGTCGACCTGGACGCCGGCACGGTGGACGTGGCCGAGAACATCACCGAGGTGCAGGGCAAGCTGCAGAGCGGGCCGCCCAAGACGAAGGCGAGCCGGCGCCGGGTGAGCCTGCCGGGCGGGGTCGTCGAGGAGCTGGCCGTGCATCTGCGGGCGCCGGGCCGGCCGACCGACTACGTGTTCCGTGCCCCGGCCGGCGGGCCGCTGCGGATCAACGGGTTCCGCTATCGGATGTGGCTGCCTGCCGTGATGGCCGCTGGGCTGCGGGGGCTGCGCATCCACGATCTTCGCCACACGGCGGTGGCGCTCTGATCGCTGCTGGGGCCTCCCCCAAGGAGGTCGCCGCCCGAGCGGGCCACACGTCGGTCAGTTTCGTGCTGGACCGCTACGGCCACCTGTTCCCGGAGTCCGACGCGGCGCTGCGTGACCGCTTGGACGTGTTGTTTCGTGGCGCGACGGAACAGCGACGGAACACGGCCGGCTGAGACGCGAACAGGGCACCCTCAGCTTGTCTCGCTGTAGGTGCCCTGAGCTGGTGTTTTGCCCTGGTGGGCGTGACAGGTTTCGAACCTGTGGCCTCTGCCGTGTGAAGGGAGCGCGGCCCCCCCATCCTCCCTC
>Ga0081539_10004207_pt1 | contig 16246 bp, 15 predicted proteins | sample TabmetS4T2R2_FD_71023 | JGI IMG/M metagenome (GOLD analysis project Ga0081539, IMG submission 71023) | Tabebuia heterophylla rhizosphere microbial communities from the University of Puerto Rico - S4T2R2 | ecosystem: Host-associated > Plants > Roots > Rhizosphere ...
GTCATCCGGATCGCCGGGAAGCCCCATGCGGCGCAACTTCGGCTCGGCATCGCGCGCAAGGATGGCGACGCCGTTGAAGCCCTTCTGCCCGTGCCAGACCCCGCGATAGCCCGCCATGGCGATCTCACCCGCGGGAAAGCTGTCATCGTCGCACTTCAGTTCCTGCAGACAGACCGCGTCGGGCTTCTGCTCGTCGAGATATTCGACCAACCGCGGCAGGCGCGCGCGAATGCCGTTGAGATTATAGCTGACGATCCGCATCGAGCGGCACTTAGCGGGAGCCGCCCGCCAGGCAAAGCCTCATCAGACCGAGAAGCTGGACCCGCAGCCGCAGCCCGACGCGGCGTTCGGATTGGTGACCTGGAAGGAGGCTCCGCCGAGCGATTCGACATAGTCGACCGCCGAGCCGCGCACCAATTCGAGGCTGGTCTCATCGACGACCAGGGTCGCTCCATCCTGGATCGCCACGCGATCGTCGGGCTCGATCTGGTCGGCGAGGCCGAAGCGATATTGAAAGCCGGCACAGCCGCCGCCCTCCACCGAGAGGCGGAGGATCGCGGCCTTGCCCTGGCGCGCGGCAATAGCGGCGACGCGGGCCGCCGCAGCAGGGGTCAGGGCAATCTGTTCGGACGCTTCCATGACCGAAAAGATAGGGAGACCCGCGCCAAGGGTCCAGAGCCATGGCAAATTCAGGCCTGGATGCTTGTGTGGACAGAGCCGAAACGCCATAGAGCGCCCAACCCCACCCAATGGAGCAAGCCATGAAAGCCCGCGTCTATGTCACGCTGAAGAACGGGGTGTTGGACCCGCAGGGCAAGGCGATTCATCATGCGCTTCAAGGGCTTGGCTTCCAGGGCATTAATGACGTGCGCGCAGGCAAGCTGATCGAGCTCGATGTCGCCAAGGGCGTCAGTGACTCCGATATCGAAGATATGTGCCGGAAATTACTGGCCAATACCGTGATCGAGAACTTCCGGATCGAGCGCGAGGCGGCTGCATGAAAAGCGCGGTGATCGTCTTTCCCGGGTCCAATTGCGATCGCGACCTGGCGGTTGCCCTGGAGCAGGTGAGCGGGACGAAGACGGCGATGGTGTGGCACCGCGACACCGAGCTTCCCGAGGGGATCGATCTGGTCGCCATTCCGGGAGGCTTTTCCTACGGCGATTATCTGCGTTCGGGAGCCATGGCGGCCAACTCGCCGATCATGCGCAGCATCAAGGAAGCCGCCGACCGCGGCGTCAGCGTCCTGGGCGTCTGCAACGGCTTCCAGATCCTCACCGAGGCGGGACTGCTGCCGGGCGCGCTGATGCGTAATGCCGAACTCAATTTCGTCTGCCGCGATGCGCCGCTCAAGGTGGAAAACAGCCAATCCGCCTTCACCAGCCGCTATGCCGCCGGCGAAGAGATCGCCATTCCCGTCGCGCATCACGACGGCAATTACACGGCCGACGAGGAAACGCTGGATCGGCTCGAGGGCGAAGGTCGGATCGTCTTTCGCTACCGCGCGCCCGTCAACGGCTCGGCGCGCGACATTGCCGGCATCATCAACGACAAAGGCAATGTGCTCGGCATGATGCCGCATCCGGAACGGGTGGTCGAGGCGGCCCATGGCAGCACCGATGGCCGGCGGCTGTTCGAAGGCCTCCTCGACGCGCTCGGTTGATCGCGGCGGCAAATGAGGCACGCCACGGCAGCCTCTCTCGATCAGCTCGAACCATTGCTCGAACGTCTTCGTAGCCGCAGATATTCAGCATGGCCGAGCAGCGGCCCCACCTGATGTTCGTGCGCGCCGGCGTGCTCGATGATCGGAGCATCGCGGCGCCGCAAATGACGATCTGGACCAGCGAAGCACCCGAATGGGCGTGCATCAATCCAGATATACCGACGGTCGAAGGACAGCCGCCGCCCGTCGCCTGAACGATCAAACCTTGGTTGCGAACGGGGTGAAGTCCGTCTTGCGGTCGTAGACGTCGATGCCTTCACGGCGCTTGAGGAACCCGACCACCGCATAAGTGACGGGTGTCAGGATTACTTCCCAGCTCACCTTGAGGACCCATTGGGTGAGAAGAACCTGAAAGACCTGGGCGTCCGTCCAGCCTGGCGACCGGAGGAAGGCGAGCGGATAGAAGATGAGGCTGTCGATCCCCTCTCCAACGATGGTCGAGCCGATCGTACGGGTCCACAAATGACGCCCCTCGGTCCAGACCTTCATCTTGGCAAGGACCACGCTGTTCGCGAATTCGCCCGCCCAGAAAGCCGTAATCGAGGCAAAGACGATCCGCGGCACCTGGCCGAAGACCTGCTCATAAGCGCTTTGGTTGGTCCAGCCCGGCGCCGGCGGTAACGCGACGACGATCGTCGACATCAGGGCCATGAACAGCATTGCTGCAAATCCAGCCCATATGCAGCGCCGTGCGCGAGCATAGCCGTAGACTTCGGTCAATACGTCGCCCAGCACGTAAGAGACCGGAAAGAACAGGATGCCAGCCCCGAATGGCCATGGTCCGATCAACGGCAGATCAACGACGGCCCTTTTCGCCGCACCGATCACGTTCGACAGGAGGAGGATGGTGACGAATGCCGCCATCATGAAGTCGAAATAGCGGAAGTGACTGCCGGTGACCGTGCCGGCTTCGACCTTGTTGATCTGTCCCCCGTCCATCGGCGCTCCAGTAGCGGCATTGGCCGCGCGTGCAAAGCAGGCTAGTGACGATCGCAGCGCGCCCGTAGCTCAGCAGGACAGAGCACGAGCCTTCTAAGCTTGGGGTCGCAGGTTCGAATCCTGCCGGGCGCGCCAAGCCATCCCGGTCCGTACCGGACACATGGGTTACAGTTTGTTCCGGAGACATAGGTCACACTTTTGATCCGAAAGGGTTTGCTGCCAGTGCCGGAAGACAAGCCCAAATCAGAAAAGGAGGATAAGTCCGAAAGGCCTCGCCGGTCGCCGATCACCTGGGCAGTCCTGATTGCAGCCTTTCTCGTCCTGGTCCTGATCGCACCAGGAATCCATCCCTTGCGTCGCGCGGTTCCTCCGACGCAGCCCGTCGCGGTCTTCCCACCAGTGCCGCCGCAACAAAAAGTCGGCTCGTCGCAGCTCGCCCAGTGCGAAAGAGTCATCCAGCAAGGTCAACAGCTTGGGCTGATCCGTAGCCGTCCCCAAAAGGAACGCATCGACGTCGACGAAAATCTCTGGGGGTTAATGGATGCGAGCGAGCGGCGCGGCCTGCTGCTTGCACTCCAATGTTCGGCTCATCCTAGCGCGGCGCGACCAGAGGGCCCGGCGCTCATCTATGGGGCACGGAGCGGGAAGATGCTGGCGCAGGCCAGTGCACGAGGCACCACCCTCGACTAGCCGCCAGAGGGCCCTTGCATTTGTCCGCGCTTGTGTCACCTTTTGTGGCAGGGAGGGCAGAGCCATGGGGAATGGTCGAAAGTCGCCGGCCCATGTCGGGATCGAGCATGATCGGAGCGAGACCCTGTTGGAGACGCTCGCCCTTCGCTACTCCCCATCGCTCACCCGCTTCTTCTCCCGCCGCGTGAACAACCAGGCGGATGTGGCCGATCTGGTTCAGGATGTCTTTCTGCGCCTCTCGAGACTGCATGACCTGTCTGCCATCCAGCAGCCCGAACATTATCTGTTCAAGACGGCAGCCTCCGCGCTGCGTGACCAACTGCGGCGCGATGAGGTGCGCAGCCGGTCGCTGCATGATGAATTCGATGAAGTGAAGCATGGAGGTTCGGATTTAACTCCGGAACGCGTCTTGGCAGGTAGGCAAGCTGTCGAGTCCCTCCGAGACGCTCTCCGTGCGTTGCCCGAGCGCACACGGGATGTGTTCGTACTGCGCGTATTCGAAGGGTTGAAGATGGCTGAGATCGCCCGCGCACTGGGGATTTCGCAGCGCGCCGTGGAGAAGCATTATGCAAAGGCCATGGGATCGGTTGCGGTCGCGCTCTCCGGTTTCCGCCGTGCGTAACAAACAGTCTGATTCGGCACCCAATGCACATTCCGAGGCGGCGCTATGGCACGAGCGCCTGACCGCTTCGCTCGTCGATGTTGAAGCGCACACTGAATTCGAGCGCTGGCTATCGGCTTCACCCAGGCATGCCGAAGCCTATGCCGATGTGGACGCGACGTTGCGGCTCGGTCGCGAGATGAGCGAAACTGCGCCGATCCTTGCGCTGCGCCACGAGACTGCGACGCGCATGGCGGCAACCACACGGACTCTGGTCTATCGGCTTGGCGTCGCGGCGGCGATGCTCATTGCCACCCTGTCCGGCGCCGGTCTTGCCTGGTACATGAACGTCCGGTCCAACCAGGCCGTCCTCGCCGCACAGCTGCCGGGCGAAGTATATCAAACCCGTATCGGCGAGCGGATGACCCTCACGCTGATGGATGGATCGACGGCCACCCTCAACACCGCCAGTCGCCTGCGAGTGAATTATAGTGACAGCGAGCGGCATCTCACGCTTGAATCGGGGCAAGCGCTATTCGATGTGGCGAAGGGGCAGCCACGGCCCTTCGTCGTCTCAGCCGGAAGCCAACAGATTACCGCGCACGGCACAGAGTTCGACGTGCGCCTCGAACCGGAAAAAGTGAACGTGGCGCTTGTTGAAGGGATCGTGTCGGTCCGCAACCAAATGAACCCATCGACGCAAGAGCTCCGCCTCAAGCCTGGCGACGTGCTTTCTGCCGGAGCGAATTCCCACTCGCTGCAGACAGTGCACGATATGAAAAGCCTGGTGAGCTGGCGCGACGGCCTGCTGATCTTCGACAATGCTAGCCTTTCCACCGCCGTCGCGGAGATGAATCGCTATGTCGAGCGGCCGATCGTCCTGGCTGATCCAAGGCTCGGCAAGCTGAGGATCAGCGGGGCTTTCCACGCTGGCGGGACGGGGACGTTCGTCGATGCCGTTGCGCGTCTGTTTCCGGTTGCAGTTGTTCAGGAGGGCCCGAGGGCCATTGTTCTCGACAGCAAGGGCGAACATCCGCGCACCTAATTGATCATCGGCAGGTTCGGTTTTCGCAACACAATGCGTCATTCCCATAGAGGCTCTGAGCGACAAGAGCCGAGACATGGGGAGGATGACGATGCGATCCGGAATCGCCAGGATGTCCGTTCAGCTCACGCTTTGGTCGGCCGCGAGCCTGGCTATGCAAACGGGGGCCGCAGCGGCCCAGACCGGAACCGTCACCTTCAACATCCCCGCGCAGGATTTGGCAAAGGCGCTCAGTGCCTTTGCCCGTCAGAGCAATCAGCAGCTGCTCTATTCGCCGGCTCTCGTGCGAGGCCGGCGTGCCCCGGCTCTGACGGGAAGCTATGTTCCTGACCAGGCGCTACGAAGACTGGTCGGTAACAGCGAGATTGCGGTCAGTCGGACCGCCAACGGTGCTTTCGTATTGGCCGCGGCTGCTGAGCAAGCGCCACCGGCGGGGCAGACCGCCCGCCCTCCTCAGCAAGCCGCCGCTCCGCCTGCAAGTCCCGCAAGTAAGGACGATCAAGAAGAGATCGTCGTTACCGGTACATTGATTCGAGGCATCGCTCCGGCGGGTGCAAACGTCATCAGTGTCGGGCAACAGGAGATCCAGGAATCCGGTGCCGCTCGCGGCAATGATGTCCTCGCGAACGTTCCGCAAATCGCTAACTTTTTCAACGCCATGCCCGATGTTGGCGGCAACAACCCATTCGGCATCAATGCGGCCCCGATCCAGCGGCCCAACTTGCGGTCGCTGCCGGGCAACAACGTCAACAGCGGCGCGCTGACCCTCATCCTGATGGACGGTCACCGCATAACGCCCAGCGGTCTGTTGAACCAAATCGCGGTGGATCCGGATGTGGTGCCCTCGAGCCTACTCGAGCGGGTGGAGCTCATGCCCGACGGGGCATCGGCGATCTATGGCTCGGACGCACTCGGCGGCGTGATCAATTTCATCACCCGCAAGAGCTTCAACGGAGTCGAGGCCAACGCGCGCTACGGTTTTGCGAAGAATGGGTATAGTGCCTGGGATGCCAGCGTCACGGCCGGCAAGGACTGGGGGAGCGGATCGGCATTCATCTCCTTCTCCTACACCTATCATGATCCGATCTTCGGAAAGGACCGCGACTATATCAAGTCGATCGACTGGAATCCGGCATCGCCGACCTTCGGCCTGGGAACCGAGCGCTCCTGCGAGCCCGGGAATATCGTCATCGGCGGCCGGACGTATCCGCTGACAGCGGCCGGCGTACCGCAGTCGAACACGCTGCTTCCCAATGCGTGTGACCCGACCGACTTCCAGACCTTCTACTCACGAGATCGGCGACGGAGTTTCTTTGGCGGATTCTCGCAGCAGCTGACCGATTCAATCCGCCTTGATATTCGGGGTTTCACGACAAGACGGACCTCTGTGACCTTCGGCGGACCTTTCCGCGCAGCACCGATCGTCACAGCGGCAAACCCGAATTATCGGAACGTTGGATTTCTAAATCCAGCGGACGCGGGCGCCACCCAGACCGTGCGCTTCAGCTACCAAAACGTGCTGCCGCTGCCCAAGCGGACGAATATCCTCGACACCTGGCAGATCACGCCGACCCTGACGTGGGATATCAGCTCAAAGTGGCAGGTTCGGGCGCTCGCTACCTATGGCAAGAACGAAACTGCGGTTGAGTCGGACTCGATATTGACCGCCACCCAGACGGCCCGCATCGCCGCCGGAATCATCAATCCCTACAATGTCGATGCCAGCGCGCCGGGGGCGTTCGACAATCTCGTCTTCCTGGCCCAGACGCGTGGCCACATCAAGTTCCAGAACTATCGCGTGGTCGCTGACGGCCCGCTGTTTACGCTGCCCGGCGGCGAGGTGCGCATAGCGGCAGGCGCGGAATATATCAGCATCGATTTCTCGCGCGTGCAGACCAACGCCAGCTTCGTGCTGGGCCCGCCTGTTTCCTACAAGCAAACCGTTAAAGCCGTGTTCGGCGAGCTTCAGGTTCCAATCGTGGGTCCAGGAAACCGCTTTCCCGGAGTTTATTCGCTTCAGCTGCAGGGCTCGGTGCGCCGTGACCGCTACAATGATTTCGGTTCGACCACCAATCCGAACATCGGCGTAACCTATGAGCCGGTCAGTTGGGTCAAGCTTAGGGGAATCTGGGGCAAGTCGTTCGTAGCCCCTAGCGCCACCGCGCAACTCGGCGTTTCCGCGGTTGGATTGATCGTCCTCGGGTCGCCCGGTTTCCCGCTCGATATGCCCGTAGGCGCCCCCACTCCTCCGCCCGGTGCGGTCGGATTGCTTTTGAACATGGGATCGATCGGCGGCCTGCCCGGCGAGACCCTGGGGCCGCAGACGTCGAAGAACTGGTCGTTCGGCGGGGAAATCCGACCGCCCTTCGTTCCAGGTCTGACGCTGAGCGCAACCCTCTATAACATTCAGGTGAAGGACATTCTGGCAACGCCCTTGAGCCTTGGCTTGCCCCAACTCTACCATGATTTTCCGAACCTCTTCACCCTGGCTCCGCCGGGCGGCTTCGGCCAAGCACAGATCAACCAATGGGTGGCCCTTGCCACGCCGGCGTCGCAGGCGGCCTATGTGCCGTTCTCGAACACAACCACAAATCCTGTCGTGATCCTCGTCGACAACCGTCTCCGGAATCTCGGCACAGCCCATGTCAGGGGCCTCGATTTTGCCATGAATTACAGGCGCGATGTGGGCTTCGGCACGATCGATCTGTCGCTCGCGGGCAATCACGAAATCATCAACGAAACCAAGAACGGCCCCACCCTGCCGGTCAACGACGTGTTGCTCTTCGACGCACCGAAGTGGAAATGGGCTGCGGGCGCCGGCCTAACGAGCGGCAGATTCCGTGGGAAGGTCACGTGGAATCACACGTCCGGATATGACGTCAATCCTGCGCTCAACAACGGCCAGACCAAGGTCAAAGCCTTCGACACCGTCGATGCTTATTTCAGCTATGATCTGGGCGGCATGGGCATCGTCAATGACGTGCTGCTCACGCTGAACGTGAACAACATCTTCGATGTCGATCCGCCGATCCTGCGCAGAGCCGGATTCCAGAACTTCGGTTATGCGAACACGGCCTTCACCGTCGGTCGATTCATCCAATTTGGTATCAGGACGAAGCTTTAGACAGAATTCTCGATCGGGTGCGGGTCGTGGTCAAATAGATTGGCTTGACGCTCGCTCATGGCGGGCTTGCCAAGCAGGGATGGTCACCCTAACAGCGCGGCCATCTCGAAAAAGGGCAAGCCCAGTCATGCGCCAATCGGTCCTGTGCGGTTTGTTTTTGGCAACGACATGTCTCCTCGCCGCTTGCGGTCGAGGAGGGAAGCAGGAGGCGCCTTCCGGTGCCGAGACACCTATCACATCGGCATCCACCTCCGCACGTCCCGCCGCCTTTGGGCAGTGCATGATGTGCCATACCGACGTGAAGGAACGATCGGCAATCGGTCCGTCCCTGTTCGGCGTGGTCGGACGCAAGGCGGGAAGCCTGCCCGGATATGCTTATTCTCCGGCGATGAAGGCTGCCGGTTGGACCTGGGACGAGGCGGAAATCGATCACTTCATTAGCGATCCGCACACCGTGGTGCCGGGAACCAAAATGAGTTTTGCGGGACTGAAGAACCCGCAACAGCGAGCTGAAATCACGAGCTATCTCTCCACCCTTCACTAGGCTCAGGCGGGGTCCAAGCCAGCCCGTGGGCTACTCGTGGCGCAAGGCATCAATCGGATTCAGCGACGCTGCCCTCCGCGCCGGGAAATAACCGAACACCACGCCGATGAGCGCCGAAAAGGCAAAGGCGACGAAATTCACGAACGGATCCCAGAGGAAGGGCAAGCCGAAGGCTGCCGAAAGGAAGAAGGTTGCGACCATCGCGAGCAGCAGCCCCACCAATCCTCCGAGACAGGCCAGCACCACCGCCTCGACGAGGAATTGCATCAGCACCTCATTGGCTACCGCTCCGATCGCCAACCTGATCCCGATCTCCCGCGTTCTCTCCGTCACGGAGACCAGCATGATATTCATGATGCCGATGCCGCCTACCAGGAGGCTCACGGCGGCAATGCCACCGACAAGTGAGGTGAGCGACTGGGTGGATTGGGTAAGCGTCTCACGGATCTGGCTGGGATCGAAGATGTTGAAATTGTCCTCCCTGCCCGGCCGGATATTGCGCCGTTCGCGAAGCAGCGACGTGATCGAATCCTGCACGGTCGGAAGATCGTAGGCAGGATCGACGGCAACCATGATGCCGCGAACGTCCTGATTACCGATCAGCCGTCGCTGAACCGCCTTGATCGGCATGATCACTGTATTGTCCTGGTCCTGAGGGCCGAAGCTCTGGCCGCGCGTAGCAAGCGTCCCGATCACATCGCAGGTGATGGAGCCGAGCCGCAGACGCCGTCCCACCGGATATTCGGCGCGGAACAGATTCGTGACAACGCTGTTGCCGATCACGCAGACCGATTTGCCGGCCTGCTCCTCTTCCAGCGTGAACACTCGTCCGCCCGTCACCGCCCATTGCTGCGCCTTGAAATAGTCGCTGGTCGTTCCGTTGATCGTCGTCTGCCAGTTGGCGGCATTGTGAACCGCAGTGACCGAGCTTTGGGCCTGCGGGGCGACTGCGAGCACGCCGCCGACCTGCGTGCGAATGGCATCCACATCGGCAAATTTGAATGGCGGGGGCGGCGGCCCACCGCCGCCACGCCCGAATCCCTGACCCGGACTGATATTGAGCACGTTGGTACCGAGCGCCGAAATCTGCTTCTGCACGGCCGCCGTTGTGCTGTGCCCCAACGTCACCATCGTGATCACCGAGGTGACGCCAATGATGATGCCGAGTGTGGTCAGGAAGGACCGCAGCTTGTGGCGGCCGATCTCGCGCAAGGCGAGGATGAAGGTGGTCCCAAGCAGGCGCAGGGGCCCTCTGAGCTGCACGGATGCTGGAGACGCCGGCTGGTGTTCGATCGAGCCGGTCCGGGTCAGCACTGGAATGTTCATGCCAGAGCCCTTTCGTGAACGCGATCGACCAATCCGTCCTTGAAGTGGATGATGGTGTGAGCAAAGGCCGCCATGTCTGCCTCGTGCGTCACCATCAGGATCGTTATGCCGAGCGACCTGTTGAGTTCCGTCAGCAGCTCCATGATTTCGAGCGATCGTTCAGTATCGAGATTGCCGGTAGGCTCATCCGCGAGAAGGACGGCCGGGTTCGTGACGATTGCGCGGGCGATGGCGACGCGTTGTTGTTGACCGCCGGAGAGCTCTGCCGGCGTGTGGTCCCACCATTCGGCAAGACCTACCTTGTCGAGTGCAGCCAAGCCCATGTCGTGACGCGCCTGCTTGTCCTCGCCGCGATAAAGCAATGGCAGTTCGACATTTTCCAGCGCGGTGGTCCGGGCGAGCAGATTGAAGCCCTGGAAAACGAAGCCAAGATAGCGACGGCGCAGCAATGCGCGCTGATCACGATCCAGCTTTTCGACCTGGACACCGCGGAACTTGAATGTCCCCTCGGTCGGCACATCGAGACATCCAAGGATGTTCATCATCGTCGACTTGCCGGAGCCCGACGGACCCATGACCGCAACGAAATCGCCCTCCTTTATATCTATGTCGACGCCCTTCAGCGCCTGGAAGGCCGCAATCCCCGTCCCGTAGGTCTTGGTGATGCCGCGGAGCTCGATGATGTTCGGCACGCGCTCATTCTCCAGTAGCGGATTGATCATCGCCCATCTGGCGGCGGCGTGCCATCCATGCTTCGCGCATGCGCTGACGTTCTTCCGGAGAAGCATTCTGGAACGCTTCACGCCTTTTCTGGCGCTCCTCGGGCGAGAGGTTCTGCCAAGCTGCCCCACCACGTCCGCCACCGCCAAAGGCATGTGGCGAGCTTTCACCTGCATTCTTCGCTGCCGCACCCTGCTGCGCTTTGTCCACCTTCTCCACAACGGCACCCTGCCCGTCCGGACGGCGAGATGCGCCTTGTGGGCCTGTGGCCTGACTCGTTTGGCGACCCTGCGGCGAACCCGATCCGCCTTGTCCGCCGGGGCGAAAACCTTGGCCTCCCGATCGGAAACCCTGGCCGCCGAAACGATCACCCTGGTTCCCTGCCTGCTGGGCCCCAGGAGCCAGCCTGCCCAAGATGATCTTCTGGCCCGGCTTCAGACCGCCACCAACGACCTCGGTCAGGCTGCCGTTGGTGTCGCCCACTCGCACTCGCACCGGATGCGGCTTGTTGTCGGAGCCCAGCACATAAACGGTCTGCATGCTGCCGCGGCCAATCCTCACCTGGCGCTCGCCGCCCTGAAAGCGGGGGAAGCGTCCGACCATCGTGCCGGGCATGCCCACGCTCTGCGGCCCATTCTTGGTCGGTTGCGCGTTTGGATTGAAGCGCAATGAGGCATTCGGCACCAGCAGGACATCATGTTTCTCCTTGGTAACGATGTCGGCTGTTGCCGTCATGCCGGGCCGCAGCATGAGGTCGGGATTTTCGACCGCCAGTTCTGCTATATAGGACACGACATTGTTCGTGCTGCTCGCGCTGCTCGAAGAACCGCTCGCCGTCGTATTGGCGCCCACATCGACGCGATGGATGACCGCCGGGAACATCTGACCCGGGTAGGCATCGACAGTGAAGGTCGCCCTCTGCCCCTCCGTCACCTGTCCAACATCCGCCTCGTCCACCTTCACCTCGAGCTTCATCTTGCTGAGGTCTTCGGCGATTGTGAACAACACGGGCGCCTGGAAGGAGGCGGCAACCGTTTGTCCGGGATCGATCTGGCGCTGCAGGATCACGCCGTTGACCGGTGAATAGATGGTCGCCTTGCGCAAGTTGGTCTCGGACGAGGATAAGTTCGCCCGAGCGGTTGTCACTTGTGCATTTGCCGCACGAACCGCGGCGATCTGGCGCAAATTCTCCGCCCTTCCAGTGTCGAGCTCGGTCTTCGACGGTACCTTGCCGCCGGAGAGGCGGTAGACTTCCTCGAGCCGGTTCAGATTGGCGCGCGCCTGGACGGCGGATGCCTGCGCCTGGGCCACCTGGGCCTGGGCGGCTGCGACGGCAGCCTGGTTCTGCGTGATCGTATCGCGGAGCCGGGACGTGTCGAGACGGGCAAGCGGCTGCCCCTTCGTCACGCGGTCGTTATTGTCGACGAACACATCGGTGATCAGCCCGGATTGCTCGGACCCGACGTCGACCTTGTTGGTCGGCTGCAGATTGCCGGTGGCCGACACGGTAACCGTGAGGTCACCCACGCGCACCGGCTGGGTCGCATAGGCGACGGTTTCCCCACCTGCGAATAGTCTCCACAGCAAGAGCAGGACAACCAAGGCGACCGCACCGACGATGATCCAGTTGCGCCAGCGCCGCCAGGGGCTCGCCGGTGGCACTCCCAGAAATTCCTCGAGCGTCACGTCGCGCGATGGAGTGCCAACCTGGGTTCCCGCAGTTTTCACGTCGTTCATATGCGGCTCTCAATCTCCGGATTGGCGAGTGGATCCCACCCGCCGCCGAGCGCGCGGTAAAGCTGAACGATGGCAAGCGCTTGGTCAGCCGAGGACGTGGCAAAACCGTCGCGAGCATTGATCAGCGCCTGCTCGGACGTCAGCAGGGTCTGGAAATCGGTCAATCCTGCCCGATACTGGCTGCGGGCGAGGATGGCCGTGTTGTTCGCTGCGTCGAGCGCCTCAGCAAATTGCGCGTGACGGTCCTTGGCACTCCGGAGCGCGACAAGGCCGTTTTCCACGTCTTCGAGCGCCGTCAGCACCGTCTGCCGGTAGGTGCTGAATGCGCCCTCAGCCACCGCCCGTTGCGAACGGACCTGCGAGCGAAGCCGGCCACCGTCAAAGATTGTCTGCGTCAAAGTGGAGAAGAGGCCGGCGGTCACGACGTCGAAGAGTCCGCCGGGTGTAAGCGCGGCGGTGCCGATATTCCCCGTGATGCGCAGGCCCGGATAAAGCTGCGCCTGAGCGACGCCGATCCGCGCCGTGGCGGCTGCCAGAGATCGTTCGGCGCCCCGGACGTCGGGCCTTTGGCGCAAGGAATCCGCCGGGATGCCGACAGCAACGTTCTGCGGTGCAGTTGGGATCGGCTTTGGCTGGTCGAGCGTCGCAGCAAGCGCGCCCGGCGCCTGGCCAGTAAGCACGGCAAGACGATTGGCAGCCGCGGCGAAGTTGCTCTCGAGCGTCGGAATGGTGGCCGCGGTTTGGGCGCGCTGCGTGCGGGCCTGCTCAGCATCGAGCGAAGAGACCAGGCCAGCCTGGACGCGCCACCGGGCGATCTCGAGATTCTCGTCGGCGTAGCGAAGGTTATCGCGGGCATTGGCAAGACGCTGCTGAGCGAGGCGCGCCTGAATGTAGTTGGTCGCAACCTCGGCGATGATCGAAATGCGCACAGAGGCAAGATCGTATCCCGCGCTTTGGGCATCGGCCTTGGATGCTTCGATATTTCGCCTGATGCCGCCGAACAGGTCAGCCTCCCAGGAGGCGTTGCCGCCAGCACTGAAGCTGTTGGTATCCTTGGCGGACGAATTGAAGTTGCGGCCCGCCTGGGCTGATCCAGTAACCGTTGGGAGTAGCTCGGAACGGGCCTGGACGACGCCCTCCCGCGCCTGTCGCAAGCGGGAGATTGCAACCGCAATATCGAGGTTCTGCGCTATCGCCTGATTGACGATAGTGGTGAGCGTGAGATCGTCGAACTGCTGCCACCAGCTTGCCAGCTGCGCAGCATTTTGGGCCGCACTATTGCTATCTGCATAATGATATTGGGGAGGTACGGCCAATGCCGCGACCGAAGGGGGCCTATAGTTCGGGCCAACGGCACATCCGGCAAGCATGGCCGCGGCCGGCAGAACGGCAGCGAAAGTGCCGGTTCGCTTCACCTGCAGACCTCCATACCGGTTCCCAGGTCAGTTGAGGCAAACCCTCGAATCACCGATTCGGCCTAGCAGCTCAGGTCGCCGGCCGATTGTCAAAGCTTCGCCCGCCTGACACAAAATGTCACAATCGCCGCGCCATTAATGCGGCAAAGCTGAGCCCCAGATGTATAAGATCGATATTCATTGGCCCGCCGCCCGTGACCGATTTGTGACAGCGCGTTACTGGAGTGAAAAATCGGAGGAAATTTTGCCTGCTAGTAACCCGACATGGAGATCGAAAGCTTGAGCGGCGAGGATCGAACGCGCGTCCTGCTCGTGGACGACGATAAGTCGTTGCGAAGATTGATTGGCGAATTTCTCGAAGCGCATGGGTTTGAAGTCCTCGAGGCGGATAGCGGCCCTTCGATGCGCATGGTTCTTGAGAAGCAGGCCGTCGATCTCGTCGTGCTCGACGTCATGATGCCCGGTGAAGATGGCCTTTCAATCGCGCGCACCTTGTCCGCGCAAAGCGATGTCGCGATCATCATGATCTCGGCATTGGGCAGCGAGACCGATCGCATCATCGGCCTGGAAGTGGGTGCGGACGATTATCTCCCCAAGCCCGTCTCGCCGCGTGAGCTCCTTGCCCGGATTCGCGCCGTCCTCAGGCGGCAACAATCAGGCGAAAAAGAACAAACAAACGGCAGTGTCTATGCCTTCGACGGATGGGAGCTCGACATCATTCGCCGCATCCTGCGCGACCCCGAAAATATCCTGATCACGCTGTCGGAAGGGGAGTTTTCATTGCTGCGGGCCTTCGTCGAGCGGCCGCAGAGAGTGCTGACCCGTGACCAGCTTCTTGAATATGCCCGCGGACCCGACAGCGACAGTTTTGACCGTGCAATCGACACGCAAATCAGCCGGTTGCGGCGCAAGCTCTCCAGCCGGGGAGGCACCGAACTCATTCGCACGATCCGCTCCGAAGGCTATATGTTTCTGCCGAGGGTAATACGGAAATGATGCTCAGCAGCCTTCGCAAGCCGCGCTCGATTTTCGCCTACACTTTGCTGCTGGTGATGGGCGTCGTCATTGCCGTGTCGTTAGGCAGCATTGGCCTGATCATGCTTCGGCCGCCTCCCAACTCCCCGCCGATATCGGCTTATGAAGTCGCCAGGTTGGTGCAGGGGAAAGTGATCGCCGCCGGAGGGGACAAAGTCCACAGATTCACCGCCAATTCGGTGCCTACTCCAGCCAATGGAGAGCGGAATTCGCTGATGGAGATTGCCGTCAGCTCCTATCTGCATCAGGCGCCAGGGGACGTGCGCTTCTTCCAGACGATCGGCGAGAGCAGCTGGAGCAACAGCATCCGCAGCAGTCTCAGCAGATATGGGCCGCGGATCCAGCGCTATTACCGGCATGAACTCGAGCTTTACGGTCCGGAGGGGCAGTTCAATCCACGCTTTCTGGGATCATTTACGGTGGCTGCAAGGCAGCCGGACGGACGTTGGCGTGTGGTGGAGCGCAACGATGCTGACCCGTTCCAGGATTGGCAGCAGGCGACCGTCAACTGGATCATGGCGTCGGTGTTACTGGCTTTTCCGTTTGCCCTGCTGTTCAGCAGGCGCCTTGCCAAGCCCATTCGCGCCTTTGCGCATGCGGCGGAGCGCATCGGCCGCAACCAGCTTGTCGAACCGGTAAAGCCGCAAGGCCCGTCGGAGATCCGGCTGGCCGCAGAGGCCCTGAACGACATGCAGGCTCGTCTGCAGCGCTTTATCAGCGAACGCACTTCCGTGGTGGGCGCCATCGCCCACGATCTGCGAACGCCCCTTTCACGGCTCCATTTCCATCTTGAATCGGCCCCCGACGAGCTCAAGAGCAAGGTAGCGGCGGAGATCGCAGAGATGGAAGCGATGATCGCCGCGACGCTGGAGTTCGTCCAGAATGAAGGACGCCGGCAGCCCAGCGAGCCGATCGACCTCAGCCTGCTGGTCGAAGGCGTGGTCGACGATTTGACCGATCTGGGCCATCAGGCGGAATTGGTGGAAGGGACCAACGCAGTCGTGCGCGGCGACCCCGTGCTCCTCAAACGACTATTTGCCAATCTGATCATGAATGCGGTGACCTACGGCAACCGCGCCCAAGTGTGGATCGCGAAGGAAAATGGGACGGCGATTGTCGATATCGCCGATGAAGGTCCTGGACTCTCCGAAGAGGATATCCGGCGGGCGTTTGAGCCCTTTTATCGGGCGGAAGGATCCCGCAACCGGTCGACCGGCGGTATCGGCCTTGGCCTCGCCATCGTGCAGTCGGCCGCCCACGCTCATGGCGGGGGCGTGACACTGAGCAATCGTCCCGAAGGCGGTTTGCGGGCCCGGGGGACTTTGCCCGGGGGGCAATGAGTAGGAG